>JAABUJ010001019.1_pt1 | contig 45288 bp, 44 predicted proteins | sample 5559131 | NCBI WGS metagenome assembly JAABUJ01 (sample SAMN10711875, study PRJNA513366) | rock metagenome | isolation source: Antarctica rocks | place: Antarctica: Victoria Land, Mt New Zealand nord | collected 2016-01-07
AGAGAGCTACTCGACGGAGCGACGTTCAACGACGGAACCAAGGTCACTGACGACGAAACCACGACAGACGAGAGGGTCGCCGCCTGATTCTTCGATGCCCAATCCACAACTCTTGACAATTGCTCGCTCCGGTTCTCGGCTCGACATGCTGCGTAGGGACACGATTCGCACGCTGTCGATAGCCGCGGTACAAAGGGCATCGGGGAAGCTGCTCGGTCGATGAGCGCGACAACGAACGTCAACGAGCGTCTCACCGCTCTGACCGAGGCCGGAGTGAGCGTCTGGCTCGACCAGATCCAGCGCACGCTCGTGCAGGGCGGGGAGCTGGCGCGGATGGTCGCCGAGGAATCGCTTCGCGGGGTGACCTCGAATCCCTCGATCTTCGAGAAGGCGATCCTCGGCTCGCACGACTACGACGAAGAACTCGCTGCGATGGCCGGCGACGGGCTCGACGCGCAGGCAATCTACGAGCGGATCGCCGTGCGCGATGTGCAGCTCGGCGCCGACGTGCTCGCCGCTGTGCACGAGCAGTCAGGTGGCCGCGACGGTTTCGTCTCGATGGAGGTGGCGCCCGAGCTGGCCCACGACGGCGAGCGGACGCTCGACGCCGCCCGCTCGTTCTGGAAGACGCTTGACCGGCCGAACGTGATGATCAAGATCCCGGGCACGCCGGAGGGCGTCGCCGCGATCGAGCAGGCGATCTACGAGGGCATCAACGTCAACGTCACACTCCTGTTCGCCGTCTCGGCCCACGAGGACGTGGCCGAGGCGTATATCCGCGGCCTTGAGCGCCGCCACCAGGACGGCATGACGCTCGACGTGAACTCGGTCGCGAGCTTCTTCGTGTCCTGGGTCGACACGAACGTCGACGGCAAGCTCGAGCAGCTCGGACGCTCCGAGCTCGCCGGCGGCGCCGCGCTCGCCAACGCCCGCGCCGCCTACCTCCGCTTCCAGCAGATCTTCAGCGGTCCGCGGTGGAACGCGCTCGAGCAGGCAGGCGCCGCCGTCCAACGACCGCTCTGGGCCTCGACTGGGGTCAAGAGCCCGCGGTACGCCGACACTCTCTACGTAGATCAGCTGGTCGGCGCGCACACGGTGAACACAATGCCGATGGCGACGCTGCACGCGTTCGCCGACCACGGCCGCCTCAGCGGCGCCACCGCGGAGTTCGATCCCTCCGCGGATTTGGATGCGCTGGAGGAGGCCGGGATCGCGTTCGAACAGGTGACCGACGAGCTCCTGGTCAACGGCGTGCAGCAGTTCGAGCAGGCGATGAACCGGCTGCTGGCCGGCATTGAAGAACGCCGGCTGTCGGTGGTCACTCGCCGGGGGTCGACGATTCAGGAACATCCGCCCAACGAGAGCTGATGCAGGCTGATTGCGTCGACACTGGCCACGCTGCCAGGAGCGCGATCGAGAAGGCGCGACTGCGGGCCAATGACGCTGAGCCTCTACGACCAGCCTGTCGATAATCCTCTTGTCGAGGGCCTCGAGCAGCTGCCGGTCGGGCCAACCGCGCTGGTGATCTTCGGTGCCACTGGGGATCTTGCCCATCGCAAGCTGCTGCCGGCGCTGTACAACCTCTTGCACGAGGGAGCGCTGCCAGGGCACTTCGAGTTGATCGCCGTCTCCCGGCGGGATAACAGCGACGACGAGTTCCGAGAGACGGCCCGGGATTCGATTGAACGCTTCTCTCGCCGGCCGCCTGACCCGAGTGTGCTCGCCGGGCTGACCGATGGGGTCCGCTACGTGGCTGGGTGCTTCGACGAGCCGCAGGTCTACGTCGAGCTCGAGCGGATGCTTCGGGAGTTCGACGAGCTGCACGGCCGGCGGTTGAACCGCGTCTTCTATCTCTCGACCGCGCCTGAGTTCTTTCCGGTGATCTGCGGCGAGCTTGGGCGGGTCGGGCTTCACCGCTGCGCGTCAGCGCAGACGCGGGTCGTGATCGAGAAGCCGTTCGGCTACGACCTCGCGTCGGCGCGGAAGCTGAACGCCGACGTGCTTGAGTTCTTTGACGAGTCCCAAGTGTTCCGGATCGACCACTACCTCGGCAAGGAGACGGTTCAGAACTTGATGGCGCTGCGCTTCGCCAACGCGCTGTTCGAGCCCGTCTGGAACCGGAACTTCATCGACCACGTCCAAATCACGGCCGCCGAGGACATCGGGATCGGCGGCCGCGCCGGCTATTACGAGGGCGCGGGCGCGCTGCGCGACCTGGTCCAGAATCACATGCTCCAGCTGCTCGCGTTGCTGGCGATGGAGCCGCCGGCAGCGTTCGAGGCCAACCGCCTCCGGGACGAGAAGCTGAAGGTGCTCGAAGCGATCGTTCCGCCACTACCCACCGAGGTGTCCTCGATGGCGGTGCGCGCGCAGTACCAGCCCGGTGTGGTCGGCGGCACCGCGCGTCCGGGCTATGCCGAAGAGCCGGGGGTTGCCGCTGGGTCGCGTACCGAGACGTTCGTCGCGCTTCGGCTTGAGGTATCCAACTGGCGTTGGGCGGGGGTGCCGTTCTACCTGCGGAGCGGCAAACAACTCGGGCGCAAGCTGACCGAGATCGCGGTGATCTTCAAGCCGGTGCCTCACCTGGCGTTCCGAGGCTCAGGCTCGATTGGCGTGCTTGCCAACGAGATCATCCTGACGCTCCAGCCGGACGAGGGCGTATCAATGTCGCTCGGGGCGAAGATCCCCGGCGCACGGATGCGGATCCGTCCCGTGAACATGGAGTTCCGCTACGGCACCTCGTTCCTGTCTGAGTCGCCGGAGGCCTACGAGCGGCTGATCCTCGACGCGATGCGTGGGGACGCGACGCTGTTCACGCGTAACGACGAGATCGAGGCGCTGTGGCGGATCATCGATCCGATCCTGTCTACATGGCGCGAGGACCGCGCCGGTCCACTTGCGGGATACGCCGCCGGCTCCTCTGGGCCGGCGGAGGCCGACGCGCTACTGCACAACGGCCGGCGCTGGCGGCGGCTGTGAGGCCGAGCCTCGAGGAGCTCGTCATGAGTGCGAGCTCCGGAGTCGCCCCGGCCGCGTTGAGGGCGTGTGGTGCGAACGGGACACGAGCCCCTACGCGATCGACGAGGAGCTGCGGCGATTGCTGCATGAACGCCTGCCACTGACCGGCTCGTACCCCGCCAGGGTGTTGAACTTCTTCGTGATCGTTGATCGCGACCGGATCGGCGAGACGGCCGACGGCCTGGAGCAGGTCCGGCGCTACCGCCCCTCGCGGACCGCGTCCTGCGTCGTGCAGGTCCTCCTCGATGAACGGATCGACGCAGCCCGGGCAGCGCTACGTCGCCAGCTCGACCGGGACCCTCAGCTGCTGGGGCGCGTCTGCCATCACTCTCGGGATGATCGCGCCGGCACGGGACGGAATAGCCCGGGGAACTCCGTTTCCCGAACCCAACGCGAGCCGTGGCGACGCGCGTGGCGACCGAACATAGCAGCACCTCCTCCCCAAAAGCACAAGCCGGCCCGCCCTTGGCCCGCCCTTCCCGTCCGTTCGAGCGGTTTAGCGACCACGGCGCGGACGGCTATATCGTGTGGGTTGCCGTTGGCAAGCGCAGCAGCGGCGCGGTGAAGGCGCTCCCCCTGACGCCTCAGACCAAGTCAATAACTCTGAAGGACCAGGAAGGGCATGCCAGAGAACCTCCCCGCGCGCGGGCGGTTGCGCCCGAAGCTGCGGTTCAGCATCGAGAAGTCGCGAAACGTGATCGGCCTGGTCGAGACGACGCTCTACGTGATCGTGGGGGTGCTGCTCGTCATCGCGGGAATCCTGATCCTGGCGGACACGGTGACCGGCCTCGTCGAAGGGCTGACGGCCCACCAGGCGGCGAGCGACCTCGGGCTGCGGGTCCTCGACCGAGTGCTGCTGCTGCTCATCGTCGCCGAGTTGCTGTTCACGCTGCAGCTGGTCATCGCCCGCGGGGAGATCGCGACCGAGCCATTCCTGTTCATCGGGATCATCGCGGTGGTCCGGCGCGTGATCGTCATCACCGCCCAGGCCGACACCCTGCCGTCGGGAGGACGCACGCTTACGAACCTGCTGCTCCAGCTCGGGCTCCTGGCGTTGCTCGTGCTCGCGTTCGGCCTCGCGATCTTCCTCATACGCAGCGGCGCAGCCGCAGAGCGCACCGCGCAGCAAACCAGGCCACCGACGGATTAACCGAGCCCCTGCGGGCACCACGAGGGGTCCTCTGACGCGCTGCACGCGTGCTCGAGGCCCGGAGAGAAGGCGGCAGATGACCAGGAATTCCGCGGCCACTGAACGGCGACTAACGCTTAGCGTTGGATCTCGCAGACTTGTGGTCGGAACCCCAGTACGTGATCGACACGATGCGCTCGCGCAGCTGGAATGACCGAGCGTCAGCGGGATCTGCTGGACGAGCTGCTCGCCCAGCCCTTGCAGACGTCGCGCGCGTACACGCTGGCGCAGCAGTTCGACAGCTTCTGTTGAGCTCACCGATCCCGACACTGCGGAGGAGTACCTGCGCCGCTGGATCGCCGAGGTCGACCGCAGCGACCTGGCGCCGCTTCAGATGTTGGCGCGGATGCTCGAGGATCACTGGCTCGGGGTGATCCGCTGGCATCACAGCCGCGTCTCAAACGGCCTGCTCGAAAGCCTCAACTCGCTGATCCAGGCCGCGAAACGCCGAGCTCGCGGATACCGCACCAACCGCAACTTCATCGCGATGATCTACCTCATCGTCGGCAAGGTCAACGCCGGGCCCGTCATCGCCTAACCCACCCAGATCGTGGAGGAGCCCAAAAACGAGGCCACGCGGTACGAGCATTCTTGAGACAAGGCCCATCATAAATCTCGTTTCCATTGTCGATTGAAAGTGCGCTTGGACGAATTGCTGGCAGATGGGGAGGTTCGGGGGTAGTCGCCCGCTCCGAGTCTGGTCAGCGTCGCGCGCTCAGCCTCGCGACGCCGGGCACGTTCCCGGCCCTCCAAAGCCGTGTTCGGGTTCCTGGCAACCGTTTGAGGTATCGGTCCAGGAATGCGATTGTCACCCGCTCGACGACTCCCAGTTGTGGCTGCTCGTTGGTGTACGGCCCGAGGTGGGGCGCCCTGAGCAGCCTCAACAGGAGCTTGGGTGAGTGCGCCGCGTGAAAGAAGTCGTAGGTGTTCTGGGGCAGGTTGACGGTGTCGGCCGTCCCCTGAGCCGCGAGCAGCGGTGGGCTCCGGTCAGGAAAGTAGGCGGCGGGGCTCGGTAGCTCCGCGCCTGAGAGGATGATCGCGGCGCCGACCCGCCGGTCCAGGTAATGCGTGTTGTACGCGGTCGCGAGTGCAGTCATGCCACCGTCAGACTGCCCGGAGACCGCGATCTCGTGAGGGTCTAGGAGCCGCGACAGGATCCCGCGCCTGGCGGCGCTCGCAGCCAACATGCGCGTAATCACAACCCTCATATCGGCGGGCTGGCTAACGATGTCTGACTCATTGGCGCCCCCTGGTGCGTTCTTGTTGGTCAGCGGGAAGATCGGCGCCGCGACCACATAGCCGGCGCTCGCCCAGGCCTGCAGCAGGCGTGCATAGATGGCTGGCGTGACGTTGAATCCGTGGCCAAACACCACGAGCGGAAACGGGCCTGATGACTTCGCCGGGGGGGCACCGGGACCCTCGACGTGCGACGGATCGCCGATCGCTGGGTAGCGAATCACTGTGACGAGCGGCCGCGGCTGCGGGCGCTTCCCCGGGAGCTGCACGAACCGGCTCGTGTCGATAAAGCGAACGACAATCTCCCCGACGCCGAAACGCGCATGGGCGCCGCTGTAAGTCGGATTGCCCACGGGACGGTTCGTCGCGGACGACGTGGTGTGACTTGCCGCCGAACTGCCAACGCCAGCAAGCGCGATCGTGCCTGCCAACAGCACCGCTAAGGCGGACACTCGAGCCGGGTCTCGCGCCGGGTTGGTCACGACCGGGAAGCTCACAGCACGACATGATGCCAACCGACCCACCGTGGGAGCCGACGGTACGAGCCCGACAGAGGGCCCTGGTGCTACTTATCGGCGAGCTGGCGGACTGCGTGCGCGTAGCGCGTGACGGACGATCTCGTGGGTTTGCCGGGCGGGAGCTCGACTACGAACGCTGTGCCGGTCCATGCTTGGTGGTTCTCCCATATGCGGCACGCGGAGGTTCTCGTCACATCATCGTGCTCGACGGCTCAGAGGTGGTGGGATCCTGTCGATGCAGGACATCGTGCGGTGCTGGGGTCCCTGACGGCGCCACGTCCGAGGTCGGCGGCCGCTCGGGGGTTACGCGCCACGCACAGGCCTGACTCCGGGCGCGGACACCGCTGCCGTCATGTGGCGGCTATCAATGCTTAGGGCTACGATACGGGGTGGATGTCTATAACTCTCACGCAGCTGAACACGCTGCTCGCGGTGATCCGGGGAGGCTCGGTGACCGCTGCGGCCGACGAGCTCGTGGTGACGCAGCCGTCTGTCTCCTCGGCACTGGCCGCCCTGGCACGTGAGCTCGATTGTGAGCTGTTCGTGCGGTCGGGGCGAGGCATCCGCCTCACGGAGCCGGGTGCGGCGTTCGCACCCTATGCCGCCGACGTGATCGGCCTGCTCGATCAGGGGCGGCAGGCCGCGCACGAGGCTGGCACGATCGTGGCGTCCAAGCTCCAGATCATCGCCGCCACGACCGCGGCGGAGTCGTTTGTCCCACCCCTGATGCGGGCGTTCTCCGAGGAGCATCCCGACATCGAGCTGACGCTCGTCGTCGGCAACCAGCAGGAGGTGCTCGAGCGTGTGATCGACCATTCGGTCGACGTCGCCATCGCCGGGAAGCCGCGCTCCGAGAGCCGGCTGGTCGCAGAGCCCCTGAGCGACAACGAGATCGCATGCATCACGGCGCCCGATGACCCCGGCATCGATGGCGCTCCGATCGAGTCGGCCCAGCTGGCCGGGCGCACGTGGCTCCTGCGTGAGCTGGGGTCGGGAACGCGCCGGCTGAACGAGCAGTTCCTCACCGACCGCGGCCTGAATCCGGTCACGCTGACGCTCGGCTCGAACGGAGCCATCAAGCAGGCAGCCCGGGCCGGGCTCGGTGTCTCGCTGCTCTCCCGGGTGGCCGTCGAGCCCGAGCTGGAATCCGGATGGCTAGGAGAGCTCACGTTGAAGGACGGGCCGCCGAGCCGCCCGTGGTTCGTGCTGCGCTCGGCAGTGGGACCCATCAGGCCTCCGGTGAAGCTGTTCACCTCGTTCCTCAGCCGGGGGGGGCGTGAATCGGCTCGGGACCCAGGCGCCTAGCCCCCTCTGGGACGGCGCTCAGAAGCCCGACGATCGCGCTCCCCTCAGACGCGCTCAGCACGCGCGGAACCAGATCGAGTGTCGACTCCAGCGCGCAGTGGGCGATGTCGTCCGCGAGATCGGCGGCCCTGAGCACGCGTGCGTCTTCGCTCGCCGCGAGGGCCTGCAACGGCGTCTCATAGCTGTGTGCGACCGCCTCGGAGATCAGCGCGGCGTCGGTACGCTCGCCCGGCAGCGCTGCGCAGATCCGGCCCGCGAGGTAGGTGTCCTCCAGCGCGGGGACGCCGCCCGTACCGGCGCAGACGACCTGCAGATCCAGCTCGCCATCCGCTTGCAGCGCCTGGACCACCGCGCCCAGGTTCAGCAGGCTCGCGATGAGCACCTCTCGGGCGCAGGGGACCGCGGCGACGATCGCCGGAGCCCCGTTGGTCGTGGCCAGTACCAGCTCCTCGCCCGGGGGCGACATCGCCTCGCGCGGAGAGTTTCCCTGATCGAACCCCGGCGGCATGACGCATTGCTGCTCTCCGGCAATGACGCGCTCGGGCGTACGGAGGCGAGCGGCACGCTCCACGCTGTCCACGCACATCACGCTGCGGTAACCCGCGGCCAGCGCCTGCGTGATCGTCGACGTCGCTCTGAGCACGTCGACCACGACTGCGACATCCGTCGGGCGGATCTCGGTGCGGGTGAAAGCGACGTCAATCACGCAGCGCCTGCCATTTGCACGAGGTTAGTGGGCAAGATATAAGTACGCAATCACAAGTCGCCGCTGAGCCATAGATGGCGCCCTCATGGCCCCATCTGCGGAATCGCCCGTGCCCAACAGTTATACGTAGGCCTATGTCTAGACGGCAAAGCTCCCTTGACTTCAATACCGGAACTGGGTTAGCGTTGGGGTCATGGTGTTCGACAGAAAGGCTCGCGTGACATGACGGCTGCGGAAGACAAGAAGGATCGGTGGGCTGCGGGCGTTACGCCGTACGCCGAGATGGGCTATTGGAACGAGGATTACGAGCCCAAGGACACGGATGTGTTGTGTGCCTTTCGGATCACCCCTCAGCCCGGAGTCGATCCGATCGAGGCGGCGGCGGCGGTAGCGGGCGAGTCTTCGACGGCGACCTGGACGGTAGTCTGGACCGACCGGCTCACCCCTCACGAGCACTATCAAGCCAAGGCGTACCAGCTCGATAAGGTCCCGGGGACCGAGGATCAGTACATCGCCCGCATCGCCTACGACATGGATCTGTTCGAGGAGGGCTCGGTGGCCAACCTGACCTCCTCCATCATCGGCAACGTCTTCGGCTTCAAGGCTCTGAAGGCGTTGCGGCTCGAGGATATGCGCATCCCGCCGCATTACCTCAGAACCTTCCAGGGTCCGCCGCACGGGATCGTGATGGAGCGTGAGTACCTCGACAAGTTCGGCCGGCCCCTGATCGGCGCCACCACCAAGCCGAAGCTCGGCCTGTCCGCCAAGAACTACGGGCGCGTCGTATACGAGGCGCTGCGCGGGGGCCTCGACTTCACCAAGGACGACGAGAACATCAACTCGCAGCCGTTCATGCGCTGGCGCGACCGCTATCTCCACGCGATCGAGGCGGTGAACCGGGCCTCGGCGGTCACCGGCGAGGTCAAGGGTCACTACATGAACGTGACCGGCCCGACGATGGAGGACATGTACGAGCGCGCCGAGTTCGCCAAGGAGATCGGCAGCGTGATCATCATGATGGACCTCACCGTGGGGTACACCGCGATGCAGTCGATGTCCAAGTGGGCGCGGCGCAACGGCATGATCCTGCATCTCCACCGCGCCGGCCACGGGACATACACGCGGCAGAAGACCCACGGCGTGAGCTTCCGCGTGATCGCCAAGTGGTGCCGGATGATCGGCGTCGACCACATCCACGCCGGCACCGTCGTCGGCAAGCTCGAGGGCGATCCCAACATGATCAGGGGCTACTACGACGTCTGCCGCCAGCGCTTCAACAAGGCCAACCCCGAGACCGGAATCTACTTCGACCAGGACTGGGCGTCGCTGGCCCCGGTGATGCCAGTCGCCTCCGGTGGGATCCACGCCGGTCAGATGCATCAGCTGCTGCATTACCTCGGTGAGGATGTGGTGCTTCAGTTCGGTGGCGGCACGATCGGTCACCCGATGGGGATCGCCGCGGGCGCCACCGCCAACCGCGTGGCCGTCGAGGCGATGATCAAGGCCCGCAACGAAGGTATTGACTACTACTCCGAGGGGCCCGACATCCTGCGGGAGGCGGGCAAGGGCTGCCCCGAGCTCAGCGCCGCGCTCGAGGTCTGGAAGGACATCTCGTTCGACTTCGAGTCGACTGACACCCCCGATGCCGTGGAGACTCCCACGGCCAGCCGCTAGTCGGCGGAGGTAGATAGCCATGAGGATCACGCAAGGAACGTTCTCCTATCTGGAGGACCTGACCGACGAGGAAATCGAGGCGCAGCTTCGCTACGCGCTCGAGAACGAGTGGGCGATCATGGTCGAGTACACCGATGATCCGCATCCCCGCAATCCCTACTGGGACATGTGGAATCAGCCGGAGTTCGATCTCAGCCCTGACGAGGCCGATGTCGCGATGAAGGACATCCACGCCTGCCGCGAGGCGTATCCCAACCACTACGTCAAGGTGGTTTGCTACGACAGCTCCCTCGGACGGCAGACCTCGAGGCTCAGCTTCATCGTCAACCGGCCTGCCCAGGAGCCTGGGTTCCGCCTCGAGCGCCAGGAGAAGGCCGATCGCCAGGTGCGTTACACGCTCCACCCCTACGCGGCCGAGGATCCGGCCGGCGTGCGCTACGGCAACCGGGGTGATCTCGCGAGTACTCGTGACCCGGCGGCGGTCCAGAACGCCACTCCGGGCCGGGACTCGGCCTCCGGCGGCCAGGACGGCTCGTCCAGCAACGGCCTCGGTGCCGCTCGGGATGAAGGGGTCGGCGAGTCGTAGTGAGTCCACGGGGCCGGGACACCACCGGCAGGCCGCTCGACCCCGACGAAGCCGAACGGGAGCGGCTCCTCGGCCGCACGCGTATGGGAGGGGAGGGCGGATCGGTGTCTGAGGAGTTCAGCGGCAAGGTCGTGGCGCCGGACAAGGGCGCCAAGGCGGGCTCCGCCGTCGGGGAGGTCGACTTCTCGGCGGCGGTCTCCGACGGCGAGGCCGACGTGCAGTCAGTGGTGCGCGACACGCGCGTGGACGAGGTTCTGAAGGAGCTCGACCACGCGCTGATCGCGCTCGCGCCGGTCAAGCGCCGGATCCGCGAGATCGCGGCGCTGCTGGTGATCGACCGGCTGCGCGCGGAGATGGGGATCAGCTCGGAGCGACCAACGCTGCACATGAGCTTCACCGGCAGCCCCGGTACCGGGAAGACGACCGTTGCCCTGCGGATGGCCAGCATTCTCCACCGCCTCGGCTACATCGAGAAGGGACATCTGGTCTCGGTGACCCGCGACGACCTGGTCGGCCAGTACGTCGGCCACACCGCGCCCAAGACCAAGGACGTGGTCAAGCGCGCGTTGGGCGGGGTGCTGTTCATCGACGAGGCCTATTATCTGCATCGCCAGGAGAACGAACGCGACTACGGCCAGGAAGCGGTGGAGGTGCTGCTGCAGGTGATGGAATCCGAGCGGGAGAACCTGGTAGTGATCATGGCCGGCTATCACGACCGGATGGAGGAGTTCTTCCAGGCGAACCCGGGGATGGGATCCCGGGTGGCTCATCACATTCGCTTTCCCGATTACAACGCCGACGAGCTGCTGCAGATCGCCGAGCTGATGGTCGACCGGCAGGGCTACGAGATCAGCGACGAGGGCACCGAGGCCCTGCTCGACTACATCGAGCGGCGGCTGGACCGGCCCCGGTTCGCCCACGGGCGCAGCATCCGCAACGCGATCGAGCGTGCCCGGATGCGTCAAGCCATGCGCCTGTTCGAATCCAACCGGAAGCTGACCAAGCGGGACCTGATCACAATTGAGCCTGAGGACATCCGCCAGAGCTCTGTCTTCAGTGACACCGAGGAGGAGCCCGACACCGAAGGGTCACCGGAAATGGAAGCCGGAGCCAGTGTCGGAGCCTAAGGCACCCAGTCGCCCCCAAGCGCCCCGGCGCGGACCGTCCACCACCTAGGAGGTACCCATGCCGCGCCCAATCATCCTCGGCGTCGTCGGCGACTCGGCGGCCGGAAAGACAACCATCACCCGGGGGCTGGTCCGCATTCTCGGCGAGGAGCAGGTGACGGCCGTCTCCACCGACGACTACCACCGCTATGACCGCAAGCAGCGGGCCGAGCGGGGGATCACGCCGCTGCACCCGGACTGCAACTACCTGGACATCATGTCCCAGCATCTAGGCCACCTGCGTCGCGGCGAGCCGATCCTCAAGCCGGTCTACGTGCACTCCGAGGGCACCTTCGGGCCGCCGGTCCACGTGGACCCCAAGCCGTTCACGATCGTCGAGGGGCTGCTGGGCTACTACTCCGAGGAGCTGCTCGGCTCCTACGACGTTCGGGTCTACCTGGCGCCTCCCGAAGAGCTTCGCCGGCAATGGAAGGTTCGGCGTGACACCTCCCGGCGAGGATACACCACCGATCAGGTGCTAAAGGAGCTCGACAAGCGCGAGCCTGACTCGGCGGAGTTCATCCGCCCCCAGGAGCGCCACGCTGACATGGTCGTTGCGTTCCAGCCCCCGGAGGAGGGCGGCGACCCCGACGCCCTGGACGCGGAGATGATTCTGCGTGACGGGCTTCCCCACCCGGACTTGTCGCCCTTCATCGGGGACGGCGATCGCGGCATCACGCTGGAGGAGCGCGGAACGGAGAGCCATATTCGCGTCTCCGGCCAGATGGACCGCGAAGCAGCGATAGAGATCGAGGAGGCGATCTGGGAGAAGCTGCACTTCGCCACACACCTACGTTCGGACCGGCTTGGTGAGTACACCATCGGGACCGACCTGCACCGGTCGGAGTCGTTGGCGCTCGTGCAGCTCCTGATCCTGTACCACCTCGTGACCGCAAAGGCCGCCGTCGCGCTGGGCGGTGAGGGACCCCGCGCCGACGCCGCCAACGGCGAGAACGCCACCGATGGCGAGAACGCCACCGATGGCGAGAACGCCACCGATGGCGAGAACGCCACCGATGGCGAGAACGCCACCGATGGCGAGAACGCCACCGATGGCGAGGAGGCCGCCGATGGCGGGGAGGAAGCGGTCTCGCAGGAGAGCGGGCGTTAGGCCGCGAGGCCGGCGTCGTCCAGTTCGGCCTGAATCTCGCCGGTCTCCGCGCTGGTGACGTGCTGCACCGGTACCCCGAGGCCGCGAAGCTTGCTCAGCAGATCGATGTGCAGCCAGCGGGACAGTCGCCACGGCAGCGTCGAGATGACGATCTCGTCGAACCCGCGGAGGTGGAGCGCATCCGAGACGGCAGCGAGCGGGTTGGCGTCGCCCACGTGACCGGTGACCTCGTTGCCGGCCGCCTCGCTGAGCAGGGGCAGCGCCCCCCGGAGGCGCTCGGCTGCGGCCTTGTGACCGGCCACTTCGGGATCGACAACGCGATGCAGTCCCTGGGGCGTGGCCGGCACCACGAGGTGAAAGAGGACCTGGCCTTCATGCGCCCGGCGCCGGACGGCTTGTACGAGCGCAAGGTTCGTGGCGGTTCGATTGGCGACGAGTAGAACGCGGGACGCTGGCATGCAGATCGTGCTCCTTGTGTTGATTGCCACGATCTATCCTGACAGCAGTCCGACATACGAGCAATAGAAATTCGCCGTGAGTGGATAGCCGATCGTCAATGACCGGCGGCGCGACCCCTCGGCGGTCGCGGTGCGACCATCTCTGCGGCATGGACCTCACGGTGGGGATGGACATCGGCACGACCAGCGCCAAGGCGATCGCCTTTGATGCCCAGGGCAACGCGTACGGGTCCCACAGCGTCGGCTACCCACTGCACGAGCGCAACCCGGGGGAGGCCGAGCAGGACCCCTTGGAGGTGATCCAGGCCGCGCTGCAGTGCGCCAGCCAAGCGGTGCAGGCCTCAGGGCCGCACCGGATCGCCGGCGTCGCGCTCAGCACGGCGATGCACTCGCTGGTGGCCGTCGAGGACAACGCGCGGCCGCTCACGCCGCTGCTGACCTGGGCGGACTCCCGCGCCGTCGAGCAGGCCGAGCGTCTGCGCCGCGAGCATCTCGGGCTGCACGCCCGCACCGGCACACCGCTTCACCCGATGTCGCCGCTGGCCAAGCTGCTGTGGTTCCGGGAGAACCGCGCGGAGCTGTTCGCCGCCGCGCGACGCTGGGTCGGGATCAAGGAGCTGTTGATCCACCGGCTGACCGGGGAGTGGGCGATCGACGCCTCGTGCGCCAGCGGCACCGGGCTGATGTCGCTGCAGGATCTGGCCTGGGATGAGGAGGCGCTGGGCCTCGCCGGCATCGAGGAGGACCAGCTGTGCCCGATCGTTCCCACCACCGAGCTGCTGGAGCTGACCACGGACGAGCTCGGCCTCCCCACGGGGGCTCCGGTGGTGGCCGGGGCCGGCGACGGCCCGCTGGCCAACCTCGGCCTGGGCGCCGTGCGTCCGGGCGTGGCCGCCTGCTCGATCGGCACCAGCGGGGCACTGCGGCTGATGGCGGAGCGGCCGGGGATCGACCCCGATGGTCGACTCTTCTGCTACGCGCTGACCCCGGGACGATGGGCGCTCGGCGGCGCGATCAACAACGGCGGCTCGGTGCTCGGGTGGACCGGGAGCGCACTCGCCCCCGACCTGGGTCCGGACGCCGAGGACCGGCTGCTGGAGCTGGCGGCGGAGGTACCCACCGGGAGCGAGGGCCTGATCATGCTTCCCTACCTCCTCAGCGAGCGAGCCCCCCGCTGGAGCACGACCGCCCGGGGGGCGTACGTGGGCCTGCGTCACTTCCACGAGCGCGGCCATCTGATCCGCGCCGCGATCGAGGGCGTCTGTCAGCAGTTGGCGCTCGTCCTGGCCTCGATCGAGGAGTCCGGCAACCCGGTGCGGGAGATCAGGGCCACCGGCGGGTTCGCGCGCAGTGCGCTGTGGCGCCAGGTGCTGGCCGACGCCCTCGGCCGGCCGGTGGGCTTTCCCTCTGGGCACGAGGGCTCGGCCTTCGGTGCGGCACTGCTGGGCATGGAGGCACTCGGGATCGTCGACTCCCTGGACTGCGCGGCCGAGCTGGTCCGCATCACCAGCACCGTCGAGCCCAACCCCGAGGCCGCGACCGTCCTCGCCGAGCTGCGGCCGCTGTTCGCCGAGCTCTCGGACGACCTCGGCCCCGTGTTCATCAAGCTCGCCGAGGTCGAGGGCCGCCGGGCGGACTTCGCTCCCACCCGCCAGCACCCCGCGCCGGGGGACTGACCTCCTCAGGGCGGGATGATCGGGATCCCTTCCTCAGGCGACAGAGCCGGCTGAAATCTACGGCGGCAGGCGAGCCGTGGCTGCGGTGTTTGACCAGGTGGATCGCTCGGGTAGCGACGCGACCATGAACTCTACAGGCACCCCCCGCAGGCAGCTGAGTCCCCTGGAGCCGCTGATGCGGTCGATCGAGTCCGCCGAGCCGCTGGACGAGCCCGCCAAGGCGATCGCCGGCGCGGTGCGCAGCAACCTCTCGGGCACGCTCAAGGATGCCGTGAGCGGCACCTGGCTGGGACATGCCGTGCACCCCCTGCTCACCGACGTCGTCGTCGGCAGCTTCACCAGCGCCACCGTGCTGGACCTGCTGGGCGGCTGGGGCGCCAGCGCGGCTAGCCGGCGGCTGATCGGCGTGGGCATCGCCGCCTACGTCCCGACCGCTCTGACCGGTGTTAGCGACTGGGCCGACTCGGAGCCGGTCGACGACGGCGTGCGGCGCGCGGGGCTGATCCACGCCGCCGGTAACGCCGCGGCGCTGACGCTGTACGCGGGATCGCTGCTGGCGCGCCGTCGCGGGGCCCAGCGCAGCGCCACCTTGCTGAGCGTGGCCGGCGCCGCCGTCCTCGGCTCCGCCGGCGGCTATCTTGGTGGCTACCTGACGCTGAGCAAGGGGATCGGTGCCGACCAGACGGTGTTCGATCCCGGCCCTCGGGAGTGGACCGCGGTTAGCGGCGCCACGGAGGTTCCCGCTGGCAAGCCCGTGCGCGTGGTGGCCGACGAGACCCCGGTGCTGCTGCTGCGCGACGGGGAGCAGCTGCTGGCGATCCACGATCGCTGCTCGCATCGCGGTTGCTCGCTGAGCGACGGGGAGATCGAAGGGGGCGAGGTGGTGTGCGGCTGTCACGGCTCCCGCTTCGACCTGCATAGCGGCGCCGTCAGGCAGGGTCCGGCGACGGCGCCCCAGCCCGCCTTCGAGGTCCGTGAGCGCGAGGGCAGGATCGAGCTTCGCCTCCGCAGCACCGTTGCCGCTTAGAAACCTCAACACAAACCTCAACAGACGGTTATGATCGGCGTATGCGCATAACGGTCAGCGGCGCCACTGGCTTGGTCGGCCGCCACCTCGTCGCCAAGGCGCTGGCCCGAGGCGACGAGGTCGTCGCGCTCAGCCGCAGCAGCGACAGAGCGCGATCACTGCTCGGCGAGGAGGTCGAGCTGCACGAGTGGCGCGATCCCCAGCACGAGCCCGCGCCTCCCATCGCCCTGCAGGGCGCCGACGCCGTGATCCACCTGCTCGGGGAGCCTGTCGCCCAGCGCTGGAGCAGCTCCGCCAAGCAGGAGATTCGCGACTCCCGCGTGCTCAGCACCCAGCAGCTGGTAGCGGGGCTGGCCGGGCTGACCGTGCAGCGTCGCCCGTCGGTCCTCGTGTCGGGCTCGGCCACGGGCTTCTACGGCCCTCGGGGCGAGGAGCCCGTCGACGAGCGCGATCAGCCCGGCCACGACTTCCTGGCCGACGTGGTGGTGGCCTGGGAGGCGCAGGCTCGGGCCGCGACGGGGCTCGGGCTCCGCGTCGCCCACAGCCGCACGGGGGTGGTGCTGGCGTCCGGCGAAGGCGCGCTGGCCAAGATGCTGCCGCCATTCCGGCTCGGCGTCGGCGGGCCCGTGGCCGGGGGGCGGCAGTACGTCCCGTGGATCCACCTCGACGACATGGCCGGTGCGCTGCTGCACTGCGCCGGCCAGAATGCCGCGGCGGGCCCCGTCAACCTCACCGCACCCAACCCGGTCACCAACGCCGAGCTCTCACGAGTCCTGGGTCGCGTCTTGCACCGGCCGGCGGTGCTCCCTGTCCCCGGGGCGGCGGTGAAGCTCCTCTACGGGGAGATGGCGAGCATCGTGACGGGCGGTCAGCGCGCGGTGCCGACGCGGCTGCAGGAGCTGGGCTACAACTTCATTCATCCAGAGCTTCAGCCGGCGCTGCAGGACGTGCTCGGCAGCTCCGGGGGATGACCCACACGATCGAGCGTGAGCAGCTCGTCCGCCGCGATCCCGCCGAGGTCTTCGACTTCTTCTCCCGCGCGCGGAACCTGCAGCTGCTGACGCCGTCGTGGCTGCACTTCGACGTGCTGACCCCGGAGCCGATCGCGATGCGGCAGGGAACGCTGATCGACTATCGCCTGCGGCTGCACGGTGTGCCGATGCGCTGGCGCACGCTGATCGAGCAGTGGGAGCCGGAGCGGATGTTCGTCGACCGCCAGTTGCGCGGGCCCTACCGGCTGTGGCATCACACGCACGAGTTCGAGCCCCACGCGCAGGGCACGAGCGTGCGTGACCGGGTGCGCTACGAGATCCCCCTCGGACCCGTCGGCTCGCTGGCCCACGCGGCCTTTGTGCACCGCGACCTGGAACGCGTCTTCGAGTACCGCCACGACGCCGTGGTGCGCCTGCTGGAATCCGGCTACTCGCGCACCTCGCGCAGCAGCCCGGCGTCGACGTCGTAGACGAAGCCGCGCACGTGGTCGCGATGGGCCAGCATCGGTGAGTGCCGCACGCGGCGCAGCGACTCGCGGACGTTGGCCTCGACGTCGTCGAAGCCTCCGGGCCTGAACGGGGGCGGCACCCCGGCGGCCCGGGTGAGCTCCGCTAGCAGCTCATCCTCATCAAGGCCCTCCATGCCGCAGCGCGTGTGGTGGATCAGCATCACTTCGCGCGTGCCCAGGCGTCGCTGTGAGATCGCCAGCGAGCGGATCATGTCCTCGGTGATCACCCCACCGGCGTTGCGCAGGACGTGGGCGTCGCCAGGCCGCAGGCCGAGCGCGGCATAGACGTCAAGCCGGGCATCCATGCAGGTCACGATCGCGACGCCACGCGTGGGGGGCGCCGGCAGTTCCCCGGCCGGTGCGTCCTCGCTTCCGGCGAAACGCTCGTTCATCAGCACCAGCTGCTGAATCTGGTCCGTCACAACGTCTCCGTGAGGGGAAGCGCGTCCAGCAGCGCCCAGCTGGAGCGCAGCAGGCGCCCCGGCGGGAACTCGGCGTCCTCGAGCGCCAGCCGCCCCTGCTCCTCCCCGATGCTCAGCAGCATGCCCGCCATCACCTCGACGTCGAGGTCCTCGGGCACGCCGGGAATGGCGGCGACTCCCCAGCGCACCAGGGGCTCGAGCCGGCGCGCGAGTTGGGTGCGACGGCGGTTGACCAGGCGCTGCAGCGCCAGTGGCGCGCTCTCGGGGCGCAGCAGGGCCACCCGCCAGGTCCGAGGCCGGGCGATCACGGCGCTGAGGAAGCCGGCCAGCGCCTCGCCCAGGATCTGCGCCGGGGTGCCGTTGCCGGGCGTCTCGGGCAGCAGTCCGTCCAGCACCGAGCGAACCCGCAGATCCTCGCGGTGCAGCAGGGACACCAGCAGCAACTGCAGGTTGGCGAAGTTGCGATACACGACCACGCGGTTGACTCCGGCGCGGCGGGCCACGGCCTCCATGCTGAGCGCGTCGAAGCCCTCCTGCGAGAGCAGCTCCAGCGACACGTCGAGCAACTGCTCGCGCCGCTGGGCCCGTGGCATCCGCGGGCCGCTCGGAACGGCGCCGGTGGGGAAAGAGGGGCTGATCACCGGCTCGGCCAGCGCGGGTGGCTCCTCCTCACGCGGGCAGGCATCGGGTGGCAGCAGCGCCAGCAGGCTCCGGGTGGTCCCGGCGAGGCGCTCGGGGGGAAAACGCCGCGGGTGGGCGAGCATCAGCCGCGCCGCATCCTCACCGGCGGCGACGATCAGCCGCGCCCCGAGCGCATGGTCCAGCCCGTGCGGGCCGCCGCGACGCGCGATGCCCCAGTCCAGGAGCGCCGTGACCCGCTCGGCCACCACCCGGCGGCTGCGCTGGATCCGCTCGCGCAGCTCGCGGGAGCTTCCTCGCGGCGCCATCAGCACCAGCCGCCAGGTGCGAGGGTTCGACCGCACTGCCCGCAGAAAGGCGAGGATGGCGTCGATCAGGAACTGCTCGGGATCGGCCTGCCCGGGGTCGCCACCGACGATCGCCAGCAGCGGCGCGAGGGCCGTCATCTCCTCGCGGTCGATCAGCGCCAGCATCAACCGGTCGAGGTCTCCGAACATGTCGTAGATAACGGGCCGCGTCACGCCGGCGCGGGCGGCCACGGCCTCGACCGTGACCGCGTCGAAGCCCTGCTCGGCGAGCACGTCCAGGGCGGCGTCAAGCAGCTGCGCGCGGCGGATCTCGGGCGCCAGCCGGGGAGTGCGCTGCTGTGGGGAGGTGCTCATCTGAAGGCAACTGTTGCAGGCGGAAGCTTGCCACAGCCCCATGATCATGTAACGTTCCCGTAGCTACAAGAGTGTTACAACGAGCGACGCGCCCCGGAAGCGCTGGAGAGCAAATTGCTTGCGGACCACGAAGTAGTCGTGATCGGATCGGGTTTTGCCGGGCTTGGCATGGCCGTCCCGCTGCGACGGGCGGGCTTGCGGGATTTCGTCGTGCTGGAGCGCGCCGGTCAGCTCGGCGGCACCTGGCGTGAGACCACTATCCGGGCTGTGCCTGCGACGTGCCGACGCCGCTGTACTCGTTCTCGTTTGCCCCCACCCGCGCTGGTCGCACTTGTATGCCCGCAGTGGGGAGATCCGGGAATAGGGTCACGCTCAGCAGGTCACCGGGCTCGTTCCGGCTCGGGACCGCATCGCTGATGACCTGCACGATCTTGCGGGCGAAGAGCCGCTCCACCACGGTCTCGACGACCTGACCGGCGACGAAGGTGAGCGTCTCAAACGCGGCCAGGTTGGCGCCGAAGTCGTCGTGGCCGCCGAACTCCTCGGGGAAGCCCGGAGCGCTCAGGCCCTCGCCGGCCAGCGCCCTTGCCCAGAGTCAAAGCCTCGGGTCTGGCTCACCGTCGGAGTATGCCTCGGCTGGGCGGGGTCGGGCTACGGGGTGATGATCCGGTGCGCCCGCCGCAGGAAGCGGCCAAAGCGGTTGTGGCTGCGCCCGCCCACGGCGGTGACGCCGAGCAGCACGATGAACACCCCGGCCAGCAGCAGCAGCACGCTCAGGACGACCGGCCACCGCCGCTCCAGGAAGTCCCGGCAGGAGATGAGGATTCGCTGCGCACGGTCACCCGCCACCGACAACGTCACCAGGATGCCGATCAGCGGCAGCACGAAGCAGAGGTTGAACACCAGCAGTAGCACGATCTGCCGCGGTGGGCCGAGTCCCGAGCCGACGATCGCGGCGATCGCCGCGAAGTAGGGGAAGGCCGTCGGCAGCTCGACCGCGGTGATCGTGGCGCCGAGAATCGCGCTGGATCTGCGCTTGGTGGCCATCTCGGGCATCTCCCGCTCGGCCAGCCGGTACCGATAGCGCCACAGCAACGCCGAGGCAATCACCATCGCCACCCCCACGACGATCTGGATCACGTGGCGCGCGTTCGCGTGCGGGTGCGGGACGAGCGAGAGCAGCAGCTGACCCGGGCCCAGTGCCACCAGCACGCCGCCGGCGAAGTAGACGACGAGCACCCCTAACGTGAACTGCAACACCCGCGCGCGCGGTCGCTCGCCGCTGGCGAGATACATCGCCGGCGCGATCGTGGTTGGGTTCAGCGAGTCCGCCAGCCCGATGGAGACCACCAAGCCCACCAGTCGCAGCATCGGCGGGATTCTCGCTGCCCGCGTCCGATCGCGCGGTCCGCCCGGGCCCGGACGCGCGCTCTCCGCCCGCTCAGATCGCGCCCAGCACCTCCCTGGTGGCCCGCTCGCCCGAGCGCACAGCGCCATCCATGTAGCCGTTCCAGTAGTCCGAGGTCTCAGCGCCCGCCCAGTGGATTCGACCCACCGGCTTGCGGATCGCCGAGCCGTACTCGGTGAGCACGCCGGGTGGGGTGTAGCCCACGTAGCAGCCGCGGGTCCACTGCTCCTCCGACCAGTTCATCTCGATGTAGCTCCTCGGGTGCGCGGCGCGCGACCCGAAGTAGCGCACGAAGCAGCCGATCGCCTGCCGCCTGCGCTCGGCCGCCGACAGGCCGGCGAAGACCCAGGCCGCGTGACCCTCGACGAAGCCCAGCAGCACGCCCGGCGAGCCGTCCGGAGGCGAGTTGTCGAAGGTGAGCTTGATCGGGCCGGTGTCGCTGGTGACCTGGCCGGCGAGTCCCTCGTCGCGCCAGAACGGCTTCGGGTACACCGCCTCGATCTTGATCGCCGAGCCCTGCGGGAAGCGCTGGAGCAGTTGCGCGCGCGCCGCCGGCAGCTTCGGCTCGTACTGGATGCCCGCCGTCAGCGATGGCGGCCCGGTGAGAATCACCGCCTTGCCCGTGGCAGTGAGGTGATCGGTGTACAGCGCCACCCGACCTCTGGACTGTGTGATCCTCCGCACCGGCTGCGAGAGCCGCACGCGCCCGCCCAACCGCTTGGCCAGGCGCAGCGAGATCTGCTGCGAGCCGCCCACGAAGCGGCTGTCCTGCGCCCCCCGGCGGTGTTGATCAGCCGCTCGAAGGTTCCGTGCGTGGTCTCGTTGCCGGCCGAGTGGACGTAGAAGACCACGTGCAGCAGCGAGATGTCTCGCGGCTCGCAGGCGAACACCGACTCGATGCCCGAGGCAGCCGAGTCGAGGGTGTGCTGGCGCTTATAGGACTCGAAGGTCACACTGTCCCAGTCCCACGACTGGGCCGCCTTCCACGGCTCGTTCAGCGGGACGGTGAGCGCCATCGCGTCAAGCTGCTGGAGCACCTTGAGGACCTGGAGGTCAGCGTTGATGTCGGGAGGAATGGCGCCCGACGCGCCGCCGGCGCTGTAGGGCGTCAGCTTGCCCTGCTCGTAGAACAGGTAGTTGCCCTTGTTGTAGGTCTTGAAGGTGCCCACCCCCAGCGACCGGGCCAGCTTGAGCACGTGATCCTGGGTCGGACCGACCCACTGGCCACCCACCTCCACGACCTTGCCGCCGCCGAGCGGATGGTTGAGCGTGCGTCCACCGACCCGGTCCCGGGCCTTGAAGACCAGTGCCGAGTGACCGGCGGCCACCACCCGCTGGGCGGCGCGCAGGCCCGAGAGGCCGGCACCGACGACGAGCACGTCGGCGTGGAGCGCGCTTGGGGCCCGGCGCCGAGCCGCGCTGGCACTCGCGGGGAGCGCGGCCGCCCGGTTGCGGCGGCAGCGCCGGCGATCAGCTTCCTGCGGGAAATGCGCGTGCTCGACACGAGGCGGCTCCTTTGCCCAGGGGTGAGCGCTTCATTCTGGCGCCAGCGGCGGCGATCTGCCACGCTTGCAGGGTGATCTTGCGGAGGCTGATCCCGCTCCTGGTGGCGGCGGCCATCTCCGGAGGGGCTCTGGGAGCGGCTTGTGCAAGGGCCGCCACCGGCGCCCGCGCTCGCCGCGCGTGTTCGCGATCCAGTACCGCCAGGCGGCGAGCAACGTGACCTCGCTCGGATCCCTTCCGCGCCACGATCGACTGCCTGCTGCACCGGTACGTGCTGCCCTACCGAGCCCGGGGGCGTCCGAACGTGGTCGTGTTCGACGAGGACACCGGGCTGGCCACGCTCGCCGTAGGCTCACGCGGCACCGCCGCACGCCGGCTGTTCTCCCCCCAGGTGGCAGCGAGCTGCGCCTCGCCATGCCGCGCGCTCGGAGCGCTGAGGATGCTGGGAGGCGCCTACGCCGGTCCGCTGGCGGCCTACAAGCAGCGATTCCCCGGTCTGGGCCCCCTCTCCGGAGTGTTCGTGGCCGAGACCGACACGATCGCACGGAGCTTCATGGGCACCTTCTCCGCGTTGGCCGAGCGCTACGGGCTGTACCTGATCGCCTCGGGCGACCTGCCGGCGTTCAAGCAGTCACGCGCCGGCGCCGACGTGCGGCTGTTCGGCGATCCCGACCTGCGACCGCGGGCGGCGCTCGGCGTACGTGGCCGTGAGCCCGCAGGTGCACAACCAGGCCTTCATCTGGGGGCCCACGTGAGGTTCGTCGCCGCGGCCCCGATGTGCTGCGCAACGTCGTGGCGTCCAACCTGAAGGTGCCACTGACCTCGCTGGAGGTTGCGCTCGGCTTCACGGCCGGCCCCGCGCATGGGCGCGCGGCGGTGAGCAACCTGCGTCCCTACGCCCTGCCGGGCACCTCGGCCCGGCTGGGGATCGCCACCAGCCTGCCCGCATTCACCTACGGGACGCCCGCGCCGGTCGTCGATCCGTGCAGCGACACCGCGAGCTACTACATGCGCTGCCTCGATCGGCTCGGCGCCAACGTCGTGATCCAGGACGAGGCCAACCCGGGGAGCTGGAGCGGGCCCGACGGCAACGGCATCGAGCAGTGGCAGCCGCTGTCGTGGATGGGCTCCACCTATCGCACGGTGTCGGACCCGAGCGTGCACTTCGCCTACAACGTGACGGCGATGATGGTCGGCAACCTCGCCGACCTGCCCTTCGACGGCCAGAGCGCCATCACCCAGCGCGGCGGGACGCGGGGACCCGGGTGTCACTACGTTGGAAACAGCAGCTTCGTGCCCGCTGAGGATCAGCCGGTTCTACGCGGCTACGCCGGTGCCAAGCGTGACTTCGTGGCGCTGGCGCCGTGGGTGGTGCCGGATGGCCCGCGGCCGGCGCTGCGACGCGTTGGCGCCGAGCTCGCCTCTGGGTCGGGCAGCCGGCGACAGGACGACTACCTGCAAACGGCGCTCGTGGCCGACCTCCCCCTGCCCGTGGATCGCCACCGGCGAGGATGTGCCTAGCGGTGCGCCCTGATTGCCGGACGGTGCACCAGTCGGCACCAATGCGTACTGGCTACACTCGCTCTCTGGCGCCCGGCGGCGTTCGTAGACACGCCCGCAGCCTGGCCCGCAAACCTGAACACGACGCACGGGAAGCGATTAGATGGCCCGCGGAGACGTCCGGATTGCCGCCACCCTCGCCTGCGAGGAGTGCAAGCGCCGGAACTACCAGACCAACAAGAGCAAGCGGAACAATCCTGAGCGGATCCAGCTGCGCAAGTACTGCCGCTGGTGCAAGCGCCACACCGCGCACCGCGAAACCCGCTAGCTGACGGGGGCATTCCGTGGCTCGCAACCGCAAACGGGCAAAGGAGCGGCGCGTTCGCAGGCGCGCCGGGGCCGCCGTCGCCGCCGCCAATGGCGGGCGGGATGGCGCGCCCGACCCGCTGGAGCACGCCTCTCCGGGTCCGATCGAGCATGCCGCTCCCGATGCCGAGCTCGCGCAAGCGCAGCTGGCGGTGGGCCGCCCCGAGCCGGAGCCGGAGCCCTTGGATGTCGTCCCCGGTGCGCCCGGTGAGCCCGAGATGGGCGGCGGCGAGGCCGACTGGGAGCTCGACCCCGGCGAGCCAGAGGGGGTGCAAGCGGGCCCGGAGCGCCTTCCTGCGCCTCGGCCCCAGCCGGCCGCGCGCCTGACCCACTTCCTCCAGGGGAGCTGGCGGGAGCTTCAGCGAGTACAGTGGCCGGACCGCCGGCAGGTGATGCAGGCCACCGGTGTCGTGATCGGGTTCGTGGTGGTGGCTGGTGCGTTTCTCGGCGTCGCCGACTTCGTGGCCGGGAAGCTCATCAACTTGATCCTGAAGTGAGCGCGCCGGCCTGAGCGCCAGGCGCGGCCGGGGGCCGAATCGCTATTTTCAACGCCCGGGGCGCACGCCCCGCTGAGGAATCGATAGAGCATGTTCCGCTGGTACGTCGTAAACACATATTCAGGCCATGAGAACAAGGTCAAGCACAACCTGGAGCACCGGGTCGTGTCCCTGGGCCAACAGCGCGCGATCCGGCAGATCGTGGTGCCGACCGAGTCGGTGTCCGAGATGAAGGACAACCAGAAGGTCACCGTCGAGAAGCGCACGATGCCCGGCTACGTGCTGGTCAACATGGATCTCAACGAGGACTCGTGGTCGCTGGTCAAGGGCACACCGGGGGTGACCGGATTCGTCGGCGCCTCCAACGAGCCGGTGCCGCTGACCCAGGCCGAGGTCGACCGCCTCCTGCACAAGGAGACGGCCGAGCGCCCGCGCAGCCGGGCCCAGTTCTCCATCGGCGAGTCGATCAAGGTCATCTCCGGGCCGCTGTCAGACTTCTCGGGTGAGATCTCCGAGGTCAACGAGGACGCCCAGCGCCTCAAGGTGCTCGTCTCGATCTTCGGCCGCGAGACGCCCGTGGAGGTCGGCTTCGACCAGGTGAAGAAGATCTAATGGCCAAGAAGGTTCTAACCCAGATCAAGCTCCAGGCCGTCGGCGGCCAGGCCAGCCCGGCGCCCCCGGTCGGACCCGCCCTGGGTCAACACGGGGTCAACATCATGGAGTTCGTGAAGTCCTTCAACGCCCAGACCCAGGCCGACACCGGCACGGTGATCCCCGTGGTCATCACCGTCTACGAGGACCGCTCGTTCACGTTCGTGACCAAGAGCCCGCCGGCGGCGGTGCTGATCAAGCAGGCGCTGTCGCTCGACAGCGGCTCGGCCGAGCCCAACCGCAACAAGGTCGGCAAGATCACCCAGGACCAGTTGCGACAGATCGCGGAGACGAAGATGAAGGATCTCAACGCGGGCGACATCGACGCCGCTACCAAGATCATCGCGGGCACCGCCCGCTCCATGGGCGTGGAGGTGGTCTGATGAGCAGGCACGGCAAGACCTACGACGACGCCAAGCAGCGCTTAGATCGTGAACGTGAGTACAGCCCCGCCGAGGCCGTCTCGCTGGTCAAGCAGCTCAGTCGCGTCAAGTTCAACGAGTCGGTGGAGGTCCACGTTCGCACCGGCTTGAACGTCCGCCACGCGGACGAGCAGCTGCGCGGGACGATCGCGCTGCCCCACGGCCTGGGCAAGAACGTCAAGATCGCGGTGTTCGCGCAGGGGGACAAGGCGCGCGACGCGCAGGAGGCCGGCGCCGACGTCGTTGGCGCGGAGGATCTCGCGGAGAAGATCCAGAACGGCTTCGACGACTTCGACGTGGCCATCGCCACGCCGGACCTGATGCCGGTCGTCGGTCGACTGGGCCGGATCCTCGGCCCCTCGGGCAAGATGCCCAACCCCAAGGTGGGGACGGTGACGATGGACGTCGCTCGCGCCGTGGAGGAGGCCAAGGCCGGCAAGGTGGAGTACCGCACCGACCGCAACGCCATCGTGCACCTCGTGATCGGCAAGCGCGACTTCGACGAGCACCGTCTGCTGGAGAACTACGCGGCCGTGATCGAGGAGCTGATCCGCGCCAAGCCCTCAGCCGCCAAGGGTCGCTACCTGCGCACCGTCACCTTTGCGAGCACGATGGGCCCCGGGATCAAGGTCGACCCCTCCCGCACTCGAGACATCGTCGAGGAGCCCGTCGCCGCGTAGAGTCGGGCGAAAGAACACACACAAGGAGCTTCAGGCCCAAGACCTTCGGCCGCGACACGTTCGCGTAAACCCGGAGCAGGCGGAGTCCAGAACCTAGGAGCCGGTCCGGCCCTCGTTCTCGATGCCCGCCCTGCGCGCGGGCGTCGTAATCATTTAGCGAGGACTATGAACCGAGACCAGAAAACCGCAGTTGTGGAGGAGATGGCCGAGCAGATCAAATCTGCCGATGCGATCTTCGCCGTGGACTACCGTGGCCTCACGGTGGCGCAGGCGGCCGCCCTGCGGGAGCGTCTGCGTGATGTCGACGCCCGCTTCCGGGTGGTCAAGAACTCGCTCTCCGAGCTCGCCGCCGATCGGGCTGGCGTCGAGGCGCTGAAGCCGATGCTCCAGGGGCCCACGGCGCTGACCCTGGTGCGCGGTGACGCTGCGCTGGCGGCCAAGGCGCTCAACGAGACGGCGCGGACCCTGAACCTGCTCGAGTTCAAGGGCGGCCTGTTGAACGGTGACGCGCTGAGTGCCGACGACGTACGTTCGATCGCGCGGCTGCCCGGGCGCGAGGTCCTGAACGCCCAGCTCGTCGGGACCATCGCCGCCCCCCTCAGCGGACTCGTCCGGGGCCTCAACGCGCTCATCGCCGGCGTGGCGATACAGCTGCAGGCGATCGTCGAGCAGGGGCTCATCGGCGGCCGGGCCGGCTCGGGTAGCGGCTCCGATCCCGTCCCGGACGCGTCCGGGACGGACGGCGACGCCCCCTCCGAACAACCTGAACCACAAACGCAAGCGGAAGCCGCGCCCGACGCGGAAAGCAAGGAGACACCATGACCAACACTCAAGAGTGGATCGACGAGCTCAAGTCGATCTCCGTGCTCGAGCTCTCCGAGCGGATCAAGGCGCTGGAGGAGACCTTCGGCGTCTCGGCCACGGCAGCGGCGGTGGCCGCACCCGCCTCGGGCGCCGGGGCCGACGGCGCTCCCGAGGAGGTTGAGGAGCAGACGAGCTTCGATGTCGTCCTGACGGCCGCCGGCGAGAAGAAGATCCAGGTGATCAAGGTCGTGCGCGCCGCTACCGGCCTCGGCCTCAAGGAGGCCAAGGCGCTGGTCGACGAGGCTCCCAAGCCGGTCAAAGAGGGCGTCGACAGGGAGGAGGCCTCAAAGCTCAAGGCCGACCTGGAGGAGGCCGGCGGGAGCGTCGATCTGAAGTAGCTCCGCCGCGCCCAGCGTGCTCGATTTGCCGCGGTATGCGCGGACTTTCGAGCACCCTGGGCGTCTGCCCGGTGGCGCGGCCGAGTTGCCACTTGCGGCCGTGATCCCTACACTGCACCCTGTCAGCCGATAGTCGTAGCCGCCCAGAAGCTGCGGCACCGCGCCACATACGCGGTGCTCGAGGGCGGGGTCCGTGAGTGCTGACGGTCCTTCACAGGGCGCCGATGCCGTGTGCTATCTTTGCTTGTCGCGCTCCAGGGTGAGCCGGTGACCCCGCACCAGCGGTTTCCCGGCCGTCGGGAGCGCGTCTCCCTGCCTCTCGACCGCCCCGAGGAGTCGCCCGCCTTGGCATCCGCTCACGCCCCCCGGACGCGCCGTAACTTCGCGCGTCTGAACAAGGTTCTCGAAGTCCCCAACCTGATCGACATTCAGCGGCGCTCGTTTGCGTGGCTGACCGATCCCGACGGCGGCGGATTGCGCGAGACGATCGACGACATCTCCCCGATCGAGGACTACACCGGCCATCTGGCCGTGCAGTTCGGCGAGTTCACCTTCGACGAGCCGGTCGCGAACCTCGAGCAGTGCCGGGAGAAGGACCTGACCTACGCGCGGCCGCTCACGGTCACGGTGGCGTTCATCAACCGCGAGACGGGCGAGATCCGCGAGCAGTCGGTGTTCATGGGCGACTTCCCTTGGATGACCGAGCGCGGCACCTTCATCATCAACGGCACCGAGCGTGTCGTGGTCACGCAGCTCGTGCGCTCGCCGGGCGCCTACGTGATGGAGCCCAAGGACCGGGAGAAGCAGGTCTTCATCGCCAACCTGATGCCCGCCCGCGGGTCGTGGCTGGAGCTGGAGATCGACAAGAAGGGGCGCGTCTACGTCCGCATCGACCGCAAGCGCAAGCTGCCGGTGACGGTGCTCCTGCGCGCGATGGGCTACGCGTCCGACGAGGAGATCCTCAGTCTGTTCGGCAACTCGCTCTACATCCGCCTGACCCTCGACGCGGACGCGGAGATCACCCGCAGCGAGGAGGGCGCGCTGATCGAGCTGTTCAAGAAGCAGCGCCCCGGTGAGCCCCCGTCGGTCGACGCCGCGCGCTCGCTGCTCAACCAGCTGTTCTTCGACCCCAAGCGCTACGACCTGACTCGCGTCGGGCGCTACAAGCTGAACTCGCGCCTGGACCTCGATGTCGACCTGGAGACGCGCACGCTGACCCACGACGACATCATCGCGCTGGTCAAGGAGCTCATCTCGCTGCCGCGGCGCCTGGGCATGCCTGAGGAGCCCAGCGAGGAGATCAAGGACTTCGCCGCCGAGGCCCTGTCGCTGCCGCGGGAGCCGATCCAGGATCACCTCGACGAGTACGAGCACTTCGGCAACCGCCGGCTGCGGACCGTCGGCGAGCTGATCCAGGAGGCGTTCCGGATCGGCCTCTACCGGATGGAGCGCGTCGTGCGCGAGCGCCTCACCACCGAGGACGCCGACACCATCACCCCCCAGACGATCGTCAACATCCGGCCTGTGGTGGCGGCGCTGAAGGAGTTCTTCGGCTCCAGCCAGCTCTCCCAGTTCATGGACCAGACCAACTCCCTGGCGGGCCTGACGCACCGCCGGCGGCTGAGCGCCCTCGGTGCCGGTGGGCTGACCCGGGAGCGGGCCCCGATCGAGGTCCGGGATGTGCACCCCACCCACTACGGGCGCATGTGCCCCATCGAGACGCCCGAGGGGCCGAACATCGGCCTGATCGGCTCGCTCTCCTCCTATGCCGAGATCTCCGAGCACGGCTTCGTCACCACCCCGTATCAGGTCGTGCGCGAGGGCCGGGTCACCGACGAGGTCCTGCACCTCGACGCCACCCAGGAGGAGGAGCGCCTGATCGCGCAGGCCAACACCCCGGTCGACGACTCCGGTCGCCTCGCCGGTGAGGAGATCCTGTGCCGGACGCAGGCCGGCCAGTACCTCACGGTGACTCCCGAGGAGGTCGATCTGATCGACGTGTCCCCGGAGCAGATCTGGTCGGTGGCCACCGCGATGATCCCCTTCCTGGAGCACGACGACGCCAACCGGGCGTTGATGGGCTCCAACATGCAGCGACAGGCGGTGCCGCTGCTGGTCACCGACGCCCCGGTGATCGGCACCGGGATGGAGCGGCGAGCGGCGATCGACACCGGGGACGTCATCCTCGCCCGCGGGGCGGGGACGGTGTCCTACGTCGACGCCGAGCAGATCGTCGTCGAGCGCGATAGCGGCGGCCAGGACGAGTACGAGCTGCAGAAGTTCATGCGCTCCAATCAGGGCACGCTGATCCACCAGAAGCCGATCGTCGACGCCGGCACCGCCGTCACCGACGGCCACGTCCTCGCCGACGGGTCGGCCACCGACATGGGCGAGATGGCGCTGGGCAAGAACCTGCGGGTGGCCTTCATGTCCTGGGAGGGCTACAACTTCGAGGACGCGATCATCCTCTCCAAGCGCCTCGTGCAGGACGACGAGCTCACCTCGATCCACATCGAGGAGTACGAGATCGACGCGCGCACGACCAAGCTCGGTGACGAGGAGATCACCCGTGACATCCCCAACCGCTCCGAGGAGTCACTGCGCAACCTCGACGATCGCGGCATCGTCCGGATCGGCGCTGAGGTGATCTCGGGTGACCTGCTGGTCGGGAAGGTCACGCCCAAGGGCGAGACCGAGCTGACCGCCGAGGAGAAGCTGATCCGCGCGATCTTCAAGGAGAAGGCGCGTGAGGTCCGCGACACCTCGCTGAAGGTTCCCCACGGTGAGGGTGGCGTCGTGATCGATGTCAAGACCTTCAGCCGTGATGCCGGTGACGACCTGCCGCCGGGGGTCAACGACCTCGTGCGGGTGTTCGTAGCCAAGAAGCGCAAGATCGCCGAGGGCGACAAGCTCGCCGGCCGTCACGGCAACAAGGGCGTGATCTCCAAGATCGTCGATGTCCAGGACATGCCATTCATGGAGGACGGCACCCAGGTGGACGTGATCCTCAACCCCCTCGGCGTGCCGAGCCGGATGAACCTGGGGCAGATCCTGGAGACTCACCTCGGCTGGGTGGCGGCGCAGGGCTGGTATGAGGACGGCTCGGAGGCTCGCCGGATCGCCACCAACGGCGGCCGCCGGCCCGACGGACAGCCTGGCAAGGTCTACGTGGCTACGCCGGTGTTCGATGGCGCCACCGTCGCCGACGTGGACGAGGCCCTGGTGCGCTGGCAGGACGAGCACACCGGCCAGATCAGGATGAACGTCGACAAGGGTCGCCGTGAGGGCGAGCAGGCCTCCGGCAAGGTGACGCTCTACAACGGTCGCACCGGCGAGCCGTTCGAGCAGCAGGTGACGGTCGGCTACATGTACATCCTCAAGCTCCTGCACCTCGTCGATGACAAGATCCACGCCCGCTCCACCGGGCCCTACTCGCTGGTCACCCAGCAGCCGCTGGGCGGCAAGGCCCAGTTCGGCGGTCAGCGCTTCGGCGAAATGGAGGTCTGGGCCCTGGAGGCCTACGGCGCCGCCTACACCCTGCAGGAGATGCTGACGATCAAGTCCGACGACACCGTGGGCCGCGTCAAGGCCTACGAGGCGATCGTCAAGGGCGAGAACATCGCCGAGCCCTCGATCCCCGAGTCGTTCAAGGTCCTCCTCAAGGAGATGCAGTCACTGGCGCTCGACGTCAACGTCGTCTCCGAAGAGGGCGAGCGGGCCGAGATGCGCGAGGAGGACGACGACCTGTTGCGCGCCGCCGAGGAGCTCGGCATCGACCTCTCCGGGGTGCGCTCGGCCGATGGAGCTGCCGACGAGGCCACCGAGCACGAGGGCGAGACGGTGGAGGCATCGGCTGCGGAGGCCGAGGTCGAGGACCCCGACCTGGAGCCCGGCGAGGAGCTCGCGGCGGCCGACATCGAGTCCGAGGCGGACCCGATGATCGAGGCGGAGGTGCCGCCGGGCGAGGCCGAGGGAGTGGTGGACGCAGACTGAGTAGCTCCGCCCCTCACCGGTTCGACCTCCCTTGCGCTTCGCGCGAGAGGTCGCCCCGGCGAGCGGGCTGCGCAGGCTGAAGTACGGCTTACAAGATTCAACCGGTGAAGGAACTAAATGATCGACATCAATAACTTCGACGCCATCGAGATCAGCCTCGCTTCGTCCAAGCAGATCCGCGCTTGGTCCTCCGGAGAGGTCACCAAGCCGGAGACCATCAACTACCGCACGCTGAAGCCCGAGAAGGACGGCCTCTTCTGCGAGCGCATCTTCGGTCCCACCAAGGACTGGGAGTGCTACTGCGGCAAGTACAAGCGCGTTCGCTACAAGGGCATCGTCTGCGAGCGCTGCGGCGTCGAGGTGACTCGCTCCAAGGTCCGCCGTGAGCGCATGGGCCACGTCGACCTGGCCGCGCCGGTCAGCCACATCTGGTTCTTCAAGGGCGTGCCCAGCCGGATCGGCTACCTGCTGGATATGGCGCCCAAGGAGCTGGAGAAGGTCCTGTACTTCGCGGCCTCGATGGTGACCTGGGTCGATGACGAGGCCCGCGCTCGCGACCTCGACTCCCTGGAGGGCGAGGTCAACAAGGTGCTTGACTCCTACGCCGCCGAGAAGGAGGAGCGGGTGCTGGAGCTCAAGGAGTCCCTGGCCCGGCGCGAGCAGTACCTGGACAACGCCAAGACCGGCCGTGACTTCTCCGACGAGGACCACCTCTGGGCCGAGACGCTCGAGGTCAACATCGCCAAGCTCTCCGACGAGGAGCGCCAGAAGATGCTCAAGGAGCTCCGCAAGAGCTTCGGCGCCGACATCGACGACACCGAGGCCTACATCGAGGACGCCGCCGAGCGGATGCGCCAGGTGTGGAACCTGTTCAAGACGATGAAGGCCAAGGACGTCGTCAACGACGAGACGACCTTCCGGGAGCTCAAGGACCGCTTCGGATCGCCCTACGGCTTTGGTGAGTACTTCCGCGGAAGCATGGGCGCCGAGGCCGTGCGCGATCTGCTTCAGCAGGTCGATCTCCAGGACGAGTCGGCCGACCTGCAGGATCAGGTCAAGACCGCCAAGGGCCAGAAGCAGGCCCGCGCGGTCAAGCGGCTGAAGGTCGTCTCGGCCTTTATCTCCTCAGGCAACAAGCCGGAGATGATGATCCTGGAGGCGGTTCCGGTGATCCCGCCGGAGCTGCGCCCGATGGTCCAGCTCGACGGCGGGCGCTTCGCCACCTCGGACCTCAACGACCTCTACCGGCGCGTGATCAACCGCAACAACCGCCTCAAGCGGCTGCTTGACCTCGGCGCCCCCGAGATCATCGTCAACAACGAGAAGCGGATGCTCCAGGAGGCGGTTGACGCGCTGTTCGACAACGGCCGCCGCGGCCGCCCGGTCACCGGACCCGGCAACCGCCCGCTGAAGTCGCTCTCGGACATGCTCAAGGGCAAGCAGGGCCGCTTCCGCCAGAACCTGCTCGGCAAGCGCGTCGACTACTCGGGGCGGTCGGTGATCGTGTCGGGTCCCTCGCTGCGGCTGCACCAGTGTGGCCTGCCGAAGCTGATGGCGCTCGAGCTGTTCAAGCCCTTCATCATGGCCCGCCTGGTCGAGCGCAAGTCCGCGCAGAACATCAAGGCGGCCAAGAAGATGGTCGACTCGATGATCCCCGAGGTGTGGGACGTGCTCGAGGAGGTCATCCACGAGCACCCGGTCCTGCTCAACCGCGCCCCCACGCTTCACCGCCTGGGCATCCAGGCGTTCGAGCCGGTGCTGGTGGAGGGCAAGGCGATCCAGGTCCACCCGATGGTCTGCCACGCGTTCAACGCCGACTTCGACGGTGACCAGATGGCTGTTCACCTCCCGCTCTCCGCCGAGGCGCAGGCGGAGGCCAGGATCCTGATGCTCTCGGCCAACAACATCCTCTCGCCCGCGCACGGCGCGCCACTGGCCACGCCGACCCAGGACATGGTGCTCGGTGCGTACTACCTGACCTACGGCCCGGATGACCGGGAGCTGGCCGAGATCGACCCCGCCACCCACGAGCCGCGCCCGCACGTGTTCCGCACCGCTCAGGAGGCGGAGTGGTCCTACGAGCACGGCGTGGTCAAGCTCCACGACCTGGCCGAGTTCCGGCCGCTGGGCCGCGAGGGCCACCTGCTGACCACCGTGGGCCGGATCATCTACAACGACAAGATCGAGCGTTCGATCGGCGAGGCGATCGGTGCCGAGTTCGATCCCAACTCCTACGAGTTCATCAACCGCTCGATGAAGAAGAAGGACACGACCAAGATGGTCGACGCCCTCGTGCAGGCGTACGGCGCCTCCACGATTTCGCTGGTACTGGACGCCTTCAAGGACATCGGGTTCCACTACGCCACCCAGGCGGGAGTGACGATCTCCAAGAACGACGTGCAGACGCCGCCCAACAAGGCCGAGATCCTGGCTCGCTACGACGCGCAGCTGGCCACGATCGAGGAGCAGTACGGCAACGGCGAGATGGATGCCGAGGAGCGCCACGAGGCGGTCACGGCGCTCTGGGACCGGGCCACCAACGAGGTCGGGGAGGCGCTCTACGAGCATCTGGACGAGCTCAACCCGATCTTCATGATGGCCAACTCGGGCGCCCGCGGGTCGTTCTCGCAGATCCGCCAGCTGGCGGGCATGCGCGGGCTGATGGCCAACCCCAAGGGGGAGATCATCGAGCGTCCGATCAAGGCCAACTTCATGGAGGGCCTGACGGTGCTGGAGTACTTCATCTCCACCCACGGGGCCCGCAAGGGCCTGGCCGACACCGCGCTGCGCACGGCCGACTCGGGCTACCTGACCCGGCGCCTGGTCGACGTGGCCCAGGACGTGATCATCCGCCAGGAGGACTGCGCCACGGAGCAGAGCATCGAGATGCCGGTATCCCACCTGGAGGTCGACCCCGAGAGCCGGCGCCTGCGGCCCACCGGCGAGCCCAACGACAACCTGATTGGACGGATCGCCGCCCAGCAGCTGGCCACCAAGCGGGGCCGCGTGATCGTGGAGCAGGGTCAGGAGATCGACCGCGCCGAGCTGGCCGATCTCTTCGAGACCTGGGCCGAGGAGACCGGTAAGGGCAACGTGATCTACTTCCCGGTCCGCTCCGTGCTCAAGTGCGAAGCGCTGACGGGGGTCTGCCAGGCCTGCTACGGACGCTCGATGGCCACGGGCAAGCTGGCCCAGATCGGCGACGCCGTCGGGATCGTGGCGGCCCAGTCGATCGGTGAGCCCGGTACTCAGCTGACGATGCGAACCTTCCACACCGGCGGCGTCGCCGGCGCGGACATCACGCACGGCCTCCCGCGGGTGGTGGAGCTGTTCGAGGCGCGTCGGCCCAAGGGACTGGCGCGGATCGCCGAGGTCGGCGGCCAGGTGACGATCGAGGGCTCCGACAAGGCCATCACGGTGGTGATCACCGACGACGGCGGCGAGGAGCATCGCCACACGTTCCCCCGGCGGACGCTGCTGTTCGTCGACTCCGGACAGCAGATCGAGTCGGGGACCCAGCTCAACGAGGGCTCGCTGTATCCCCACGAGCTGCTGGCCATCCGCGGCCGGACCGAGACCGAGCTGTACTTCGTGCGCGAGGTGCAGGAGGTCTACAAGTCTCAAGGGGTCGACATCAACGACAAGCACATCGAGCTGATCGTGCGGCAAATGATGAAGAAGGTCAGGGTCGACCAGAAGGGCGACACGGACCTGCTGCCAGGACAGTTCGTGGACCGCTACGAGTACGCCCGGATCAACCAGCAGGTGATGGATGACACCGGGGAGGCAGCGCAGGCCGAGGAGATCATCCTCGGTATCACCAAGGCGTCACTCAACACCAACTCGTTCCTGTCGGCGGCGTCCTTCCAGGAGACGACCAAGGTGCTGACCGACGCGGCCCTGGAGGGCAAGATCGATCGCCTCAACGGGCTCAAGGAGAACGTCATCATCGGTAAGCTGATCCCGGCTGCCACCGGTCTCAAGCGCTACCGCCGGATCGAGATCGAGCCGGCCGAGCCGCTGCCCCGCGGCATGGACGACGTCGGCCTGCTCGACCACGACGATCTCGCCGCCGAGCTGGGTCTGGGCGATGGCGAGTCGCTGAGCACCTACAGCAGCGGGATCGAGCCCGATCTCTCCGACCTGGAGGACATCGGCCGCAGCGGCGGCTCGTCACTCGGGTTCGCTGAGGAGCTGGCCGACCTGGACCTGCCGCCGTCGGGTAACGGAAGCAGCTGACCCTTCGCTCCGGCCTCCCGTACGGCTTCGCCGCGAGGGAGGCCGGCAGCGGAAGGATCAGCCGCAAGCCTGGCGGCGGTTGCGGTCGGAGCTCGATTGCAGGGGTCAGCTCGTGTCAGCGGGGCACCAGCCGTCGACGGTGGCCAGCGCTAGCGTTCCCCGTTGCTCGGCCAGGACCACCATCGAGGCGTCAGCCAACCCAGTTCAAGCGCGGCATACAGTTCACCGGCTCGGCGCAGGCCGGCGCTGTCCAGCACCTGGACCGTGTACGTGATCGCCAGATCCTCGATCAGCGCCAGTTCTGCCTGAAGGCCTAACCGGGTGAGCACAAGACGGTCGGGCTCGGCTGCGGTGAAGGCGGAGACGACCAGTTCACCAGGCCACTGCTCATTCGTCTCCACAACCGCCGCGTGATCCGGGTCGTTCCCGTCGGCGACGCCATAAAGCGCGCCGGCGTCGACGATCAACGCGTTGTTGTCCCAACGACTGCTCTTGCCTGGCGGTTGCGTTCGTCGACCAGCGCAGGCAGATAGCATCAGACGTGAAGACATCATGGTGCAAGCGGCTTGCGCTAGGTGCGTGCCGCCAGCGAGCGACCAGCGGCTAGGGCAGAATTTCGAAGGATTCCGTGTGGTGTGGCCTGACGGCGGCGAAATGGCGCCGGTCAAGCGTGATGATCACGGTAGCGCCGATTCGCTCCGCGAGGACGATCGACGATGCGTCGGTGCCGCCGAGGGGGAAGTCCGCATAACGCTTGACCAGCTCGGCCATCCGGTCGAGGTCCTCCGGCGCCGGACCTTCGATGTCAAACGCGCTCAGCCCGCGCAGGAAAGCGGACTCCGCCAAGGGCCCGAGCCGGCGCCCAACGAAGTACGTTGCCTCCGCGACGACCAACGCCGGCACGACGAGGCGCAGATCTCCCCGTGAGAGGACTGCGAGACATGCCTCGTGGTCGTCGTCGTCGGCATCCGCAGCGGCGTACAGCGGTCCCGCGTCAACGATCGCCAGCATGCTCGACCCACTCCGCCTCAAGCAAGTGCTCCATGTCCCGGGCAGTTGAGCGGTGGCCGCTGCGCCCCAGCGCAGCGAACGGAAGCTCGCGAGGCTCGTATGGGTTGCCCATCCCGAGGTAGCCGGAGAGCGCATCACGCGCCACTGCGGACGCGGGCACCGAGCGGCGGCGGGCCTCCCGCGTTAGAGCCTGGGCGAGGTCATCGGGAAGCGAGATAGTGGTGCGCTTCATAACTGCATAATAGCGCCGCCGCTGAGAGCCGTATACCTGATCCGGTATGCTCCAGACGTGGACCCGGGCCAGATCATTCGCGATCGCCGCGTCGCCAATGGCCTGACCCAAGCTCAACTCGCACTGCGTGTAGGCTCGACGCAGGCCGCCATCAGCCGCCTGGAACACGGTGAGCTCTCGCCCACAATGGAAACAATCGAGCGACTGCTGGGGGTTATGGGCGAGGAGGCGGAACTCGTGATCACGCGAGGGGAGGGAAACCACGATCGTGCGCGTCTGCTGGCGTTACGTGCCCGACCTGCGGCCGAGCGCCTTGAGCTGGGGATCAGCTGGAACCGGTTCGCTGGCGAGATCGCGCGTGCCGGCGCCGAGGCACGCGGGGAGAAGTGACTCGACGGCAGATCCCGCTCGATGCCTCCGAGCTGCTGGGCACACTGACCGCTCACGAGGTCGCTTTCGTGGTGGTCGGTGGGGTCGCGGTCCAAGCGCACGGGCATCCCCGGACCACCCAGGATCTGGACATCGTGCCGGAGCCGAGCCCGGAGAATCTCGAGCGCCTGCAGGAGGCGCTCCACGCCCTAGGAGCTCGGCGGGCGGCCGGCCGGCGGCCCCTCCAACTGCGTCTGCCTTCGACAGGCGTTGTGGAGCTCGATACAGACGCGGGCGGGATCGACGTGCACCTGAATCCCCCCGGGGCAGCGCCATACCGCCAGCTCCGGGCTCGAGCCTTGGAGATCCAGCTTGACTCTCTGGTGCCCATCGCGGGGCTTGATGATTTGATCGCGATGAAGCGAGCGAGCGGGCGACCAATCGACCGTGGGGACATTCTCGCGCTGACCGAGCCCAGCGTGTTCGAGACCTGATCACGATGATCAGCCCGCCCCGCAAGCATCGCGAAGCAAAACGCCAGGAACCGGGCGACCAATACCATGTTCGTGAATCCCGATTCACCGGGTGCCGCCGCCGAAGGAGATCACGTGGACCTGAACGACACGCCTGAGCAGGCCGCCTTTCGTGAGGAGGTGCGAGCCTGGCTGAAGCAGCACAAGCACGACGCGCCGCCGCGCTCAGGCTCCTACGAGGACAGCGCCTACATCGCCGTGCGCCGGGATTGGCAGCGGCAGCTAGCCGAGGCCGGACTGGCCGGGGTGACCTGGCCCAAGGAATACGGTGGCCAGGGCCGCGGCCCGATCGAGCAGGTGATGGTCAACCAGGAGCTCTCCGCCGCGGACGCGCCGGGCATCCTGGACGTGATCGGCATCGGAATGCTCGGGCCGTGCCTGATCGCGCACGGATCGGAGGAGCAGAAGAGCCGCCACCTCGGCCCGATGCTCCACGGCGACGAGGTGTGGTGCCAGATGTTCTCCGAGCCCGCCGCCGGATCTGACCTGGCCGCGGTCCAGACCCGCGCCCGTCAGGGTGAGGATGGCCGCTGGACGCTCAACGGGCAGAAGGTGTGGACCACCAACGCCCAGTTCGCGGCCTACGGGCTGCTGCTGGCCCGCACCGACCCCGACGTGCCCAAGCACAAGGGGCTCACGATGTTCATCGTGCCGATGGACGCGTCCGGCGTGACCGTGCGGGGCCTGCGGCAGATCTCGGGCGAGGCCGAGTTCAACGAGGTGTTCTTCGATGACGTCGCGCTCGAGGCCGACTCGGTCGTCGGCGGCGTCGGCAACGGGTGGGGTACGGCGTTGACGGTGCTGATGTTCGAGCGGTTGACGATCGGTTTCGGCTCGGAGTCATACGGCTCCTCGGCCCAGCTGGCTGCGACGCTCGGTGCCGACGCATCCGCTCGCGCTGACAGCGAGGTTCGCCACCGGCTGGGGGAGATCATCACCGAGATGTTGGCGGTCCGCTTCAACGGCTACCGCGCGCTGACCGCGCTGGCCAAGGGGCAGATCCCCGGGCCTGAGGCAGGGCTGGCCAAGGTCACGCTGGTGAACGCGGCGATCGGCGCCAGCGAGCTGGCCACGGATGTGCTCGGACCCGATGCGCTGCAGGCCGACACCGACTGGAGCTACATCACTTCTTTCCTTCCGGGGCTGAAGTCCGCCGGAGGCACCGAGCAGATCCTCCGCAACACGATCGGCGAGCGGGTGCTGGGCCTGCCGGCCGAGCCGCGGCTGGACAAGGGCATTCCGTTCTCGGAGCTCCGCGCCAAGGAGCGTCAGGCGGCGGCCTCATGAATTTCGCCCTCTCAGACGAGCAGGAGTTCCTGCGTGAAGCCGCTCGCGGCGCGCTCTCACGGTTCAAGACCGTCGAAGCCGCCCGCGAGGCACTCGAGAGCCCTGAGGCGCTGCCTGACCTGTGGCCGATGGCGGTCGAGGCCGGCTGGCCCGGCCTGCTGGTCTCAGAAGATCGGGGCGGGGCCGGACTGGGCGCGTTCGACGCGCTGCTGGTGGTCGAGGAGGTCGGACGCACGCTGGCGGCCGTGCCGCTGCTTGGGCTGCTGCCTGCTTCGGCGATCCTGAACGCATCCGGCGACGAGTCGCTGGATGCCGTCGCGGCTGGGGAAGTGCGGCCCGCGTATGTACCGGCGCGGCCGCCGAGCGAGCTGGAGCCGGGGTGGACGGTAGACGCCGCTTCCGGCTGGCGGCGGGCCGAGGCGCCCCGGGCGAGCGTTGACGGCGACTCGGTGACCCTGGAGGGTGTGGCGAGCTTCGTACCTGACGCTCCGGGTGCTGACCTGTTGGTCGCGGTCGGGGAGACGGCCGACGGCAAGCCCGTCGCGGTGGCGGTGGACGCGGGCGCTGACGGCGTGAGCGTCGAAAAGGTCTTCCGCTACGACGCAACCCGCTCCCTGGGCACGGTGACCTTCGCCGGGGCGATTGGCCGCCGGCTGAATGTGGCACCTGAGGTGCTGGCCGACGCCTGGTACCTGGCCCACGCGTTGATCGCGGCCGAGTGCCTCGGGTCCGTGCAGACATGCCTGGAGGTGAGCGTCGCCTATGCCAAGGAGCGCTTCACGTTTGGCCGGGCGATTGGCTCCTACCAGGCACTCAAGCACGAGCTGACCGAAGTCCTGCGCCTGCAGGAGAACACTCGCGGGCTTCAGTACTACGCCGGCTGGGCGCGTGACTTCAAGCGAGATGAGTTCCCGCTGGCGGCCAGCGCGGCGCGAGCCGAGGGTGGAAAGGCCCTGGACTACGCGGCTCGCACGATGATCAACGTGCACGGCGGCATCGGCGCCACCTGGGAGCACGACGCGCCATTGTTCTTCCGCCGCGCGCAGCTGTCCCGGCGGCTGCTCGGCGGCACGCGGGACGCGGTCGATCGCGTGGCCGAGCAGACGTTGGCTACTGCCGCCGTCGCCTGAACTGAGGACCCGCTCACTCTACGTGTAATCCGGTCGTCGATTTCGCCGGGGCCACACACATCTACCGGCGGTGCCGGGGCGTGGGGATAACTCCGCGCGGGATGATCGATTGCATGATCGCGGCAATCGCGCTCAGGTACGGGGTAGAGCTGCTCGCGCAGGACCGCGATCTCGCACACGTCGCCGGCGCTGTGTCAGGAGCTGGATCGGGCGTCGCTACGCGCGTAGCCGGACCGAGGGCGACCTCCCGGCTGGCAACAGGCGGTCCCATAGCCGTGGTAGACTCGCACCATCCGTGCAACCATTGACAAGGCAGGACGCCTGGTCATCCCTCGTCAGCTCCGCGAGCAGCTCGGCTTCAGGCCAGGCGAGGTGGAACTGAGCTGTGACGGAGCCGCGCTTCGGATCGAGCCGGTGGCGAGCGACGACCTCGTGGAGGAGGGTGGTCGGCTGGTCATCTCCTCAGGGGCGCGCGGCATTGACGACGATCTCGTCCGTGCCCTGCAGGATGCGGGACGTCGCTGAGCGGTGCTCCTGCTTGACACCAGCGCGGCCGTGCTGCTGATCGTGGGCGACCACGAGCACCACGAGCACCACGAGCACCACGGGCACCACGGCGCCGTTGTGCTGGCCGTGGGTAAGCTGACGTAGGGCTGGCGGGCCATGCGGCGTTTGAGACCTACTCGGTTTTGACCCGGCTTCCACCTCCCGCGCGCCGAACCCCAACCGCGAGCCGAACCCCAACCGCGATCGCGAGGCTCTTGGCCCCAAATTTCCCTCGGACGAAGCACCTGAGCAAAGACCAGGCGGCGAATCTGCCGGCGGAGCTTGCGCGCGTCGGAGTTTCTGGAGGGGCGGTTTACGACGCTCTTGTGGGAGCCGCCGCTCGGGAACACGATGCCACGCTCTTGACCCGGGGCCGGCGGGCGACGGAGACGTACCACGCCCTGGGGGTGCGGACGCAGCTTGTTGCCTGAAAGGGCTGCCGCCGGGTGCCCGCTGCCGACTACCTGAGCCGGGCAGGCGTTAGTTCGAGCTCCTGTGACGGACAAGGGCGTCCCGTTCAGCGAACTGCGAGCCAAGGAGCGTCAGGGGGTGGCTTCGTAAACTTCGCCCTCACCGACGAGCAGATGCTGCTGCGCGAGTCAGCCTGCGGGGCGCTCTCACGCGTCAAGACGATCGAGGCGGCGCGGGACGCGCTGGCAGTCCGGCGGCGCTGCCGGCCCTGTGGTCGCTGGCCGTGGAGGCCGGCTGGCCCGGTCTGCGGGTCGACGAGTCCCACGGCGGCGCCGGCTTGGGCGCGTTCGAGGCGCTGCAGTACTACGCCGGCTGGGCGCGGGGCGCCAAGCCCGAGGAGTTCCCGCTCGCCGCCAGCCCGGACCGTGCCGAGGCCGGACGGGCGTTGGACTTCGCCGCGCGCTCGATGATCAACGTCCACGGCGGCATCGGCGCCACCTGGGAACACGAGCGCCGCTGTTCTTCCGCCGGGCGCAACTGTCGCGGCGGCTGCTGGGCGGGACCCGGGACGCGCTCGATCGAGTCGCCGAGCAGACCCTGGCTGTCGCGTAGACGATGGGCTAGGCGCGTAGGTACGTAGTACCGCCAGCACGCGACGATGGTCGTCATGGGCTCCGTCGAGATCGAGCTTGCGGAAGATCGTGCGCACGTGACTCCTCGCTAGGTGCACCTCAACTGGCTGCGATCGCCGCGGTGAGGGCGGCGCCGGTCAGGTCCTGCTTGGCGATGAACCCCCGGGCCGGTGAATCCGCGACGAGCTGTCCGTAATTGGACGCGTGCCGGCTGGAGGTGAGCACCAGGCTCGGCGTGCCCGGAGCTTGCGCGAGACGCTGCGCGACCTCGAACCGATCGATATCGGGAAGCTGAATGTCGAGCAGCACCACATCGGGGCGCAGCGCCTGCACGGCGGCGAGCGCCGCCGCACCGTCGGCCGCCTCCCCGATCACCTCGAAACCCTCCGTGCCCAGCAGCTTTCGCGCAAAGGTCCGCAGGCCCGCGTGGTCGTCGACTATCAAGAGTGTCGGCATCAACCCCAAGCATGGCGCACCGCGATCCGGTCGTGCTCAGTACTAGCACTGAAGCCAGCGGCGAGAGAATAGGCTCCGCAGATGGGCGGCGAAGACACAAGCGAGGTCAGCCAAAGGTTGCTCGCACGGCTCTACGCGCGCTTCGGGATCGGCTACCTAGCGCTGGTGTTGGCGTGGCTGGGATGCGTGGTGCTTGCGGGCGGGTTCCTCTGCCTGGTAGTGGGGACCCGCCTGCTCGCCGGGTCATTTCGCCCGCCGTTGGACTTCGTCTTGATCACTGAAGCAGGTATCGCCGTGGGCTGTGGCATTCCGTTCGCGCTGATATGGCGCGAGATGCGGCTGCTGATCAAATGGATCCGCGACGGTCGTCCCGAAAGCGCGGCGGCGACGGCGTGGCAGAGCGGTATCACGGTCATCAGACGCGCCTTGCCGCGCTGCGTGGTGCTGACGAGCGTGCTGCTGATCCCCGCTGTGGTCTGGGCGGCGCGTCACTACCACCTCGGCGCCAGCGGGTACCCAGTCGCGTGGCTGTTCGCGCAGCTCGTGATCGCGATGACCGCGACGTACACGTTCTTCGTGGGCGAGGCGATGGTTCGCCCGATGGTCGAGGATGCGGCGAGGGTCATGCTCCCAGCGGGTGGTGTGCATCGAGCACAGGTCGGGATACGCCTGAAGGTGCTGCTGGCGCTGGCGGTTACGACCGCGTTCGCGGTGCTGGTAAGCCAGGCGATCGGCAGCATCGGGCACAGCCCAGCGTCTCGGGTGCTCGGCGCGGTCGTGATCGCGGCCCTGATCGCGTTGACGTTCACGCCGGTCCTCATCCGCGCCGTGACCGACTCCGTGGTTGGCCCCGTGCGGACGCTGACCAGCGCGACGGCACGAGGCGCGGCGGGTGACCTCGAGCGCTTGGTTCCGGTGACCAGCGACGACGAGCTCGGCGTGTTGACGACGGGCTTCAACGACATGGTGCTCGGACTGCGCGAGCGCGAGGCACTGCGCAGCGACAAGGTGGAGCTGAACTTGGCGCTGCAGGCGTCGCTGGAGGATCTTCAGCAGCGCGCGGAGGAGTTGCGCGCCTCGCGGACGCGGGTGGTGGCCGCCGCCGACAGCGAGCGTCGGCGCATGGAGCGCGACCTGCACGATGGCGCCCAGCAGCAGCTGGTGCTGCTGGGACTGAAGCTCGGGCTGGCGGCGAGGCTGATCGGCCAGGACCCGGTGGCGGCCACGGCGATCCACGACGAGCTGCGGGCGGACCTCAGTCAGGCGCTGTCCGAGCTGCGCGACCTGGCGCACGGGATCTACCCGACGGCGCTCGAGAACCAGGGCCTGCCGGCGGCGCTGCAGGAAGCGGTGGAGCGCGCCGCAATCCCGACCGAGCTTCGCTGTGACGGTGCCGGGCGCTACCCGCCTGAGCTGGAGACCGCAGTGTATTTCTGTTGCCTGGAGGCGTTGCAGAATGCCGCCAAGCATGCGGGGGAGGGCGCGCGGGCGAGGATCGGTCTTGCGGAGCATGGTCGCAGCCTCGTGTTCGAGGTCGCCGATGATGGTCATGGCTTTGACACGGCGGTGGTGGGGGGGAGCGCGGGGGTGCAGAACATGACCGACCGGATCGGCGCGCTCGGCGGTGAGCTGACGATCCATGCCGCGCCGGGGTCGGGCACGAGGATCCTCGGCAGCATCCCGCTCGCGAGCTGAGGTCGGTCGCAGGCGGAGTTCCTCACTGTCCCAAGGCGCCTCCGTGCGATGTCAGCACCCACCTGACCGCAAGCAGCCGCCCACAAACACGATCCGCGCCGGACCTCCAGCCGCTGCATACCCCAACCACACCCGATCGCGCCGCCGCGATGATTCAACCGGCCCCACCAACCCCGGGGAGGCCCATCCTCACGCCCGGACCTATGTGAATAGCAGGTCAGCCGCCCCCAGCGACGAGCAGAGGACCTTGACGTCAGGGCCGGAGGTGCCTTTAGTGGTTAACCACAACGGACGACTCGGCTCCCGGTTTGCGGGAGGCGAGGCCGCCTGTCGTGATTGGCTTGCTCGGACCCCCGGCTTCTTTAGGGTTGCCGTTCACCTCTGGCGGCGGCGCTCGCCAGTCTCTCGGGGGCGTGGGCGGCGCCGCCGGGTCCGCCGCCGACCTGTGTCAGGTCGGTTTGGCGGCCATCTTGGGTGGGGGTGGTCGCGATTCGGGATCTTGCTTTACGCGGGCTTGGTCGAGCACCCCGTTGGCGCGCTTGTCAATGAGTCGCAGGAGGAGGTCTGGGGAGTAGCCAAAGAGCGCGGCATAGGCGAGCAGGCTCTTGTTGTCCTGGGTGGCGAACGCGCCCAGCGCTCCGCCCTGGAGCACGAATACTCCGAACAGCGCGGTGATCGCCCCGGCGGGGATCCGCAGCGCTGCCGGGTAGATCGCGAGGTTGTAGGCGCCGGTGACCGTGTCTAGCCGCGCGAGGACAAGCAGGGCGGCGAGCAGTCCGCCGAGGGCGCCGAGCGCTTCGATGGTGGCGACGTCGGCGTAGTTGTTGCACGTGTCGGCGGCGGCGACGGATTGGCTCGCAGAGGAGGGCGGTGCCTCGCAGATACGAAAGAACCGCGGGTTGCCGGCGTGGGCGATCGCGACGGCTACGAGAAAGACGGAGAGCAGGGTCCCGAAGACAAAGACCACGTTGCGAAACGTGCGGACCTTCTCGTGTGCGGCGTCGCCAGCGTCGTCGATGTCGCGCTTGATGCTCCGCAGGCAAGAGCGGTCGGCCTCAGAACAGCGCGGCACGCGGGGCACGCCGGTCCACCATCGCGCGATCCTGTCCCGGGCGCCCTGTCGGGGTCGCGTTTCGAGCGCGTCGAGGTCGGCCGTGTAGCGCCCCAGACGCGGGTCGCCAGGAGGGATCATGTTGCGCAACGCCGCGCGGATACCCGGGATTCGTTCGTGAATGACCGCCGCGGGGAGCAGCATGAGCAGCTCCTGCTCGGCGGCGTTCAGGGCACGCCAGGCGCTCTCGATCCGCGCACCTGTCACCGACCCCCACAAACCCCACCCACGACCTAGCCAGCCGATCACGCCACGAGAGATCGCCCTGGGTGATGAGACCCGTCGCGCGAGCGGCGCGCCCGAGGCTCTCCCGCACCACGATCCGACTGGCTTCTGCGCCCGTCTCACCAGGGTTAGAACAACGACGGAGATCGTCATGGATCCGCGCGCTTCGCGCTAACCTCGATTCTCGGTCAGATAGTTGTGCTGAGGTTTCGGGGTCGGTCATCTTGGCGGGAAGCGGAAGCGCAGCTCGCGGCCGTTGAGCCAGGGGATCGTGGTGGCTTGGTCGGCGAGGCCG
>JAABUJ010001020.1_pt1 | contig 45268 bp, 37 predicted proteins | sample 5559131 | NCBI WGS metagenome assembly JAABUJ01 (sample SAMN10711875, study PRJNA513366) | rock metagenome | isolation source: Antarctica rocks | place: Antarctica: Victoria Land, Mt New Zealand nord | collected 2016-01-07
GATGAGGGCTTGGCGCAATGTCTGGATGTTCCACGCTGCAACAGGTGGCACTTTATACTGTCGAGCTTACTGGTCTGAGGAAGGTGTCCTTCCCACCAGCGTCAAGTGTCATGTGGCCCAGTCCAGCGTGGATGGACGAGACATTGATGATACGGCCGCCCGTGTCCTGGGCGACCATATGGCGTGCCGCCGCCTGACTACAGAGGAAACAGCTTTTCAAGTTGTTGGTCAGCACATGATCCCATTGTTCCTCGCGCATCTCTAGCACCGGGGCCTGCAGAATGATGCCGGCATTGTTGACCAGGATATGGAGGCCGCCGAGTTGCTCCACGGTGCGCGCCACCACCTCCTCGACGTCCGCGGCACGCCCCACATCCGCCCGCAGCGCGAGCGCCGGCTGCCCAGTGGATCGGATACGGGCGGCCACAGCCTGTCCACGCGCGAGGTCCAGATCCACGATGGCGACAGCCGCGCCCTCCTGGGCGAAAGCCAGCGCGATCGCTCGGCCGATACCCGAGGCCGCCCCGGTTACCAGCGCGACCCGTCCGTCAAGCCTGCCTGGCATGGCAGCGCCTCCTTCCAGATTCTCTTATCACGTCACTGTCCGTCCATCACTCAGCCAGGTAGGCGAGCGGCCTGATCTGAGACGTTCAGTTCCACCAACGCCGGGCTAAGCGGCGCGATCTCCACGGTGAGGGTCAGGTCGCCAACGGCGGCACGCGCCAGTGCGCCGCCCTCGACTGTTCTGAGCGATGCGAGTCCGAGTCGCGACAGGTCAAGGGTCACCGTCCGCGTGTGTGGCTCGTTGCTCAGGTTGAAGAACAGCGCCACGGCGGCGTCGCTCCCCGGCAGCACATGCACATGGGCCAGGGGATCGACGCCCACGAACTCTCCCTGGGTAAAGAAACGCTTCAGACGACGGTAGCGCATGACCGCTTGTTTGAGCGCGGCATATAAGGGCGTCCGCGGATCGCTGACCCCGCCGATGCCCAGATGCCGGCAGGTCGACGCATACCACCAGAAGGCGAGCATCGTGGTGGAATCGCGGCCTTCATGGATATGCAGGTACAGCGGGATCTCGTACGCCAGATTGTATTCGTAGAGACTCAGCGCCTTGCCGGAGAGCAAGTCATAATACGGGTCCCACATGTACTCGAAGCCCCAGTTATCGTCGAATGAATGAGGAAGGCCATGCTGATAATAGAGCGGGTGATAGTCCTGCATACCGCCATTGATGCGGTCGTGCGCTTCGATCAAGACGTGCGGGTGGGCGCGCTTCACCGCCTGGATAACCTCCAGGACACCCTCGGCATGCCCCTGCCTCGTGAGAGGTATCGCATGGCCGTGGGTGGGATCCCAGCAGGCGACTCCCCGCGCGCCACCAGGCGCGCCATCGGGGTTGTACGAGAGGAAGTCGAACATAAAGAAGATGGCGCCGGCTTCCGCCAGGGCCAATAAACGCTGTGTCTTGAGTTTTTTCCAGGCAGTGGAGGCGGTGCAGACACAGGCATTGGGGTACAACGCGGCGGACGCCATGAAAGGCGCCGTCTTGCCCTCCGCGTCCCGTAGATAGATCGCCGGATCCTCGCCCAAGTCCGTGGTATGCATCATCAGGTGCAGCGAGAGGCCCAGATGATAGCGATCGCGCAGCAGTCGGGCAAACTCGGCCTGCGGACCGAGGCGTGTGGCATCCCAGACGGTGGTACCTTCAGCGATGTCCCAGGTGGGGTCGAGGTAGAGCGACTCGGCTCCAACATCGGCTGCTATCGCTGCCTCGGCTTCCAATTGCTCCCGCGTCTGCAAGGGCGCATTATCGCCGAGACGCCAGCCCAGGTTGTACAGCTCGTTCCAGTGCAGCGGTGGGTCAAAGTCGGGAGGTAGCCGATGACCCAGTGCCTGTAGATGGCTGTGGTAGGCGCGATAGCCGTCCTGCCAGTCGCCCTGAAAGGCCACCAACCGCGTTGGACCAAAGGCTATCGTGGCGTCGGGCACTAGCGTCTGCGCCGCTTCGGGGTCGCCGCGGTAGAGTCCAGCGCCAGCGAAGCGCGCACAGACGTGATAAGGCGTGTGCTCATGCGACGAGACAGCATCCATCACAGAGCGCCCCAGGCCGCTCGAGTCCTGCACCACGAATTCCCCATCGAAGAGGCCAAACTCGATAGCCTCGTGGTTGTACTTGGCGACCAAAATACCGCGTTCCCCGTCGCCCCACACCCAGGCTTCGCTCCCGTGGTCGGGAAGATTGCCATGCGGCTTCCAGGAGATGGGGAAAAGGTCCGCCGGCGTATATTGTTGGAGGTGGCGATCCACACTATGGCCAAAGCGGCGGCGATGCGGGACGGGAACCAGGCGAAAGCGATCCACCCCGTCGGCCCACGCATAGCGTTCGCGATCGAAGAGCGCCTTGCGCAGCCCGAAGCGCAGCTTGTCGAGTTGGTGATCATGCCGCCCAAAACGATGTTGTAGGGTGATCTGCTCCTCCAACCAGGGAGCATCGGCGGGTAGGGTGATACGGTGGCGCAGGAATATATCGGTCGGACCATCCTTGCCCAAGTCGAGCCGGCCTTCCACTATCACGCTCTGCCCGCCATCGGGCTCTTCCTGTCGTCGGTGCGTCAGCTCCACCAGCCCGCGACAAGTGTGCCGCAGTGGCCCGGTGACCACGTCCAGGGCATAGCAATAGCGCTCATCGGCGACGAGGATGCCCTGGCGACGATCCACGATCCGGCATGGCCCCGCATCCGCGTCCACGCGCACAACGACGTCCCACCAGGGATTGGTGAGCGTCATTGGTTGAGTATCGGTCAGTTGTTGCCCCGTGATCTTCACAATTGTCACGGTACAAACACCCCTTTCTATCAGTGTTACCCAGGACCGCTACCCCTACACACCGGCCTTGCTGAACGTACCCTTGTTGTCATAGCGCGTGCGGACATCGTAGTAGGGCAGACTCGTCGCGAGGTGCGGTATGATGCCCTTCTGCTATCCCTCGCCGACGAAAGTCCCGAAATCGCTCTGTCCAGGGCCGACGAAGGTACCCGTCCACTTGAGCACGCCGACTTTGCTCACCCCCGACGCGACCAGCAGCACCATGCCCTTCTTGGGCCAGAAGATAGTAGCTGTTATGTTGCCGTTGGAGACGCGCCCTTCAGCTTGGAGCACTGTGTCGTCGCTCAGGGAGGAGTAGGTACCTTCACCCCATCCGTCGGCCGTCAGCTGAAGATCTAGCTGCCCCGCGAGAGCCAGCTTGTCCTTGCTCCCCGCCGCGGACTTGCCACCCATGCTGAAGGAAACGGCCTGTGTTTCCGGTGTCAGCGTCCATGAACCTACATTGGCGGTCATACCCATCGCGACCATTCCACCCCAAATTCCGGCCATTTTGTTTAGGGTACCTCCGCTCAGGGTCATGTTTGCCGCGTTGCCTGCTATGATGATTTTGGCTGGAGCGACGAGCATACCTTTCGCTTTCGTGCTGGCGCCGCTGGCAAGGGTAAGTGTGGTGGTAAGAATGCCAGTGCCTCTCACCTTCGCGCTAGCGCCGCTGGCAAGGGTGAGTGTGGCGGTAAGAATGCCAGTGCTGTCCAACATGCCGCTGATCTGGCCCGCGATCGTGGCGCCGGCGCGTGCGCCCGACAGGAGTTGGGTCACCAGGTGATAGTTCACCGGGTTGGTCGTGACGACCACGGCACGTGCAGTGCTTGCGGCAGCCGCACGGCTACCAGCGGCAAACGTGCGTGGAGCGACACCGCTTCCAAAAATGGTGGCTATGACAAGGGTGAAGCAGAGAACGGCGCTCCGTGTCGCTGACGAGGCTTTCCGAATGCTGATCATGAATTCTGACTCCTTAGAACTTTAATCCAGTCATGGCAATACCGCGAATCATGTACTTCGATCCGAAGAGATAGGCGATCATCAGAGGTATGGCTGTCAGGGCGCCCGCCGCAAGCAGGTAGTCGTAGCGCGTGATAAAGAGTCCCTGCAGACCGCTGAGGAACAGCGGCACTGTCTGGTTGCTCGGGCTGGTCAGTACCACGAACGGCCACAGATAGTCGTTCCAGGTTCCCAGGAAGATGAATACTGCCAGCGCTGCCGCGGGTGACGCGGAGAGTGGTATCACGATCTGGAAAAAAAGTCGCCACTCCGAGGCGCCATCAATACGGGCGGCTTCGAGCATTTCCATGGGGAGGCTCAACATGAACTGGCGCATCATGAAGATACCAAACGTTGAGTAGAAGCCCGTGACGATCACTCCGGCCAGATTATCGGAGAGCCCCGCGTGGCTGATCGTGATGTACAGAGGCACCAGCACCACGGCGAAAGGCACCATCAAGGTGGTGAGCAGCGCTAGAAAGAGCAACTCCTTGCCCTTGAAACGATATTTGGCGAACACGTACCCAGCCATGGTCGAGGTAAGGACCGACACAAACGTGACGCTAAAGGTCACCACGACTGTATTGCGTAAGCTCAACCATATGCCTGATAGGCCCATCACGTACTGATAGGCGGCCAGCGTCCCATGTTGCGGAATGAGGCTGCGTGACTCCATCAATTCCTTATATGGCTTGAAGGAGCCGAAGAGAGCCCAGATCAGTGGGATCAGAGCCAGCAATACAGCCACGGTCAATAGCAGGTACAGTGCCGCCTGCCGAGGGCGCGGGCGTGGCCAACGCCGGCCGGCCTGGGCCATCGGCGCTGGATGCGTTCCGACGTTTGACGTCCGTTCAGATGGGCGAGTTACAGCCATCAGCGCTCGTTTCCATCCTTTCCTAGTAGGACCAGTTCATACGCGTCAAACGGAGCGTGAGGAGCGTGAGCACCAGGGTAATGGCAAATTCCACCAGCGCGGCGGCCGAAGCAAGGCTGAACTGGAAGTTCTGGAATGCCAGGTTGTAGATGTAGAGATTGAGCGTCTGCGTCGCATTTGCCGGGCCGCCGCCGGTCAAGACCTGAGGGATGGTAAACTCCTGCAGTGCCCCGATCACACCAAGGACTACGACCAGGTTGAGCGTCGGCTGCATCAGGGGTAGCGTGATGTGCCGCAGGCGGGCCCACTCTCCCGCTCCGTCTATTCGGGCCGCATCGCTCACTTCGCTCGGAATGTTCAGAAGCCCCGCCGTCAGAATGACGATCGTGACCCCCAGGCTTTTCCATGTGCCGAAGAGCGCGGACGTGGGAAGGGCCGCGTTCCCGTCAGTCAGGAAACCGGATGTGGGCAAGTGCAAGGCGCTCAACACAGAATCGATTGGGCCAACCGCCGGATCGAGCAGGTATTTGGCAACCAAGATGGTAGAAAGCAGCGGGACCACTACTGGCACGAAGACCAAGCTCTGAAAGAGATTGCGTCCGCGTGCGATACTTGACAGGCAGAGCGCTACCGCTAGCGCCAGTGGGATACCGATGAGGACACTAATAGCTCCCCATTCAACGCTGTTCTTGAGCGAGTTGCCAAAGAGTTGGTCGTTGAACAGGACCCGAAAATTGTCCAGCCCTACAAAGCGGCCCGGGCTGAGAAGGCGGTAGTGAATCAAGGCTATGCGGAACGCCTGTATGACGGACCAGAAGGAGATCGCCGTATACCATGCCAGCAAAGGGGCAAGCGTCACGAAGCCAAACCAGAATTGGGGTCTGTGTAGCACTCTGCTGACCGGGTTGACGAGTCCTCTTGGACGGGACATCACAAGTCCCATACCGTTCTGCTCCATACCGTTCCTCACTAGTACTTCCAACCTATTCCTCGGCGCGGCGGCACGGATATGCCGCGCTTGGGCCGGTAAATCCGTGCCCGAGCGCTAGCGTCTACTGAGGGCTAAAGGTTGGAAAGGTCACTTTGGTATTGCTTGTATTGTGCCACGGCCGCGGCCTGAATTGCCTGCGCGGCCTGGGTGGCTGTCGCCCTGCCGAGTCGAACCGCCTGGGACTGGGCGACGATCGCATCGACGATTTTGTTGTAGTATCCGACCTCGCCGATGTACTTGGCGTTAGAGATCAGCTGTAGAACCTGCGGCTGGCTGTCCAGAACAAATGACGGATTCTTGCTGTTCGCTGGCTTGAACCGGGACTTGTCATGCAAAAAAATGTCCTTCCAGGCAGGAATGGATACACCGCCGTAGATCTTGTCATAGATATACTGGCCCTGTCGCGAGCACACTAGTTGCAAGAAAGCGTCCGCGAGTTTGGAGCTATGAGCTCTGGAGGAGGCATTGAGACCCCATCCCTGTCCGGAGCCCACGGCGACCGCGGGATGGCCGTCAATACTGGGAGCGCCGGCGAGTGCGAAGTCATAGCCCAGCGGAGGGCCGTAGAGTGAGGCGGAACCGTTAGTCAGGCTCATGGCGCATTCGCCTTTTAGCGCGATGTCCTGCACGGCGATGTTGTTGCCCCATTCTCGCTCGATCCCCATCTTGACCGGCGTCTCCACATGGATCTGCATCGCCTTAATACCGGCCGGTGAATCGTACTTAAAGGTCTTGGTCGCCGAATCAAACGGCAAGGTACCCTGCGTGGCCATGAGCATATGGACGGCGGCATCGTCCCATCCCTCACCACAGAGACCATACTCCGTGATCTTTCCACCTTTGGTGACTTGCAGCTCTTTGGCTAGAGCAAAAAGCTGCTCGTAGCTATCGAAGAAGAACTTGCCGTCGGTGGGAGGATACTTGCGGTCCAATCCCTTTGCCTTGAGTTGATCAACCCGCACGTTGACGAATGGGCCCAGGCCACCGTCAGCTTCCAGCGGCACACCGTAGATCTTGCCTCGCCACGCAAACTGATCGACCGCATCGCCGACGAAATCGCGGGACGCGACGATGTGATTGGCCCCGTACACGCTGCTCCCAATATCCTTCAGTGCGCCCTGGGCGGCGAGGAGCACCAAATTCTGTCCGGTGTTGGCGCAAATGTCAGGCTGCGTGCCAGCGGCGGTGGCGGCGATGAACTTGGTAGCGACAATCGCCGAATTCAGCGCGGCCGCTGCTTGCGGCCTGAGGGTGATGGTCGACCCGGTCTGTTTCTTGAATAGGGTGATCATTTCATTGAAGGCGTTGATGTGAGGCTGCCAGAGCATACACCACATCGTCCCGGTGGGTTCAATGCTGCGTGTACGCACGGCCGCCGTCGTCGCGGCGGACGCTTTGACGCCCGCGCCCAAGCCGCTGGCGACCGCCACGCCAGCCCCGACGGTCCCGGCTGCTACTTTGAGGAAATCGCGTCGGTTTGTCTTCTGTGCTTCCATAGCTACGACCTCCTTGATATATGGATGTATGAAGGACTAAAGGCCCCGATAACATCACTGTCGTCCGCGTGCATAAGAACCGTTGCGCTACCCTCCCTTCCCTTTATCTATACCTACCTGGCACACTGGTCCTTGCCGGTCGCCACCGTATAGAGGGGCATAGTGTTGACAGTCTACAGTAAATACAAACCGACGTCAAGTATGCCACTAGATGCGGAGAGCAATCCATAACTCGCTCACCATATCGGCGCATCCGGTTCTTACATCAAAGCAGCAATCGCGTATTTTGTCAACAGTTGACTGCACATGCCGCGTTCTGCTAAGGTGTTGATACATGATGGATGCGATGGGAGTGAAGCCGCCCGCTCATTCTACCGGCGCTTGGACGCCCTGTGTATCCTTTTACTCATTTACCACCGGGTTCGCGCGACGAGGGAGAGAAGGTCTGTGACGCATGAATGACAATGGACCGGCCACGCCAACCGGCATGACCATCGATGCCGCCGACCTACGCGCTTTCGCCACGGACATCCTGCTCCGGACGGGAATGGCGCCGGCCGACGCACAACTAGTCGCCGCTGTCATCGTCGACGCCAACCTGCGCGGTGTCGATACGCATGGCGCCTTCCTGCTCACCATCTACGCCCGCCGGCTGCGGCTGGGCCTCATCAATCCGACGCCCAACATGCGCTTCGAGCGACGACGCACGGCCGTGGGCGTCCTCGACGCCGATCACGGCATGGGCCATGTGGCCACGGCGCGCGCTATGGAGCAGGCCATCACGATGGCGAAGGAGTCCGGCGTCGCAAGCGTCCTGGTCACCAACTCCAATCACTTTGGGGCCGCCGCCTACTACGTAAAGATGGCGGCGGAGCAAGGCTGTATCGGCATGGTCCTCTCGCCGGCCGAGGCGAGCGTCGTGCCGTTCGGCGGACGCCAGAGATTTTTCGGAACCAATCCCATCGCGGTCGCCACGCCGCCGGGCCACACTTACCCCGGCCTGACTCTCGATATGGCGACCAGCGCCGTCGCGGGCGGCAAGATTCACCTGGCGGGTAAGACCGGTAAGACCATCCCCGAAGGCTGGGCTATCGACCCCCAAGGACGTCCCGTCACCGCGCCGTCCGACGACGACGACGCCCTGCGTGGTTACCTGTTGCTGCCCCTGGGTGGGGCCAAGGGGTATGGACTAGCCGCGATGGTAGAGTGGATGACCTCGCTGCTCGGCGGCACACAGTGGGGACCGCAGATCGTGCGCTGGACGGAGGATTGGGAGCATCAGGTTAACCTCAGCCACTATGTCCAGGCCATCGACGTCGAAGCCTTCGATGCGCTGGATGCGTATCGCCGCCGCGTCGACGACTTCTGCGCCGCGCTGAAAGATGTCGCGCACGCGGACGGCGTCACCGAGGTGCTATTGCCTGGCGAGCCGGAGTCGCGCACGGCACAGCGGCGCGTGGTCGAGGGGTGCCCGCTCAGCGCCTATCATGTGCAGGTCCTCTCCGACCTGGGCGCCTCGCTCGGCGTGCCGTTTCCCGGACCAGCATCTGAGCCTGCGGCGAGCGCGACATCACGAACCTAATATATAGGAAGATAGGAATTAGGAAGAAGCTACCTAGGATAGGAATAGGATAGATAACCGATGACGACCACGGACGCGGCGCGCACAACCTGGACGTGGGAAACGGCCCTCGGCGGCGTCGTACCGCCCATTATCACACCCTTGCAGTCCGGCGGCGAGATCGACATCGACGCGCTCACCAGGGTTGTCGAGCACGTCCTCGCGGGTGGGTGTAGCGGGCTGTTCGCCCTGGGCGGCACGGGAGAGGGTACCTGGCTGACGACGCGGCAACGAGGGTCGGTCGTAGGCACGACCGTGGCCGCGAGCAGGGGCCGCGTGCCCGTTCTCGCCGGGCTGATGCTACCCGCCACCGGTCCGGCCTGCGACGCGGCCAGGCAGGCCGAGGACGAAGGCGCCAATGCGCTGGTCGTCGGGTCGCCCTATTACTTGCCCGTCGGTCCGGACGATCAGCGGCGGCACGTCGAAGCCATCCTGGCGGCCATAAATCTTCCAGTCATGCTCTACAATATCCCGTCGTGCACGCATCATGTGCTGCTGCCGGAGACGGTCGCCGCGCTCGCTGCGGAGCCGCGCATCCTGGGCGTCAAGGATTCCGCAGGCGACGCGGACGCCTTCCAGCGCCTGCTGCCAATCAAACGGCAGCGGCCTGACTTCCGCGTCCTCATGGGCGATGGCAATCTGATGGTGGCCGAACCACCGCCGCAGGCCGACGGGCTCGTCCCCGGCCCGGCGAACATTGTGCCGCACCTGTACGTCACGCTGCATAAGGCGCGCGTGGCCGGCGATACGATGGCGTGGCGACGTGTGGCCACGGAGTTGCGCGAGTTGTACGCCTTCACGCGCTACGGCCATCCCATCACTGTGATCAAGGCGGCCTGCGCGGCAATCGGGCTCGGTGATGGGCATCCGGCCCCACCGCTGGTCCCCGTCACGCCGGAGCAGCAGGAAGCCATTGCCGCGATCGTGCGGCGATATCAGCAATAAGGGCTCGTTTATTATCGAAACCTGCGACCGCGGTCGCAGGCCCACGGGCGCCGGTAATTCACGAGTTTGGGGGAGGAAGCGGTGACCATGATGGGTCACGTCCACGGCAAGACGCCGGATCTCGACGAGCAGTTGCTCTCGCCGGCCTATATCGAGAGCCCGTACGAAACCTATGACCTGTTGCGCGCGCACGCGCCGGTCTATTGGAGCGCGCGCTGGTCGGCCTGGATCGTCACGCGCTACGACGACGTGCTCGCCATCTTGCGCGACCATCGCCGCTTCTCTAATCAGGGCCGCTACACCCAGTACATCGGCCAGTTGCCCCACGACCAGCAGCGCCAGTTGACTACGTTGGTCGAGCACTACGAGCATGGCGGTCTCGTGCAGTTGGACCCGCCCGCGCACACGCGGCTGCGGCGGCTGGTCAACCTGGCCTTTACCCCGCGCGCCGTCGCCGGGATGCGCGCGACCGTCGAGGATCTCGTAGACCACATGCTGGATGATGCGGAGGCTCGTGGCGCGCTTGAGTTGATCCGCGACCTGGCCTTCCCGCTGCCGGCAACGGTAATCGCCGGCATGCTCGGCGTACCCACGTCGGAGCGCGACCAATTCAAGGATTGGTCCGCCAAGATCCAGCGCTTCCTGGGCAGCGGCGACGCCCACTTCACCTACGCGTTGGAGGCGCAGGACAGTTGGCTGCGCATGAACGCCTACTTTCAGGCCATGCTCGACGAGCGCACACGCCAGCCGCAAGACGATCTGTTGAGCGCGCTGGCGGCGGCGCGGGATGCGGGCGACGCCCTGGGCGAGGACGAGCTTGTGCGCACCTGCGGGGCCATGCTGATCGCTGGACATGAAACCACGACCAACCTGATCGCGAGCGGGACGCTCGCGCTGCTCACCCATCCCGACCAACTGCGCGCGGTGCGCCAGGACCCGTCCCTCTATGCGGGCGCGGTCGAGGAGGTCTTGCGCTACGATAGCCCCTTCCAGAGCGGGCTGCGCACGGTGACGGAAGATGTGGAGATGCGCGGCCAGTCGGTGAGGCGCGGCCAACTGGTGTATCCCATGTTGGGCGCGGCCAACCGCGATCCGTCGCAGTTCCCGAACCCGCACGCGTTCGGCATCCGGCGCGACGCGAGCAAACAGATCGCCTTCGGCCATGGTATCCATCACTGCCTCGGGGCAGCGCTGGCGCGCCTCGAAGCGCCGATCGCCCTCGAGCGCCTGCTCGCACGCTTCCCCACCCTGCGCCTGGCGCCGGGGGACCCGCCGCGCTGGAAGCGCAGCATGGTGCAGCGCGGCCTCGAACGGTTGGCTTTGCGCTGGTAGATGTAGACGCTGTAGATAGGCGCGGACACGGCCAGCTTATGGCCGGGAGTAAGGAGAGGAGCCCACTCATGACCATGCCCACTGAGGGGACGACAACGGTTCAAGCGCTGACCGAACACTGGACTATCGCGCTCGACCCAGATGATCGCGGCCGCGCGGACCGCTGGTTCGACCATATCCCCGACGTAGACCGGCGCGATGCGCCCGTGCCCGGCACGATACAACAAGTCTTCCCCGGACGACATGGCGTGGCCTGGTACTGGTCCGCGTTCGTCCTGGCGCGCTCACCCGGCGCGGGTGAGCGCGCCCTGCTCCGTTTCCAGGCCGTCGACTATCTAGCGGATGTCTGGGTCAACGGGCACAGCATCGGGCGCCACGAGGGCGGCGAGACCCCCTTCGCGCTCGACGCGACGGAGGCGCTGGTATCCGGTGAAAACCTCCTGGCCGTGCGCGTGCTCAATCCCACCAAGACGCCCATCGACGGCCTCGTGCTTGATCAGACGCCCCACGCCAACAAAAAACTCCCCGAGGATTTTCATCCAGGCAACGGCCGCAATTATGGCGGCGTCACGGGTCCCGTGGATATGCTGCTCGTGCCCGCGGTACGCGTCACCGATGTCTACGCGCGGCCCGACGTGCGCGATGGGCGGATAGACCTGGACATCACGGTGCGCAACGACACACGGTCGCCCGTGAGCGCCACCGTGTCTATCACCGCAGGCCCGGCGCGGGACGGCATGACCCTGGCCGCGACCGAGTTGGCGATCGAGGCAGCCGTGAGCGACACGCAGCGCGCGGCCAGCGTGACTATCCCCGCCCATCGCCTCTGGAGCCTCGACGATCCGTACCTCTATAGGGTGACCGTCGACCTGCGGGCGACGGCTGGCGACAGCGCGCACTACCGCCATACGTACGCGGTCCAGTGTGGCTTCCGCGATTTTCGGGTCACCGACGGATTCTTCCGGCTCAACGGCGCGCGCATCTTCCTGCGCTCGACACACACCGGCAACCACTATCCTATCGGGCTGCGCGAGCCAGCCGACCATGACCTGGTGCGCCGCGACATCATCTATGCCAAAGCGGCCGGCTTCAACATGGTGCGCTTCATCGCCGGCATGGCCCTGCCCGAGCAACTCGATGTCTGCGACGAGTTAGGGCTGCTCGTGTACGAGGAAACCCGGGCGGCGTGGTTGTTGCAGGATTCGCCGCGGCTGGGCGAGCGCTTCGACCGCTCGGTGCGCGAGATGATCGTGCGCGATCGCACCCACCCCTGCGTGGCCATCTGGGGCCTGCTCAACGAGACGCAGGACGGCCCGACGTTCGCGCACGCCGCGGGCATGCTGCCGCTCGTGCGCGCGCTCGACCCGACGCGCCTGGTGTTGCTCAGCAGCGGGCGCTGGGACGGCGACTGGAGCGTCGGCTCGGTCTGCAACCCAGGCAGCGCCGTGTGGGACAACGCATGGGGCATGGACGGCTCCGCGCCTCCCCCGGAACAGCGGGGAGACGGGTCGTTCTATTTGCCCCGCAGCCGGAGGGAGGCCGGCTACATGGACGGCGCCGGCGACGCCCACGTCTATCCCCATGTGCCCCACTCGGACGAGACCAACACGCTCTTGCGCACCGTGGGGCACGACTCCAGGCCCGTCTTCCTGTCCGAGTATGGGATCGGCAGCATGCTCGACGTCGTCCAGATCATGGGACGGTACCAGCAGGCGGGGGGCGCGCCGGCCGAGGACGAGGTGTCCGTGTACCGGACGATGCGCGAACGCCTCGAGGCGGATTGGGTCCGCTTCGGCATGGAGGACGTGTATCCGTTCCCCCAGGATGTGTTGCGGGAGAGCCAGCGCCTGCACGCGCGGCAGCGCCTCTTGGGGCTCAACCTCATCCGCTCCAATCCCCAGATGGCCGGCCACAACGTGACGGGCATGCTGGACCACGGGTACACCGGCGAGGGGCTGTGGACGCTCTGGCGCGAGTGGAAGCCGGGCATCGTCGACGCCCTGCAGGACGGCTTCGCGCCGCTGCGCTGGTGCCTCTTCGTGGAGCCGCAACACATCTATGCGGGGCGGACAGTCACGGTGGAGGTCGTGCTGGCGAACGAAGACGTGTTGCCGCCCGGCGCCTACCCCGCGCGCTTGCGTATCGTCGGCCCGAACGGTCCGGTCTGGGAGCGCTCCATACAGGTAACGATCCCCGCGCCGTCTGATGGTGGCGACGGCCCGCTCGCCGTGCCGGTCTACAAGGGCGAGGTGCGGCTCGACGGTCCGTCCGGCCCCTACGTACTGGCTGCCCAGCTGGAGCAGGGCGGCAGCCCGGCGGGCAATCGGGTCGCCTTCCGGGTCTCCGACACGCCCGCCTCGCCGCCCGCGCCGGCCTCGGTCACGCTCTGGGGCGTGGGCGACCGGACGCGGGCGTGGCTGCAGGCCCGCGGCGTCGACTGTCGCCGCTTCGATGACGCGCCGTCGGACGTCCGCGAGACTATCGTCGTCGGCGAGCCGTCAGAGGACGCCTCGACGGACGCCGCCTGGCGCGCCCTGGCCGAGCGAGTCGCGCGGGGTAGCGTCGCCCTGTTCCTGACGCCGTCGGCCTTCCGCCGCGGCGATGAGGCGGTGGGCTGGCTCCCGCTCGCCACGAAAGGGCGTTGCCACGAGTTCAGCAATTGGCTCTACCACCGTGAAGACGTGGCCAGGCGGCACCCCATCTTCGCTGGGCTGCCGCCCGCAGGCATTATGGACTGGGATTACTACGGCCCCGTGATCCCGCGTTACGTCTTCGAGGGGCAACCGGCGCCCGACGACGTCGCCGCGGCCTTCTTCGCCGTCGGGTACGCCTCGATGACGGAGCGCGTCATGTCGGGCTATGCCTCCGGCCTGGTGGCGGCGTCGTACCCGTTCGGGGCGGGGCGCTTTCTGCTGAACAGCCTGCGCATCCTGGAGAACGTGGATCTCCACCCAGCGGCCGATTGGTTGCTGCTCAACACCATTGCCTACGGTACGGCGCTCACACAAGAGGCGCCGGCCCCGCTGCCGGGCGACTTCGACGCCCTGCTTGACGCCATCGGCTATTGGTCGTAGAGAGGTCGATGGATTCCATAGCACATGCTAGGCGACAGTTCCGCTACCGAAACCTGCGACCGTGGTCACAGGCGCCTTCTCACAATGTCGTACTAAATTTTCGTGCGCGGATCGAGGGCGTCGCGCAGGCCGTCGCCGATGAAGTTGATGGCCAGCACAGTGACGACGGTGGCCACGCCGGCCGGGGCCCATTGCCATGGATACCCTTGCAGTACGCCGATATCGCGTGCGGCATTGAGCATGTTGCCCCAGCTGGCGGTTGGCGGCTGGATGCCCTGGCCCAGGAACGAGAGCCCGGCCTCGAGCAGGATCGCGCCGGCCACGCCCAGACTCCCATACACCACCAGGACGTCGACGACGTTCGGCAGGGCGTGCAGGAGGACGATGCGCCATGTGGGCACGCCAACAGCGCGCGCGGCCTGGATGAACTCCTGTTCGCGCAAGACCAGAAACTTGGCGCGCACGAGCCGGCACGGCGCCGGCCAAGACACCAACCCGATAACCAGGATCGTCGTCAAGAGCCCCGGCCCCACGATGGTGGCGAGCGTGAGGAGCACGACGATAGCCGGGAAGGCCATCACGATGTCGACGAAACGCATCACCACGTTGTCGACGATCCCACCCGCGAAGCCAGCCAGCGTGCCCAGCGCCGTGCCGATGACGAGCGACATCAACGTCGCTACGACTCCGACCGCGAGCGAAACCCGCCCCGCGTAGAATGTTCGTGCGAGAGTATCACGGCCGACCTGGTCGGTGCCGAAAAGGTGCTGTGCTGTCGGTCCCTGGTTGAGGTTAAGCAGGTCGACGGCATCGGGGCTATAGCGCGCTACCAGAGGCGCGCCGGCGGCCAGTAACACGAACAGGACAAAGACGGCGAGACCGGCCACGCCGAGGCGGTTGCGCGAGAAGCGGCCTATGGCCAGCCGCCATGGGCTCTGCAGCCGCCCGACGGCCTCCCCGGACTGGACCAGCGCCTCCGCCGGGGTGTCGGCGCGCACGGTGTCTGTCACGGTCTATCCTCCAAACCTATCCGTAGCGCACGCGGGGGTCGATCACCGCGTAGGCGAGGTCGGTCAGCAGATTCGCCAGCAGGACCGCCGTGGCGAAGATCAGCGTGATGCCCATGACGAGCGGGTAGTCGCGGTTCTCCACGCCGTCGAGGTAGAGTTGCCCCATCCCTGGCCACGAGAACACCGACTCGATGAACACCGCGCCGCCGAGCAGGGAGGGAATAATTGTACCGATCACGGTGACAATCGGCAAGAGCGCGTTGCGCAACGCGTGCCGGCCTAAGACAACCCGGACCGGGAGCCCTTTGGCGTACGCCGTACCGGATGTAGTCCTGGCCGATCACCTCTAACAGAGACGAGCGCGTGTAGCGCATGATCACGGCCAGGTTGTATAGGGCGAGGATAGCCGCCGGCAGGATCAGGTGATCGAGGTGGTCCCATATCGAGAAGGGCTGCCCTGGGGTGGCGTAGCCGCCGGCAGGGAACCAGTGTAGGAGCAGGGCGAACACGTAGAGGCCGACCAGCCCCACCCAGAAGGGCGGCATCGAGATGCCCAGGTAGGCGATGAGCGTGAAGAAGACGTCCACGACGGAGCCGGGCCGGGAGGCCGAGAAGACGCCCAGCGCCAGGCCCATCACAATGGCGAGGACGATACTCGAACCCATCAGGACGAGCGTCGGCCCCACGGCATTGCCAATCGCACTGCTCACCGGCTGGAAGTCCGAGGCGCGGACCCCCAGGTTACCCTGCAGTGTGTCGCGCAGCCAGTAGAAGTAGCGGATAGCCGGCGGCTGGTCGAGTCCCAGCGCGTGACGCAGCGCGACGCGTTGCGCGGCGGGGATCGCTTCGTCGGGCGGCGCGTAGGCGTCGAGTGGGTCGCCGGGGATGAGCTGGAGCAATGCGAAGATCAGCATAGTGACCACGAGGAGCATCGGCGCCGTGATAATGAGCCGCCGCAGGACGTACTGTTGCATCGCCGTCTTTCTACTGCTGTCTCAGGGTAAGGGGGGAGGGGGGAGGACTTTTGAGGGTTTCGTCCGCGGTCCTCCCCCACGCGCTATCGCGGTCTTACTGTCCGAGCGACCAGTCCTGGGCCGCGTCGTAGTAGCGGCCACCGCCGGGGGCCGGCGTCCAGATGAAGTGGCTGACCTTCGTCGACACCGCTCCGTAGCGCAACTGAATCCACATGGGCGCGATGGGTACCTGTGCGTTGATGGCGCGGCACACATCTTGTTAATGGACGGCGCGCTTAGCCGGGTTGGTCTCGCGCCGTCCCTGGGCGAAGCCCTGGTCGACGGCGGGGATATTGAGATGGTCGAGGTTGGTACCGTTCGGCGGCGTCGCGCTCGAGATGAGGTAGATGCCGACCGCGTCGGGATCAGGTCCGGTTAGCGCCCCGGCGTACAACATAGACCAGTTGTTACCGCCTGATATTTGCCCATAGGTGACCGTATCGACCGTTCTGATGGTGATGTTGATGCCGACCTGGGCCAACTCCTGCTGCACGACCGTGAGGGCGTTCAGGTTGGTCTGGTCGTTGTAGTATGTCACCACCTCGATCGGCGCCCCCTTGATCGTGTCCCAGTGCGCCTGCTGTAAGAGCGACTTCGCCCGCGCGATATTCTGCGCATAGGCGTTGAGGCCCTCCGGCACATAGGCCGGGTTGCTGAAACTACAGGCGGCGACCGAGCCTTGCTTGAGGACCTGGCCGACGATAGCCTGGCGGTCGATGGCGTACGTGAAAGCCTGGCGGACCCGCAGATCCTGGAACCGGCGGTCTCGCAGATTAAACCCTATGTAGTTCAGGATCTGTGAGGGGGCGGCGATGACGCGAAAGCTCGGATCATGCTGAAGCGTCGCCGCGTTACTCGCCGTCACGTATGTAAACTGGATCTCGCCCGCGCGTAGCGCGATGAGCGCGCCGCTCGGATCTTTGAAGTATCGGTTGATGAGCTTGTCGAGCTTGGGCCGGCCGCGCCAGTAGTGATCGTTGGCCACCAGCTCGACGTACTGGCCCGTGACGTATTTGCTCCATTTGAACGGACCCGTCCCGATCGGATTGGTATACCAGATGTTGGATTTGACAAGGTTTTTCGGCGAGATCGAGGCGAGTTGGTGTTGCGGCACCATCACGATGAAGGTCAACGCATCGAGCAGGGCGGCGTTGGGCTGCTTGAGGGTGATGACAGCGGTCTGGGGATCGGGCGTCAACACGGCCGTGACGTCGCGAAACCGCGTGATATAACCGCTGGCGCTGTCGGGGTTCTTGACGAGGTTAATGGTGAACTGGACGTCCTTGGATGTGAACGGCTGGCCGTCGTGCCACGTCACGCCCTTGCGCAGGTGGAACGTGTAGCGCAGGCCGTCGGGAGACACGTCCCATGATGTCGCGAGCTCCCCCTGGAACTTGCGGAAGGTGGCGTCGTACGTTAAAAGCGGTGAGTAGTACTTCATGAGCCAGGTGTAGCCGGCGCCGTCCGTCAGCGGGTTGAACTTTCCCGGACTGCCGCTCGGGCCAACATCGAAGCCGCCGACGAGCGTGCCGCCGCTGGCCGCGGCGCGCACGAACGGACCGGCCGCCGACGGATATGACGAGCGCGACGATCAGGGCCGCGCGTGAGAAGAGCTTACGAGTCCGCCATCTGTGCCACAACATCGAGGCTACTCCTTGAGATGAACGATTAACATGATAGCGTGTGCGGATAGGCCAGCGAACAGCAACGGAAAACGTTCTCCTTTTTATCCCTTTTGCGTATGCTGTCAGTAACTTTTCGTATACTGTCAACAGTATTGCAACTCGTTGAGAATATCATGGCTCCGCCTGTCACTTGGTTCGCTTTCTTGCATGGTTCTTTGGTCGATAATTTGCACCCTGACGCGACCATTTCACCAGACAGAACAGCCCTTCTGGGAAGTGAACAGGGCCAGGGAGCAGCCAGATGCGGTCGATCACGGCCCCGGATCGCCACCGAGACACTTCACGAAAGGGCACCGCAGCCCGCGCGTGGGTGCAAGGTAGCTCCCAAAGATCGCGGCAAACAAGCTGCCAAAGTGACACCGCCGCCCATCATCTGTCAATATGCCTTACGGCCCTCACCACCGACCCATGCGGATTGGGCTATCGGGCCGCGGCTAGAGCTGGGGGTGAGGGGGGAAACGACATGGCCCTGGGACGTGGCGACATGGCGTCAGGCGCGCTCGACGACCGGCAGCAACACATGGGAGGGGCGTGTGTGGTCGTGGTACACGTGGTTGACCGCTTGCACAAAATCATCCGCGCCCTCGCGGGCGATTGTCCCGCCGGTGTTGGTGTTGCGATCAAAGCGCGGGAAGTTGCTGCTTGACACCTCGAGGCGTACGCGATGCCCCGCGTCGAAGACATTGGCCGTGGCCCACAAGTCCAGATGTAGCTCGTAGATCCGCCCCGGCTCGAGCGGCGATGGACGGGAGGGCGAGTCACGGTAGCGCGCCCGGAGGATGCCTTCGGTCAGGATTTCAGCCCGTCCATCCGGCGCCACGTCGACCAGTTTGCCCGTGAAGTCGGTATCGCGGGCCGAGGATGAGACATACAGGACTAATTCAACCGGCCCTGTCACCTCAAGAGGGCCCGTCAGTGGCGGCGTCGTGTAGCAGAGCACGTCGTGGCGCATCTCCACCGGACGCTGATCGCGCGGGCCCATATTGGCGCCGACGCTCGCCCCCGGCAACAAGGTTGGGCCGCCGAGCGTCGGGGTTGGGTTGCGCGGATCGTACAGATAGACATCGTCGGACTCGGTGGCGGGCGGCTCCGGCGTGAGGGCGCCGTCGCCGTGCAGGCTGTTGGCCTGGCCGCCGCTGTGCAGGTAGTAAGGCCGGTAGATCGTATCCGGCAGCGGCCAGTCGTCCTCATCGCGCCAAACGTTGGCGCCCATGATGAACAGCCGGACAGGGCGCTCGCCCGCGATCCCGTTGTCAATGCCCTTCAGGATATGGTCAAACCAGCGCAGCTGCACGCCCGTCAGGTCCACCGCCTCACTCCCGGCCCTGAATCCATACCCGCGCTCGGCGTAGATACTGCCGAATACCCCATGCGACCACGGCCCGATGAGGAGGCGCTGCCCCGTGCGAGCGAGAGCGGAGCCGCCCCGCGCCTTCATACCGCGATAGTTGGCTAACGTACCGCCCAGGAAGATGTCGTACCACCCCCCGATGTTGAGGGCCGGCGCGGTTATCCGCTCGTAGGAGGCGTTTGGGGCGATCCGCCGCCAGTAAGCGTCGTCATCCGGGTGATCCAGCCAGGTGGCATAGTACGGCGCCGCGGGCAGGATAGAGGCCACGTCGACAAGCGGCGTACGTTTATATAAGTCATTCAGCGTATCCACGGCGTCGATCAACAGCTCGAGGCTCTCCGCTGCCGCCATACCCGACGCGGCGCCGCGTTCGATGTCGGTGCGCGCGAAGCCCAAGGCCCAACTGAGGTTGAAGCCGAGTTCGAAGGCGCCACCCTGATACGTCCAGCCGTCGTGGTAGTCGGCCGCTGTGATGAAGGGCGCCATGGCCTTGAGCGCCGGCGGGGATGTCGACGCCGCGAGCCATTGGGTCGCGCCGATGTACGATCCGCCGATCGTTCCCACGGCCCCTGTTGACCACGGCTGAGACGCCGCCCAGGCCAGAGCGTCCGCGCCGTCCTCGGCCTCGTGAATAAACGGCTCAAATTGGCCGGCCGAAGCGAAGCGGCCTCGTACGTCCTGAACGACGACGGCGTACCCCGCATTGGCCATGCGGACGATATCCGTCACGCTTGCCAAATCCTTGTTGTACGGCGTACGCTGCACGAGCGTCGGTAAACGCCCTTCTGTAAAGGGGCGGTAGATGTCCGTCGCGAGCGCGACCCCATCGCGCATCGGCGCCATCACGTTCTTATCAACAACGAGGCGGCTAACCATTGGGACAGGTCCTTTCACTTGGTACCAGACCTCGTCATCTTGTCAACAGTAGACAGAGGCAACTATAGGACGAGCATAACGCCGCTCGATTGGCCCTGTCAAGCCTCTGCCCTCCTCTTGACCACAATCGCGCTCTGTCGCATACTGACCGCTAGCTCTCCCGACGGTGAGCGGACGTAAGATAGTAGATGGGTCGTATGGGTTATTCCTGGGAACACATGGGCGGCGCGGCCGGTGGCGCGGTGCTTGACCTCGCCGTGTCGCCCGCCTTCACGCGCGACAACATCGCCTTCGCCGCCACGCTGACGGGCCTCCATCGCTCGGGCGATGGCGGCGGCGCCTGGCGACGCGTCGGCCCCGGTGACGAGGGCGTCGCGATCGGCGCCGTCGCCGTTTCACCCAACTTCGACCAGGACGGGCTGGTTCTGGCCGCCGCCCTTACTGGCTCCCTCTATCGCGTGACCGACAACGGCGCCCTGTGGAGAGCCGGCCAGAGTGATGGGCGGACCATTCAGACCGCTGCTCTCGCCCTATCGCCACATTTCGCGCACGACGGCGTGGCCTTCGCGGCGACGATGGGCGATGGCGTGTTGGTCTCGCGAGATCGCGCCGCGCACTGGGAGGCGTGTACCTTCGGGCTCCTGGACCTAGACGTGCACGCGCTAGCCATATCCCCCCAGTATGAGCGCGACGAAACGGTTTGCGCGGCGACGAGCACGGGCGTCTACCGCAGCCAGAACGGTGGCCGCGCCTGGCGCGAGATGGCCCCTCCTGCCGGCTCCACCCTCGTGCAATGCCTGGCCATCGCGCCCGACACCGGCGCCGCAGCGGCCTTCTTCGCGGGGACCGACGGCGCGGGGATCTTCCGCTCGCTCGACCGCGGCGGCTCCTGGCATCCGCTCGACGAGTCCCTGCGTGACGCGTGCATCAACGGGCTGGCCCTTTCCCCTGCTTATAGGGAAGACCATACCATGCTGGCCATTGCCGAGTCCGGGGTGTACATGTCGCGCGATGGCGGCGAGCGATGGGCGCGCTGCGGTCAGGCGCCTGGGGCGCTCTGCGTCACCCTGACGTCTCCCGGCGGCCCCGCGCTCGCCGGCCTAGCGCGCGGCGGCGTATGGCGATCCACGGACGATCTGTCGCGGTGGGAGCCGGCGGCCGGCAACGTGGCGGCGCGCCGCCTGACCGGCCTGGCGCTATCCCCCGCTCTTGCCAGCGATGGCGCCATGGTGACCTTTGGCGCGGGAGAAGGCGTCTATCGGTCGGCTGATCATGGCAGGACGTGGGCGGATGATGACGGGCTGCCGTCACTGGGGGTGACCGATATGGCGTCGGCCATCCACGCGGATGGGTCACCCGCGTTGTACGCCGCCTTGCCCGAGGGAATCTGGCGACGGCGCTGGGACGCGGTGGCCTGGGAACAAATAAACGATCAACCCGTCCGGCTGCTGGCCCTTCCCTCGCCCACGGCGGGCGCGGCCGCCGCGCTGGCGGTCATCGCCCGCGACGATGGGACGCTCATGGTCGCGCGCGACGACATGCGGCGCTGGCGCCCACTCGACGTCCCCTGGCGAGGGAAAGAGATTCTGGCTGTGTCCGTGGCGCCGGCCAGCGGCGAGGGACACGTCTTCGTCGCCGTGGGGGCGCCCGACGGCCCCCGTGTCGAGGTGTGGCATGGTACGGTCGAGGGGCGCTGGACGCTGGCGGTCGAGCATGAGGGCGCGATACGCCACGCCGCCATCGCACTACCCGCGTCGGCGCCGTGGGACGGCTCGTGGTACGCCGCCATCGCCGCGCAGTTCTATGGCCCCATGGTCGTCGTACCCAACCAACCGGCGAGCCGGGCGCCCGCCGGATATGCCCTAGCCCCCGACCGCCCGACCATCGGCGATCTCGCCGTGACGCGGGGCGCATCCGGCGTCGTGGCCGCCACTGCGGGGGAGATGTATCACCTCGCGCCGCCCGCGCGGGAGTGGCGGCGCCTCGGCGACGATGTTGGACCGCGCGCGGTCGTCGCCATCGAACCCGCCCTCGACGGGTCCGTCTACGCCCTAGAACTCGGAGGGACCGTCTGGCACCTAAGCCCACCGCCGTAGCTCACTCCTCAGGCGCGGTCAACCGCGCCACAACAGATCGGGACACTCCTCCTCCACACGCTGACGGAACCGATCCACGACCTCATCGGGGATCGGCAGATAGGGGCGGCGCGTGCGGGTGTGCGGCGCCAGGAACGGCGACGCCGCCGCCATGGCTTTGTTGACGATGCCATGCAGGTTGCCCGAGTCGGTCAAGACCTCCTTGACCAGGCTGAAGGCGTGCATCCGTTCCTGGCGATGGCGCGCCTGTTCCCACCGACCGTGCGTGATGTCGTCGTACCAGGCGACAACGTACGGCGCGTTGAAGTTGACGAACCACGAGTAGATGCCACGCGCGCCGAACATCATATAGGGCGTCATGGCGTGCTCACCGGTGAAATGGCTGAGTTGGGGCGCACGCGCCATCAGGGTGAGAAACTCGCCAACGTCGGAGCCCACATGCTTCGTGCCAACGAGGTTGGGGATCTCGCGCATCAGCACGGCGTAGTCGTCCCCGACCTGGTAGTTGTGGACGCGCGGCGTGTTGTAGTGGATCAGGGCGAACCAGTCCGGCACGGCGCCCTGCATGTCGCGCCAGAAGGCGCGGTACGACTCCAGCGTCATGGGCATGAAGAACGGGTGGCCGACGTGCGCGCCCAGGATGCCGCGGGACGCAGCATAGCGCAGGCGGTCGATCATGCCCTGCGTGTTGCACCAGGTCACGCCAACCTGCGCGGGGATGCCCAGGCGCTGCGTTTCGTCGGCAAAGGCGTCGACGATCCGTTTGAACTCATCGAGCTCGATGGCGTAGAACTCGCCATCGCTGTCGGTCGTGTAGATACCGTGGACGCCGGCCGCGTGCAGGCGACGCAGATTCTCGCGGAAGACACCTTCATCGAAGCGGTCGTCCTGGTCGAACGGCGTGGCAATAGCCGCCCAGACGCCGTGCAGATTCTCGCGCGTCAATCGCTCACGCATGGGGACCGCAGTCGCGTCCATATGTCTCCTCGAGCCTCCCTGCGCTTCTAGATCGCGCGGATACTGCGCCTACGCGGCTCCACAAAACTAACACACAAAGCGCAGACTGTTGACAGTATACGCACGCTGCCTCTATACTGCAAACACTACGGTCGGCAACGGGCCGAACCGCGACACCGTTGAGAGGAGCGGGGATGGCTGATTTCACAGGGCAGGTGGTCCTCATCACGGGGGCGGGCACCGGTATCGGCGCCGCGATCGCCCGCGCCTTCCTGGCTAATGGCGCGACGCTCGCCGCGACCTACCATGGCAGCGCGGACGGGGCGCGCCGGCTCGAAGAGGCCGCCGACGCCATGGGACGGCCCGCGCTGCTCCGCCCAGTCGACGCGCGCGACGTGGGCCAGATCGATGCCTTCGTCGCCGAGGCCATTCAGACGCTAGGCCATGTCGATATTTTGGTCTACAACTCCGGGCTCACCGACCCCCGGCCCCTGTTCGAACTGACTGAAGAGCAATGGGACAGTACCCTGGACATTAACCTGAAAGGCATGTTCTTCTGCGCCCGTGCCGTGGCCGCGCACATGCGGAAGCGCGGCCATCCTGGCAGCATCGTCCTCTTGAGTTCGGTGCATAGCATCCAGGCCTATCGTGCGCACGCGCATTACGCGGCCAGCAAGGGCGGCATCAACATGCTCACGCGGTCGCTCGCCTTGCAACTCGCGCCCGATGGCATCCGCGTCAACGCTATCGCGCCTGGGTCGATTTACGTGGAGCGCGATCAAGGCACGCTCGATCTTGAGGAGATGGGTAGGCATATTCCCCTGGGACGTGTCGGCAGGCCGGAGGAGATGGCCGAAGTCGCGCTCTTCCTCGCCTCTCCTGCGTCGTCGTACATCACCGGCCATGTCCTCTTCGCCGATGGGGGACTGACCTTGCCCCTGAACTTGCCCTAACTCCCCCGCTATGACTGATGACGTACCCGATATATTGTTGACAGTTGACAAGGATGGGCTGGCCGTGATAGATATACGTGAGGTAGTGCGCGTCGGTCTCGGCATGGTCGGACAGAGCGGCGCACACGGCGGACGCCCTACGGCCATGCCGAGACGACAGGGTTGACGGAGGAAGGGGGACGACAATGCCGCGAGTCGCGGTGACGGATTACACGTTCGGAGAGTTGGACCTGGAACGCGCCGCCTTGCAGCCGCTTGGTTGCCAGGTGGACGCCGCGCAGTGCCGCACAGAGGAGCAGGCCGGTGCGCTCGTCCAGGGCGCCGACTACGTTATCACGCAGTTCGCGCCGCTGGGCGCCCGCGCGGTCGCGGCGATGGATCGCGCCAGACTAATCGTGCGCTACGGCATAGGGGTAGACAACGTGGATCTGGCGGCGGCGGCGGAGCGCGCTATCCCCGTGTATAATGTCCCCGACTATTGCATCGACGAAGTGGCCGATCACACGCTGGCCCTCATATTGTCGCTGACGCGCCAGACGGTGCGCTTGACCGTGGGTATCCGCGCGGGACGATGGGGCGCCCCGCTTGCAATTGAGAACTTCCGGGCATTGCGCGACATGACCATCGGGGTCGTCGGGTGCGGCCGCATCGGGCGTGAAGTCATCCGGCGTCTGGGTCCCTTCAAGCCGCGCATCCTGGCCTATGACCCGCTGCTATCGGCCGACGACGCGCGCGCCCTGGGCTGTGAGCGCGTGCCGCTAGAGCGGCTCTGGGCGGAAAGTGACCTGGTAACCCTGCACCTGCCGAGCACCGCCGAGACGCGCGGCCTCGTCGACGGCGACACGATCGCGCGGATGAAGGACGGCGTACTGCTGGTCAACGTCGCGCGCGGGACCATCGTGCGCACGCCCGCGCTGATCGAGGCCCTGCGCGGCGGCAAGATCGGTGGCGCGGCCCTGGACGTGGTCGACCCCGAGCCCATCAACGACGATAGCCCGCTGCTCGGGATGGACAACGTGATCATCACCAGCCACGTCGCGTCGGCGAGCGTACGCGCGGGGCGGACGTTACGGTCGCGAGTGGCCGAGATAGTGGCCCAGGCAGTGCGCGGGGACACATTGCCCCCCAGCGTGAACGGGGTTGTGGCGCCGCGCTACTAGGCGGCGCGTTGTGGGTGAGGCCGGTGGGCGCGTCGAGAAACGGCGGCTTGGCGGCCACATGAGGGCGAGGGATGGCGAGGAATATGGACGTGTTCAACCTGAGTGGCAAGGTCGCGTTGGTCACGGGAGCCGGCGCGCGGGGTGGCTTGGGCCACGCCATGGCCGTGGGGCTGGCAACCGCCGGCGCCGATGTACTGGCCGGCGATATCGACCGCGCGGGCGCCGAGGCGACGGCCGCGGAGATGCGCGGGATGGGCCGGCGTGGCGTGGCCGCCGTCTGCGACAACTCCCAGCCGGACGATATCCGGGCGCTCTTCGAGACGCTCGACCGCGAGTTCGGTCACATCGACATCCTGATCAACAACGCCGGTATTGGCGCGCGCAAGCGGCCTGAGGATCTGAGCCTCGACGAGTGGCATCGCGTCCTGTCCATCTCGCTGACGGGGACATTCTTGTGCTCCATCGAGGCGGGCAAGCGCATGATGTCCCGCGGACGCGGCGGCAGTATCATCAACATCAGCTCCATCGCCGGCAGTTCGGCGTTGGGTCGCGGCAACGTGGTCCACAGCGTCGCCAAGTCGGGGGTCAATCAGCTCACGCGCGAACTGGCCGTCGAATGGGGCCCGCATCGCATCCGCGTGAACGCCATACAGCCGGCCCAGATCCGTACGACGGGGTGGGGGACGATCGAGACGTCGACGGGATGGGATTATCCCGCTTTCGAGCAACACCTGCTGAAAGGCATCCCGCTGGGTCGGCTGGGCGAACCGGCGGATCTCGTCGGCCCTGCCATTTTCCTGGCCTCCGACGCGTCCGCTTTCGTCAGCGGCCACCTCCTGGCCGTGGATGGGGGCAATCTGGCCCTGAACGCGGGTGGGCATATCGTGTGGCCGGCTGTCGCCGACGACCGGGGCAACCAATAGGCGATGGCCCTGGCCTCAGGCGACGGCCGGCGCCACGGGCGGGAACGTGACAACAGCGCAAAGATCGCGAAGACGGACATGGAGATGGAGATATAGATGCGACTCGTGAGCTTTAGGGACGGACAGCATACACGTCTGGGGGCGGTGACGACGGCGGACGGCCACGACGTGATCGTCGACCTGCACCGGGCGGACCCCGCGTTGCCCGTCGACGCGATCGCCTTCCTTACGGAGGGCGCATCCGCCCGCGCGCGCGCCGCCGTGGTCCTGTCCGCTCCGCCCGCGCATGCGATGAGGGAGTATGACGTGGGGCGCCTCATGGCGCCCATACCACGCCCCGGCAAGATCATCTGCATCGGGTTGAACTACCGCGATCATGTCGCGGAATCAGCACAGGTGGTCCCCGACTATCCCACCGTCTTCGCGAAATACGCGACCTGCGTCATCGGTCCGCGCGAGGCGATCATGCTCCCTAGGAACTCCGAGCGCGTGGACTACGAGGGCGAGTTGGCCGTCGTCATCGGCCGCTACGCGAAGGATGTGCCCGCCGCTGAGGCGCTCGGCTACGTCGCCGGGTACACGCCGTTTAACGATGTCAGCGCGCGGGATTACCAGCAGCGAACCAGCCAATGGACGATCGGCAAGACGTTCGACACCTTCGGCCCCATGGGGCCCGCGCTGGTCACCGCCGACGACGTCCCCGACCCTCACAACCTGACCTTACGCGTGACGATCGGGAACGACGTCCTGCAAGAGTCCAACACGCGCCATCTCATCTTCTCTATCCCACAGCTCATCGCTTATCTCAGCGCTGTCATGACACTTGAACCGGGAGACGTGATCGCCACGGGCACACCAGGCGGCGTCGGTGATGCGCGCACGCCGCCGCGCTACCTCCGCCCTGGCGAGGTCGTCACGGTGGACATCGAGGGCATCGGACGACTTGAGAATCCAGTGGTCGCCGCGGACCATCGGTAGCCGCAACCTATGGCGGGTATACTGTTTACAGTCGCCACTCTTGTGGTCGTATCCAGCTATTGTTAGGTGATGCGGTGGTTCGCGAAACCGGTAGGGGTAGAACAGATGAATGCGCCAACTATAGAAGTCGTCAAGCCGGAAGCGCTCTGGCAGAGGGTGGTGGAGGCGATGCGTCGCGCCATTGTCGTCGGTGAGCTAGCGCCCGGCGTCCACCTGAAGGAACCCTCTCTTGCTGAGATGTTCGGCGTGAGCCGGTTGCCCGTGCGCGAGGCTATCGCGCAGCTCGAGCGCGAGGGCCTGGTGCGCATCGAGCCGCGTCGCGGGGCCTACGTGGTTGGTGTCACCGAGCAGGACATACACGACATCTACGAGTGCCGCCTCGTGCTCGAGGTATGCGCCATCAAGCGGACGGCACAGCGTATCGACGAGGAGGGCATAGACAACCTTAACGCGCTCATCACGCGCATGGAGGCGGCGATGGCGACCGGGCAGGTGCAGATGGTGGCGACATCCGATATGGCGTTCCATCGTCTCATCATTAGCCTGTCGGGCAATCGCGCCCTCTCGAATGCCTGGGAGCCCCTCGCTCCTCTGATCGAAACGGCTCTGGGCATTGCCGAGGCCACCGTCGAGGACCTGCCGGAGGCGGTGCACGGTCATAACAACATCGTGACCGCCCTGTCCCGGCACGACGTCAGAGCGGCGGTGGAACTGTTGCGCGACCATTTGCCGAGCGGCGAGAAGCTCGTCCACGAAGCCATCAGGAGTGGGCGAGCTAGGTACGACAATGCCTTGCAGGCGGACAATGCCTTGCAGGCGGACAATGCCTTGCAGGCCTAGGAGAAGAGTAGCGCGCACGCGCCGCCCAAGCGGCAAGCCCGGATTGGTGGCCGGCGGCGCGGGTAGCCGCGATGCGGGGCGCGAGCCCGTAGTGCGGAAGGAGAATGATCAGACATGGTAAGCGCACCGAGCGTTCCCCAAACCCAGACGGAGTTGCTCTCTCTATATCGACAGATGCTGCGGATCAGACGCACCGAGGAGCAATTGGTCAGAGCGCACCAAAAAGGGTTGATCCCGGGGGCTTGTCACACCTATATTGGTCAGGAGGCGGTGGCGTCCGGGACCTGCGCCCATCTGCGGCACGACGACGTCATCTTCAGCACGCACCGCGGGCATGGCCATGCGCTCGCCAAAGGAGTCACGCCGCGCGCGCTCATCGCCGAGCTACTGGGGCGATCCACGGGCGTATCGCGTGGGCGTGGGGGGAGCATGCACCTGTTCGCGCCGGAGTTCGGCCTGATGGGCACCAGCGGCATCGTGGGCCCGAGCATGCTGATGGCGACGGGGGCGGGGTATACCTTCAAGATGATGGGGACGGATCGCGTCAGCGTGGCCTTCTTCGGAGACGGGGCGGTCAACAACGGCGCGTTCCACGAGGGTATCAACATGGCCGCCATCTGGGACCTGCCCGTGCTCTTCGTCTGCGAGAACAACCTCTACGCGACGGAAGTCCCCTTTGCCACGGTGGCGCGCAACCCAAATGTGGCCGAACGGCACAGCGCCTATGGCCTGCCCGGTGTGTCCGTCGATGGGAACGATGTCATCGCCGTCTACCAGGCGGCGGACGAGGCGGTCCGCCGCGCACGCGCCGGCGAGGGCCCGACGCTGCTGGAATGTCGGACGTATCGCACGCGCAGCCACGGCGAGGGCATGCGCGACGTCGGCTATCGCACCCCCGAGGAGGTCGGCGAGTGGAAGGCGCGCTGCCCGATCACGCGCCTAAAGGAGCATCTGCTCGCTGATGGGTTGGCGGCCGCCGCCGACCTCGCGCACATTGAGGCGGAGATGACGGCCGAGGCCGAGGAGGCCATGCGATTCGCCGCCGACAGCCCCTGGCCGGACGCGGCCACCGTGCTTGACCATGTCTATAGCGACGGGAGGGGGGCATGATGCGCGAGCTCACGTTTACCGCCGCGGCGCGCGAAGGGCTGTCCGAAGAGATGGCCCGCGACCCGGCGGTGTTCGTCATGGGAGAAGGGATCGGCGAGCGGGGCGGCAACTGGGCCACCACCACCGGCCTCTATGAGACGTATGGCCCCTGGCGTCTGCGCGACACGCCCATCTCCGAGCGCGGGTTCACGGGGCTGTGTACCGGCGCGGCCCTGGTCGGCGGCCGCCCCATCGTCGACTTTATGTTCCTGGATTTCCTCCTCGACGCTATGGGCGAGATCATCAACCAGACCTCCAAGATGCAATACATGAGCGCGGGGCGGCTAACGATGCCCCTCGTATTCCGCGGCAGCATCGGCGTCGGCTTCGCGTCGGCGACGCACCACTCCGGCAACTACTACCCCATGTTGGCGCGCGTCCCCGGGCTGCGGGTCGTCATCCCATCGACCCCGCGTGACGCCAAGGGCCTGCTCAAGACCGCGATCCGCTCGGACGACCCTGTCTTCTTCCTGGAGCACAAGGCCGTGCTCAACCTCAAAGGCCCCGTGCCAGAGGATGAGTATCTGATCCCCTTCGGCGAGGCCGCCGTCGCCCGCGCGGGAACCGACGTGTCCGTGGTCGCGGTCGCCTTTATGGTCCACCGGACGCTCGAGGTGGCCACGGCGTTGGCGCGGGAGGGCCTCTCCGTCGAGGTGATCGACCTCCGGTCGGTGGCGCCTTTGGACATCGAGACGATCCTCACCTCGGTCCACAAGACAGGACGTCTCTTGATCGTCGACGAGGATTACGGCCCCTTCGGTGTCGGCGCTGAGATCGCGGCGCAGGTGATGGCCCGTGCCTTCGATGATTTGGATGCGCCCGTGGCCCGCTTGAATGGCGCCTTCGCGCCGGTGCCCTACAGCCCACCGTTAGAGGCGGCGATGCAGCCCGACGTGGCGCGGATCGAGCGGGCGATCCGTGATGTGCTGGCCGAATAGCGCCAGTCGGCGGGGAACGATAGGGACGATGGGGGAGGGAATGCCATGGCGATAGAGGTTGTGATGCCGCGCCTGGGCTGGACCATGGAAACGGGGACCGTGGCGGAGTGGCTCAAGAAAGACGGCGACGAGGTGCGGGTGGGCGAGGCCATCTTCACCGTGGATAGCGACAAGGCGGTGCAAGAGATTGAGGCGCTGGACAGCGGCATCTTGCGCATCCCCCCGGACGCGCCGCCCGTGGGGGCCAGCGTGCCCGTCGGCAGTGTGGTGGCGTATCTCATAGCGCCGGGTGAGGCTGATATGCCTACACCGGGCGAAACCGATATACCGACGCTGAGCAAGGCCGAGAGCCCCGTGCGGGGCGCGCCTGCTGGTCGCGCGACAGTGACTGTGGATGAGGAGCGTCCCCCCGGCCCTGACCCCGAACTGGGCCTGGACACGCCGGCCACGCCGACCATTGTTGTCGACGACAGCCCGGCAAGCCGGGACGCGCCGGCCAAGCCGACAGCTATCGCTCGTAATGGGCGCGTCCCGGACGCGTCCGGAATGGTCGGAGCGGTCGCCAGCCCGCGGGCGCGACGCGTGGCCGGCGAGCTCGGCGTCGACTGGGCGGCTGCGACCGGCACCGGTCGTACAGGGCGTATCGTCGAACGCGACGTGCGCGCCCTGGCGGAGCAGGCGCCTCTCACCGCCCGCGCCCGCGTCACGCCGCTCGCGCGGCGCCTAGCCGAGGAGGTGGGGGTGGACCTCGCGGCGTTGGAAACTGGCAAGCCGGGCCAACGAATCGCGCGCGTCGATGTCGAAGTGGCCGCGCGGGACGAAGGCAATGGGCGCGATGGGCGCGAGAAGCAGGCCGGGGACGCGGAACCCGCTCTATCGCATGGCCGCCGCGCGCCGTTGAGCCCCATCCGGCGTATCACGGCCCAGCGCATGGCACAGAGCGCCCACACGACAGCCCCAGTGACGCTCACGACCGACGCCGACGCGACCGAGTTGGTGATGGTGCGTGAGCGCATCAAGGCCGCCCTCGCCGGGTCCGAGCTGCGCGTCCCCACCTACAACGACCTCTTGACCCGACTGGTGGCGCTCGCGCTCCTCCAGCAGCCTTGGATGAATTGCTCCCTGGAGGACGACGCTATCGTGCAGCACGAGGGGGTGCACATGGGCATCGCCGTCGACACCGACCGCGGTCTGGTCGTGCCCGTGATCCGCGACGCGCACCGCAAGTCGATCCAGCAGATCGCGACAGACGCGGCGCGCCTGGTCGACGCGACGCGCGCCGGTCGGGCGGGCGCGGACGACCTGCGCGGGGGCACGTTCACCCTCAGCAATCTGGGCATGTACGAGATCGACGCCTTCACCCCAATCATCAATCTGCCCGCGTGCGCCATCCTGGGCGTCGGCCGCATCGTCGCGCGTCCCGTCGTCGTCGACGAGGAGACCGAGTTGGTGGCGGTGCGCAAGATGATGGCGCTGAGCCTGACCTTCGACCACCGCGTCGTCGACGGAGCCCCGGCCGCCCGGTTCCTGCAGCAGGTCAAGCGGTGGATCGAACAGCCCTACGCATGGCTTACTCAGTGAGCCATGCAGGAATCCAGATTTCAGTTGGTCGGCGGCGATCGGAATGTCGGGACGGTGTATCTTCCCGAGGAGCGGCCCGCGCCCGTGCCAGTGTTCGGGGTGTGCTTCGGGGGGATCAGCGATCGGCAGCTGTATCCCTTCACGGTCGATCTCTGCGCCCGCCTCACGGCAGCGGGGGCAGCCGTGGTCACCTTCGATTTCTACGGTTGGGGGGAGACCGGCGGCGACCCAGACGACTGGACCTACGGGCGCTGGGCGGCCAACCTGGCCGATGTGTGTACCTATGTCCGAGCCCAGGAGTGGGCCGATGGGCGCCGCATGGGCGCGCTCGGGATCAGCGCGGGCTCGACCGCGGTCCTGCGCTGCGCGATCGACACGTCGCAACTCGCGGCAGGCATCGCGGTCGCGACCTTCCTCGGGCACTATGTCTCGATGCCCGACGGGCCGGCCAAGCAGTTGATCGACCACCTCGACACGCTCCTCGTGGGGGGCACGGTCGAGTCTAAAGGGCGAGGTTCTGTCGTTTACCGCTTCGGGATCGATCACTTCAAAGACGCCATCGGCAGCGCGCCTATCTATCGGCTGCACACCATCACCTGTCCCATCTTCTTCTTGCAAGGCGGGGCGGATAACGTCTTCCGGTGATCAGACGCGCGCTTGGGCTACGAGTTGCTGCGGTCGCACGGCCTGCCAACATCCTATCAAGAAATTGAGGCAGGGGACCACGTCTTGGGGAACGTTTCGCGCGAAGGAGCGGCCGCTGTCCTGATGTGGCTGCGCGAGATAGCCTTCCTCCGTTAGGCAGTCGCGGATGGGTCGGCGTCCATGCGAACACCGAGCGGACGCTTCGCCTGTCCGCGCCCCGGCACAAGTCCCTCGCGCCGGCGCTTGAATTGGTAGAAGGGGCCTTTGGCCCAGGCCGTCCTACGGACGCGCTCCATGTCGACCGGATCGAGCGTCACAAGTCGCCCGGCGTCGTCGCCGACCTCGACCGCGTCGACCGGGCAGACGGCGTAGCAGATGGTACAGCCGGTGCAGCCTTCCATGTCGACCTGGTGCCGCAGGTTCACATAGGTGATCGTGTCGACGGGGCAGAAGCGCCGGCAACTCCCACAGTTGATGCACGCGTCTTCGTCGATGTGGTAGGTCAAGCGTGTTTTCATTGACGAGACCTCACACGCGGGCCGAGCCCGCCGCGGCGGGCTGAAACAACCGTTGCAGATCGCGGCGCTTCGAAACGATCCAGTCTGAATACTCCGCGAACTCCTGTTCCTTGCGGGCTTGATAGCGGGACAACTCGTCCAGGTGTGCCTGGTCGGCGCCGACCAACTCATTCGTCCAGCGCGACAGGGCGATGTGCCCATCCTCGTCGGCCAGGATGTAGTCGAACATTTGGACGAGCGGGATGGCCCCCTGATCGAGGAAGTAGCGCCCGCGCGGCCGGTGCTGATCGACCGAGGAGCCTTCGACGACGCGTTGCAGGACGATGAGCCGTTTGAACACGTCGGGCTCATCGCCCGCGAAGGGGTTGATGTAGACGATCGAGGGGTAGCACCCGAGGTAGCCCCCGATCTCCTCCAGCAGCCGCCACTGCGAGGCGGCGTGCCGGCATTCGTCCCACATCTGCCGCGCGAGGCACCGGCGCATCTCCCACGGCAGTTCAGGAAACTCCACCAGGATACGGCACAGCAACTCAGCAGCCTCCGTCTCGACTGCGGTCAAGGTGGAAAGCATCACCTTTCTCACTTCGGTCTCGTTCGGTGGGTCGATCTCGAACTCGCGCGACGAGCCGACGCCGGGCGTGTAGTAGATCAGATCGAAGCGCGGATCGACCGCCGGCTGTGTGCCGGTGAAATCGGCGAGCGGCGCGCGCGCCGCGTCGTCGGATGTCGGGGCGGTCACAGCCTCGTTCAGGAGATGCCGGACACGCCTTCGCCAGCGCTCCGCGTCCGCATCCGGCTGCATGCGTTTGAGGTCGTCCAGACGCGCGCGCCCCCACGCCACCTGGCGGCGCTCGTCGCGCAGCGCTTGCTCCAGCAGACGCACAGTAGGCGCCTCAAGGATCGGATCAGCGGCGGCGAGGTAGTCATCATAGGCAGTCACGAGCCAAGGCTTGAGGGCGCCGTAGAGACCACCGAGTTTGGCGGCGAGCGTCGGCGCGTCGGCAAGCTCGCGGAAGATAGCATCAAGTTGAGCGAACCCTGGAGGGCGCGCGTCCCAGCCGTAGGTTGGGAGTGAGGGGCGCAGCTCGCCGCCGCGGTCACGGAACACCTCGGACTGCATGGCATCCTCATGCGCGTGAGCGCCGAATGTGAGCTTAGTCCCAAGTTCGCCCGTCGTCCACACCCATGCGGCCAGCACCTCCATGCAGCGCCGTTCCATGAACGCGAAGCGCTCCATGATCCCCCGGGCTTCCTCCACGGGGTGGCACACCACCACCCTTGCCTCTGCCATCGCTCTCGCCCCCTGTTTTTGTTATACTGTTGACAGTATGTACCACCGTTGGGAGTATCATAGTCCCACCAACCATCATCTGTCAATGGGGCTGGCTATGCCAGGGCCGGCCAGTGTTCGCGCGGGTGAGTGCCGTCCATGATAGGAGGTATGCTCCATGCTCATCACAGCGATCGATACTCTACGCCTGCCCAAACATCCCCATGTGTGGGTACAAGTTCACGCGTCCGAGGGACTTGTGGGGCTGGGCGAGACCTATTACATCCCCGGCGCAGTCGAAGCGGTGATCCACGACTTCGCGGCGCCGTTGTTGCTGGGCCAATCGGCGTTCGACCGGGAGCGGCACTGGTAGAATCGCTTCGCGTACGCCAACTTCTTCGGCTACGCCGGCACCGAGATGCGCGCCATTTCGGCCCTCGACATCGCCCTGTGAGATGTGCTCGGCCAGTACACAGGCCAGCAGATAGAACGTCGCTCAGATAGGAGGACTACCATGACCAGTTCAGCCACGACCGATACGCTCGCCACGCGCGTCGCGCGCGCGGAGGCGCCGCCCGGCCACGTCATGGCGTGGTGGCTCGGCGGATCGGGCTTCATCTTCAAGACACCGGCCGGCATGCAAGTGTACATCGACCCGTACCTATCCAATGTCGCGGAGGATATCTTCGGGGCCGGTAACAAGCGCGGCTTCCCCACGCCCATCCGCGCGGAAGACGTGCGCGCGGATGCGGTTATCTCGACACACTGGCACGAAGACCACCTCGACCCTGGGGCCATCCCGGTCATCGCCCGGCACAGCCCCGCGACGCGCTTCATCATGCCGCCGAGTGCGACCGGACACGCGGTGAGTTGGGGCGTGCCGCGTGATCGCGTCGTGGCCCTCACGGCGGGGCAGACGCTGACGGTGGGGGACGTGACGATCACGGCCGTCCCGGCGCGCCATGAGGCGGGTATTCCTGGGTGGGAAGTACCCGACGCGATCGGCGTCGTGCTGGAAGCCGAGGGACTCAAAATCTACCATACGGGCGATACCGAATACGACGTGCGCCTGCGCCTGCTCAAGCACGAGGGTATCGACGCGGTCATCGCCTGCATCAATGGCGTCACCGGCAACATGGACGCGCACGAGGCCGCGCTGCTGGCCTGGCAATTAGGCGCGCGGACGGTCATCCCGATGCACCATCTGTTGTGGGCTGGCGCCCCCGGTGGCCCCGACGCGACGCTGGACCCGACCCTGTTCGCGGACACGTATCACAAGCTCGGCGGGACCGGACGCGTGGTGTTGCCCGAGGTGGGCGGCGTCATCGACATCGCCCGCCAAGCCGAGTAATCAGTAGTCAGTAGTCAGTACCGACACACGGCAGGCGGCCCCCCTCTCCCGCGTCAGGGAGAGTGGTCGGGGGTGAGGGCCGTGCGAAACAGGTTTGGACGCCGACGAGTGGGAAAGGGGGACGGGGCGATGTCGAGGCACGCAGGCGCGTCCAGGCGAGGTTAATTGTTACAGCGGAACTTCTGGAAGGTGTGGCAATCGCTTGTCAGCAGGCCCGTCGCTGCACCATGGGTATGCGTCACCTCGGCTACATAGATGTCGCCCCGAGAGTCAACGCATATGTCGTGGGGAGCGACGAAGTTGCCCGGCGCGCAGCGGTCGGGACCACCCCAGCGGGTGCGGAGTTGGCCGGTGGTGTCGAAGATGCTCACGCGGCCTGGCTTATCCTCGACGATCTCGCCGTGGATCTGCGACCAGTCCCCCACACGCCACCATAGCTCCGCGACGTAAATGTTCCCCACGCCGTCGATGGCGATGTTCGTGGGCCGCTGGACGTTTGTCCACTCCTCCAGGAACCGACCATCGGGACTGGAGATCTGAAGACGGTCGTTCTCGCGGTCGGCCACGAAGACGCGCCCGTCGGCAGCCACGCGAACGCCATGCGGCAGGTAGAATTGACCAGGCGCCGTGCCCGGTTCACCCCATGACTGTAGCAGCGTGCCCGTCGCCGAGAAGCGGTGGATTTTGCAGTTACCGTAGCCGTCCGTCACATAGAGGTCGCCGTCCGGCGCGATGGCGAGGTTGGTTGGCCGGTTGAAGGGTGGACCACCGCGAATGCTCTCCATCGTGCGGCCGTCATAGCCGGTGTCGGTCGCCACGCCCGGGGCGCCAATTGTCAGCAGCAGATCGCCCGTCGGCGTGAAGACGTAAATGCAATGGTTGCCCTCATCGACGCAGTAGACGCGATCGTCGGGGCCGACAGTCAAGCCGTGGGTACGCGCGGTAAACAGATCCTCACCCCATGAGCGCAGAAACGCCCCGTCGCTGCTGTAGACAAGCACGCGTGGCTGGCCGCGCGTGAACAGGTAGACATTATCCTGTGTGTCGACGCCCACGCCGACGCAATCCTGGTGGGTGAAGCCGCCCGGTAGCTGCTCCCAGCCCTCAACGACCTCGTAGGGATGGACCTGTGTCGTACTCATGCTTTCCCTCTCTCCTCACGACAGCGTTATCGCGCCGTCGTGATCGATGTCTGGCTCTGCGCCCTCGCCGCTCTCGATCTGATCGGCCCTGGGATTCAGCGGGATCCAACAAGGACGCGGTCAGCTCGCCGGCGTGCCCGCTCAATACCGGCCTGGCGCTCTTGTGCCAGGTCATAGAGATAGTCGTCCACGTCGATCTGCATGGTGTGGCGCTTGGAGGTCACGTAGCGCGAGAACATCGCGCTGCGTTCGCGCTCCAGGGACCGGCGCAGCGCCCCCGGCGGCGGCAAGGCATACGCACCCCGCAAGTAGTCCGCTACGAGCTTGCTCTGCGCCTCCGCGATGGGCATAATCGATCCCCATGGTTGCACAAAGCCAATGAAGAACAGATTGTCGATGTCGGGCTTGAACACGCGCCGGAAGAGGGGCAGATCATTGTTCCGCGCCGCGATAATGGCGGTATCGAAGAACGGGAAGCTGATCTTGTAGCCCGTACAGTAGACGATCACATCGGCCTCCACGACGCTCTCGTCGGCGAAGCGCACACGGTCGCCCAACAATGCGGCGATGGCGGGCTTAGGCGTCATGGCGCCGTGGCCCAACCGGCTCAGAATGGCGTCCGAGACGGTCGGGTGGGCCTGCAAAATACCATGCTCTGGTTTGGGCAGCCCATACGCCTCAGGCCGGCCGACCGCCAGCCGCAGCACAGCCTGTGTGACGGCCTGGCGCACGCGCCAGGGAATATGTCGCCGGATGTATGGGGGGATGCGCGGGTCGCCGAGGCTGAGCGGGAACGGTAAGAGGTCGCCTGGCCGGCCGAACAGATACTTGGGGATGACGTAGACGCCCCGCCGCGCCACCAGGTAGGTGTGGCGAGCCACATAGCTGCTCTCGACCGCGATGTCCATGGCCGAGTTGCCCATGCCCACCACGACCACGTCCTTGCCGGCCAACATGGCATTGTCGCGATACGCGTGGGAGTGCATCTCCACGCCGTCGAAGCGCCCGGGGACGGGGGGCTCCGGCCAGCGCGGATCCCAGTGATGTCCATTGGCCACCAGCAGCGCGTCGTAGTGGCGCACCGTCCCGCCCTCAAGCGTGATCTCCCACGTCCCATCGCGGCGCCGGACGGCATGCTCGACTGCGGTATTGAAAGTGATCTTATCGCGGAGCCCGAAATGATCGACGTAGGCATTGAAGTAGGCGGCAATGTGCGTGTGATGCGGGTAGAACGGTATAGTCTTGGGCATGGGAAAGTCCGCATAGGACATGCTTGGGCGGGAGCTATTGATGTGCAGCGTGCGATACGCCGCGGACAGGCCGTTCTTGTTCCCAAACACCCACAGCCCGCCGATGCAGTCGCTCTTTTCGTAGCAGTCGAACGGGATACCACAGTCCTGCAGCGCCTTAGCCGCGGTGATTCCGGATGATCCAGCGCCAATAATACAGGCGCGCGGCAATACAGCCATACAGAATACCTCCATAGAGGCCTTACGACGCCGGACGAATGGCCGGGATAACTTCATTGGCAAACAACCGCACCGTTTCATCGTCATCCGCGCTCACCTGCGCTAGAAAGTACTGCATTCCCGCGTCGACCAGCGCCTGGTAGTGGGCGATGGCCTCAGCAGGCGTGGCGAAGAGGGGCACAGTATGCAACTGGGGGTCAGGGATACGCGTTGAGCTTTTCTTGCTATGCAGCGCGGCAGGAGTCTTGGCCAGCACGAGGAGCGGCGTATAGTGGCTGCGCAAGACGGACTCGTAGGGCCGTCCGAGCGCGGTGCAGTGCTGGCGCAGGGCCGCGCATTTCTGCTGCACGTCCGCCACATCATAGGCGCCTCCGGTCCATTCGTGCGCGCCGAAGTTCGACATGTCGGCATACCGCGCCACCTGCCGCAGGGTGACGCGCTCGCCTCCGCCCCCGATCAGTATGGGAACGTGGGGTTGTTGCAGTGGTCGCGGCGAGATACCGGCGTCAGCAACCTGAAAATGCCGGCCTCGGTAGCTGAATGGCGCATCGTACCATAGTCCCCTGACGATATGGAGGGTTTCCTCCAGCGCTTCCTGCCGTTCGCGCACCGACGGAAAGGGCAGTTGAAGTTGCGCGAACTCCTGCGTGTCATCGCCCAAGCCAAGGCCCATAACGAGTCGACCATTGCTCAGGTGATCGACATCGGCCGCAAGTCGCGCCAGCGAGGCAGGACTGCGATAATAGATGCAACTCACCAGCGACATCAAACGTATCGTGCGCGTCGCCACGGCCAGCGCGGCCAGGGTCGCCCAGCAGTCCATCGAACGGGTCGGATGGTCGTTAGCCCAATAGGAGTCGAAGCCAAGCTCTTCGACGCGCCGCACGAAGTCGAGCCGTTGCGGCCATTCCCTGATGAAGGCGCCTACGGTCGCAAAGCGCACCGTGTGATGGCCCTCGGCTACCCACGGGTGTACCGGCCTCGCCCAATTCGCGTCTGATGCATCCGTCACTTGACGATACCTCCCGATAGCCCGCACACGATCCCGCTGCACAATGACCGGGAGCACAATGACTGGGAGTGCCACACAGAGTCCACCTGCCGCCATGGCGCTCCAGCGGCTTGTCTCAAGCCCGATATATTGCTGAATCGCGACCGGGGCTACCACAATGCTTAGTTCATTTTAACGCCGACTTACGTATACTGTCAACAATTTTAGTTGACTCTGGCACTCTCTGACACTCTCGGATTGACAGAACGATTTCCATGCACTACAATTGGCGTCAACAGTATACAACTCCGGCAATAGAGTAATTCCGTCCGGCGTGTGGAGGCAGGCGACTGCTACCGCCTTGTTGATCGGTCGCCCTCAATGGGGCGCCCAATGTAGAGTGGGAGGTGTAAGCCTATACGGATCGCTGCAAGACGGGAGAACCTGCGAACCATTACGTATCCGCACTATTCGGATTATCCTGTACGAAGGAGTACTACCGTGTTCGAGAAGGAAACAGACAGCGCCATATCTACCTCCACGCCGTCGCGGCGTGATGTCCTGAAGGCCGGGGTTGCCGGCGGGGTGGCTTTGGGAGCGGCCGCCGTGCTTGGCCCTGGGGTGGTAGCCGAGGCGGCAGCGACAAAGCGTGTCGTGAAGGCCACCAAGAAGACCCAACTGACACTGATGTCATGGGAACCGTTCCAGCCCACTGAGAAGGCCGCCTGGTTTAAGGTTACCGACGCCTTCATGGCGGCCAATCCGTCGATCCAGGTGACATGGACGGGCTGGCCGTTCGCGAACTTCGATCAGAACGTCATCGCCCAGGCGCAGGCGGGTCACATCGACGCCGACGTCGTGCAATGCCCGCCGGAACTTGCCTCGACGCTGATCACGAACTACAATCTCTGTGAACCGATTGGATCGATCGCGTCGTCTTTGGGGCTGACCCCAAACCCCTCGCACAGCCAGTTCATGACGAATGGGCAGCTCTATGCGCTTGGCGTCCTCGAGGTCGCCTTTGTCCTTACGTATGACCAGCGCATCTTGAAGACGGCCGGCTTCTCGGGGCCGCCCACGACGCTCAATCAATGGTTGAGCATGACAAAGGCGTTAACCAAACCACCAAAGCAGTACGGGATGTCTCTGATCAACAATGCGGCGGCGGCGTCCGACTGGTGGAACCAGCTACAGAATTTCACGCTCGCCTATGGCGGCGTCTGGGCGAAGGGCAAGACGCTTATGATCAACTCGCCACAGAACGTGCAGGCCATGCAGTATTGGCTGGATCTCCTGAACGCCAGTGGCCTTAAGGGCAGCTCCGAGACGGCGATCAGCAAGCTCTATCAGGATGACCAAGTCGCGATGGACCTTCAGGTTGGCTACGGGAGTTCCGTATTGAAGGCGCTCGAGCCCAAGCTCTACCCGAACCTGCGCAGCGCCGCGCCGCCGTGGCCGGGCAAGAAGGCGATTTCACGTCTTCACCCGATGGTCGTGCTGAAAACGTCGAAGAACGCGGCCGCCGCGATGGAACTCGTGAAGTGGTTAATCGAGCCGAAAAACCTCTGGTACGTGACCCAGCAAAACGGGTATCCGCGTATCCCCTATTCGAACTTCGCCGAGAAGGTGCCACAGTACACTGCTTTCGAGAACTCGCTCGCCTGGGTAACGGGCTTCAGCCAGACAAACTACGTCGGCGAAGCGGATATCCTGGGCCAGTATACCTTTGCGTACGCCCAGATCGGCAACATCATCTGCAATAACATGGAGAAGGCGGTCTCAGGCAGCTCCACGGTCAAGGCTGCGCTGGATGCGGCTCAGTCGCAGGCTCAGCAATCGCTGCACTTCTAGAAACCCTGCCATGCCTGCCACACGGCCGTTGCCCGCGCGTGCCGGCATAACCGCGGCGGTGTACCAGCCGGAGCCTGGCTTGACCTCGGCTGGTACACCGCCTCCTATAAGGGAACCCGACCACTAACGCGCGTCCCGCCGGCATACATACCGATTGGCGCCGGCTGGAAGAAAGGAGATAGTCAAGCGTGACGACCGCAGAGATCCCGCAGTCCGGCGAGCCGGCCGAGTCACATGTAGCTCCCACTGCTGGGACAGGATGGCGGAAGTCCCGACGCCGCACCAGGGAGACATTGCTTCCCTACGGGCTGCTGGCGCCTATTCTCGCGTTCGAAGCGCTATTCGTCATCTACCCGATCGGGCGCGGCATCGTGATGGCGTTCGAGTCGAATCACTTCGGGGTCACTACGTGGACGGGACTCGACAACTTCAACCAGATGCGCGGCGATCCTATCTTCTGGGCCTCGATACAGACGACGTTCAAGTTCACCTTTACCATGGTCGTGGTATGGCTGCTGCTTGGCCTCTCCGTCGCCCTCCTCTTGAACTGGTCTTTCCAGGGACGCGGCATCGTCCGGGCACTTCTCGCCATTCCCTGGGCGGTCCCGGAAATCCCGGTGATCCTGACTTTCACCATTATGCTGGACCCGAACTTCGGCATTATTAACCGCTTTGCCTCCTTAATTCCGGGTGTACACCACCAGATCCAATGGTTAAGCTCGTCGAACCTCGCCTTCATCGCGATCGTGATGATGGTGGCGTGGAAGGGCTTCCCCTTCTACGCTCTGGTCCTGCTCTCAAGCCTCCAGTCCATATCAGACGATCTGTATGAGGCGGCCAGGGTCGACGGCGCTGGGACGATCCGCTGCTTCTGGTCGATCACCCTTCCGGCGCTCGTGCCGACGCTCGCTCTGCTGGCCATCCTCGCCTTTATCTTCTCGTTCCAGCAATTCTCGCTCATCTACCTGACGACCGGCGGCGGGCCGGGAACCGACACGACGACACTCGCGGTGCTCATCTACAATCAGGCTTTCCAGTTCTTTAACTACAACTACGCCAGCGCCATCGCGGTGATTGCCCTACTTATCGCGCTCTGTGGAACGATGCTCTACGTCGTGTTCGAGCGGAGGGTGATCAGGAGGCGTTATCTCGACACACCTAATGCGGCGCTGTAAGTACGGGAATACCAAACGCACTGGTTACCCGTGAGGACGAACGAGCGGCGCTGATGCGCGATACGTAAGGAGGCCGTGAGGCATGGCTGTGTATTCGGATCTGCTGGGCAAGAAGCGGGCCGTCGTCCCACCCAGAAAAACAGCCCGTTCCGCGAAGCGCCGGGCGAAGTCGGCATTACGCTACCTCGTAATCATCGTCGTGTGCGCCATCATCATATTCCCCGTCTACTGGATGGTATTGAGTACCTTCCAGCCCGAGCAGTACATACTGACGTGGCCGCCGCCGCTCTTCTTCAAGGGCTTCAACGCGGGCGCCATCAACTCTCTGTTCTCGCAGCAGCCGATCTGGTCCTGGATCCTCCACTCATTCCTGACCTCGGCCATCACCGTGTCCATTACGATAGCGCTGTCCATTCCCGGAGCCTACCTGCTTTCCCGCCTGCGCTGGCGAGGAGTCGGCGCGTTCGGCTTCCTCTTGCTGTTCACGCAGATGATGCCCGGCGCCGTGGTGATCGTCCCCGAGTTGCAGTTCTTCAGGAGCCTCGGTTGGACAAACAGTCTCCCCGCCCTTGGCGTCCTTTACGCCGCCTTTAACGTGCCGCTAGGCTGTTGGATCCTAAAATCATCTTTCGACAGCATTCCCGGTGAGGTCATCGACGCGTCGCTGGTCGACGGTTGCAACCCAATCGGCGTGTTGTGGCGAATCCTCCTGCCGCTCTCCCGGCCTGGGCTCGTGGCGGTCGCCGTCGTGGCCTTCTTCGGCAGCTGGAACGATTACCTGTTCGCGTCAGCGTTCATCACGCAACGGAGCTTATACACCGCTGGTCTCGGCATCGCGACATTCATCAATGAGGGGGATATCCAGCTCTATCAACTCGAGGCCGCAGGAGTCGTCTTCTCACTGTTGCCGGTCATGTTGTATCTGGCCGTCCAGCGCCACGTCGTCCGTGGCCTCACCGCAGGCGCCGTGAAGTAAGCCGTGGTGGCAGCGGATTGGCGGCGCCGTCGAACGAGTCGCCTGGGATACCGCATGCCGATGCTCTGCTGCCGTCGTCGCGTTTCGTGAAGGGCCCTCGTCATTCGGAATGCGCGGTGACCGGACGGTAGGCGAGATGAGATATACAGGAGGAGGGATGCCATGGGACGCTTGCCGGCCGAGTTTCGAGGAATCATACCACCGGTCTCCACGCCGATGACGGAAGGCTTCGAGGTGGATGAGACGTCGCTGCGCCAGCTGATCGCTTTCCTCCTGGATGGAGGCGTGAGCGGACTGTTCATGCTCGGATCGACCAGTGAGGCGGTCTTCCTGACAGACGCGCAGCGCGCACGGGTGATCGAGATCGCAGTCGACGTAGCCGCGGGCCGCGTGCCAGTGCTAGTGGGCATCGTCGATATGACGACGGGACGCTGCATGGAACATGCCCAGGTAGCGGAGCGCTTGGGCGCGGATGCATTGGTGCTGACCGCGCCATTCTATATGACGCCCAGCCAGGGCGAGATCGTCGAGCACTTCCGTATGGTTCGCGCGGCGGTGGATCTGCCCATCCTGGCTTATGACATCCCTGTGGCTGTGCATACCAAGATTGAACGGCAGACCATCCTCGACCTGGCACGCGAGAGGGTGATCGTGGGTGTCAAGGATAGCAGTGGCAACGAGGCAAACTTCCGGCAACTGGCGCTTGATCGGCCCACCCTGCCCTGCTTCCATCTCTTTACCGGCTCGGAGCTGCTCGTCGACCTGGCCGTGTATGTAGGGGCCAGCGGCGCTGTCCCCGGCCTAGCCAATGTCGATCCGCACGGCTTCGTCCGTCTGTATCGGGCCGCGTATGCCGGCGACTGGGAGACGGCGCGGAAGGAACAGGCCCGCCTGTTCCGGCTCTTCAGCATCGTTCGCGCCGCGATGCCTGGCAGGATGGGTGGTGGATCCGCCGCTTTTGGCGCCTTCAAGACCGCACTGATGCTGCGCGGCGTGATCGCCACCAATGTGGTGGGCCGTCCCCAGTTGCAACTGAACGAGGACGAGGTGGCGCGGGTGCGCGAAACGCTCATGGAGGTGAATCTCCTCTAAACGCCGGACATATCCATGTTCGTGTGTGGGCCGAGGGACGCGACCGCCAAGGGCCGCCACATAATGCCTAACCAGTTTGATCCTCCGGCGCCGGATGTACTACGTTCTGACACGTCCGCTCCGCACAAAGATCTCACATGCAGACGCCGAACGTGAGGCTGCTGTCGCCGACCTTGGTGTACTTGAAGGTCTTGGCCGTTCCTTGCGCGAGCGTGGCCGGTAACCCTGTGCTCGTCAGGTACGCGCCCGTATACGTGGTCGCCGTGCCGCTATCGAAGTCGGTGACCGCGTAGACGACAGACAAGCTATTGATCAGCCCTTGGAGCGGCCAGTGGCGCGTCGCCCCGATTGCCGTTTCGCTGTTACGCCGGAAAATCTGTACCATGCCATCGCCCTGCTCCGGCCGCGCGAACTGCCAGCCGCAGTAGATGGTCTGGTCGGCTTGATCGTAGTGGGTACCGGCAAGCTGATAGAAGTCCCCAAAGTAGCAGTCGGCGATCTGCCACCACTCGGTGGACATCGCCTTCAGGATCCCGATGTTGGTGGGTGCGTTCACCGACTTGATGTTCGTGGCGGTGAAGTAGCATGGCGTCATGACACTGCGCAACGTGTAGGACGGCGCATACGTGCTTCCTCCAGCCTCGGGGGCGACGCCTGTACCCGAATAGGGCAACCAGTACGACAGCTGATACGTCATCGCCTGCATGGACACGACATCGCTGCTCGGATGATCGTCGCGTTGCATCGGGATGCCCCGCCGCATGGTCTCGACATCGCAGCGACGGCCGCCAGAGGCCGAGATGTCAATCAGCAGGCCCGGATTGTTGTGTGTGATATGATCCCAGAAGTAGAGGAGATTCTCGCAGTACTTGGCCTGCGTCCACCCGTACTTGCCACTACCTCGTGTCACGTTGTCCTGAGCAGTCCAGAAGCCTAACGGCTGGATGTTGAAGTGGCATAGGTCGGTACCTCGCGGTACTCTCCCCGCCTCAGAACCGTGCATGCGGCTTTCACCGCACACGGCTCCCAGGTCAGTCGTCTTATCCGCTCTACTAGCAGGATAGGGTTGCCCCTC
>JAABUJ010001007.1_pt1 | contig 45239 bp, 39 predicted proteins | sample 5559131 | NCBI WGS metagenome assembly JAABUJ01 (sample SAMN10711875, study PRJNA513366) | rock metagenome | isolation source: Antarctica rocks | place: Antarctica: Victoria Land, Mt New Zealand nord | collected 2016-01-07
TCTGCCGACGCTTCACGTACGCCCTCGCGAGCGGCCGCGCACGGCTCGAGGTCGATGTGGTTCGCTACACCTTCATCGTCATGGAATTGCACCATGTACTCCTTGCCGGTCTCCCGGCGCACTCCCGGAAAGGGAGGCCATGGACCGGCTTTCGCCGTCCCACTGAATCATACAAGGGTGTCGGACTTTGTCCACGACACCCGACGACGGGCGGCTTGCGCCGATTCGGCTGCGCCGAATCGTACGAGCGCCGCAAACGCGATGGATTCGGTGAAACCGAATCCTCTAGCCTAGCAGCGGCATCGTCGGGAAGGAGCCCGCGATCACGCCGGATGTCGGCCGGCCGAACCACTTTTCGATGACGGTCGCATAGACGCTACGGAAGTCGACCGTGTACGTCGCGTCGCCGCTGTCGAGGTTGGTAAGCGAAGGGTGCTCGCCGTAGAGCCCGCCGCGCAAGCCACCGCCGATGAGGAACATCGGGGCCGCTTCGCCGTGATCGGTACCGCGGTTGGCGTTTTCAGCGACGCGCCGGCCGAACTCGGAGAACGTCATCGTCAAGATGCGCTTATCGTTACCGTGAGCGGCGAGATCGGCGTAAAAGGCCGCAAGGCCTTCCGAGAGCTCCTTGAGGAGCCGGTCCTGCGTCGCTTTTTGACTGACGTGCGTATCGAACGAACCGTGCTGCACGTAGAGAACCCGCGTCCCGAGACGGCTGCCGACGATCTGCGCCGCGAGGGCGAGACTGCGTCCGAGGGGCGTGGCCGGATAGGTTGCGCTCGTCGTGTAGCCCGCGATGAGTTTCGGGAGTTCCGCCGCGCCGCGTTCGGCGTGATCCTCGATCATCGCGACCATCGGCAGATACGGCGATGAGAACGGCGCGCGCGTATCGCTTGCGAAGGCGGCGAAGGCGCCGCGTTCGCTCTTATTGCGATCGCTCGTAAGCCCGTAGCCGCGCAGCGCGTCGATCGCCGGCACGTCGACGCGTTCGGCAATTAAGGCTTCGGGCAGCACCGGCGACACGGCGACCGCGTTGAAGAGGTTGTTGCTCGGGAGATTCGCGGCATCGAGATAGCGGCCGAGCCAACCCGTCGTCGCATACTTGTCGGGCACGGCTGTTTGCCAAATCTCCGTCGATCGAAAGTGCGAATGGTCGGGGTTGGGATAACCCGCTCCCTGCACGATCGCGACTTGGCCTTTGTCGTACATCGCTTTGAGCGCCGCCAGCGCCGGGTTCAAACCGATCCGCTCGTCGATGCGCAACACGTCGTTCGGCGCGACCCCCAAGCTTGGGCGGTACTGATAGTATTCCGGCATGCCGTGCGGTACGACGGTGTTGAGACCATCGTTGCCGCCCTGCAGATTGATGACGAGCAACACGCGATCGTCAACGCCGCCGGGAATGTTCGGTAGCGCCGGTGACGCGAGTGCCGTCGCAAAGAAGCCGTCGAAGTTGGCAGCGATCGTGAGGCCCGAAACGGCGCCGAGCAGAAAGCGATTGCGATTCATTTTATTTCCTTTATGCGAGTTGGTAGGGCGGCATCGCCATCGTCAAATATGCGCCGCCGCGCATGCGTTGATCGAAGTTCTCACCCGAAAGCGCGCCGAGCGCCGCGGTTCCGTCGCCGCGCAAGTAGCTCTGAAGTCTCGCGAACGCCGCGGGTGAGACGTCGCCTTGCACGATCGTGTCGGCTAGCGTGCGCGCCGCGGCCGCGGGGTTACCCGGACCGCTCGCGAGCAACCAGTCGGCGGCGCTCATCACGGTGCCCGAGGTCATCAGTGCATTGGTGAAGTTTTCGCGGGCGAGCACAGTCGTGCTGTTGAGCCAGCTGCTGCCGCCCGGCCAGCCCTTGACGTTAGGCGGATAGAAGAGCACTTGATTCATGCGACGCAGCGCCGCGAGAGCTTTGGGGTCGGCTTCGGGCACGCCGAAAAGCTGATAGCTGCCGACGACGAACTCGACCGGGCTCTTGACGAGCGCGCGATACGCCCGCGCTGAGTAGAAGACGTTGGAAACGAGCAGCGTCTCCATCACCGGGCGCAAATTGAAGTCGTTCCGGCGCAGCAAGGCCGCGAGAGCGTCGACGAGTTCGGGCTCGGGATCGTCGTACACGAACGCTTCGAGCAGTTTGGCCGCAAAAAACTTTGCTGCGGCAGGTTGCGTGAAGATGAGGTCGACCACGTCGCGGCCGCCCCAGGCGCCGGTCTTGCCCAGAAACGTCTTCGAGCCGTCGTCGAAGAGGCGGGGGTTGAGGAAGACCTGATCCGTGCCGCGACGGATCCGCAAACCGGTCCAAGCGCGCGCGCTTTCGCGTACGTCGCGTTCGGTGTAGTTGCCGATTCCCAGGGTGAAGAGCTCCATCAGCTCGCGGGCATAGTTTTCGTTGGGATGCGCCTTCGCGTTGTGAAGGTTGTCCAAGTACTTGAGCATCGCGGGGTCGACTGAGATCTGCTGCGTGAGCTCGCGCACGTTGCCGAGCGCGTACCGCCGGAAGAGCGCGTTTTGCGCGACGATCTCGGCCGGCGTAACGCCCTTCTGGATCGCGGCCGTCGTGAAGTGTCCGTGCCAAAGAAGCGTCATCTTCTCTTGCAACGGTGCGGGAGTTGCAATCATGCGGTCGAGCCACCAGAGCTGCGTCGCAAGAACGCTCTGCACTTCGAGCTTGCGCCGCTGCTTGCGTAGTTCGACCAACTGCGGGTCGCGCATGCCCGCGGCTGCGGGAGCGCGCTCCATCATGGGTCCGTCCATGCTCATTTCGCCCGGCAGATTCGGAGCATCGGGCAACTGCGGCGTGGCCGGAAAATCCATCAGCGACGCAACGGCGTTGCGCATCGAAAGCCGCGCCAGCCGCCCTACATCGCTCGGCGAGCCGCCAAAGCCGGCGCGCCGCAAGAGGTGTGCCGCGAGTCGAGCGTTCCACGGACCGCTGCAATATGCGAGCGGGAACGCAGGCAGCGCTCCCCCCGGACGAAATGACCGCGCGACGTTCGAGTTCATGGTCTCATCCTAACGCGAAAGCCCGTGTCCACGCTCCCGTTATCGCGTGAATCTAACCGGTACTTAAACGAAGTCCCCATAAGGCTGCCCGATGCGCGGTGGCGAAACGGCCCGCGATGCAGCTGCTCGAAACGCGTATCAATACGGCCGACGAGGCTTTTGAAGCAAACCGGGCGCACATGCGCGGGCTCGTCGGCGACCTTCGCGAGCGGCTCGAACGCGTACGAGCCGGCGGCGGCGAAGCGGCCGTCGCTCGACACTGCAAGCGCGGCAAGCTGTCGGCGCGCGAACGCATCGACCGCCTGTGCGATCCGTTGACCCCGTTTCTCGAGTTCTCGCCGCTTGCGGCCGACGGCGTTTACGACGACGACATTCCCGGCGCCGGAATCGTGACGGGCATCGCAACGATCGAAGGCCGCACATGCGTCGTGGTCGCCAACGATGCGACCGTCAAAGGCGGAACGTATTACCCCTTAACCGTCAAGAAACACTTGCGTGCGCAAGAGATCGCGCATCAGAACCATTTGCCGTGCGTCTATCTCGTCGATTCCGGTGGTGCCTTTCTTCCGAAACAAGACGAGGTGTTTCCCGACCGCGATCACTTCGGACGCATCTTTTACAACCAAGCGCGCATGTCGGGCGCGGGCATTCCGCAGATCGCCGCCGTCATGGGATCGTGCACGGCGGGCGGGGCGTACGTGCCCGCCATGTCGGACGAGACCGTTATCGTCGCCGGCTACGGGACGATCTTCCTCGGCGGACCGCCGCTCGTGCGCGCTGCTACGGGCGAGATCGTGACGGCTGAAAACCTCGGGGGCGCCGATGTGCACACGCGCCTCTCGGGAGTCGCCGATCACTATGCTGCAAGCGATGAGGAAGGGCTTGCGCTCGTGCGTTCGATCGTCGCGAACCTGCCCTCGACACCCGGTAGCGTGACGCCGGACATTCGGGGGTCACAAGCCGAGGGTGGGGCGCCGGCGTACGACCCGTCGGAGATCTACGGGATCGTGCCGCGCGACGCGCGCATCGGTTACGACGTACGCGAGATCATCGCGCGCATCGTCGACGGCTCGCGCTTTCACGAGTTCAAGACGCGTTACGGGACGACGCTCGTCTGTGGGTTCGCGCGCGTCGAAGGGCACGAGGTCGGCATACTTGCCAACAACGGCATCCTCTTCAGCGAAAGCGCGCTCAAAGGCGCACACTTCATCGAACTCTGCGTGCAGCGCCGCACGCCGCTCGTCTTCTTACAGAATATTACGGGCTTTATGATCGGCAAGGAATATGAGAACCGCGGCATCGCCAAGGATGGCGCAAAGCTTGTTACCGCCGTCGCTTGCGCCGAAGTTCCCAAATTCACCGTCGTCATCGGCGGCAGTTTCGGCGCGGGCAACTACGGCATGTGCGGACGCGCGTACGCGCCGCGACAGCTATGGATGTGGCCCAACGCGCGCATCTCGGTAATGGGAGGCGCGCAAGCCGCCTCGACCTTATTGCAAGTCCGCATGGACGCGCTGCAAGCGAAGGGAGGGGACATGGGCCCGGGTGAGCAGGCGCGCTTCACGGCACCAATCCTCGAGAAATACGAACGCGAGGGAAGCGCTTACTATTCGAGCGCACGCCTGTGGGACGACGGCGTGATCGACCCCCTCGACACCCGCCGGGTTCTCGGCCTCGGTCTATCGGCCGCCGCGCATGCACCGCCGCAGCCGACGCACTTCGGCGTCTTTCGGATGTGATGATCCGTTATGCGAAAGTGACGGAAAACAACGCTGCCGCGGCTCTTGTTGCCGAGCAACTCACCGCCATCCGCGTCCGCCTCGGCTACGATCTTGAACGGGCGGCACGCGACGCCGACATCGACCCGCAACGCCTGGCCGAGGCGGAAGCCGGCGAGAGCGTTCTCAACGAAAGCGAGCTCGATCGTCTCGCCGCGGCGTACGGCGTCGACGTTACCGCGTTTTTCGGCGGCCGCGTGACCCCGTTCAGTTACCTCGCCGGCGGCTGACGGCCGGCGACAAGCCACGTCGGCGCGTGCTCCTCGACCTTCGGCAGTTCCTTTGCAGAGGCACCGGTCAGTACGGGCGTACGTGGCAAAAGCGGTGAGCGGTCGCCTGCGCCGGCGGCTCCTTCACTAACCGGGCTCATCGTTTGAGCCGATGCGCGGCGCTCGAATAAATCGGAAAGTGCGCTTCATTAAATCCGTGAGGCCTGCAAAGGGGCCACGCTGAGCACGTCCGCCCTGGGCTGCGAGCGGGTCGCGAACTCCCCATGGAGGACCGCCCGAACCGGCAAGTGGCATACATCAAGCGTACCACATTCCGGCTGCAACCGCGCCGCGGTCTGCGCGGTCGAACTCGCCGTGACCTCAGGGCTGCCGCGCACGAAGTGGGCACGTTTTGCCGCGTCGCCGCTCGCGACGGCGGTGGCTTATGCCGTGTGCGTGCTCATCTGGGGGACGACGTGGCTCGGCATCAAGGTTTCGTTGCACGGCATGCCGCCGATTTTCGGCGCGGGCGTCCGCTTCATCATCGCGGGCGTTCTGCTCTACGCGCTCGCACTCGCGCTGCGCATCGATGTGCGGAAAGAAGCACCGCCGTTGCATCTGATCGCCGTACTCGCCCTCACGATGTTCGGCCTCAACTATGCGCTGACGTACCTCGCCGAAACGCATCTGGCATCGGGTTTGGTCGCGGTCTTGTTCGGGACCATGCCGTTCTTCATCTTCGCCTTCGCGCACGTACTGATCGGCGAACGCGCGGACCGGCGGACGATCGTCGGTGCGTTGCTGGCATTGGGCGGCGTAGCGACGATCTCACTGATCGGAAACGTCCGCGGCGATCTGCTGTATATCGCCCTGGCTTTGGTCGCAGCGGGTTCGTCGGGCTTTGCCAACGTCTACCTCAAACGTTTTGCCGCTGCGCAGCCGCTCGCAACGCTGCCGCCCGCGATGTTGATCGCCGGAACCGGACTAGCCGCACTCGGCCTCGGCTTCGAACACGTCGACTGGCATCGTGCGAGTGCGCCTGCGTCGCTTGCAGCGCTGGCGTATCTCGCGGTCTGCGGCAGCGCGATCGCCTTCTCTTTCAATCACTGGCTGCTGCAACGCATCACATCGAGCACGATGGGGCTGTCGGCTTTGATGGTTCCCGTCATCGCCGTGGCCGCCGGCGCTTTGTTCGGCGGCGAAGTGTTCGGCAGCCGCGACCTCGTCGGCGCACTGCTCGTCGTCGGCGGTGTGTGGCTATCGCTTGGACGGCGACCTACGCGCGAGCATGCGCAGGTCATGCCGAGCGAAGAGTCGCAGGCGGTCGCATGAGGATGATGTCACCGGCGGTTGGGCCTCGCGCGGACGCAGCCCTTTTGGTGCTGCGGGTCGTCGTCGGAGCCGCCTTTGTGCTGCACGGCTTTCCGAAGATTCAACACGCGACGACGTGGGCGAACGGCGTTCTGCCCGGCGCACCGGTCTGGTTACAACCGATCGCTGCTTTCGCCGAGTTCGGCGGCGGCATCGGATTGATCGCCGGGATCCTCACGCCGCTCTTCGCATTCCTGATCGGCTGCAACATGGTCGTGGCGATCTTCTTCGTCGCGCTGCCGCACGGCGCGAAGTTCGTCAGCAACACCGGCGGCCTTACGTTCGAACTTCCGCTGATCTACCTCGCTGCCGTTTTTGCGTTGCTGCTGCTAGGACCCGGCCGCGCCTCACTCGACGGCGCACTGTTTCGCGAACGTCCTCGGCGCAGACGATAGGGCTATATTCCAGCGTACCATTCGTAGCCGTTGTCTTCCCAGTAGCCGCCGCTTCCTGCGCCGATGCGTTTGAAAGAGTCCACAAGCTCGATGCTGCGAACCCATTTGGTGCTCTTATATGCGAGCTGGGTGGGAATGCGCAGGCGAACGGGACCACCGTAGTCCGCGGGGACTGGTTGCCCGTTGAAGTAGAGCGCAAGCTGCGTTTGAGGATGATCGGCTTGATGCAGGTCGATGCTCCCGTAGAACGGCGTCCCTTGCTGATCGACGTCGAAGGAATGGAAGACGACGTAGCGCGCTTTCGTACTGGGCTTCACGAGTGCCAGGAGCGAGCCGAGCAGGACACCTTTCCAACGCCCGACGACGCTCCAACCCTCGACACAGTCGTGCCGCGTCGTTTGATCGATGCTCGCCATCGCATGAAGTTGGCGCAGCGAAAACGTTTGCGGGCGATCGACGAGCCCGCTAACCGGTAAACGGTAATTTCGAAAACCGTCCCGCTGCAATTGCGAATACATCGCGCTCGTCGGCGTAGGAAGGCTATTGACGGGATAATTATCGAGCATGATAGCGCTGTGCGGATAGATGCGCGCCATGCCCCGCGTTCCGATTGCGAAATGACTGAACCGCGACCCTAAGCCGAGCGTACGGTGGACCGCCGGATTGTTGTTGAGAGTATTCGTCACGGGGGCACAGCCGGCTAGCGCCGCGGAGATGCTCGATGCGACGAACAGCCCGCGCCTCATGTGCCCGTCCCTTCATGTTTGCCCAAGCGATACGTTCCGAGGATCATCGAACGCATGTTGTTGACCACGCCGGTCGCCGCGACCAGAAACACGTGTCCGAAGATAAAGCCGATCAACAACAACATGATGACGAAGTGCCACGTGCGGGCGAACTGTCGTCCGCCCAAGATGGTCGTCAACGGATGCGCGATCGCATCGATGCCCGGCGATAGCGCGAGTCCGGTTATCACGACGAGTGGTATTAATCCGAAGAGAACGACCGTATACCCGGCCTTCTGCAACGGATTGTACTTGCCGTGATCGGGCGGCTCTTTGCGCAACCGTAAATAGTACAGTTGCATCGGAAGCAATTTGGGTAGATCCGCGGGCCGCAAAATCAAGAGGCGTAGATCTTTACGTACGGCGCCTGCAACCAGATAAGCGATGCCCGCGAGCGTCAGAACCCAGCCGAAGAAGAAATGCCACGCCCGGCCGCTCCCGAGATCCTGATAACCGGGAAACGTGATCCAGCCCGGAAATCCGCGAGCCGTTTTGCCGCCTTGCCCGTCGTCGGTATAGCCGAGCCAATTCGTCGTTGTGAATTGATGGCCGAATAGCGTCGTCGTTCCAATGGGGGCTTGATCCGTGCCGGCGGCTCCGAGCGACAGGATGCGGTGGTGCGGGTTACTGAGATCGGAGGCGTCCAGGTACGGGGCAGCGTTGAATATTTGGAACCCGCTCATGATGAGGATGAGCATCGCGAGTGCGACGATCCAATGCGTGAGCCGCGTGGTGAGCGAGTGCCGTTTGACGACTCGCCCCTCCGGGACGGTCGCCGTATCCCGGGAGGCTCTTTTCATCGTGACGTCCATGACCGGCATTGTAACGTATCGGCCGTAGGACCGGACGTAAGGACCCCCACAGGCGGGCGCGAAAGCCGCGCGGATGCCGCCGAGTCCGCTCACGCATCCGATCGAGCGTCTTCTGATCGCCAATCGGGGCGAGATTGCGATTCGGATCGCGCGCGGCGCGCGGGCTGCGGGCATCGTGCCGCTCGGCATTTACTCCGATGCCGACGAGCGGGCCGCGCACCTCGACGCGCTGGACGACGCGCTGCGCATCGGCCCCGGAGCAGCCAGCGAATCATACCTCGACATCGGCCGCGTGGTCGGCGCCGCGCTCGAATTGCGGGCAGATGCCGTTCACCCCGGTTACGGCTTTCTCTCCGAGCGCGCCGATTTCGCGCGCGCAGTCATCGACGCGGGGCTCATTTTCGTCGGTCCGGCGCCGGACGCCATTGCGGCCATGGGCGACAAAAGCGAAGCGAAGCGGCGGGCCCGCGAGCACGGCGTGCCGGTCGTTCCCGGCTACGACGGCGAGGAGCAAAGCCCGGCGCGTTTGCGCGAGGAAGCCGAAAAGATCGGTACGCCGGTACTCATCAAGGCAAGCGCCGGCGGCGGGGGCCGCGGCATGCGGGTTGTCGACGACCTCGCGACCTTTGAAGACGCACTCGATGCGGCGCGGCGTGAAGCCCTGGGCGCCTTCGGCGACGATCGGGTATTGCTCGAAAAGTATCTCGACCGTCCACGCCACATCGAGTTTCAAATTCTGGCGGACAACTACGGAACGACGTTACACTTCGGCGAACGCGAATGCTCGATTCAGCGCCGTCACCAGAAACTGATCGAAGAGGCTCCCTCCGTTGCGCTCGATCCGGCGCTCCGCGCGCGGATGGGCGAAGCGGCCGTCCGCGCGGCGCGCGCCGTTGGTTACACGAACGCAGGCACGGTCGAGTTTCTGCTCGACGCGGCGGGTGCGTTCTACTTCCTGGAAATGAACGCGCGCTTGCAGGTCGAGCATCCGGTGACGGAACTGGTCTACGGAGTCGACCTCGTGCAACTGCAGCTCGCGCTCGCCGGCGGCGCCGCGCTCGAACTACGGCAAGAGGAGATCGTCGCGCGCGATTGGGCAATCGAGGCGCGCGTCAACGCCGAAGATCCCGAGCACGGCTACCTGCCCGCAACGGGAACCATCACGCGTTGGCAAACGCCGTTCTCACCCGACGTGCGCGTCGATGCGGGCGTGCGCGACGGCAGCGAGGTCTCGATCTTTTACGACTCGCTGCTTGCCAAAGTCATCGCATCGGGTCGCGACCGCGCTTCGGCCGTCGAGCACCTCGCGCGCGCCCTCGCAAGCATGCAGGTCGACGGCCTTCCCACGAACGTTCCGCTGCTGCTCGGCATCGTGCGCGATCCCGACTTTCGGCGCGGCAATACGACGACCGCCTTTCTCGCCGAGCACCCGGCGCTCGGCATGCCGCTCGCGGCGGCCGCCCCGGACGGTGCCGTGCTGATCGCGGCCGGCGCCCTGCTCGCCGACCCGAACGCGTGGCGGGTCGCCGGAGTCGGGATTCCGCTGCGACTGCGCGGCGCGGGCCGCGCCGTGAACGTGGTTGCCTCGCGCTCATTTGAGGACTCAGGCGAAAGTGGCCCACGAAACGGGACGGCGACTTGGCGATTGGAGGGCGACCTCACCGCCGTAGTGGCGGTGCAGGTGGCGGGCGAACGCGTCGTCGTCCAAACCGCAGGGAAGCGCCATGCGGGTCGAGCTCGGATCGACGCCGGCGGAGGGTACGCCTTCGTCGACGTGGCCTTTGCCGGCAACGACTACCGCTTCACGTTAGCTCCGCCGCCCGCGCTCGGTGCGGGGGGCACGCATGCAACCGCCGGGGCCGGCGCCGTCGTCTCACCGATGCCGGGCAAGATCATCAAGGTGGCCGTGCAGCCGGGCGATGCGGTGGCCGCGCGCGATCTGCTCGTCGTTCTCGAAGCCATGAAGATGGAACACCGCATCGAGGCGTCGCGCGACGGTATCGTCCGCGTGGTCAACGTCGAACCGGGCGCCGTCGTTCGCGGGGGCGCGACGCTCGTCGAACTTGAAGCCTTGGAGAATCCAAAACAGAAGGATTGAACCAATTGAGCGCTCTGGATCTGACATCGCTCCCTAAACGGGTCAAAATATGCGAGATGGGGCCGCGCGACGGCTTGCAGAACGAAAGCGCCGTCGTCCCGACCGCTGATAAAGTTCGCTATATCGATCTGCTTTCGGTCGCCGGCCTACCCGTGATCGAAACCACCTCGTTCGTCCGGCCGAGCGCAATCCCGCAACTGACCGACGCACAAGAGGTGATGGCGCAGATCGTGCAGCGCCCGGGCGTTACGTACGTCGCCTTGACGCCGAACCTGCGCGGACTCGAACGCGCGCGCGCCGCAGGGTTGCGCGCCGTGGCCGTGTTCACGGCGGCGTCCGAGTCCTTTACCGCACGCAACATCAACATGACGATCGACGAGTCGCTCGCGACGTTTAGCGACGTCGTTCGCGCCGCGCGTGCCGCAGGCATGTGGGTGCGCTCGTATGTTTCGACCGCGTTCGGTTGTCCGTACGAAGGCGCCGTTCCGGTGGCCAGCGTCGTACGCGTTGCCGGGGCGCTGGCCGAGATGGGCGTCGATGAACTTTCAATCGGCGACACGATCGGGGTCGCGACGCCCAAGGCGGTCGTCGAAGTCGCGGCCGCCCTTCAGGAAACGATGCCTATCGAACGGCTCGCCATGCATTTCCACGATACGCGGGGCACCGCGCTTGCCAACGTCGTAGCCGCACTGCAGATGAACGTCGCCACCTTTGATAGTTCCAGCGGCGGGCTCGGTGGTTGTCCCTACGCGCCCGGCGCTACGGGGAACCTCGCGACCGAGGACCTGCTCTATATGCTCGACGGCATGGGGATCGAGACGGGCGTGTCGCTCGAGCGGGTGCGCGACGCCTCGCGCTTCATTTCCGGCGTCCTGCAGCGCGACGTCGCGTCGCGCGCGTACCGGGCGCTCGAAGCATCCGCGGCGTTGACCGCGGCATGCACCGCATGAACGGCGATCGTTTTCCCGCGGTCATGTCGGCCGCCGCGAACGGGCGCATTCTCGCCGACAACGGCGCGGGCGCGCAGTTGCCCGATACGGCGCTCGAACGCATCCAGCGTTATCTCGCCTACGATAACGCGCAGAAGGGGCGCATCTTCACGCGGCCCTGCGCGACGAGCGATCTCGTGGCCGAAGCGAAGGCCGAACTTGCGACGTTACTCGGCAGCACAGTCGAGCGCGTCGGCATAGGTCAGAACGCGACCTCGATCGCGCTTGCGGTCTCGCGCTTGCTGGCGACGGCCGTACAGCGTGGCGATCGTATCGTGGTGACGGCCGCCGATCACGAAGCCAACATCGCGCCCTGGATGTGGCTGCGCCGCTTCGGTGCACAGATCGACGTCGTTCCCGTCGATGCGCACGGGGATCTGGACGAAGGCAAATATCGCGCCTTCCTCGAGCGCGCGCCCGTGATCGTCGCTCTGCCTTGGGCTTCAAATGTCACCGGCACCGTTTTCGACGTCGCAGGTTATGCGCGTCTTGCAAAGGCCGCGCGCGCGACGGTCGTCGTCGACGGCGTTCAGGCCTTTCCGCACTTCGCGCTCGACATCGACCCGGCGGTCGACTTCATGTTCTTCTCCGCTTATAAAATGTACTCGCCGCACCTGGGTTTCTGGCATGCGAGCGATGCGGCGCTCGACCGCTTCGTGCACTGCGACGACGCGAACGTGCCCGGCGGCGATGCGCGCTACTGGACGATCGAGAGCGGGACGCAAAGTTACGAAGCACTGGCGGGCTGGCTCGGGACCGTTGCGTACCTGCGCGGCATCGCATCGAACTCGCGGCAGGCTCTCGAGACGATCGCCGATTACGAAGAGCAGCTTTCCGCCTATGGTCGCGCCAAGTTCGCCGAACGGGCGCCGCAGGTGCGTCTGTACGGGCGACCTCCCGAGCGCAACCGCCTGCCGCTGTTCGCTTTCAACTTGGCCGGCACGCCCAGCCTAGACGTGGCGGAGCGCTTTCAACGCGCGAACATCGAAGCGCGCGTCGGCGATTTCAATTCACCGCGTCTGATGCACTCGCTTGCGCCCGAAGCCGGCGGTGTTGCCGTGCGGCTCAGTTTTGCACATTACAACACGACCGAAGAGATCGATCGGTGCTTCGACGTGATCGACGGCGCACTCGACGGCATGTCTGAATCCTTCGATGAAAGCGATCTGCACGAATCCGCAAGCCGATGAGCCCATTTCTTAGCGGTTAGGGAGGCAGGGTCTCCCTAGCCGTTGCTTGGTTTGCGTTCGCGAAGCGCCGCGATGCCGACCCCAGCGGCCCCGAGCAGCACGGCGGTGACGAGTCGATCGTCCTCGAGCGCGTCCATTTGGAACTGGCGATCGAGCGAATAGCGGCCGTAACCGGACATCGCAATTGCGAGCGCGGCCGCACTGTAAACCACTCCGATCTCGATGCCGCCGTTCTGCGAAAAGAAGCCCTTCTTGGCATGGACGCTCGACATAGCAACGATCATCTGCGCAACGACGATTGAGGGTCCAAGCGGGCCGCCCAGGCCGAGCGTGCAGAGAAGGCCGGACACGATCTCATTGTATGACGCTAAAGCACCGTACCTTTCGGGCGGCGTGAAGCCGAGGCTACCCATAAAATCGGCAGCGCCCTTCGGGCCGGGACCCCCGAACCAGCCGAATGCTTTCTGCGTGCCGTGCGCACTCATACTCAGGCCGACGGCGCTGCGCGCCAGCAGGAGACCAATATCACGAAGCATGGTGCTGGCATTCCCCGGCGGAGGTGATTCGAAGCAACGCGAGCGCCGTCGGAGACACCGCTTGGCGGTCGTCATCGAAAGGTTGTCCGCCTTCAACCGGCGTCCACTTCGTGCATGAAAGGGGCGAGGTCGAATCCCGTACCGATTGGGCGCCGGTCAATTTGGCGGACTAAAAATATGCTGCTGGTAGCGGCGGAAACGCGACGGTCGCATGGCGCGCGAACTTCGGACGCGGGTGTGAAAGGACGAAGGCCGAGACGTCGAGGGCATCCTGCTTGGAAAGCGTATCGGGCGGCGCGCCGAAGGGCATGTTGTAACGAACGAAGCCCGCCATCGTCGCGACCCGGTGCATGCCCGCGCCATCGTTGAATGAGCGAGCCCCCCAGAGCGGCGGCCGCCCCGCAACGCCTTGCCCCTCGGCACCGTGGCAGGCGTTGCACTGCTGCGCATAGACTCGAGCCCCGCGCGCCTTACTCGGCGCCCGGTCCGTAACGACGTGCTCCAGACTTTGACCGAAAGAGTTCTGCCCGACCGGGGTGCCGCGCGACAAGAACGCCATGTATGCCACGAGCGCCACCATCTCGTGGCTCGCATACGCCGGCGGACGGCCGTTCATACTATAGAGGAAGCATTCCGCAAGGCGGTCCTGTAGCGCGATGTATCGGCGCGCCCGCTTATTCCATTGCGGAAAAGTCGCATAGATGCCGACGAAGGAACCGCCGTGCGGCTTCATGCCCGCGGCCAGGTGGCAGGCTTCACACGACATGCCGGCGCGCACGTAACCGCGCATGCGCGTCGGCGTCTGCTCGATAATGTCGCGGCCAAGCGCGATCAGCGCTCCCTCGCTGCCGCTGGGCAGCGGCGCGGGCGACTGCGCTGCGACTGCGCTGGCGCCCGGCGGCTGCCCGTTGTGACCCGCACATGCAGCCCCAAGCAACGATCCTAGCGCGATGAGAATGACGCGATGCGCTCTCATGTCTGCGTTCTGCTTTGGTCCGTCAAGGAAGTCACCTCCCGAAGGGGTATCGCTTCAGCATGATTCGTTCGCAGTTTCTCGCGTCCGCCGGTCTGGCCGGCGCCCTTGCCGTCCCGGGCGGTACGGCGCTCGTCGAACGTCGCGCGAATTTCGACGAAGCTGTCTTCGAGCGGGCCGTCGATAAACCGGCCGATATCCGCCAGCTTTACGAGAACTTGGGCTTCCGTCCAAGCGTCCTGAACAACATGAAGAACTCGCTCAACGGTTTGATCTATGGGTACGGCTACAATCCCGTACGCATCGGGATGGTAGCCGCCAATCACGGGCCGTCGAGCGCGTACACTTTTTCAAGCGATATATGGCGCAAGTACCGCATCGGCGACTTCCTAGAAATCAAAGATCCGGCCGGCGCGACGCCGTCCGAGAATATCTTCCTGGCGCGCAAGAGCAAGGCCGTCCCGGACGCGAGCCCAGACGATCCCGCGGGGCCGTTGCAAGATACGAGCATCGAAGCACTGCAGAGCCGCGGAGTCGTCATGCTGACCTGCCATACCGCCGTGGAAGAGCAGGCGGCGAATCTGATCAAGAAAGGCTTTGCGCCCGGCGGCATGAGCGCGCGCGAGGTTGCGGCGGATCTCCTTACGCATCTCATTCCGGGCGCCGTCGTGGTTCCGTCCATGGTCGCAACAATCGCCGTCCTGCAACACCGTTACGCCTATACGTTCGCAACGGTACAGTCTTAAAAGCCATACGATGCAGCGCGGCTCTCGACTTTCCGGCTTGCGGCTCGGGCTGCTCGGCCCGATCGCGTGGCCCACGCCGCCACCCGGCTACGGTCCGTGGGAGCAGATTGCGTCCAACCTTGCAGACGGCATGTCCGCGCGCGGCCTCGACGTCACGTTGTTCGCGAGCGGAAATTCGAAAACGGCGGCGCGACTGGCATCCGTGGTGCCCGTCGGACTGGCGGAGGATCCTGCGCTCGACGCCGACGTCTACGGCGCACTCCACATCGCGAACTGCTTCCGCCGCCGGCGCGAGTTCGATCTCATTCACAACAGCTTCGACTGGAAGCCCCTTACGTACGCACTGACGACCGCCGCTCCACCGCTCGTGACGACGATTCACGGTTTTTCGTCGCCGCAGATTCTGGCCGCTTATTATGCCGCTGCCGAGCGCAGCTTCTATTGCTCGATCAGCGATTCGGATCGCGACCCGGGGCTCGACTACCTCGCAACCGCGCACAACGGTATCGACCCCGCCGACTTTACATTCGTCGACCGTCCCGGCGACTATCTCGTATTCCTCGGGCGTTTCCATCCCGAAAAAGGAACGCATCTCGCGATCGAGATAGCGAAGCGTGCGGGTGTACGCCTGTTGATCGCGGCGATCCAACAGGACCGAGCCTATTTCGAGGAGTGCATTGCGCCGCACGTCGACGGCGATCGCGTGCAGTATCTCGGCGCCGTCGAGCGAGCGCAGCGTGATGCGCTCTTGGGAGGTGCGCTTGCGCTCGTGCACATGACGACGCGCCCGGAACGCTTCGGGCTCACGATGGTAGAAGCGATGGCTTGCGGAACGCCGGTACTCGGCGCGCGGATGGGATCGATCCCCGAGATCGTCGTCGACGGCGTCACGGGCTTCTTGTGTGACGATGTTTCGGATGCGGTGAAGCACGTCCCGCAACTCGCGTCCCTCGATCGGCACGCGTGCCGTGCGCGCGTCGCGTCGCGCTTTAGCATCGAGCACATGGTCGATGCGTACTTGAGCGCGTACGAGCGTGCGCTCGAGCTTGGAACACCCCCACGCGCCGATGCCGCGAAACTCGCGCTGCGCGCACACGACTTCTGGGACCGCCCGATGGCCTTCACCGATATTCCGCCCAAGCCGCACTCCCTCGTCGCGAGCGCAGGAGCCGTATGAAAGGCAAACGCAGCACCATTGCCGTCGTCTTCTTCGCCGTCTTGATGGCGGCAATCGGTCTGATGCGCCTCACGCTTGCGCGAGCGAAGGTTGCCGTCCGCGTGCGGCGGCCTTGGGAGACGATTCCCGCGGCTGCCGAACTCGACGGCGAGGAAGAATCGGCCATCGCGGCGATCGCGGAACTCGATCCGGATACAGATACGGAATTCGAAACGCACGATGATTCCTTTGTCGCGCTGAGTTCTCTGGACGAGGCGCGCGACATGGATCACACCGCAGTCATTATGCAAGGCGGTGACGGCGCGCAGATATATTTGACGGTCCCCGTGAAATACGTGCGCTGCGACGAAGCGGCCTTACGCGAACTGCTCGTGTCGCTCGATGCACTCGCGTGGAAACGCCCGGCGAATGCGGCTCTCTCCTTTGAACTCGCCCCGATCGGCAGCGGCGTTTTCAGCGACCTCGGTGGAGGCTCGATCGTCGACGGCGTCTGGCTGCACCCTCGACTCGAGTGCGCGGGCGTACGGCCGCTGGCCGAAGACATCCTGTTCACACGCCGCCCAATTGCCGACGTCCAAGATGAATTTGCACCGGCGAAGGCGACGCAATGATGCGAAACTTTTTACAGAATCGCCGATTCTTAATCGTCGCTTAATGCGCATCTCCCATAACAAGGGAGCAAAGGGAGATCTTCAGCACGTGTTTCGACAACTTGCGGCTTTTGCCGCGCTCATCATCGTTCCGCTCGTCTGCGATTCCGCGGCCGGTGCGCAACCGGCGCCGTCATCGACGCCGATACCCCAGCAGGTTCCCGCGCCGACGGCCACCACGACGCCGCATCCCTCCGGGCCGATACCGGGTTTGCCGGGGCTGAACATCAACGGGACGCTGCGCGCCTACGATTTCGCACGCGAGAATCAAGTGCAAAACGCCGCGAATCCAAATCGGACGGCCTTCAATTTCGGCGGCAGCCTGCATCTCGATTATGCGCTCGGAAATACGCCGCTGCATATCGCAACCACGTATTTCGGCGCGTACCCGTTCGGCGCCAACGGCTTACGGCCCCAAAAGAACGGGCAGATCGACAACACGGTGCCCGGATTTGCGATGTCGACCTTCGATGAAGCGTACTTGCGCTATAAAGATAAACGCACGAGCGTGACGGCCGGCGACCAAGTGATCAACACACCGTGGACGCCCACCTCGGACACGCGCCTGAAACCAGTCGCCTTTCAAGGCCTCGACGCCAGTTACACGTTCGGGCCCTATGTGGCGCTCGGCGTCTCGCGTATGATTCGGTTCGAAGGCCGGACTTCTTCAGCGTTCAACCGCAACACGCTGCTGACGAGTCAAGCCGCCGGACAGCCCTCGTATACGCCGCACGATACGTCGGGCTTCCTGCTTGCCGATCTGATGATTAAGCCCAACAAGAACGTCACCGCTTCCCTCAACAATTATAGTTTCTACGACATCGCAAACTTTTTTTACGGCGAGGTGCGCGGCGCACTCGCGCCCGACTCGTCGTATAACCCGACGGTTGCGGTCCAATATGTCAACGAACAATCTGAGGGCCGCAGACTGATCGGCCGTATTCTCAACAATACCTACGGCGCTCAGGTGGGTGCGAACCTTAACCGAAACGTGCTTTTCCAAGTGGGCTTTGACACGGCGCCGATCCGTTACGATACGATCGTGGCCACCTCGGCCGCCGCTGCCGGTAAGGGAATCTTTTTACCTTCGGGCGGGACACCCACGGCGGCCGCGCTCGGCGGCGGCGTCTATCGCATCGCCTATGGCGGTATCGCCTCGCCGTACAGTGACAGCTACGCTACTGACCCACTCTTCACGACCAGCATTTCACAGGGCATGGTCGACCGCCATAGCCCCGGCACATCGTATAAAGCCGGTTTGACGTTCACGCCCGACAACAAGCGCGTGCGTGCGATCCTGAGTGAAGCGTACTACGACTACGGCAACGAGTTAGGGTCTAATCGGACCTACGAAACCAACGTCGACGTCACGTATTTCTTCAGCCCCGTGAAGAAGGGCACGTACAAGGGGCTCTCGTTCCGCGAACGGTTCGCCGACCGGCAACAGCCGACCGTTCCCTTGGACTTCAAGTACATCCGCACGCAGCTGGAGTACGATTTTTAAGACGACGCTTTTCAGCTAGCCGCCCTCGACAGTGTTTTGCTCAGCATTGAAGTGCGGAGAAATGCGATGAACTCGAGTGCGCGCGGTGAAAGGTTTTCGTTGCGGAGCGTGACGAGTTTAAACTGGCGACGCAGATCCAGATCTCTTATCTGCACGACGTGAAGTCGCTTCTGCTTGAGGGTCCGCTCCACAACGAGTCCCGACACGACGGCAAGGCCCAAGCCCGCTTCGACGGCGCGCGTGACGGCTTCCCAACTGGGCACCGCCAGTTGCGTTTCCACGTGAACCCCGTGCGCCGCAAGCTCGCGTTCGACCAGCGTGCGCGTCGGCGCGCCGGCCTCGCGGCTCACGAAAGTCTCACCGGCCAAGTCGCCGGCGCGTACCGTTCGGCGATTCGAAAAACGATGCCCGGCCGCCGGGACGACGAGCACGAGATGGTCCTCGGCGAAAGGCACCGACTCGAACTCCGCGTCCTCGGCAAGCTCGGCCGTAAGCGCAACCATGATCCTTCCCGAGCGAAGGTACTGCGCCAATCGACTGGGATTAGCCATTTCCACGTCCACATGAACATCGCGGTGCTGCGCCTTAAACGCGGCTAAGAGAGGAGCGAGCACGTAATCGCCGATCGTCAATGTCGCGCCCAATACGAGGCGGTCGGCAAGCGCCGAGGTGAACTGCTGCATCTCGCGCTCCAGCGCCGCCACGTCGTCGAGCACTGCCTTTGAACGCTGGGCTAGAAAGCGGCCCGCTTCCGTAAGAACCGGGCGCCGCTTGACGACCTCGATGAGCGGCACGCCGAAATGTTCCGAGAGCGCTCGAACTTGTAGGGTTACCGCCGGCGGCGTCACGTTCAACTCTTCCGCCGTACGCGAAAAATTACCGAGTGCGGACAGTCGCACAAAAGTGTGCAATCCATTGAGGGATATCCCCATCTCCGGCGCTACCTTCGCTACGCTGGGCGGCAAACATCCGCTATCGGGCCGACAGGAGGATGGGAACTCGATATTGTATCTATGCTTATCAAAAGTAAAACTTTACTGTGTCTGAAGCGTAGGCTCCGACCGGACGGGACTCGCATCGCGCAGGCATTGCTTTAGAAAGACTCCTCACCGCTACGGAGATGTATGGACCCGCGTTTTTCCATCGCCGGACTCGTCGTAGGAACGGCGGTCGGATTAACCGGTATCGGTGGGAACGCGCTGCTCGCGCCGATCCTCATCCTGCTACTCGGCGTGCCCCCCACCCTCGTCGTCGGTACCGATCTCGCTTACGGCGTGCCGACGAAAATTTTTGCCTGCATCTTGCACTCACGCCAGAAAAACGTCGACTGGTTCGTCACCAAGTGGCTGATGGCCGGCGGGGTACCGGGAGCGCTCGTCGGATTGGCGATCTTCGCCTTCCTGCGCTCGCACGTTCCGCGCGCACACCTCGAGGCCGGGATCAAACAGGGGACCGGGGTCGCTATTCTGCTCGCCTGCGCCGGAATCGGTGCGACGTGGCTGATACATCGCAACGCACCGGCCGATGTCACGCTCCCCGTCGCGCCAGGGCGCCGTTGGACCATTGCTACGATCGGGGCCGTCGTTGGGCTGCTCGTGAGCACGACGTCGGTCGGCAGCGGCTCCGTGACTTTGCCGCTCTTGGTTTTCGCCCTTCCGGGATATGCCTTACGCCGAGTGATCGGCGCCGAGATTGCCTTCTCCGCGTTCCTTGTGCCCTTGGCGGCGGCGGGACACATTGCGTTCGGCAACGTCAACTGGCCGATGGCGGGAGGCTTGGTTATCGGATCGCTGCCGGGGGTTTGGCTCGGTACGCGACTCTCGCGCTTCATCGGCGAGGCCTGGATGCGGCCCCTCGTCTTTGTATTACTTGCGTTGAGCGGTTGGAGGTTGATTTGATCTTCGCATCGTTCGTTCTCGCGCTAGCAATTCGCGCTGACGTATCCGCTCTGCCCGATCCGTCGCGACCGGCGGAAGCAGCGCGCCCGGCTGCCTCGACGCCGACGAGCACTCCGCGCGTTCTTTCGCCGGTTCGCGGTGTTCCGGTCTCGCAGCCGGCGCTCAACTTCGAGCGTACGATTTCAACCGTGAAAACGGCGTCCAGAATTTCTCGAACCCCAACCGCTCGGCATTCAATGTCGGGGGATTCGTTCATCTCGATTATGACATCGCGAAGTCGCCACTGCACGTCGCGATAACCTATTTCGGCGCATATCCGTTCGGCGCGAACGGCCCCAAAGCGCAGTACAATGCGCAAGTCGACGATACGGTGCCCGGATTCGCCTTATCAACGTTCGACGAAGCGTATCTGCGATATCACGACGTGCATACGAACGCGACGCTTGGAAATCAGATCATCAATACGCCGTGGGCGCTCGCCGCCGACACTCGTCTCAAAGCCGCCGCCTTCCAAGGTCTGGACGCAAATTACACGTTGGGCTCGCATCTGACTTTGGGACTTTCACGCATGATCCGCTTCGAGGGGCGTACTTCCTCGGCGTTCAACCGCAACACGTTGCTCACAAGCCGCCCTGCCGGCAGTCCCCCGTATACGGCGCACGAAACGGCTGGATTTCTGCTCGCCGATCTCACGTACCGATCGGCCGATACCGTCACCGTGACGGTCGACAACTACAGCTTCTACGATATCGCAAACCCTTCTACGCCGAGATTCGTGATTCGCTCGCTCCCAAGTCGCCCTTCCGCCCGACGGCCGCTGTGCAATACGTCGACGAGCATTCGGAGGGACGCGCGGTTATCGGACGCGTCGCGAACGACACGTACGGCGTCCAGTTAGCCGCCAATCTCAACCGCAACGTCTTGTTCGCGCTCGGTTTCGACACGGCGCCGATTCGCTATCAAACGGTCGCAGCGACATCGGCGACAAAGGCCGCGCAGGGCATCTTCCTTCCGGCGGGAGGTACTTCCGCGACGGTCGGCCTGGGCCGCGGCCTGTACCGCCTCGCGTACGGCGGCATCGCGTCGCCCTATACGGAAGCCTACACGGCCGATCCGCTCTACACGACGAGCATCTCGCAAGGGATGGTCGAGCGCCACAGTCCGGGGACGGCGTATAAGGCGTCGCTAACCTTCACGCCCGACAGCAAGCGCGTCAAGGGCATCCTCAGTCAGGTTACTATGACTACGGAAACGCCCTCGGTACGAACCGGACCTACGAAACCGACGTCGACGTAACGTACTATTTCAGTCCTGCGCGAACGGGGCCGTACAAGGGCGTATCGTTTCGCGAGCGCTTCGCCAACCGCCAACAGCCGACGCTCCCGTACGACTTCAAGTACATCCGCACCCAGCTTCAGTATGACTTCTAGACCGCCGAAAGACTCGGCGCGCGCAGATCCTCCCAAAAAAGCTTCGCGCGGCCGGCTTCCGCGCGTTCGAGCGCTTCTTCGGAGGTAGGGGCAAGTACCGTGAAGTGCGCCATCTTGCGTCGCAGGGCCGCATGGCGCTTACCGTACACGTGCAGTTTGAGGCCGGGATCAATCAGTAATTCCGCGATGCCGGCGAGGTGGTCGCCCGTGCCCGTTCCGAGGACGTTCTGCATGACGGCAGGTTCGAAGAGTGCGGGTTCGATCAGCGGCAGATCGCAGATCGCGCGCACGTGCTCCTCATACTGCGAGACCTGCGTTGCATCGAGTGAATAGTGGCCGCTGTTGTGGACGCGGGGCGCGATCTCGTTGACGTAAACGTCTTCGCCGAGCACGAAGAACTCGATGCAATAGGCTCCGACGATGCCGAGCCGCTCGCCGATGGTCTGTGCTTGCGACCGAACGCGGTGCGCAACGGCGTCGCTGACGCGCGCCGGAACGATTGTCGTCGCGAGCACGCCGCTATCGTGCCGGTTTTCGGTGACGGGAAACACAATGCCGGCTCCGTCGGCGCCCCGCGCACAGATGACGGAGACTTCGAGATCGAACGGGACGAAGCGCTCGTAGATGAGAGCGGAACCCTTCGCGTCCGCAAGGGCCGCGTGCGCCGCCGACTCATCGCGCACGATCCACTGCCCTTTGCCGTCGTAGCCTCCGCGCACGGTCTTGAGCACGGCGGGAAAGCCGATTTCACGCACGGCCGATGTCAGCGCACCTGGGTCATTGATGCCGGCAAACGGTGCAACGGTACAACCGGCATCGCGCACGAACGTCTTCTCGAGTATGCGATCCTGTGCGATGCGTAGCACATCGCCGCTCGGGCGTACGAGCCGCCGGTCGGCCTCGAGCGCCCGCACCGACTCGAGCGGAATGTTTTCGAACTCGTACGTCACCACGTCGGAACGCGCGCCCAGCTCGCCGATTGCGCGCAGATCGTCGTACGCCGCGACGATCTGTTCGTCGGCGACCTGCCCGCACGGAGAGTTCGGCAGCGGCTCGAGCGTCACTACACGGTAGCCCATCCGCTTCGCTTCGAGCGTCAACATCCGCCCGAGTTGGCCGCCGCCGAGGATGCCGATCGTTTCGATCACAGCCGAGTTGCCTCGACCTGCGCGGCCGCGGCGGTCGTGCGCTCCTCCAGACGCCGCAACAGCGCGGTATCATCGAGCGCGAGGATGCGCGCGGCGAAAAGCGCCGCGTTCTGCGCGTTGCCGATCGCCATCGTCGCCACCGGAACGCCGGCCGGCATTTGCGCGATCGATAGCAGCGAATCAAGCCCGGCAAGCGTCGCCGTGCGTACGGGCACGCCGATCACGGGAAGCTGCGTCTTCGCGGCCGTCATCCCCGGCAAGTGCGCGGCGCCACCGGCACCGGCGATGATGACGCGCAATCCACGCGCAGCCGCCGTGGACGCGTACTCGAAAAGAAGATCGGGCGTGCGGTGCGCGGAGACGACCCGCATTTCATGCGCTACCTCGAGTTCGTCGAGTGTGACCGATGCGGAGCGCATCGTTTCGAGATCGGAAATGCTCCCCATTATGATGCCGACGCGCGGATTCTGCATGCGCGGCGGAAGTTCGCGCGCAACGCCGAGCCGCCCTCGATCCCGGGGCGCTTCTCGATCCCGAGACACTCCTCGATACCAGGGCGCCGTCGATACCGAGGCGCTCCTCTACAGGGGCGGCCTCGACGCCGCAGCAAAGTGGACGCGATGGCTCCCTTTCGGCTCGGCATCAATTATTGGCCACGAACGACGGCCATGGAGATGTGGCAGCGCTTCGATCTCGGCGCAATCGACGAGGACTTTGCGCGCATCGCGGCACTCGGGTTCGACTGCGTGCGTTTTTTTTTGCGCTGGGCGGATTTCCAACCGCAGCCCGGCGCTCTCGATCGCGGCGCCGCCGATAACTTCGTCCATCTGCTCGATCGCGCGCACGCGCGCGGCCTACAAACGATGCCGACGCTCTTCTGCGGCCACATGAGCGGCGTCAATTGGTTGCCCGCGTGGTCGCTCGATCGCACGAATCCGAGCACGCGTTTCCGCACGGTCGTCGGCGACGGAACGGTCAGTCCGTACGGTATCGGCGATTTTTATACGGGCGAACTGCTCGCGCACCAACGCATGCTCGCACGGCGGCTCGGCGAACGGGTGCGCGACCATGCGGCGCTCTCGGCCTGGGACCTCGGCAACGAGTTTTCAAACCTGCGGGAGCCGCGCACGCCAAAGGACGCGCAGCAGTGGAGCGCCGCCCTCGCGCACGACCTTTTCGAAACCTCGAACGTCGCTTCGACGGCCGGTCTTCACGGCGAAGACATCGAGCGCGACCGCCACATCCGGCCGTCCTCGATCGCGGAACCCTGGCCGTTTGCGACGATGCACGGATATTCGGTTTATAGTCCGGTTGCGCGCGATCGCACCGACCCCGAAGTCGTCCCGTTTCTGTCCGACTTGATCGCATCGTTCACGCGCAAGCCCGTGTGTTTCACGGAGTTCGGTAATCCGACGTGTCCCCCCGGCGTACGCGAAATGAGCGGGCACGCTTGTCTCGATGAAGACGAGATGGTGCTCTATGCGCAAGCGGTGCTCGCGCGGCTGCAGCAGCGCGGGGCGCTCGGCGCCTTTTGGTGGTGTTGGGCCGACTACGCGCGCGACCTCGCCGGCACGCCGCCCTTCGATTGCGCGCCGCACGAGTTGACGTTCGGCATCGTGCGCGCCGACGGCAGCGAAAAACCGGTCGCGCAAGCGCTGGCCGCCTTCGCGCGGGAGCACCGCGAAGTGCAGGAAGCCCGGCCACCCTTCGGCGACGAACACCGTTACTATGCGGAGGTTCCCGGAGCCCTAAAACGCGCATACGACGACTACCTGAACGCTCACCACGCTTCGGGGCAGCCGGCGTGAGACAACGTCGCGTCGCAATCGTGACCGGGGCGTCATCGGGCATCGGACGAGCGCTCGCCGAACGCGCGGTACGTGCCGGCTGGGACGTGTTGGCCGTCGGACGGCGCGCCGAACGTCTCGATGAACTGGCCGCGCTTCTCGACGGGGCGACGGGGCGGCTCGCGAGCTTGCCGCTCGATCTACGTTCGCCCGGCGCCGTATCCCACATCGTGCGTGCGGCGCTCGAACGATTCGGCCGCATCGACGTGCTGGTCAACAACGCGGGCGGGGTTGCGGTCGGACCGATCGCGCAGCAGAGCGACGACGCGCTGCGGGAGCAAATGGAAACGCACGTGATCGTACCGCTCGCGCTCACGCGCGAAGCGCTGCCGGCGCTACAAGAATCGAAGGGTCACGTGTTTTACGTCGGCAGCGGTGTGGCTCGGGTCCCCGTCGGCGCACTAGGCGCGTATCCGGCGGCGAAGGCAGCGGTGCGCAACATGACGCGCATCGTGCGCAATGAATTGCGCCCGGCGCACATCGCGGTCACGTATGTCGATCCGGGCGCCGTCGCGACCGAGTTCATGACGCGTGCGGGCTTCGCGGGGCCGCCGCCGTCGCTTGCGGCGTCGCCGTACGCGGTTGGGCGCAAGATATTCGCCGCATTCGAGACGCGACAGAGAATCGTCAACGCCGTACCCTGGCAAACGACCGTCGTGGCGATAGCTGAAGCGTTGCCGGCCCTGACGGATTTCATCTTGTCCCGCGCGCCGCAGATCGTGCTTGGAAAAGCGTCGCCGACCATCTCGGCCGCAGCAACGACTGCGCTCGAATCGTCTGGGCAGCAGTCGCAACCCGTGATCCCGACGCCGCCGGCCCCACTCTCCGGTTTCGACGCCGCGCTCGAAGCGCCGAGCCGGCGAATGCAAAAACTCAACTTGCGCACGGCCTTCGTGCGCGAACTGCTTGAGCCGGGTGCCGAACTCGATCTCGGCGACGTCGCGCTGCGCTGGGCGGGGATGCCGAACAAGAACGAACGCGCGCTCACGCACGAGGTTCTGGAAGCACTGGCAAACGCGGGTTTTCTCGGGCGGATCGACGAGGAGCACTACCGGGTGCTGCGCGGCCCCGATGGCGCGTAAGTTTGCCGATTCCACTCCCAGTTTGAAAGCGCCCTTCCATATCGGGGATAGCAATCGGTCATCAGTTAGCGATCAATCGCCGCTGGCGACAAACTCCGTGTCCGGCAACGAGTGTGGAAAGCTGAAATTCGAGTAAGCCAACCTGAAGAGACTGCGTTTCGAAGCCTCACGGAGTCGTCGCCTAAGAAACCGACGCTACCCGTCGCGCTTCATTGGGAATCCGACAGCGACCACGCGGCGACGTTCCAGAACGGACTTTGATACGACGAACTGAATCCGTGCAAACGCTTGGTGTAAGCGTCGAGTTCGTCGGCTTCCCACAAGACGATCATCGGGAGATCATCCGCAACCACCCGCTGGACCGCCGCGTAATCGGCGAGGCGTCGCTTGCGGTCGAACGTGCGCAGGGCGTCGCTATCCAAACGATCGACGTCGGGACGGCAGTAACGCGCATCGTTGTTGCCGTGCGGTTCGCGCTGATCGCACGCGACCCAGTTCGATGCGTCGGGATCGAGGTTCGCGAGCTGGCGCTCGATGAGCATGTTGAAGCGCCCCTCCGTGGCCGGACCCGTCACGTCGACGAATTGCGAGGGGATGTAGGTCTTGATTGAAACGCCGATCCCGAGTTCCGCCAAAGCCTGTTGTTCGTAGACCGCCGTGGCAATTATCGCCGGTTCATCGTTACGCGCGATCATCAGCACTTGCAGCCTGCGCCCACTTTTTGACCGTAGCCCGCCCGGGCCTCGCCTCCAACCCGCTTCGTCGAGTAAGGTGGCGGCCGCGCGTGCATCGTAGGCGGGAATGCGTACGGAGGGAGCATACGCCCACCCGAACCAGCCTCGCGTCGCATGCTCGAATGTATAGGCACCTTGCGTGACCTTCGGTACGATGACCGGGAAGTCGCTTGCGAGCACGATCGCTCGCCGCACCCTGACGTCGTTCGTCGGGCTCGCGGTCGTATTGAATTGCATCGTCGCAAAGTCGCCCGTCGGCGTCCGCGCGAGCGTGATGCCGCGCAATGACGAGAGCTGTGGGAAAACGCTCGCGTCGGCGTCGAAGTACGCGCCGGCTTCGCCCGTCCGCAGTTGATCGACGGCCGTTTGCGGGTTCGGCACGAAGCGCAGCACGATGCGCCCGATCTTGGGCCGGCCGCGCCAGTACCTCGGGTTGGCAACGAACGTCAAATGATCGCCGCGCTGCCAGCCGGTGATGCGGTACGGGCCCGAGCAGATCGGCTGGGCGCTAAAGGCAGCGCGATTGACGTCCGGGTAGCGCGCCAACACGTGCGCCGGCAGGATCGGATAATTCTCGTCGGAGGCGAAGAAGTACGACAGAAGCGCCGAGAACGGGCGCGCGAGGCGAACGCGCACCGTGTACGGGTCGACGGCCCGAACCCACGCGATTCGGTCGTAGCCGATCCGTCCGGCGGGCACGAGATTGCGTGGGTTCATGATTGCGCCGAACGAAAAGACGATATCGGCGGCCGTGATCGGCACGCCGTCCTGCCAGTCGATGCCGCGTCGCAAGCGATACGTGATCGTCAGGCCGTCGCGTGAAATGCCGCCGTTTTGCAGCGACGGGGCTTCCCGCGCGACCTCGGGTTCGAGTTGCATGCGATCGTCGATGCGCAGCAAGTACGAGAAGCAAAGCGAACCAAGCTCGTTACTGACGTATCCGCCATCGAGGATCGGGTCAAGCGAGATCGGTTCGCGGGTCTGCGCGACGATCAGCGTACCCCCCGCGAAATCGCTCCGAGCCGTATGGCGTGCGCATCCCGTCATGGCGACCGCGATTGCCGCGATGCTGACGAGACATCGGTTGCGTCGATGATATCGCTTGCGTCGCATCGCTACCCGAGCCGCTCGGGGTGGCCTGCGCAAGCAAGCATAGACGGTTCCCGAATCAGCCGGCGCCGTCCGCGCAGGTCGCACCCCTCAAATCCAGGGACCATCGGCCGACGTTGAGAACACGTAGTCAATGACTTCGCGCGTGCGAGGTATTCAGGACAGGTAAGCATGCCCTTTCGCCTGCGGGCCTTCGTGGCCGCGGTCGCACTCGTCGTTTTGGGGTGTACGCCGCTCGCGGCGCATCCGCTCGGAAACTTCACGATAAACCACCTGACGAAGTTGGCCTTTGCGCCACAGGCGGTTCGCGTACGCTATGTCCTGGACATGGCGGAGATTCCGACGTATCAAGCGTTGCGTGAGGTCAGTACCGATGGAACCCTCGCTCCAGCCGCCGTGGAGCGTTACGGCCGGGAGCGTGCTGCGGTACTGCTGCCTCAACTGCTCCTGACGGTCGACGGCACACCCGCCGCCATGACGCTCGACGACGCGAACGCCCGTCTGAGGCCGGGCGCGGGCGGCTTGCCTACATTTTATTTGACGCTCGACGCTCATGCGCCGCTGGCGGCCCACGCCGGAACGCGAAGCATCGTCTACCGCGACGGCACGTTCGCCGGCCGGCTCGGCTGGCATGACGTGATCGTGTTGCCGGTGACGGAACCGACCCATGAGTTGACCGCCTATCCGAACGCCCTGCTCGGCTCGCCGCGCACGACCACGGCCGTCGACGTCGCGCTGGCTAGTAACGGGAGCACGCGCGTGCATGCCGAGGATGATGCGACGCCCTCCCAAAACGGCGGCATCCCCTCGTTCGGACGCTCCAATCAGCTCTCCGATATGCTGCGCAAAGGCACCGGCGACTGGAGCTTCGTCTTGCTGACGTTCTTGGTCGCAATCGTGCTCGGTGCGCTGCACGCCCTCGAACCCGGTCATGGCAAAACATTGCTCGCCGTTTCGCTCGTCGGCGCGCGCGCGACCGTCAAGCAGGCCGCGATACTCGCCGGCGCCCTGACGGTTGCGCACACGATCGGCGTACTCGCCCTCGGCGTCGCGATCAATCTCTTCAAAGGTTACTTCGTTCCCGAGAACATCTATCCGTGGATCACACTGCTCTCCGGCATTGCAATCGCCGTCATCGGTGCGCGCGCCGTCCAGAGGCAGCTTCGCGCGCGCCGCCAGCTTGCATTCGCTCCCGCGCACGTCGCCGCGGATTCGCACGGCCACGACCATGTGCATCACGCTCATGGGCACGAAGCCGGGCACACCCACGACCCCACGCCTCATGCCCACGGGCACGAGTCGGCCCACACGCACGATCACGCTCCTCATGCCCACGGGCACGAGTCGGCCCACACGCACGATCACGGGCATGCACACGGCCACTCGCATGCGCCAGGACACGACCACGCTCCCAGTTCCGACCACACGCATGATGCGAACGATCTCGAACATGCGCGTTCGCACGCGATCCCCGGCACGGCGCCGCTGAAGTTCGGCGGTACTGTGTGGGCCGCGATGAGCGGCGGCATCGCCCCATGTCCGGCGGCGCTGGTCGTCTTGCTGGCGGCGCTTGCCTTCAACGAAGTGCTCTACGGAATTTTCGTTATCGTAGCGTTCAGCTTCGGCTTGGCCACGACGCTGACGGGTCTGGGCATCGCGGTCGTCCGCGGCGCCGGCTGGCTGCAGCGGCGTCCGCAGTTCGACAGTTTCGTGCGTTTCGGGCCGCTGGTCTCGGCGGCCGTCATCTCGACGATCGGCGCGATCATGGTCGGGCAAGGCTTCGCACAACAGGGCGTCAGCATCTCGCCGATCGCCATCACGGGCGCAGTTGCGCTCGCCATCGTTGCCTATGGTTTCTCGCGCCCGTTAACGCGCCGTCAGGCGGAACTAGCGTGAGTATCGTCACCGCCTGCCGGTTCACCCAAACCGCCGGCGGCCGCAGACCCGTTCAAGAATTCGACGTCAGCCTCGCGCTCGTCGCGGTGCCGATCGTCGTGTTCGCATACGCGTTCTTACAGAAGAGACGTACGCGACCGATACCCTCCTTTGAACCCAGCACCACTACCTGAGAGGAAACGACCCTATGAAACTAAAGCGAATCATCGGTGCGGTAACGGCGGTCGTCGCCCTCACCGCGGCCGGAATACTCTACTCCGCTCACCCGGTGAAGAGCTCCGACCACCAAGATACCTACAACCTCGCGAACGCCATCGGGCACAATCCATCCGCCGATATCACCGACGTCTTCGTCTTTCCGGCACCCGACAATGCGAACAACGTCGTCTTAGCGATGGACGTGTACCCGTTGATTCCGACGGGCATGGGCCCAAGCAAGTTCTTCGATCCCACGATCATGTGGCAGTTCAAAATCGCTCACGGTGCGACCAGTCCTGAAGACCAGGTAATCCAGATTGGCGCGTCCGGAACCGGTGCAACCCAGCGCATCACGCTGTACGGACCCGGCGCACCGAATCCCGGTGAGACCACGGTCGATACGTTCTTGCCACAGCCGACCGGGACGATCACCTACGGCAACACCGGCAACTTCCAGAACAACCAGATCCAGTTTTTCGCGGGACCGCGCTCCGACCCGTTCGTCTTCGACCTGTTGGCGTTCTTCACGTTCCTAGGCGACCGTAACTACGCGGTTCACACGGCGCAGGATGATCCTGCGACGGCGCCTGGCAACACCTTCTTCAACGGCGACACCGTACCGCCGACGAACACGCTGGCGCCTCCGTACGATCAGACTGCGAACCCCAAGACGCCTTCGTTCAACGGCTTTGCCGGCGGCACGAATAGCGGAGCGGCTAACGGAAGCTATGCCTGCAGCACGAACCCCGCGTCGAATTCGCTCGGTACCTTCAACGTTCTCACGTTCGTCGTCGAACTTCCGAAGACGATGCTCGAACCGGGGAGCGCCAGCCATACCATCCATGTGTGGGCGACATCAAGTTCGTCCACGACCACGAGTTAGGAGCGGGCCACATGAACAACCTCGTTAAAAACATTGCGGTCGCAGCCGGACTCGGAATCGGTCTCGCGGCTTGCGGCAACGGCGGAGGGGTCGTACTGACGCCGCCGCCTCCGAACGGTCCTAAGGCGCCCTACACCCAGATCGAGCGGCTCTCGCGCCCGGCCGTCAAGGAAGTGTTCGAGACCTTCAACCAACACAAGATATCGAACGGCATCGAACCGTACAACGACCCGACCATCCAAGGCGCTATCATGTCGACGACCGACGCGCTGCGACCGCCGAACATGACGGCCGGTTCGGATTACGGTAAGGCGCTCCAGGGAGTGTTGTATCCAGACGAATACACCGTGAATCTGGACGGAACGACGGGCGGCTACCTCGGGGTCGAAACTGGCGGTAAGCTCGGTGGCAACTTCGGAGGGCGTCTCATTAACGACGACGTTATCAATACGTCGCTCGCTGCGGTCTTCGGCCACGCTCTTCCGACGTTGGGGCTGCAACCCGAGGACAACGAAGAGAACAACTGCTTATCGATGGAGAATATCACGCCTACCACATCAGGAACCACGCCGATGAGCGGCTTCCCGTACTTCCAAGGCCCTCACTAGGAAAAAGCGCTTCGAGGTTGGCCGGCTCGCGTCGTTCGCGAGTCGGCCAACCTCCTTTCTAATCTATGCCCAAGCGGTCACTCACATTCATCTGGCCCCTCATCGCGATTGCTCTTGTCGCGATCGCGGCGTGGCCTGCCTACCTTCGACGAAGCGAGAGCGCCGCGCACGCGGCGTCGCTGCCCACGCTGGCTCCGGTGACGCCTGATTATGCCCAGCGCGACAAGCTTATCGCTTTTTGGGAGGGCCAAGTCCGTAAGCACGTCTGGGACGACATGATGAGCCCGCGCATGCTCGCCGACCAGTACCTACAGCGATATCGCGAAAAAGGCGATGTTGGCGACGTCTTGCGTAGTGAAAACAACGCGCGGCTTTCGCTGCGGCGGCAACCGCGCGGCAACATCCAGGCCGACGTTGAACTCGCGAGCGTGGAGCTGACGCTGCACCAGTTTCACAAAGCGCTCGCCGAAACGAAATTCATCGAGTCATATGACCAGAACGATCCCCAGATGAAGATTCGCGAAGCATCGCTCGATCTGGAGATCGGCGATTACGCCGCTGCGAAAAAGATCATCGATCGCCTTCCAACTGTCCATACGTACGATGCGATCCCGCAGGATACGTTGATCGCACGCTACGATGAATTGACGGGTAACCTCGACGAGGCGCGGCACCTGATCGAGATTCCGACCGCGTACACGAACGCCCAGTTCGATGCGTCCGCGCAGACGCGCGCCTGGTTCTACTTCCGGGAAGGGGAGCTTGCATTCGAAGCCGGCGACAACGACGGCGCGATTGCCGACGAGAGGGAAGCGACCGTCCTCTTTCCCGGATACGCCGATGCACTACGCTTCAAGGCCCGGTTCGAGTGCGCTCTCAAACAATGGCAGGACTGCCTTGCCGACGCAACCGCCTCCGCCAATGTGGTGCCGTATCCGGAAACGCTCGGATATGAGGTCGACGCCGATAAGGCGCTCGGCAAGAACGCGGAAGCCGCGCAAACCAACGGTTTGATTCGGACCGTCGAGCGCATCGGCAACACGTACCGTATCTCCGACCGTCTGCTCGCGATCTACTACTCATCGCACCACATACATCCCGACGACGCGTATGCGATTGCGAAGCGCGAACTGCAAGCGCGCGACGATATCCTTACGCAGGACACGCTCGCGTGGGCTGCGGCGATGGACAACCGTTGGGACGTCGCGCGCACCGAAAGCCGCAAAGCGATGCGGTTCGACACGCAGATTTCCATCATGCAATACCATGCCGGCGTCATCGCCGAGCACTTCGGCGACCGCGCCGACGCTCGCCGCCGCTTCGAGAAGGCGCTCGCTCTCAATCCGCAATTCGACGCCGTCTATGCCGACGATGCACGTGCGCGGCTCGCGGCCTTGCCTTCCTAGGCCCAACGGCTCGCAGCCTTCTCGTAGGGGCGCACCGCAGCCGCGTCCGCCGACCGAGCGGGCTTTGCGGGGCACTCGGCGTAATCCGAGTGCCATGAAGAATGCTCGTCCCGTCGCGGGACTGCTCGCGCTCGGCGCCTTCGTCGCCGCCGCGGTGCTCTATGCCCACGTGCCCGCCCGCGGTTTCGATTTGCGTGGCTCGCCAACGGTGGTCAAGCGTCCAGGCGCCGACATCACCGACACGTATTTCTTCCCGAGCCCAACCAATCCGAGCAACGTCGTGGCGGTGATGGACGTGTACCCGCTCATACCTGCGGGCGCCGGCCTGACGACATTCTTCGATCAGAACGTCCTGTATACGATGAAATTCGACAACCATTACGCAAACGAAGCGATTACGGCAGGTTCGCGCCCTGTTGAAGATCTGGTTTTGCAATTCTCGTTCGGTGCACCAACGGGCGGAACGCAGCAAGTGCTCGTCTACGGCTTCGGTCCGCCCGTAACCGTGGGCACGAGCACGAAGCTTCTCAACTCCGGCGCCCCGAGCGGCGTCGGCTTTATCAACAAGTCGTTCTCAGTCGGCAACGGCGCGAGCCTCGTGAATGTCTTCGCCGGCGGACGACGCGATCCGGATTTCTTCAACGCCTCGCAATTCTACAACATTTTCCCGGATCGCAATCAGGGAAGTACGGCACCGAGTTGTCTACCCGGCGGCTCGGGCTCCTGTCCGCAAGGGTTCAACTCCGCCGCCGGCACCGATCTCTTCGCCAACTCGAACGTGCTCAGCATCGCCGCCGAATTTCCGCGTACGTTGCTTGCCGGCACCGGTAACGGCGTCGTTGCGTATTGGGCGACGACCAGCACCACCAGCGGCCAATAGGAACGTACATGCAAAGGACTTTTAGCCTTGCCTATGCGTCCGCGTTTTGCATCGCGGCACTATCGGCTTGCAGCAACGACCCGACCCTCACCCCCAATGGCGGCAACACGACCGGGCAAAACCTAACGTTTGTGCAAATCGACCGCATCGGTAAACCGGGCATCAAGGAACTGTTCCTGCCCTATGCCGCGCACGACGCGTACAATCGCGACGTTCCGCAGAACGACGTCAAGAACGCCGGCCCGCAGATCAACACGTTCGTAACGGGGACTGCCGGACGAAGTGCCGCGGTTTCCGGGTACGTGCAGTCCCTACTGCTGCCCGATGCGCTAATCGCGAACCTCGCCGACACGTCGCCGCGCGGCAGCTATCTCGGTTATGAAACGCTCGGCGGCGTCAAGGACGATTGCACGGGCGCCGCAGCGACGACTTTCGGCGGCCGTAGTCTGACCGACGACGTCGTCAACGCAATGCTCGGGCTCGCGTTCGGCTACACGGCCACGACCGTCCCGGCTCCCAACGCGCCGAACGCCTCCGGCACTGCCTTGGGCCTCGTGCCGGCGCCCGAAGACGGCAAGGAGCAAGCAGGTCAGAACGGCAGGCCGCAACTCGTCAATCAGAACGTCAGCTGCGCAAACAAAGGCCTCATGCTGGGCAGCTTCCCGTACCTCGGTAATCCGATTTAGCAATTCGCCCCCAGCAGGTGGCCCGCTTCGGGAACCGTAGTACAGTCGGTCGGTCGGCACCGCACACGTGCGCGCATCGACTCGTTGGGGATGTAGCTCAGCTGGTAGAGCACTTGCTTCGCATGTAAGGGGTCGGAGGTTCGAGTCCTCTCATCTCCACCACCGGGAAATCCTTATGCCGTAAGGCTTTGCGGGTTTTTTGCGCTCGCGGCTTGGTGAAACGATCTGCGGCATTTACGACAATTGTACGACAATTCGGATCCAGACCGTCGAAGATCCGGTTCGCCGTCTGAGCGACCCGCTGAGCGGTGTGATTGAAAAGGTGTCCGTAGCGCTCGAACATCATCCGCGTATCGGAGTGGCCGAGGCTGCCAGCAATAGCGAGGGGATCCTCGCCTGCCTCGATCAGCCAACGAATTTGCCGTATGGCGGAGGCTATGGAAGGTTACAGGCGGCAAGCCTGCGCTTTTAAGCAGCGGCTTGAATACTCTTCGGATGAAGTTGCTCTTACGCAGCGGGCCTCCATCGCGCGAGGTAAATACGAATCCAGTCCCAGAGCTTTCACGCCTCAACGCCAGCAAAGCATCATGTGCGATTGTGGGCAGATAGATTATCCGGCGGGACTTTGACGTTTTTGGTTCAGAGTCGGATCAGGTGGCCGTCGAGGTCTTCGGTCAACGTCTTCTCGACCGTTAAAGTGCCCGCCTCAAGATCGAGGTTCTCCCACCAAAGGGCAAAAATTTCACCCTCCCGCACACCGGTTGAAACGGCTAATGCCAACAAAGCGTGTTCCCGGCAATCCCGCGTCGTATTTACCAATCTTAAAGCTTGCGCGCCGTCAAGCACCGCGATCTCGGGTCGCCTCGCCTTTGGCGTTGAGACCGTATTGCACGGATTGCGATTTATCTTTTCTTCGCGGACGGCCACATTTAGTGCGGACGATAACGTAATGAAAGCTGACCTTTGAGTGACCGCGCCGACGCAGTCGTCCCGCCACCGGCGAAGCAAAAACCCGCACATCGTCGGACGTCACGTCACAAAGCGGCCTCGCGCCGATGTGCGGCACGATATGCTTCTGAATGAAGTGCCGACGAAGTTTAAATGTATTTGGCCTCACGTCGAGAGAATCCAGCCAAGACATCAAAAAGTCCCCAAGGGCAGCGCGAAAGCGCGCGTCGAGCCCCACGTTCCGGGCCCGATATTCTCGCATCTTTTCCGCAACCTCGGCCCGCGAATGCCCGTAGAAAGACTTACGAAGCGGCGCGCCATCGCGGTCTTTCGCTGACAGCTTACCTTCGTACGTTCCATTTTTTCGCCGCGCGATGGTCCCTTCGCCGCGAGCGCGATAAGCCATTATGATGCCTTGCGGCTCGCGTGCTTAACACGCATTCGATTAACCAGCTGCTGGACGGCCCGGTACTCTACACGCCTGTGCCCTGTCTTAGCTTCTATAACGTACGGCAACAACCCACGTTTCATCAATTCGTAGACTTTTGTTTTCCTATACGCCAATAGCTGACAGGTCTGAGGTATCGTCATGAGAATTGGCGCGAGATTCGGGACACCGTCCTCAGCGCCTTGCAAAGGCGCACGATAAGTCGCCAAAGCCCGACGCGCGTCCGCAATACTGGCTTCCGCAGCCGAGAGGGCACGATCCACACTTGTAAGGGACGGAACACTAAGCGTTTGGCGCGGATATCCGCCAGCGGAAGCCTCGAGCGTGGTTTCAGCACCGGCACTTGCCTGCTTCATCTTCGCCGCTCGCGGATAAGCAATCTAAGTGGGTCTATTTGCGCCTGCCAGGACACATCGCGCAACATCGAAGTCACCGATACGTCCTTGATTGCCAGTGTTGGTAGAATCTGCCGGGCGGCTCAGAATATCTGCAGGACTCTGCGCATGGTCGATCTTGAGCTCGGCACGTCAAAATGCACCGATATTCGCGAGTTCGGAACTTAGGCTCGAGCGGGCGCATGAAGTCTATAACGCGCCTTACTTCTTATTCCTGAGTGTAACGGCCCTAAGTGTGAGCAAAATCCGCTAAAGTCAATCGGTACTGCGCCGAGGTGTGATATTTGACAGTGATGCAAACGAGACGAGCTGCCAGTGTGCCGGAGAAAGCAGTGAAACTTCGCTTGCCTCAAGAGAGGAGTATCTTGAAGTCGGAGTGCCGCATGGCCGCTATGACGTACGCGTCCTTTGCCAGGCGCGGTACCGCGCGATCGCCGGATCGGTACATTGGCAGTGATTCCTTCGCCGAAGCACGGATGTACGGCGGCAATCGTTTCGCGTATGGCGCATGCTTCGCCACCTTCATGCTTGGCATGGACACGTAGCGACGCGCGTAGACGCGTCGAAGCGCTATGCAGGACGGCGTTAGCGTCGCAGCGCCCTGCGGGGGGCCCGCTTAATGCAGGGCCAGCTGCATCGCACTCCTCGCATGTTGTGCTCGCACCACCTGTCGCGGCGTCAGTGGCCGGCAAGAAGCTCGGCGGGCTATAGGCCAGTCAAAGAAAGGTTAACGGACGCGGTTCCGGTCTGCATCCTGAGCCAAGCGTAGGACGGTTCTCAACCGTCAGCCCGCCGATTTCTTGGTAAATCTCCCGCCGGCGACGGCGATCGAATCCAATCTGTTGAGCGAGCCGATGAGCATGGACAGCAGCTTCGATTCGCTGCCCGCGCGATTCGATACGCTGAATTTGGTCGGGCGACTCATTGGCGGCGGGGACGATTTCGAGATCGGCTACGCCGTGCCGCATCAGCGTTCGCACCTTTTCGTGTACGCGTGCTATTTCGCGTTTAATCGCTCTAGCGGCGACACGAATATCACGCTTCGCAGAAGCGGCGGCGAGTGCGTCGGCGTGCTGCTGCTGTTTGGACAGCCGAGCTTCGACGCGCGCCTTTTCGGCGGCGCTGTCTTTTTCGGCGGCGCGACGTGCGTCGATTGGTTCGCCGACGTTGTTTTCCGCGATGATGGCCGTCAGCGCGAGAGAGTCGGCGGCGAGCGTTTCGACGATATGCGGCATAGTGAACCGACGCGCGCGTTTCGCGCGTTCGGCTTCCACGAGCTCGACGAGCTGGTCGCGAGCGGCGGTCGATAGCTCCAGGTCGCGCTCGGCGGCGGCGAGTTCGTTGCGCCGCACGATCTCGCGCAGCCGGTCGCCTCGCTCCGTCTCCATTCCGCGGCGTTCCATCTCGGCGGCGGTCGGCCTGAGATGGATAGTGGGCTCACGGTCAATCCCTTGTGCGGCAAGGGTTCGATGGTCCACGCGCTCTTCGGACCCGGCGCGCTCGAGGGCGCGGTTCAAGTGCTCGGCCCAGGACGAGCGCCACTCTTGTAGCGTATCGACCTTATCGAGTAGGCGCAGCTTCGGGCCCAGCGACCCGTCCGCTTCTAGCGCGCGCGTCGTGATCAGAACGTGAGCGTGCAGATTCTCTTTTCCATCGCGAGCGTGGCCGGCATGAAACGAGATATCAGCGGCGCATCCGTGCGCCGTGATCTGCTCGCAGACCCAACCACGAACGACGTCGGCGACGTCGCGATCGAGTTCGGTCGGTAGCGCAAGCTCAACCTCGCGGGCGACCCGTGAGTCTTTCCGCTTTTCAATCGCCTCGGCGGCGTTCCAGAGAACCGAGCGTGACGGGACCGCGAGCACACCGGACGGCACGACGATTTCCGCGAAAAGGACGTCGCTCTTTTTTCGGTAGTCGTGTGTTCGGCCGTCGCGATCGTCCACGAGCAATACACCGGCGCGATACGCAGCGGCGGCGACGACCGAGCGGGCGTCGCTGCGTTAGATGACTTTGGACGACAGATGATAGAGCGGCATCGAGTCCTTCGTCGCACGTGCATTACGAGGCAATGCGTAAGTGCGAGTAGCCTCGCATCATCGCTGATGCAAAGGAGACGTCGATACGTCTTTCGGTTGCAAGTCGCGACGGCACAGGCCTAGCGTTGGCTCAGCCCGATCGTTTCAAATCACCGCCCGAGCAGCTCGTCGCCGCTGCCCGGGCGTCAGAAGTTTCCCGATGCGATCAATTTCAGCGCGTCGATCTCCAGCGCGGAGTCGGCGAGTAAGCGTTTGAGCCGGCGGTTCTCGTCTTCAAGCGCACGCATCTTGGCGACATCGCTGACTTCCATGCCGCCGAACTTCGACTTCCATGCGTAGAACGTCGCCGGACTAACGCCATGTTTGCGGCACACGTCCGCGGTTTTTGCGCCGGCTTCAGCCTCCTTGAGGACGCCGACGATCTGCTGTTCGGTAAAGCGCGATTTCTTCACGGTGAGACTCCTGGCGAGCCGTTTGGCTCGAGAATTCTCTACCTATGATTGGGGCACTTTTGCGGGGCAACGTCACCACGTAGGCAGTTGAAAAACGAGCCAAAACGGAAGTCCGTCACCATAGTATACATAAAGTTGAAAAATGGCGACTCGGTATGTCCTGCAATCCGAACTATGTGGCTAGGCCTCGACGGGATCATTTGTAGCGACGCCACTTTCAGTTGTCGGGCTAGTTAATAACGTTGACCGTTACTCGAGCAACGCTTCGCAGGCAGCTAACGAAACGCTTCTGAGCGACGGTGAGGGGCGCTCCCCAACGAGAAACGTTAGTGCTCCGCCGGCAAGCGCGCTCCACACGAGGGTCCCGAGCACGAGATTCCAATTCCACCATGTTCCCTGCAGGGCGATCGTGAGCGCGAAATACGTGCCGAAATACGCTACCGGCACGACCATGCCGAAGGTCCGCAACGCGTTCATGGATTGTGCCGGCCGCGTGCGCCCGATCAGCACATCGGCGACGATGCCGGCGACGAGCGCCATCGCAAGGTGGATCGCAAGCAGCGGCGTCCCAATCCCGAGCGCCGTTGCTATCATCCCGTCGGCGAGCAGAATGAAGAGCGTCATCGCGCCCGGCGCGAGCGCGAACCTCGAGGCCATCCACACGGCGAACCCCATGAGCGCGATCGACTCGAGAATCACGATCATCACGCCGGTGCCCGTTTTATAGAGCACTATCGCGGTGGCGGTAAAGTAGTCCGCTGAATAGATGAATCCGTTGGGAGGCGCGTACGCTCGTGCGGCCGATGGATCGAATGCGTAGCTCATGCCGTGATGCACGAATTCGCTACACGCTGCAAGCGCGAAGATGAGCGGTAGCTGATCGCGGAGCGAGCGCAAGCGCGCCGGAGCGGCGAGCGCCGAGCGGATCGGTCCGCTCAAGACCGTGACGACGCCGAAGCCGATGATGAGGTGAGTCGGGCTCGTGACCGCTTCGATACGATTCTCGACTCCGACAAATTCATGCCAGAAAAAATCGCCGATGCCGCCGAGGAAGAAGATCGGAATGCCGAGTAAAGCACGCTGATAGGGGAGTGGTAAAACGTGGCGGCCCCGGTATCGTAAGGCATAGTTTCGCCGTGCCGCAATGCCCATGATGGTAGAACCGGCCAGCATCGCGCAGTAGAAGACGTCATGATACGGCGTAAAGAACGTCTCGATACCAACGTGAAGATGCGCCCAGCTATCCCACAAAAATCCGGCGGCGAGCCATAAGCCGACGATGCCGATCAAAAAGTCGAGGGTGGGGCTTCTCGGCGGATCTTTTAACATGAAGAGCGCCTACTGGTTTTTTCGGGCGCTTACCTATTGCGCGTGTTCTGTGCCGCTCGCGCTCACGAGCGGATGCGCGCCGACGACGGTGCGCCCGGGCATCGTTTTCATCGGAACCCGGGACCCGGCCGGATGGCCCCGGCCGAATTCACGATCGAGCGGTCCTGCACAAATTCAAGCTATGCGTTTTTCTAGTTTGGATTTTCCACTTGGATCGGCGTGGTACGGTGCCGTCGTGACCAGCAGCAACACGACCAGCGTCCAGTTTTTTACTCCACTTTTCGATTTCATGCTGCCCCGCCAAGCGCCTGGGCGTTTCACGTTCCGGATGCACGTGCTGGATCTGCCCGCATTCTTGGTTCGGCCGTACAACCTGCGTGTGAAAGCGCGCAACGCCGCGGGTGAGGTCACCGAGGTTGACGTACCGCTCGTCATTCGCGGTCGTTGACGCCCTTTCGAACTACAATTCGAATAAGACGTTGAGCGAGACGACCTACGGAAAAAACGTTCGCGAGCAGCAATTCGAGGACGGTCGATGGGCCTCGTGTTCGATCCCACGGGCCGGGAGAGTCGAGGAGAGATGAATCTGTTGCAGTCCCAACGTGGACCGACGCTGTCTGAAAAAGCCTCGCTTGATCTGTGTTTCAGCGTAAGCTATAATCGTCGCAACAAGCGACGCTGCGGGGGCCGACGCAACGCAATGATGGGCAGTCGAATGCAAACGACCGCGATGTTCCAGTATTTTTGCCTCGATGATCGGGTCCCAGCGGATCATCTGCTGCGCGCCATCGATCGTCACATCGATCTTCGACCGATCCGCGAGCAATTGCGGCCTCTGTACAGCGAGATCGGGCGGCCGTCGATCGATCCGGAAATCTTGCTGCGCATTCTGCTGATCGGGTATCTTTACGGCATCACGAGCGAACGGCGATTGCTTGACGAAGTCGGTATGAACCTCGCGTACCGGTGGTTTACAGGTCTGGGCTTCGATCAATCGATGCCCGATCACTCGACTTTTTCCAAAAACCGGCACGGCCGCTTTCGCGACTCATCGGTATTCCGAGATCTCTTCGAGACCATTGTGCAGCACTGCGTCAACTTCGGACTCGTGCAAGTGAGCGGCTTTCGGTCGATGGCACGACCATCGCGGCGGATGCCAGCAGCAAGAGCCGCGTGTCACGCGAACAGCTTCCCGAAGCCGCCAAAGTCTCGCGTACCCTCCGCGAGTATCTGGTCGAGGTGGAGACCGCAAATCGGGGTGCCCTCAAGAAACGGAAATTATTGTACGCTAAGACCGCTTGGTCGGTGAAATCTGGCGCCTGAGGAGCCCTGAAGCGGCCTAACTTGTGACCGGCCTTGGGCGAGGATCAATCGGTAGTGCGAAGCTTCACGTAACGGCGTGATCCTATCCCTCAGGCCCTTCTTGAAAGGCATCGCTTGTAAGAGAACGCGGAAACTGCATATCCGTGAAGCGATAACGCCAGACGCCATGGTGATTGGAGAATCCAAGAATTCGTTGCGTACCGTCGAGTAATCCGCCCGTTTGCATCCAATAACCGCCGACGTTCCCGTAGTACGATTCCACGATGCCGTTGAAGAACACGTGATCGGAATAGTGAAAGCGCAACATACAAAAGCGAGAGGTCTTGAGATCGATCGTCACATCCGACAGTTGATGGCCGGGATCGTGGTCCCGCGATGTGAGATGTAACGCGCGCCCGGGACTGCCGCCGGGGCAAGCCGCTGAACCGCGATCGTCGACATTGTAAATCGTAGGACCCATCACCGAAGTCACGGCGATGGTCCTCAGTATCGCTGGGGGCGCCGACGGCATACCTGCGAGGTTCTCACGCGGGGGTGCCGGATCTTGCGCGGCAAGCATGCCCTCACGGAGTGCGCGATACGCGCCATACCACGTCGGATCGAAGAACGAGCGTTCCGTGACGTATTCGTGCGCGTCGGGTGGGGTCGCGATCTCGCTTCGATAGTCGAACGTCCGGTGCTGGATCGGCCAAGTTGCGGAGCTCGAACCCGTGTGGATATGAAGGTAGACGTTTCCGTGCGATTCGGTAAGATCGACTTGCAAGCCATCGCCGTCGCTTTCCCAGTCGTACGTGACGTATTCCGGTTGCGGTAGATCGTTCATCGCGCTGACGGCTTGCACGTAGGCCTGCTGCGCCGGAAGCTGTTCGGTCGAAGCTACAGACCCGCTAGCGAGTGCGAGAAAGGCGAAAAAACGATGAGAGCGCGCGTCACGGCCTCGGCTTTCCCTTTGCGATGACGTTTTCGATTGCGGCAACGACGCTCGAAGCGCAGCGAGTGGTTTCTTCTTGATGGCACATCGGGATCTCCATACGCGATCCCCTTGAAGACAGGTGCGTCAAGCCCGTGCGGCTCTCGCGCAGGATGGCGGCAATAGCGCGTTCTTGAGTCGGCGGGAACGCGCCTAGTGGAACCACGTCTTCGGCCGTCAAGACGACGAGCGGCAGGCTTCCGTAAGAGCGTTGCTCGCTGGTAACTTCTTTTGCGGTCGGCTCATCATCGATATTCTCCGAAACGTAGTTCTTCCACCATCCTGCGCGCCGCGTTTGGGTTTGGATCACGGCTTTGAGAGTTGCTGGAATATCGCTATACGGCTCAGGGGTGCACACGTCGTACACGTGGGTGTGTGGTCGTAGGCGATGCTGCGCTTCCGCGAGCGCACAAGCCCGGTCGACCGCTTTTTCTTGATTGACACCTTGCGCGTACGCGGGCGCGGACGCCTCGGCGCGCCGTTCATCTTGACGCTCAAGCGCGGGCTCCACGAAGACGAGGCCGGCCACATCGTCGAGGTATCGATCCGCGTAGACACGTGCGTACAATTCACCATCGGAATGGCCGACTAGTATGAGCGGTCCCCGGATGCCTGCCCGCGCGAGCAACGTATGCAAATCGGAAGCGATCGCGTCTGCATCACGCGGCAGCGGACCGATATCGCTGAACCCGGACCCGGCGCGATCATACGAGCAAACGCGCGCACGCGCAGATAAGCGCGGTTGCACAATGCGCCAGTCGAGCATGTCACCCCCGCCGGCAGCCTCGAGGATGACGGTGGGATGCCCGTGGCCTGTGCAATAGAGGTTCATGCGGCGCCCCCCAATATCGATCAGGCGTTGCGCGTGCATGTAGGGAGCCGGATCAAAGATTGCAGGCGCCGTCTTGGCGAGGGAGGTAGTTTGCGCAAGTACCATTATTGCAGCCGCGAATAGTGCGCTGCGTGAGCGTGCGTTCATTGAGCGTTGGGGCCTCCGCGAGCGTTGGGCCTCCGCGTGGATGTTGCGCATTGGAATCTTTAAGCCTTGCTAGGCCCGTGCTCGCGGGGTTGACGGGTCAACTCATTCCACCGTTGCCGCCGGGGAGGCCCAGCGCAAGGAGCGTGCTCGCGCACATCGAGCGCCTGCAGGTGATTCGCGAGCTCAGACTTCCTGCGGACATCGGCAGAAAAGTTCACCAGAACCGGTTGTTGCGGATCGCTCGCGAGGGTGCGCAGACCGCCGTCTATCAGCTCCAGGAATACGAGATTGAACGCCGTCACGCAACGCTCGTCGCGATCCTGATCGACACAGCGGCGACCTTAACCGACGAGATTCTCAATCTCCACGATCGTCTGATCGGCTCGTTCTTCACCAGGGCCAAGAACAAGTACAGCACGCACTTCGCCGCCGACGGTAAGGCGCTCAACGACAAGGTACGCCTCTACGCGCGAGTCGGCTCCGCGCTCATCGCCGCCAAGGACGCCGGTCTTGATCCTTTCAAGGCGATCGAAAACGTTCTCCCGTGGGAAGATTTCGCGCAGAGCGTTGCGGATGCCGAGAAGCTCGCTCGCGATGAGGAGTTCGACTCCCTCGCCTTGCTAGTCGATCATTTCGGTCAGTTGCGGCGCTACGCACCGACGCTGCTCGAAACGTTCGACTTTCGCGCTGGCCCGGCGCGGCGAGAACTCCTCGACGCCGTTGCCGCCCTGCGGGAGATGAACCGCACCGATGCGCGTCGCGTCCCGGGCGATGCACCGACCGAATTCATCCGCCCATGCTGGAAGCACTTTGTCTTCCACGACGACGGCGGCATCGATCGTAAGTTCTACGAGTTCGCCGTGATGAGCGAGCTCAAGAACGCGCTGCGCAGCGGTGACGTGTGGGTGTTGGGAAGCCGGCAGTTCAAAGACTTCGACGAGTACTTGCTCCCGCGTGCAGAAGTCGAACGGCAACGCGATGAGGGGCGCCTCGGCTTGCCCGTCCCGACGGCGGTCGATACGTATCTGGAAGAGCGCGTCACGCGCCTGCGCGAGACACTCGATCATACGGCGAAACTCGCCGCGGCCGGCGAGCTCCCCGACGTTGAGCTGACCGAGAAAGGGCTCAAAATCTTACCGCTCGAGGATGAGACGCCCGAAGCCGCCGATGCGCTCAAGCTCGAGATCTACAATCTGCTCCCGCGCGTCAAGATCACCGACCTGCTGCTTGAAGTCGATCGCTGGACCAATTTCACGCGCGCGTTCACGCATCTCAAGAGCGGCGAGGAACACCAGGATCGTGCGCTGCTCCTCACGGCCATTCTCGCTGACGCCTTCAACCTCGGACTCGAGAAGATGGCCGAAGCCTGTCCGGGCACGAGCTTCGCAAAGCTCTCATGGCTCGTCGCCTGGTACATTCGCGACGAGACGTACTCCAAGGCGCTTGCCCAACTGGTTAATTATCAGCACCGTCTACCGTTCGCCGCGCACTGGGGCGAGGGGACAACGTCTTCCTCCGATGCGCAGCGGTTCCGCGCCGGCGGCCACGGCGAAGCCGCCGGATATCGGAACGCCAAATATGGTGACGATCCCGGCGTCCTTTTCTACACGCACGTCTCCGACCAGTATGCGCCCTTCCACACCAAGGTCATCAACTCGCCGGTTCGCGACGCTACCCATGTCCTCGACGGCTTGCTCTATCACGAATCCGAGCTGCGCATCGAAGAGCATTTCACCGACACCGCCGGGTTCACCGATCACGTCTTCGGGCTCTGCCATTTGCTCGGCTTCGCGTTTGCTCCGCGCATCGCGGACCTCGCCGACAAGCGCCTCTACGTGCCGGGGAAAGCGAACCAATGGCCCGCGCTCTCCATCCTCATCGGAGATTCGATCCAGTCCAAACTGATCGAGCGGCAGTTTTCCGAAGTCATACGACTGGCGGCTTCGATCAAACAAGGCGTCGTCACGGCGTCCTTGATCCTGCGCAAGCTCGGCGCCTATCCGCGGCAAAACGGTTTGGCGATCGCGTTGCGCGAGATCGGCCGTATTGAACGTACGCTCTTCACGCTTCAATGGCTGCAAGACCCAGTGTTGCGCCGTTGCGTCACCGCCGGTCTGAACAAGGGCGAGGCGCGGAACTTCCTCGCGCGGGGGCCGTGTTCTTTCACCGACTCGGAGAGATTCGCGATAGCTCATACGAGAATCAGCGCTACCGCGCCAGCGGTCTGAACCTCGTCGTTGCCGCCATCACCCTCTGGAACACGGTCTACCTCGAGCGTGCCGTCGCGACCCTACGCCGGCAGCGCGAAGTCGATGAGAGCCTCCTCTCCCACGTCGCCC
>JAABUJ010001021.1_pt1 | contig 45219 bp, 38 predicted proteins | sample 5559131 | NCBI WGS metagenome assembly JAABUJ01 (sample SAMN10711875, study PRJNA513366) | rock metagenome | isolation source: Antarctica rocks | place: Antarctica: Victoria Land, Mt New Zealand nord | collected 2016-01-07
AGACCGTCTACGCCCTCATTTTGACACGTGACACGGATCGTGTTTAGAGATCTTCGACGGTACGGATTCCAAAGCGGCGCGAAAGACGTTACCGGTCGGTCTGGTGCGCGTCGCGCAACGTAAATTAACGCAGGTCGATACGGCGCGATCACTAGACGATCTACGGTCGCCCCCGGGAAACAGGCTAAAAGCACTGGCTTCCGATCGTAGTGGCCAGCATGGCATTCGTATCAACGACCAATACCGAATCTGCTTCATTTGGTCCGACGAATACGGAGCCGAAAACGTCGAAATCACTGACTATCACTGAGGAACAGCAGCATGCCGCGTACGTTAACGATGCCGAAGAACCGCGCTCCGATTCACCCGGGCGAGATCATCGAACACGAATATCGGATTCCGCTCGGCTTAACGCAACAGGAATTTGCGGCGGCACTGGGGCTCGATCGCGTGCGTTATAGCGCCGTCGCCAATGGCCGCCGTCGCGTCACCCCGGGAACGGCGCTTCGCCTAGCAAAGGTGCTGGGCACGTCGGTCGAGATGTGGCTCACCATGCAGATGATGTGCGATCTCTACGAGGCACAACACGGAGACGACGCCCGTGCGGCTCGGCTCCTCAGGCCGCTTTCTCGCGGACTTCACGGCGCAAGCCATTAAGCGTTACACGAAAGAATCGCCAGGCGAGATCATTGCCGGCTTGCTCGACGAACGACGGACGAGCTTCGCGAACGCCGTCGTCAAAGGCGTCAGCTGGGGTCAAGAACTAACGCGTCCGAGCCGCTTCTTTTTGCGCGCTTCACGCTGGTCGGAAAGTCGGCGATGTTCGTCGCGCTCGTCCTCGCCGATCGCGACGCCGGAGGCGAAGGCCGCGTCGATGCGGGCGTCGAGTTCGCGGAAGCGCCGCTGGACGTCGCTTTCCGCCAGGCGTTCGACGACGCGGTCCAGGTGCGCGCGGCGTGCGGGAGAGTCGGGGAAGCGCACCTTCGAGGCGCGGTCGGACTTTTGCAAGGCGACGATCAAGGCGACCGCGTCGCGATCGTCGCCGAGGACGGCGTACACGTCGCTCGCCGTCACGAGGCTCGCGGCGGCCGCGCAGAGCGCGCGATACATCTCGCGGTACCGCACGTCGCGGAACGTCTCGGGCGGAATGCGCGGGGCGAACTCTGCGACCAGCGCCGGCTCGTCGACGAGGGCGGCGAGGATCTCGCGCTCGATCGGCGGCGGTTCGGCGGCGGGTGCGATATGGCGCGTCGCCGCCCCGCCGGCGCCGCTGCGCGGCGCGAAGTTCGCGGGGTTGGAGACGAAGCGGTTGCGGCGGAGGTCGTCGACCGAGAGCCCGAGCGCGCCTGCGATGTAGACGCGCCACTTACCCCACTCGACCGGTGGCAGCGACGCGACGAGGGTTTCGGCTTTGGCGGCGGCTTGGGCGGCGGGCAGACGATGTTCGAGAATGCGCGTGACCTCGCGATCGAGCTTGAACTGAATCCACGGGAGCGCCGTATCGAGCAGCGCTTGAAACGCAGGCGCTCCGTGCTCCCGAACGAAGTTATCGGGGTCGTCGCCCGGCGGCAGCTGAACGATGAAGGCCACGCAGCCCGCCGCAGAGAGGATGTCGATCGATTTCGCCGTCGCGTTGCTGCCTGCGGCGTCGGCATCGAAGCAGACGAAGATCCGTTCGGTGTACTTGCGCAGTTCGGCGGCTTGATCGGCAGTAAACGCGGTGCCGAGCGACGCGACGGCGTTGCCGAAGCCGGCTTGATGCAGCGCGATGCAATCGAGATAGCCTTCGACGACGACCAGCGATTCGCGCGCCGCCGCCCCACGGCGCGCTACGTTGAGCGCGTAGAGGCCGCGGCCCTTCGTGTAGACCGGGGTCGTGCCGGTGTTGAGATATTTGGGCGGTTGATCGTCGAGCGCGCGGCCGCCGAAAGCGACGATTTCGCCCGTCGTGGCGTACGTCGGGATCATGACGCGGCCGCGATTGAATCGCAGTAGCCGCGCTGGCCCGAGTTGACGAGATAGGCTTTCCCGCGAGCGCGAGATCGATGCCGTTGGTCTGCAGTTCCGCGACGAGCGCGCCCCATTCGTCGGGTACGTAGCCGAGTTTAAAGGCGTCGACGGTTACGCTATCGAGTCCGCGCTTGCCGAGATACACGCGCGCGATCTCGCCGTCCGGGGCGAGCTTGAGGATGCGCTGGTAGAACGCAGCGGCGGTTTGATTTGCGGCGTAGATCTGCTCTTTTTCGGCGCGGACGCGGGCGGCTTGGGTAACCTCTTCTGCGAGCTCGATTCCCGCGCGGCGCGCGAGCGTGCGCGCGGCTTCGGGAAAACGTCAAGTTCTCGAGCTGCTGCACGAATTTGATGACGTCGCCGCCGACGCCGCAGCCGAACACTTTAAGAATCCGCGACCGGGATGAACATTGAACGACGGGGTTTTCTCGCCGTGGAACGGGCACAGGCCGACGAGATGTTGCAGCGTTTGCGCAGTTGGACGTGGGACCCGATGAGGGTCCCGATATCGGTCCGGATGCTATGTCTTCGGCGCTTCGCCGCATCAGACCGTCTACGCCCTCATTTTGACACGTGACACGGATCGTGTTTAGAGATCTTCGACGGTACGGATTCCAAAGCGGCGCGAAAGACGTTACCGGTCGGTGCAAGCCGTTAAGCGTAACACGAAAGAATCGCGCGATTCTTCACGGTAATTGTTTGGCGGCCGCTTCGCCGCTCTTTTTCTCGTCGGGTGACGCGCTCCGGTAAGCTCGTAACCCTTCGAACGTTGCAAGTGCCGCGATCGCAGCTGCAACGAGCACTTCGAGCGCCAATTGCAGCGCCGCAACGGACTCGACGAACGTCACAGTCGTGCCTCCGCCGACGGGCACCGTTGCGAACTTCCACGCATTGAGGGCGGTATCGAGACGCAGGTGCGGCAACGGGCGTCCCGCGACGAACGCCTGCCAGCCGACGGCATACCGCACGTTCAATCGCAGCGTTCCTTTCGTACCCGCTGGAAGCGTGGCGACGCCGAGCCATGGCGTTATGAAGTCGACGTGCACGGCACGCGCCGCGCCCATCGGCCGATGCTCCGGCAGACGCGCCGGAATCTTCGCTTGCAACACCACGATGCAGGTGCCCAAACATCGAAGCGCGCGTACGCCCGCGGCGAGCGGCCACCAATGCAGGGCCGAGCTGCGATGCGCTATGATTCGGCCACGCTCGTCGACGATCTGCCGGTTGGTCTGCGCCAGCAACGACGTTCCGTCGGCCGGCAAACTTAGCGGGAGCGGAGCGGCGCTTTGAGTTGCCACGCCGCCGAACGCGGTGCCCCATTCTGGATGCATCGGTACGGCAAGCCGGGCATCGGCCCAGCCCAAGCTCGCGTCGTTGAGGCTCGGATCGGGCGTGAAACGTCCGAGCTTTTCCGAGACGGCATCCCCGAAGAAGATTGCGGCCTCGTCGGGACGATTGGCAATCGTAGCGAGGCCGGGGTCCGACGCAAGGATCGTCAACATCGACAACCCGTCGAGGGCGCGGTACCGCGCTGCACCGATTTGACCGTTCATTGCGATCCACTGGAAGCGCAGCGTTTTGAAGTTCGTTTGCAAGTAAGGGCGCGGAATGACCGTCGCGACGCTCAGCGCTTTCAAATAGCGGTCGTCATGCCGGAACGTCATAAACCCGAGTGCGCTATCGACGGGGAAAGCGGGAAACACTTCATTGATCGGCGAGGCAAAACCGGCGCGTCCATATGCATCCGGGTCGACGCCGGACCCGCGTCCCCCGGCCGTAATCGGCTGAAATGCGGGCTCGAGCGCGACACGAGCGTCCGGAATAGCGGGGAATTCCGGGCGCGGTAAATGTGTGACATCGACGAAAAACGTTGCCGGCGGCCGCGTTATCCAAGGGAACGCGTAGCTGCACGTCGCTGCCAGCAGCAATGCGGCGCCGGGTCGCCAAGCGCCGATGCCCGTTGCGAGAAGCACCATGTAGCCGATTGCGACGACGCCGACTAGATCGTACAGCTCGCGGTAAACGCCGATTTCCGGCACGTGTAGCACGAGCCACGTGTACGGCAGGCCGAACGGTCCTTTGGTTCCGGAAGCGAACATCAGGGCGCTCGCACTGACGGCGACGGCGACCGTGCAGCGGCGATCATCGAGCACGCGACGGATCCCAAAAAGGGCCGCGATGGCGATCGCGATCGAGAAGGGCTCCAGCGGCCAGAACGCTCGAGCGTAGTCGAAAACGTAGCCCTGAAGAACGACCGCTTGTCGGAGATCCACCGATTGCGCGCGTTGCCAACTCAGGTTGAATGGGGTGTTGCGCACCTCGCCATACGAGGCCGCCAACCCGACGAAGATCGGAGCGGCCGCGAACGCAACGGCGAGCGCAACCGTCCAAGCCCGGCGTCTCAACGCCCAGATACAGACGAGCGGTGCGGCAATCAGGAAAAACTCGATCTGCGAGATGGTAAAAGCGGCGAGCAACACGAGACGCCACATGCGTGGCTTCGAGCGCGTCACTTCAGCGAGTAAACCGAGCATCACTGCGTATGTGAAAATCATCAGCGTATGGCCGGCGACATACTTCGAGTAGACCCACGGATTCAAGCATGCGAAAAGGGCCAAGGCGATTTCGGCGAGCGCATCAGCTCCGAGATTCCGCGCCAATTGCATCGCAGCGATGCTCGCAAGTAAGACCGTCAAGCAGACGATAGTGAGCATGACGGCGTAGCTGGAGAGCAGCGAGTGCAGCGGCCAAAGCAGGAAGCCGATAAGGTAGAAGGTAGGGTACGCTTGAATCGACCCTATACCGCCGGGCACCCAGCCTTCGAAAAAGGTGGCGATCCACGGACCCAAAGACCCCGCTTCGGCCGGGATACGCCAATCGTGCCACAGCCCCGGTAAACCGGCGTTGAAAACTTCAAACGCGACGAAGGCGGCAATGACGATCGGAACGACGCCGTTGCGTTGCGCAAGGACCTTTTCCAAAATCGTAAGCGCTTGGCTACGAGCAAAGAAGCGGACCCGGCGCGGTTCATGCCTTAACCCGATGCTTGCTATCCGAAACCGATTGAGGATCGCCAACCTCCCTAGAGATAGGATATTTCGAGCAGTGCCGGTCCGAGCTCTCCATCGCGCGCGTCGCACTTCACGCGCACTTCGCTTCGCCTCAAACAGCAATGCGCTGTAAGGAATGGTCTTTTGTCTATTAACCGTGATATCTTTGACGAACTGTTCGTTCTCGAGATGGCGAACAACCATTGGGGACGCCTGGACCGCGGCCTCAAAATCGTCACCGATTTTTCTCGCGTCGTACGCTACAACAACGTCCGTGCGGCGATCAAGCTTCAGTTTCGCGATGTCGATAGCTTCGTCCACCCAGAAGCACAGCAGCGTTCGGATATCCGTTACGTAAAGAAGACGATGGACACGCGGATGTCGCGCGAAAATCTGGCCGCCCTCGTGGATCACATTCGCAAGTCTGGATGCATTCCGATGGCGACCCCGTTCGACGAAAAGTCGGTCGATTTCTGTCAAGAGCTGAACCTGCAGATCATCAAGCTTGCGAGTTCGGACATCAACGATTGGGTGCTTATCGAGAAGATCGCGAAGACCAAAAGACCCGTCATCGCGTCGACGGGCGGTTCGTCACTCAAGGATATGGACGACCTCGTCACGTTTTTCGAAAATCGAGGCATCCCGCTGGCGCTTAACCACTGCGTTTCGCTGTATCCCTCAGAAGACAGCGACCTCGAACTTAGCCAGATCGATTTTCTAAAGAATCGGTATCCCGGATTGACAATCGGCCTCTCGACACACGAGCATAACGATTGGACGTCGTCGGTCATGATCGCCTACGCAAAGGGCGCCCGGACGTTCGAACGTCACGTCGATATCGAAGCCGACGGCATCCCGGTCTCGCCATATTGTACGCTGCCCGAGCAGTGCGATATCTGGTTCCGCGCGTACAACAAGGCGCGCGAGATGAGCGGCGCGCCGGGGATTCAGAAACGCATTCCCAGCCACACGGAGATCGAATATCTGGACGGCCTTCTTCGCGGAGTGTACGCTGCAGCCGATTTAAAAGCCGGGCATAAGTTGCGGGAAGGCGACTACTTCATGGCAATTCCGCTTCTGCACGGTCAGCTTTCGTGTCGGGAACTCATCGAAGGTGAGGTGCTCGCTCAATCGATTCAAAAAGGCGAACCCGTTACCTTGGAATCGGTCGACACTCCATACTCGCGCAATCCGTCCATGCGCGCGCGGATCGGCAGCCGCGGCTTACCGAAAAACACGAACGGAAAGAGCACGGTCTCGACGCAGTGATAGCTCGCGCCGCCACGCCGCCGATTAACCGTCACGCCGATGAAGTGATGGCGTGGCTGGTCGAACTCGGCTACACGCATTGCTTCTTCGTTGCCGGCGGCAACATCATGCATTTTCTAAACGGCGCGCGTACGCGCTTCACGTGCGTACCGTTCGGGCATGAGGTAGCCGCCGGTATCGCGGCCGAATACTTTAACGCCGTCGAAGGACCCGGTGGAGCGTTCGCGCTCGTCACCGCCGGCCCGGGCCTTACGAATATCGTGACGGCCATAGCCGGCGCGTACCTCGAGAGTCGCGAATTGCTCGTCATCGGCGGTCAGGTCAAAAGTTCGGACCTCGCGAGCGGCGGCATCCGCCAACGCGGCATCCAAGAAATCGATGGCGAGGCGATCGTTCGCCCGATATGTGCCTACAGCGAGCGCATTGAAACGCCGATGCGCAAAACCGATTTCGTCGGGGCCGTCGAACGAGGGCGAACCGGCCGTAAGGGCCCGGTCTTTCTTGAATTCTGCCTCGACGCACAGGGTGCTCCTGTAACGGACCTCGCGCGCAACGGTGCGGTAGCGCACGCTCGTCTCACGCGAAGCGATGCGCGTACCGGCTGGGAGCGTGAGTCGCTACGGAACGTCGACGAAGTCGCCGGATTGCTCCGTTCCGCGCGCCGTCCGATCATTCTGCTCGGCGGCGGTGTGGGACGCAAAACTGCAGCCGATGTAGCCATCGATTTACGCCGGATCGGTGCTCCCGTGCAAACGACCTGGAACGGAGTCGACCGCATCGCGGCAGACGAATCGATCTACGCCGGGCGCCCGAATACCTGGGGCCAACGCTTCGCCAACATTTTGTTACAACAGGCGGATCTCGTCATCGCGCTAGGTACGCGGCTAGGCTTACAGCAGACGGGATTCAACTGGCAGCAGTTCGTCCCCATCGGCAAGGTCGTGCACGTCGACATCGACGAAGCCGAGTTGCGCAAGGGGCACCCACGCGTCGACCTCGCCATCGCCGGCGACGCTAACGTCCTCTTACGAGAACTTGTGGGCAAAGAGTATCCCGATTACTCGGAATGGCGCGCCTTTTGCGCTCACGTCAAGGGTCGCTTGCCGCTCAACGATCCCGCAAACGCCGTGCGCGAAGGCTACGTCAACCCGTTCGATTTCTACTCGGCGCTCTCGCGATTTACGTCGGCGGACGACGTGCTCGTGCCGTGCAGCAGCGGGGGCGCAAATTCCACCGCACTGCAGACGCTCGAACAGAAACGAGGCCAAATCATCGTCACCGATAAGGGTCTGGCGTCGATGGGGTACGGGCTCTCGGGCGCCATCGGCGCGGCGTTGGCGTGCCCGAACAAACGCACGATCGTCGTCGAAGGTGACGGCGGTTTCATCCAAAACGCGCAAGAGCTTGGAACCGTCGCGATCAACGATCTCAATTTGAAAATTTTTATCTTTGCTAACGAAGGATACGCCTCGATCCGGACGACGCAAAAGAACTATTTTGGCGGCGCATACGTGGGTTGCGACACGCGCACGGGTCTGGGATTCCCGGACTGGGCAAAACTATTCGATGCGTACGGCATCCCGGTGTCCGATGCCGGACCCGGCGCCTTCGATTCCGCGGACTTTGCAGCACGCATGTCAGCGCACGGTCCGCAAGGCTTTATCGTTCCCGTCGATCCCGAACAAATGTATTTTCCGAAGATCGCGAGCCGCGTTACTGAGAACGGCAGCATGGAATCGAACCCGTTGCACCTCATGACCCCCGAGCTCGAGCCGGATGTCGCGGAGGACGTCCTGCGCTATCTGCGGGTCGCCGCGCAGGTTCGTTCGTGAAACCGCTCGTTTCGGTGGTCGTTCCCGCGTACAACGAAGGCAAGTGCGTCGACGAGCTCGCCCGCCGCCTCGCGCTGGTCTTCGACCGGTATCCCGAACGCTACGACTTCGAGGCGATCATCGTCGAGAATGGATCGCGCGACGACACGTACGAGCGTCTGCTCGCGATCCATGCAGCCGATCCGCGTTTTAAAGTTCTCCGACTTCTCCGCAACTTCAACATGGAGGGCGGTATGTGCGCGGGGCTGGCACAAGCGAAGGGCGACGCCTGCGTGATTATGGCCGCGGACCTGCAAGATCCGCCCGAACTGATAGCGCAGTTCCTCGAGCAGTGGGAACATGGCTACGACAACGTCTATCAGGTCGTTACGAAACGGACCGACAACAGCCTATTTCGGCGCATCGCAGCGCAGACGTTCTACTGGCTGATCAATCGCATCAGCGACCATCCGGTGCCCCGTAACGCGAGCGACTTTCGGCTCGTGGACCGTAGACTTGTCGAGGCATTCAACGCGATGCCGGAGCGCAACCGTATGGTTCGCGCGATGTGGACGTGGGTCGGTGGTCGATCGATCGGCGTGGCGCACGAACGTCCGCCACGCTTCGGGGGCACGTCGGCCTTCAGCACGCTGCGCACGGCGGGTTTCGCGATTCGCGGGATTCTATCGAGCTCGTATTTACCGCTTAAAGTTATTCCGTTGACGGGCGTCGCCTTCGGGCTCACCTCCTTCATCGGACTCGCCATCTACACGACGCGCGCGATCGTGTTCGGCGTTCCCTTCGCCGGCTTCGGCACGCTCGTTTCGCTTAATCTCCTGCTCTTCGGGTTTCTCTTTCTCTTGCTCGGCCTCATGAGCGAGTACGTGGGCATGATATACGAAGAAGTGCGTGGCCGCCCTTCGTTCATCGTGCGCGATGCGCGTGGTTTGGATCCGATCGGCGATCGCGAGCAAACCGCGCTCGCTCAGCGCGTCTCGCCACGGGATCGCTCGACGATATCCTCACATCCCGTCTCGCACAACGGCGCCGCCGGCTCGCGGGCCGAGGACTCGACCACGCCCGTCTGACCTTTACGTCTCCGCTCGATTCCACGCGATCGTCCGCCGGATAGCGTCATCGAGAGAGGTCCACTCCTCGAGTCCGAGTTCGGTACGGGCACGTCGCGTCGCGGGCACGTATCGCTCCGGCAGGCAATTGTTATTTGCCATTCCGCGTATGGCGTGCGTTCCGCGGGGTTCGACGCAGGCCGCGACCGCGCGTGCCGTTTCTCGAATGTCGATCGCACGTTCGGAGCCCACGTTGTAAGCGCGCCCGCTTTCGCCCCGCGCGAGCACGCGCCATAACCACACGGTCAGGTCGCCGGCATACAAATACGATCGTACCGGCGTTCCATCACCGCCGATTTGGATCGTCGTGCCGTTCATCGCATCTCGAATGAAATTGCCGATCGCAAAATGCCGGTCGAGCGGTAAGTAGGGCCCGACGAATGCGAACAGCCGCGCGATCTTCGCACGCACACCGCGAGACTGCGCTGCGATGGCGAGCAGCAGTTCTGAAAGGCGCTTCGATTCGTGATACGCATTGCGAGCGTCAAGCGGATCCGGACCGCCCGAGAACGTCTCGTCGACGGCGTGAAGCTCGGGCGGCTGCCTGCCGTATATCGCTCCCGAACTCGTCAATAAAAATGGGATTCGACCGCTTCGTTCGGCGATGTCGAGAACGCGGCTCATGCCGTTGACGACCGTATCGACCATGAGCAACGGAGTCTCGTCGTTGATCTTTGCGCTCGCCGGAGTTGCGGCATGGACGATCGCGTCGAACGTTCCCGTAGCATCCGCGAAGTCGCGCACGTCGCCCCGTACGAATTCGACCGCGTCATCCGCGGCGACGTGCGGAGCGACTCGCGCGAAGGTCGAGGGCTCGCGCGTCAGCACCACCACGCGGGCCCCGAGGGCGAAGCGGGCATTGGCGTACACGAACGATTCGAGCAGCCACGAGCCCACAAACCCGGTACCGCCCGTCACGAAGATACGAGCGCCGCGCAAGGTTTCGAAATCCTCGCGCGCTCGCTCGAGGATCTCGTCGAGGTCGCGAGCAAGGCGCGTCATGCAGCGCCCGCGATCCGATCCACGAGCGGCGCGAGTTCTTGCGGGTCGCGAACAATGTGACGCGCACCGGCATGGCGCAACTCACGTTCGCTTCCGAAGCCCCAGGTAACGCCGATCGGAACGATGCCGCAGGCAAAAGCGGCCTCGATATCGTTATAGCGATCGCCGACCATGAACGCATCGGCAGCGTTTATTGCGAGACCGGTCTGGTGTACGAACGCGTCCATGGCGCGTCGCAGGGTGCTGCTTTTGGATTCGCCGTCGGTCTCAGGCGTCGGTCCCATAACGACGGCGAAAGCATGTCGTATCCCGAGTGCCGTAAGAATCGGCTCCGTGAAACGCAACGACTTCGATGTGGCGACGGCGAGCGTCGCATCGCGTCCCACCGTCGCGAGCATCTCGACGATCCCCGGCTGCAGCAGGGTACCGCCGGTCGTCGCGACATCTTCGTACAGGTCTCGGTAATACCGCACGCAAGCGGCAGCGTCGCGCCCGTCGCCATCGCTTTGCGCGATTAGCTCCGTAAAGCCGTCCCGCAAGGGCGGCCCGATAATTTGCTCGATGCGCTCCGAGGGCAAGGCGGCATACCCGAAAGCGACGAGCGTGTCGTTGACGCACCGTACGATTCCCAAACGCGAATCGACGAGAACGCCATCGAGATCGAAGTAGACGCAGCGCGCCGTCCCGGACTCCTTACGAGACGGGCACGGCGCGTTCGACGCCGCGCGCAGAAGCGCCGATCTCTGCGATGGAACGCGCGATATATGCTATCTGGTCGTCGTCGAGACCCGGATACGCGCCCACCCAAAACACGTCATTCATGATCGTGTCGGCGTTGTCGAGGTTTCCGACGCTACGATGCGCTATATCGCGATACGCGGGTTGGCGTACGAGATTCCCGGCAAAGACCAAGCGCGTACCGATCTTCCGCTCGTTTAGCGCTTGCGTCAGCGTGTTACGGTTTACGGGCGCATCGGGCGTCACCCGGATCGTATACCCGAACCAGGAGTTGCTTCCACCGGGCAGCTCGCGTGGCAAGACGAGCCACGGCAGACGTTCCAGCAGCTTCGTCAACAGCTCCGCATTGTGGCGGCGTCGCGCAATGAAGCCGTCGAGCTTGTCCAGCTGCGAAACGCCGACGGCGGCCTGCATATCGGTGAGCTTGAGGTTGTAACCGATATGGCTATACGTGTACTTATGATCGTACCCGTGGGGCAGGTCTCCGAGCTGCCAATCGAAACGCTTGCCGCACGTATTGTCCTTACCGGGCTGACACCAGCAATCTCGGCCCCAATCGCGGAAAGATTCGACGATCTTGCGCAGCTTCGGCGAGCGCATCATGACGGCACCCCCCTCACCCATCGTCATATGGTGCGCGGGATAAAAGCTGACGGTCGACACGTCGCCGAAGGTCCCAACCTGTTCGCCTTTCCAAGTCGCGCCGACAGCATCGCACGTGTCCTCGATCATCCAAAGACCGTGCTTGCGGCAGAACGTGCGTACGGATTCCGAATCGTACGGATTGCCCAGCGTGTGCGCTAAGAAAACGGCGCGCGTTTTTGGCGAAAGCGCTCGTTCCAGCTGCGAGATATCGGCGTTATACGTGGTCAATTCGCTATCGATGAAGACCGGAATTGCGCCGAGCTGCACGATCGGATTCACAGTCGTAGGGAAGCCGGCGGCCGCGGTGATCACTTCGTCCCCCGCGCGCAAACGGCGTTCTTCATGCTCCTGCGACGTCAAGGCCGCAAGCGCGACGAGATTGGCGCTCGAACCGGAATTGACCAGAACGCATTCGCGGATACCGTACCAACGGGCAAAATCGCGTTCGAACCGTTCGGCGAATCGGCCGGTCGTAAGCCAGAAATCGAGCGCGCTATCGACGAGCGACATCACGTCGCGCTCGTCGAATACGCGTCCGGACACCGGCGCTGCATCGTCGCCGCCAACGAACGTGCGCTGCCCGTAGGCGGCGGTAAAGTATTCCCGCGTTTTCTGAAGCACTTCGGCGCGTAACGCTAACGCTTCGGGCGACGAACTTTTATCGAACAGCATCTTCAAGCGGCTTTCCGTCTGATAGCAACAAGTTCCGGTACCATGAAATCGTTTCGCGTAAGCCCGCCTCGAGCGTCCACGCGGGCCGCCAGCCCAGCACGGCCCGCGCTTTGCGCGAGTCGAGGGTTTGGTCCTTGATTTCGTGAGCCGCGACGTCTCGTACGACGGGTTCTAAGCTCGAGTCCATGAGCCGAGCGATCGCGCGCACGATCTCGAAGACGTCGATACGTGACTCGGGACTGAAGTTGAACGCTTCACCGCGCACATCCGGCCGCTCGATCGCTTGTGCGAGCGAGAGATACGCTTCGACGACGTCGGCGACGTAGATATAATCCCGAACGCTCGTTCCGTTGCTACGCAGCACGGGCCGTTCGCCGAGCAACAAGCTGCGGATCGTACCGGGAACGATACGGCTCCAATTGAGATCGCCCGCGCCATAGATGTTTCCGCAACGAGCGATCGCGACGGGGAGCCCGTACGTCACGGAATAGCAAGTCGTCAACAAGTCCGTGCAGCTCTTCGAAACATCGTACGGATGCCGTCCAAGCAGCGGCATATCTTCGGTATACGGTAACGTCGGCGAATCCCCGTACGCTTTGTCGCTCGAAGCGACGATGAACGCTTTGACGAGACCGTCGAAACGCCGCGCCGCCTCGAGCAGATTGTACGTACCGCGGATATTGCTCTCGAACGTTTCCAGCGGATCGCGCACCGCCGTTTGCACCAAGGTCTGCGCGCCGAGATGAAAAACGACTTCCACATCGTGCGCGTTGATCGCCCGCGCACAATCGTCGTAACGCTGAAGCTCGCCGCGCACGAGCGAGCAGCGGCCGGCGATCGCGTCCCGATAGAACGACGATTGTGGATCGTCGTCGCGCACTTGCGCCACGACGTACGCGCCCCGTTCCAGTAGGGCCTTGCAGAGATGGCTACCGACGATACCGGTCGCGCCGGTTACGAGGACCCGGCGTTCATGCCATGATGGCATTGTGCAGCACCCACGGCGCTTTGCCCGACGCCCAGAGATCTTCCAACAGCCGCTTGTCCCGGGCGGTGTCCATGGGTTGCCAGAATCCGTCGTGCTTGTAGCACGATAGTTGTCCGTCACGCGCGAGCGCCGCGAGCGGCTCGTGTTCGAGCAGGGTGGCGTCGCCCTCGATCCGATCGAAGATCGATGGTTCGAAGACGAAAAAGCCGCCGTTGATCCAGCCTTCGCTCGCCTGCGGTTTTTCGATAAACTCTGCAACGCGATCGTCACGGATTTCGAGCGCACCGAAGCGGGCGGGCGGACGGACCGCGGTGAGCGTCGCTTCGCGTCCTTTTTCGCGGTGGAAACGCAGCACCGCGTTCACGTCGATCGCGGCGACGCCATCGCCGTACGTACACATAAACGTTTCATCGCCCACGACGTCACGCAAGCGTTTGATGCGTCCTCCGGTCTGCGTGCTAAGCCCCGTATCTATGAGGTGCACTTTCCATCGTTCGGGCATACGGTGGCGGATCGTCGTTTGACCGGTTGCGAGGTCAACCGACAGGTCGTTGTTCACGGAATAGAACGAATGGAAGTACTCCTTGACGACCTCTTGTTTGTATCCGAGCGCAATCACGAATTCGTCGAAGCCGGCATTCGAATAGAGGTGCATGAGGTGCCAGAGGATCGGTTTACCGCCGACCTCGACCATCGGCTTCGGTCTGAGCGTCGTCTCCTCGGAAAGCCGCGTTCCCAGCCCACCGGCCAGTATGACGACTTTCAAGCGAGGAAGGACTTATCGTCCGCTGCGAATGCCATCAAAGGCGCTTCGGCGCCAATCGACGCCCGGCCCTTCAGGCATTTACCGGCCGATCGGAACCATGCCGAACGAGTGCATATAAGCACGTTCCTTGCCGCGCGAAGGCTTCGAGTGCGAGCTGCACGGGGTGCAAGAGCACTCCGGGCAGGCGAAACCTCGGATCGAAGCGCGAGTGTCCCATCCGCAGCGCGAGAACGTTCCCCATCATCGGCATCTCGCAGCGCGAAATCCTCGCGCCTCCACCCGCCAAGTGAATGGTCCTTGCGAGCGTGTCGCGCGTGAAGTGCGAAAGATGCTTCGGGACGTAAAGCAGCGGCCAGCGACGTTCGAGTAGCTTCGCTGTGGCGGAACTCGTGTTCGGAATTTCGATATATAGGGCACCATCGGGTGACAGCATCCGCAGCCAGCTACGCACCATCTCGATCGGGTCTCCCGTGTGTTCCAAAACGTGCCGCGCGAAGATGAGATCGAAGCGTTCCCGGCTTTCGATGACGCGGGGATATGAAACGTAACGTAAATTTGGCAACGCGGCCTCGAAATACGAGCCCGACGGGGCGGCAGACCGAAAGTCCGTTCCAATCACGACCGCGTCCGGCAACGCTCGTGCCGCGGCCGCCGCGTATCGCCCCGCACCCGTTCCGAAATCTAGGATTCGCTGCGGGCGAACCTTCGCTTCACGCGAGATTTTCTTCACCCACCGAGCCGCTAATCGTTCCTTGAGGGCGGCGATCGAACCGCGTTCGGGAAACTCGTAGTCGGAAGAATCGCCCTGCGCATACAGGAGCGCTATGGTCGCGTCGCTCGGATACGGGTCCGTGGCGATGAGGCCGCAGTGAGCGCAACGCAAGAGCGCGTAACGATATTCCGGACGCTCGAGGTCCGGTACGTCTTCACACCAAACGGTCATGCCGGCACGCGCGGTGCCGCACAAGCGACATCGCTCGAGGGATACGAGATCGACGCCCCGGAGACTACCGGTCTCCGACGAAACTTCGGCCATCGTTGGTTGCGCATTCATGACCCTTGCAATAGCTCCTTCGGAACGGCGTTTCGCCGAGGATTCGCGCGACGGCTAAAAAAATAACGTCACGTGGTAAGACGAACTCTGTTGCGACCATGCCCGGTTTGCGACTCTCGCGAGGCCGAAACGTTGCATCATCAAGCATTCGCCGCGCCGCGCGAGCTACACGTCCCCCAGAGCTACGACGTCGTGGCCTGCGAACGTTGCGGTTTTGTCTACGCCGATCAAGCGACACCGCAGCACGAAATCGATCGCGATTACGAAGCGCACTCGAAGTATGCCGCGAACGTTGCGGAGCCGGCTGCGACGCACGCCGCCTTCCCGACCGACGCTCCATGGGACGCAAGCCGGCTCGACGGCGTCGCGACATATCTCGCGGACCGCCTCCCGGCTTCGTTACGCGTACTGGATGCGGGCTGCTCGAGTGGGACGTTCCTGCGTTATCTTAAGGAAAAGGGCTTCGACGATGTCGTCGGCCTCGATCCTTCGCATGAAGCGGTCGCGAGCGCAATCCAGCACAACGGCGTGCGCGCCTTCGCCGGCTCCTTTACAACGCCACCGCCGGACCTCGGAAGGTTCGACGTCGTAACGCTCTCGCACACGCTGGAACACATCGCCGACGTGCGCAGCGCGATCGGATCGCTCGAGGCCCTGCTGAAACCGGCCGGTATCGCCTACATCGAAGTGCCGGACGCCGAGCGCTACGACAGCTATCTCATCGCACCATTCCACGACTTTAACACCGAGCACATCAATCACTTTTCGCTCGGCGTCCTGCGGACGCTGATGCGAAATGCCGGCTTCGAAGAGATCGACAGCGCAGCGAAAATCGTGTACTGCTCGGAGCGTGACGAGTACCCCGCAATCTTCGGCCTTTGGCGTAAGGTGCAGCGGCCGACGAATTCCGCTGACAATATTCACCGCGATGAAGCGCTCGTCGCCGCGGCGAGGCGATACGTCGATGCATCGCGGCGGCGCATGTCGCGTATCGACAAGGCGTTGCGAGCCGACTTGGGTGACCGTGACGACGTGATCCTTTGGGGCGCCGGACAGCTTTCCATGAAGCTCTTGCGCGACACCGTGCTCGCGACCAAACGTATCGCCGCGATCGTCGACTCGTCTCCGCAGCGTCACGGCATGCATGTCGGCTCGACGGAGATCGTCGCGCCGACGGCGCTTCGCGAACTTCCGCCGTTTCCGATCGTCATCACTTCGATTCATTCCGACGAGGCTATCGCGCAAACAATCGAGCGGCGCATGGCCTTGCCGCACCAAGCCATCCGTCTCTATCGCGCTGCCCCGAACTGAGTGCGGCGATCAGTACCTATTTTTTCCGCCGCATCGACCCGGGCGCCGAAACGCTAGCCATGCTTGCCGTCGCCGTGGTCGCTCTCGTAACCGTCGGTATTACCGGGACGTATCTCGGCGCGACGTGTCAATCTCGCGGCACGGTGCTGTTAGAAACACTGCCGGCACTTGCGCCGCCAATCGGCAATCCATCGTTTGCGAAAATCGAATCGCTCGTGGTCGACGGGCGTCCATACCCGCCGTCGGCAAGCCGCGCGATCTCAGTGGACCCCCACGGTTCGCTTGAGATCCGCGGATACGCCGCCGACCCTTCGGCGCGAATCCCCGTCGTTGCGGTCTTTGCCGTGGTGGATGGCGGCGCACGTACGTACCGGGCCACCTATGGCGCAGACGGCGCGCGGCGCGCGCCGGCGGGCGACTTTAACGAATCTCGAGCTACCGGCTACCATGTCGTCGTTCCCGCAGCCGATCTTTCGCCGGGAGCGCACACGATCGCGCTGCGAGCGGTTCCGCGGAAGCTCGACGGCTACTATGGAGTGGGCGTTCCTGTCCACCTTATGTCGCGCTGATGGCCGCAACGATCGTGCCTCGCTACGACCGAATAGCGCGCGGCTTCGCAATAGGCGGCGTCATCGCTGCGGCAGTGGCACTAGCCCTGCTTTGGGTCTATTTGGTTCCGATGCTGGAAGCGTCAGATGAGAGCGACCATTTCGATTACGTGTTGAGCGTCGCGCATGTCGGGCACCTCATACCCGCTCGGACGCTGGCGCCGTATCCGACGTACGATGCCGAAACCTTCTTCCTCGAAACGTACACGGCATTTTCGCGTATCGATCTCAACCTACACGATCGCGTTCCAACGGACTACGGTAATCACGATTTCTACGAGCGGATCGACCGTCGTGCGCGACTCCAATTGTCCGACCGGTGGACGTCCGGTCCGAACGCACATAGTCCCGTTCTTCTGCCGTTCTATCCCTTCGGGTATTACGCTCTAGCGGCGACGTGGATGCGCGCTTTCGGTGGAAGCGGCGATTCCATCGTCCGAATGTTCTTTGCCGCCCGGCTCCTATCGGTCGCGCTGCTCGCGATCACGCTAACTTGCATTTTCGGTATCGCTCGCCTGCTTGGCGTTCGCCCGCTGGCGGCCCTCGTCCTAACCGCCGTTATCGGAACGTTCACGCTCACGACGTTCGTCGCATCGTACGTGCAGCCGGATAACCTGACGTGGACGTGTTGTGCGCTGGCGTCGTATCTCGCCTTACGGCTGCGCGCTCGCGCGAGCTATCGCATCGCGGTACCGCTCGCGATCGTGCTCGGGGTACTCGCCATTACGAAGTACCAGTATTGGCTTACCATGGCGGCCACGATCGCTCCGCTCGTCGTGATGGTACTCGTACGGCGCTCCACGTCGACGCTCAAGCGCTTGACGCTCCCGCCGATCTTGCTGATGCCGACGGCTATCACGCTCGCGTTACAATTAACGCTTATCGGAACGAATCCCAGTTTCACCGTTTCCGAGACGTCGCATTTGCCGAAGCTCGCTTCAGCCGGCGACGTCTGGTCGTACGCCTTCACTTTTACGGCTCTGCTGTGGGCGGCGTTCTACCACTTTTTCATCGCCGGATTCCAATACGAGCTGGACGCCGATCCACACTTCTCGGGAGCGACGTCGTACTGGGGAAACACGGGTTGGCTCGACACTCCGCTTTCCTTCGGTCATCCGGCGATCGATGTCGCGGTGCATTTCACCATTCAGATCTTCAACGTGGCGATCATCGTACTCACCGGATGGTGGCTCGCGAGGACGACGTTTCGCCTGGCACGGCTCGCGTTGCGCCGCAGCGCTGGAACGGCCGCGCGGCTGGCAAGCGCTAACGTACCGATCAATAGCTACCTTTTCTTCATCGCCTTCATGATGTTTTTCTACGCTTTGACCAATAATATGTGGCGCGTTTCCGGCCGTAACTGGCTACCGTTCGTCGAACCGGCCTTTTTGCTCGGATTTTGGTATGCGCCGCGTGCGTTGCCGCGGCTGCGCTGGCGGCGCATCGCCGGTGCAACGGTTCTCGCTGCGCTCGTCGCATATTCCTCGGTCGGCAGCTTCTTCGCAGCGGCGTCTGCCGAAGAACGCTACTATGGGCGGGACTACGTGCCGCCGCTCGCGTCGATGCATCGCGGCCCGCCATCCGATATTGTAGTGGATCAGATCTACACCGCCGCCGATCCGTCGCGGGTCCCCGTCGATGCGAAAGGCACCGTGTTCGCCGGCGTACGACAGGGCCAGCAGATCGAGCTTACCGGTTGGGCCGCGGACATCACGCAGCGCAGTGCTGCAGGCGGCGTGGTGGCCGTGATGGACGGCAAAGACGAGATCGCCGCAAGTTACGGATTCGCAACGGAATATGTGTCGAAAAACCTCGGCAACCCGCTGTTTTTTTGGGCCGGCTACCACTTCTTCATACCGACCGACAACTTCACGTACGGCGAACACGAAATCTCTCTTTTCGTGATCTCGAAGGATCTCAAAACATATTTCCCGACGACGCGTCAGATCCGCATCGTCATCGACCCGCCACGGCCCATCGTCATCGGCGACCACCGACACATCGTGGGCTCGCTAGACCAAGCCGTGTCGGTCCGTCGCGGAGTGACGATCGGGCCGGAGACCGACGAAGTGTGGCTCGAACGAACCGATACGCTCCTGCTGCGCGGCTGGGCCGATGAAGTGATCCATCATCGCGCCGTCGAGAAAATCGAGATACGCGTCGACGGCCGCAAACGTTACCTCGCGACGCTGGGAGACCTTCGTCCGGAACTCATCGCCACGTTCCCCAATTCGCCGCCGAGCGTCGCAATGTACTCGGGCTACACCGCGCTCGTTCCGATGCGCGATCTGGCGGACGGCATTCATCATCTTTCGATGACGGCCTACGATTCCGTGACGCACGAGCCCGTTACGTTGCTTGCCGACTTTACTTTCGGCTGCTATAGCGCCAGGTCGTACGCCGGCTTTCTAAAGTCCCCCTACGTCGCGCGTCCGCTTCCGTTCTCACATGCGGACCTTCGCGGCTACATCGACGTGGTAGCGCCGCTGGAACAATTCGACGATAGCGCACAAACCGGCGCGGTTTGGGTCGACCGCCAAAATCTTCTGTTCATTCGGGGCTGGGGACTGGACAAGACGCATAGACGAACTGCGGGTAAACTTACCGTCGTTATCGACGGCACGTTGCGTCAGCCGATGCATATGGGCGCCTTTCGCGGCGATCTCGCGGCGCTGTTTCCGACGTTACCGGCCACGCTGAGCACTTATGCGGGCTTCAACGCCGCAATTTCCATGGCGAAGCTCGTGCCCGGCGCACATCGTTTCTCGATCGTCATCGGGAATGGTAAGGGCGGCGAAACGCCACTCGTCCGAGATTTCCGATTCGCCGTCTTCTAATGCAGCGAGCCATGGCCGCGGCCGTATGCCTCATCGCTATCCTCGGCACGTACGACGTCGCACGGTCCGTAACCATCCGTTGCGTTCGCCCGGCAGACCGTTATCGCGTAATCGCGCTCGGCGACCTGGACCAGCTTTCGAAGCCTTTAGCGGAGATTGCGATCCACGCGCCGATCCACGGTCGGACCGGTCAGGCGCTTAAAATTCACGTCACGATGGCTCGCAGAGAGGGCGCAAACGTCGGACCAATCTTTGCATATCTCGACCACGGGCGCCCGTTTCCGGTCACCTTGCAGGGAGACGCACTCGACGTTACTTTGCCGTCCGAGGCAATCTCGCAAGGGGCGCATGCGCTGACGTTTCGTGTGATTACGGCCGACCTGACCGGCTACTCTGAGGCCATGGGCGATACCGAAATCGTCGTTACCCCATGACGAAATTCCGCATGTGGGGCACCGAACGGTCGAGGTCGCTGGTCGTACGGACCCCGTGGGCGCGGTCGACGTCGCTCGCGGCCCTCGGTCAAGTCTTGGTAATAAAGTCATTTAGTTCCAGGAAATAGTTTTCCGTCCCAGAATAGGCGCTCGATGCTTATCCCCGGTGCTCTGTTTTGCCTGCGATTTCATTTTTCAAAATCTTCGTCCGATAGAATAGTGTCAGCATAATGCGGAGCTCGGCCGCCGCCGGAGAGATAGGCGCCATCAACGTCACAGCATCGGAGCGAAAAGCTTTAGTCGTCCTGCCGACGTTCGAAGAACGCGACAACGTCGGCGTCATGATCGACGCGGTTCTTGCGGCTTCACAACATGTCGAGATTCTCGTCGTCGACGATAATTCGCCGGACTTTACGGCGAACGAGGTACGGGGACGGCAGGTGCGGGAGCCGCGCATTCACTTGATCGTCCGGGCGGGAAAGCTCGGTCTCGGCTCCGCCTATCTGCTGGGCTTCAAATTCGCGCTCGAAAACGGTTTCGATACCGTCGTTACGATGGACGCGGACCGCTCGCACGATCCCCGGCATCTCAACGACATCGATGCGCTGCACCGGAAAGGCTACGACCTTGTGATCGGCTCGCGCTACGCTCCCGGTGGGACGATCCATCGCTGGAATGCCCTGCGGAAGCTCAACAGCGCAGCCGCGAACGTGTTCGCGCGGCGCATCGTCGGCAAGCAGATTCGAGACTGTACGTCGGGTTATCGTTCGTACTCGAGCGCGCTCTTGAAGCGCATCGGAACTCTCCAGCTCGAATCGCACGGCTATTCGATGCTCGTCGAACTTCTCTATGAAGCCGTGCTCGCCAAAGCGCGCATCTCCGAGATTCCGATCGAATTTCACAATCGCGTCGCCGGAGATTCGAAGATCAGCTGGCGCGAAGTCGCGGAGTCGGTCGTCACGCTGGGGCGACTGAAGTTGCGGCAGATCCGTCTGGCGCGCGCGAAAAGACTCGTCGAGACGACGTAAGCCTCTACCGTTTACGGTAGACGGCCCCGACGCACGTGGCGAGCCACGGCGAACGGTCTAAAAGGCCCAAAACCGGCTGCGTGCGTTTGGAATGTTCGCCCCAGCCGTAGAGACGGACCAGTTCGAGGTCGTACTTTTTCGCGAATCCTTTTAAATCGGCCGGAGAGTACTGACATTCCCAGCCTGCAGGCCAACGTTTCAAAAACATCATGAGCTGCTTGTAAATCGTATACGGATTGAACGTCTGGGGCACGTCGACGATGATATAGCCGCCCGGTTTTGTCACGCGAATCTGCTCGCGCAGCGGCGCATCGATATCGGTGAAATGTTCGAGCACGCCTTGCGAATAGACGACATCGAACGTTGCGTCCGCGTAGCCTAACGCTCGTAAATCGTCGGCATTTAATTCGACTGCGACGCCTTCCGACGCGGCGCGCTCGATGACGAGGTGCCGTGCAATCTCGGAGCGGTCGTTTGCGTAGGCGGCCGCGCCGATCTTTGCCAGCGCGACGATGTCGCGGCCGGAGCCGGCGCCGACTTCCAAAACCTTCGCCGTCGCGATGCGATCGCCGAGAACGCTTGCGATGATGGGAATCAGCGGTGAGGCGGACGCGAGATTCGGCGTTTTCGACCAGTAGGCGTCCCACAGGCCGATGGGTGAACGGTCGACGTCGACAGACATGCGGGAGCACTCCAAGGCGGGTTGCCGAGCGATTTCTCCGAAAAACGCGCCAATGACTTTATTCCGTAGATGTAACGATTGACGAAGCGCGACGCCGTAGCGGCCACGATCGTCTTTCTGTTGTCGCTTGCGACGTCGTGGCCGATCTTCGCGCATACGGGCATCCCTTCGCTGCACCACGACTGGGCCTGGCCCGCCGACGCCGGTCAAGCGCGAGCGCAGGCGGAAGCTTCCGTCTCACCCGTCATCGCCGACAATTTCGGGTCGCTGAACTTCTATCAATTTAACGCGCTTTTTTGGGCGCTGGCGGGGATCGGCGAAACCGTCTTCGGCAGCGCACTCGCGCTTCGTATCGCCCTGATCTGCATCCTCGGCGGCGGAGGAATAACGTTTTTCTTTTTTCTGCGCTCCGCGTTCGGCGCGGGCACCGTAGCGTCGATCGCCGGAGCCGTACTCTACACCACCAACGCCGTCGTCGCGAACCGGCTCGCCGCCGGACACCTCACGTATCTCCTTGCGTACGTCTCGTTTCCCGTCGTCGTCTGGCAGCTGCTTCGAATCGCGAGGGCGCGCTCGAAGCGAGCGTGGATCGTGCTCGTCGCGATGATTCCACTCGCCATCGTGCACCCGCAGTTTCTCGTGTTTCCGTTGATGGCGGCGCTGCTGGTCGTTCCTTTCGTGCCGGGCGCGGGCCGCGTACCGCTCCTTCTCGCGGCGTTTTTGCCGCTAGCGCTCTCGCCGTTCACGATCGCGGTCGCCTTGACGGGATCGCCGGCGCACGACTTATCCTTCGAACGAACGACGCTGCATTGGCAGTACGTCAATTCCGCGCCGTTGCGCGAAGCGCTCGAATTGTCCAACGGCCCATCCGCTTACGATCAGCTCGCCTCGCCGCTCCTACGTGCCCTGCGCGACGTGGCGATCGGGGCACTTTGGGTCTTCGCGGCAATCGGCGCCATACGCTGCGTTCGCGTTCGACCGTTCTTCGTGTTAGCGGTATTCGGACTGGCGATGCAATGGGGTCTTCGGGGGCCGCTTGGAGCCATACTGGGCTTCTTCTACACGCACTACATTTCGGCGTCGCTCTTTCGCGAGCTGTATCATTTCGCGGTGTTCTCCGTGCTCGGTCTTGCGGTCTGTGCGGTCGCGGCATTCCCGCGAGCCGGCGCGATTGTCCTCGGGCTGGTTTTATGCGAGGGGCTCGCGCAATATTCCGGCGCATATTTCGGCGGAATCGCGTTCGAGACCGATCGGGATATCGCTGCCGTCTCGAAAATCGTGTCCGCCGACCGGCGAGCCGGCTACGTCGCGTTCTTACCGATGCTGCAACCGGTCGGTCCCGATTCCGAGCACGCCGGTGACGATCCGCAGGCCTTTCAATTTCCCGGCCATGCGACGCTTCACGAGTTCATGCCGCAAGTGCCGCTCGTGCAGATCGATCTCGCGCTGCGCTCGAAGCCGGAGAATGCGGAGCGGATCTTCGCGACCTATGGCGTCCGGTACGTCGTCATTCGGCCGACGTGGCTATCGTATTACGAGACGAGTCAGGAACCCGCACTTCGCGCCCTGCTCAAAGACCATCCGGCGATTCCGCAACGGGTCGAGAAGATCGCGGCACACCTCCACATCGTGTGGCGCGGCGAACACACGTGGCTCGCACGCATCGACGAGCCGGCGGCGCTGGTTCATAGCCCGCCGCTCTCGGCGTTGCGGCGCTATCCGACCGGAACGTTCTCCTTACAAACACCCGTCGTGGCGGATCCGACAGAAGGCTGGGCCGACAGCCTGCGCTGGTTCTGGTGGTCGCCGCGAAATGCTTCGGCAGTCGATTCCGGATTGATTACCTCGAGTGCCGCAGCGCTGCACTTCGAAACCGGCGCCGCGCCGTCGGTAGCGTACGCATGGACGACCGGACATGCGTCGCTTAGCTCTTCAACGGGCGTGACGACCATCAGCGGCGACATTGCTGCAGCGTATCCGATCGGCGGCGGCCGCTCGGTGCTCGTCCCCACGCGCGGAAGTGTTACCGGTTTTATCGGCGCCGGTGTGTCGCCGGTGAAGGAGCGAATGCGAGCGGCGGCGCGCCTCGATCGGTGCGCTGCTATATCCGCAGCGTCGCGTCCGACGATCGCGCTGCGCGCGGGCTGCACGAACGCGACGATCGAAGTCCTTGCGAATCGATCGCTCGGCTACATCTTGCGCGGCGGCGGCGCGCAACTGGTTCCCGATCCCGCGCGCTGGGACGCGCAATATGTCGTTTCCAGAGCGGGTGCCGTCGTCCAAAATCCGTTGCTCGATGCGATGGGCCGCGTCGAATTCGCACAATATGCGGTGTGGGCGTTCTCGGGCGGCGCTTGGCTAGTACTATTTACGCAATCGCTCGGACGTCGCGGGCGCGCCGACGAACGGCGATTCCGAGCGCGATGAGGACGAGGGTCAGCGCGGTTATCGCCAGTCCTAGTATAAAACGGCTATCGGCAGCGAAAACGGCGTCGATACGTTTGGCGTGCGAGCCGTCGAAGAGCATCCCGTACCCAAAAGCTTTTCCGAAGCGCGCCGTCTTCGTCTCCCATAGCGTCGGATCCGCGACGCGGACGGCAACGTAGCGATACTGCTGCGGATTATCGACTGAGAAAGAGCCGTTGTCGTGCGTGAAACGTAACGGCCGCCCGGCGAGTGACTCCCGATGAATCGCCGCGACATTGTAAAGCGCGATTCCGTCGGCGAAGATGTCGCCGCGCGTCGACGCGACGCTAAAGCGTCCGTCGCGGACACGCACGTCGCACTGCTGCAACGTATCGGAAAGTTTCATCGTGATCCGGCAGCTCGACGCCGCGAGGATCTGCACCACTCCCGCACGCTGATCCGCGCGGCCGTGAATGACGAACCGCCACAGGCCGTCGGGGACCGCCGTATGGAAATCGAGCCGCGCTTCTTGCGGGCCACCGAAAAAGACCCGAAAGCCATCGATCGACCAGTCGAGCGGTTTTGTGAAAACGTTGCCTACCGACCACGCCGACGCGTCGGTGAGGGTGCCGACGTAGACGTCTTCGCGCGGCAGCGGTGCGTCGGGTGCGGTGAGTCGGATATTGCTGATACACACGTGGGATCCGAAGCCGGCGAGCCGGAGCGATGTCGTTCCGGCATGCGTGCGGACGCGGCCGACGCGATACCATTTGAATCCGTCGAGCGCGAGCGTGCGCGGCACGTCGAGCCGCAGCGAGCGATCGAATCCTTCCAGGCGATATGCCGTCGGCTTCTCGCCGTTCATCGCGCGGATCCACACGTCGGCCGTCCCATCGTGCGTTGCGAACGTGGCCGAACCCTCGATTTTGCCGAATCCGACGATCGACGGCGCCGGCGATCGCGATGCGTTGAAATTCATTTCCGCCCAAGCGACCGTCCCCACGATCCAATGCGCACCGTAGTCCGCCGACCCAAAACGCGTGACGTCGAGATCTTCGCCGGTGGGAGCGAGCGACAGATCCGAAACGGAAAGCGTCTCTTGCGTGGGCTGACACTGTGCGATGAAACACCACGCGCCGCTCTTCGGAACGATGTCGAGCGAGCGCGCTGCGGCGAGCGTCTCACGATCGCCGTCGACGACGATGCCGGCATTGCTGCCGACGGCGATGCTGCCGGCGTCCGTGCGAAACACGTTATCGCCCGCGGGCGTGAGGCCGCTTCGGTTCGTCAAATCGGCGACGGCGATCGGTCGGAGCATCCCGGATTCGACACCGAGATCGTATTGCGCGTGCAGATCGCGAACGGCGATGCGACTCACGCCCAAATCCTCGAGGAGACTGCCCGGAACCGCCGTCCGCGCACCATCGATGGTCCCGAGTGCCCAGCGCGCCGCGAGCGACGACTCGTCGAAATCGTAGGCTACCGGAACACGGACGTCGGGGGCCGTCGGAAAGAGGGCGAGCGGATCGTAGACGAACGGCGCGCTACCCGTATACTGAACGCGCACGCCCGGCGGAAACATCGCGAAACGTGCGCCCGCGTCACGCGCTTCCAGTTCGGCGCGATCGACGGCGTCGACGATATCGCGGTTTTGACTCGCGTCGAACGCCGTCGCGGTGGAGAAGTCGAAGCCGAGAAACGGCGCAACGTAGAGCAACGCCGCAATGCAGACGACGAGCGGCAGAACGGCGGAGCGAAGGAGCACGGGCAGCGGTGCTTCGACGATGTCGAGCAAACGGCGAACCGGCCAGCGTCCGATCGTACCGAACGACAACCCGATCAGAAGCGAGTACGCGAACACTTGCAAGACGAAAAACTTTGACGGATCGCGGAAGAGATCGCCGTAGAGCGGAATATGGTCGTGCAACAGCCCGTTGAACGCACCGAACGGCGAATCCGATCCCGAGCCGAGCACGATGCCCGTTGCGGCGACGATGCCGAGCATCGCCTTCAGCGCCGGATCGATGCGCAGGCGAAACGCGCGCGCGCCGAAGACCAGAAGCGCGCCGTACGCGAGGGCCCAGAAGAAAACGAGATGGTCTCCGAGGTGGCTTAGTTGGTCGAGCGCGTTGTAGTTCGATCGAACGAGCGTTATCGACGACCAGAGCGACGTGAATTGAGAGTAGTAGCCGAGCGACGACGCCGACGGCGAATTTCCGGCCCGTAACGCGCCGACCATCGACGCATACGCAAATACGATGAACGCGAGTAGGAACGGCGGCGCGACCAGCGCCGAGCTCCGCCACAACGTCTCGACGAACGAACCGCCGTAACGAAGGCGGGCGAGCAGACCTACGACTGCGCCGAAGTAGACGAGAGCCGCGAATCGGAAGTCGATCGCGACGACGTACGAGATGCTCACGAAGCCGAGAATCGACGTGAGCGTTCCCCAACGGCGCGCCTGCACGAACACGACGAACGCTAGAGGGACGGCCCAGGCGCTCATCAGAAGATAAATATGGCCTTGCGCGATTTCGTCGAAGAACCATGGGTTTACGATCGAGAACGTCGCGCCGGCGACCGTCCCGAACCAGGAAACGTGCAAGCGTCGCAGCGTGCTGACGTTGCCGCAATACGCCGAGAACACCATGAGCAGGATGAGAATCTTGCTCGCCAAGCCCGTCCCGAAAATGAGCTGTGCGAGCAGATAAGGCCCGAGCAGCACCTCTTCGGAAAGAAACGATGGGTTGGGGCGCCCCATATTGGAGTACCAGTCCCAGCTCGCGCTATACCGCTGGAGGCTCGTCAGCGTCGCCTCGACCGTCGCTGGAAAATTCGAATCGACGTAGTCCAAGACGCCGGTCTGATGCCAGAGCGCGGCGAGTACGAGAAACGAGGCGCACGCGCCCCACGCGAGTGCGCCGGCGAGCGGGCGCGAAATGCTGAGTCTCATACGACGCGCTCGTACACGGACTCGTACGCTCGAACGACGTGCGGCCACAGGAACGCACGGCTGCGTTCTCGGCCGGCACGCGTCAAACGGCGGCGCAATTCGGCGTCTGCGTCGAGCCGGCGGATAGCGCGCGCGAGCTCGGCATCGTCGCCGGCTTCAAAGAGCAGCGCGTCGACGTCGTGCGTGGCGATGTCGTTGATGCCGCCGACGCGTGAAAGAATGCACGGACTTCCGAGCGACATCCCCTCGAGCGGCGTTGCGGGAAACGCTTCGGTTCGCGAGGTTACGATCGTGGCAAATGCGCCTTCGAAAAGCGACGGCAAGGCAGCGTGCTCGACGAAGCCGACGAACGATACCCGATCGGTCAACGCGTAGCGTTCGACGAGCGCGCGCAGCGAGCCGAGCGCCCCATTATCGCGCCCGACGACCACGAGCCGCAGCGATAGCCCCGCTTCGCGCACGCGCCGTAGCGCTTCGATTGCGATATCGAAGCCCTTGAGCATCTCGATGCGTCCGACGCAGAGCAGATACGGTCCACGCGCGAGTTCCCGTGCGACCGCGTCTCCCGGCGCGAGCGCTTCGTCGAACGCATCGAAGCCGTTATTGATGACGATCGCATCGGTGCGGCCGCGCTCCGCCGCATCGTTTGCGACGGCGAGTGAGACCGCCGTCACGAAGCGGCTCTTACGAAAAATCGGCTGACCGAAGAGCGAGTCGTAGAGGCGATACGTATTCGCCAGCAGCGCGCCGCTGCGCGGGATCGTGTAGAGAAAACCGTGCAGAGAGTAGACGACCTTCCGATACGGCACCCACAGCAGCGACGCCAGATCGACGAGCGGATGGCCGTGGCCGTGTGCGTTGACGACGTCGCACGAGCGCAGGAGCGCGCGGACGCGCAACAGTTCCGTCGGATACGGCGGCATGTAGGTGCGATAGGCCGGCGCGGGATGCGGAAACTCCCGGAGACGCACGACCGGATACGCAAACGACTTCGTACCGGTCGCTCCGTGGGTGTGCGACGTAACGACGTGGACGTCGTGACCGCGCCCAAGCAGATTCGTTGCGAGCGCTTCGAAGACCGCGCCGCCGCCGCCGATCGTATCGGGCGGCATCTCGGGAACCAGCAAGCCGATTTTCACACGCCGATTCCAGCGAAAAGTTCTTCTCGGATCACGCGGCCCATCGCGGACCACGAATACGGCCGCATTCTGTGAGCTAAGTCGTCGCGTTGCGAGCGCGTCGCGCCGCGCGCCTTCTCGATCGCGGCCACGAGCGACGAGATGTCGGCCCCGTTCCATAACGCGCACGGCGCGCATCCGGCGACGATCGACGCGACGCCCGCTTGACGGCTGCACACGACCGGCGTTCCCGCAGCCATCGCCTCCAGGCACACGAGGCCGAAGCCCTCTTGCGTCGTCGGCGACGGTAAGACGAACGTGCGCGCACGGCGATACAGCGACGGCAGCACGTCGTCGCTGACGAAGCCGTAAAACGTCACGACGTCGGCGAGGCCGAGCGACGCCGCAAGCGATCGGTAATGTGCGAGCTTGCTGCCGGCTCCCACGACGGCGAGCGTAACGGCTTCGCCTTTCGTCACCATTGCGACGACGGCTGCGAGCAGCAAATCCAAGCGTTTATATTCGTGATACTCGTCGAGAGCACCGACGAAGAGGAGATCGAGCTCGCTCTCCGGAGCGCCGAGCGGTGCCTCGCCGAAGAACTCCGCGTCGATTCCGGGCGCGACCGACGTCACTTTGGCCGACCTAATGCCGCGCGAACGCAATTTAGCCGCGAGCGTCGCATTCGTCGTCAGGATGCGGCGGGCGACTCCGAGCACGGCATAGTTATGCAACCTCGTCGCGAAGAAACCGACGCCTTTATCGTCCTTGAGATCGGCGTGATAGACGGCGACCAGCGGGATCTTTGTAACGAACGCATATCCCGCCACGACGAAATCGTGAACGGCCGGAGAAAACGTCTGGATGACGTTGCATCGCGTCCGTTCCGCGTAGTGTCGCACCAGCCCGAGCGAAAACGACGGAAAGCCCGCGACGCGGGATGCCGCAACGTAGTGCACGTTCATACCGCGTACCAGTTGCCGGCCGCTCATACCGTTGACGGTCGTCACGACGTCGACGGTCGCTCCCGCTTGGAACAGGCTCTCGAGAAAGCGGCTAGCGTATTTCTCGCCGCCGCCGATACGCGGCTCGAAACTCGCCGCAAATGCGAGAATGCGTAAGCCGTTTGCGTTCACGACCGGACGGCGCCGAGGGAATCGTACACGCGGCACGTTTGCTCGGCCGCGTCGACGGCCACGGCGGCGGACTCGAAGGCCGCACTTTCGGCGAGCACGGTCGCGCGAAAAGCGTCGTCGTGGAAAAACCGCTCGAGCGCGCTCGCGATGCCGCCGGGAGTCGGCGCGAAACTCGATGCGTCGAATCGTCCGAGCGATCCGGCGATGATAGAGGACACCAGCAGCGGCCGCGCGTGATTCGCCGCCTGAAGCAGCGGCCCGCTCATGCCTTGAAATTCGATGTACGGAAAGATACAAGCATCCGCCGCCGCGATGTAGCGGTCGAGATCGGCGCTCTCGATGAATCCGGCGAAATCGACGTTGGCCATCGCCGTAGCGCGTGCGCGCAGAGCTTCGTAATACGCGCGGTAATCGCCGTTATCGTCCTTCTTCGGGTGGTAGCCGGCGCCGAGAACGAGCAGCACGGCGGTGCCGCGTTTTGCCAGGACGTCCATCGCATCGAGCAAATCGTCGATACCCTTATAACCCGTCGCGAATCCGAAATACAGTACGACATTCGCATTTATTGCGATGTTGAGGCTGCGTCGCGCGACGTCGCGGTCGTAGCTTTCGAAAGCGATCGCCGAGAGCGGTATCGTGCGCACCTTGCGTTCCGGAACGCGATAGTCGCTAACGAGCGTATCGCGCAACCACACGTGATGGACGATAAGCTGCTTCGCGGCGAACCCAATAAAAAAAAATATCGTGCGCAGCCCGGCCTTGACCACGTACACGGGGAAGCGATAGCGGTTCTGCCGGATGAATTCCGGTGTGATGCGTGCGATCGACGGAACGTCGTGGCACGTGATCACGAGATTCGCCCGTAAAAGCCAGGCGCCCAAAACGAATAGGAGCGTCGAGAATTCGCCGCTGGCTTTTGGCCCCAAGCAGAACATCGAGTACTGCAGGTGAACGATATGCGGCCGTTTCGCCCACACAGCGCGAAGCAGATCGAGCCAGGCGCCGTACCCGGGCGTCCACATCGCTTCGACCGGTACCGGCTGCGGTGCGAATTGCTCGGGCCGGATCTTCGCCCAAATCACGACGTTCATGCCGAGACGGCGAATTGCGTTCGCGAGCGCGAGCGAGAAATAGGCGCTGCCTTCTTCAGCCGTATGAAGCAGCGGCACCCCTTGAATCATGGCGATGGTAGAACGGCCGTGCGAGTGGGACATTAAGGCCGCATAGTTACGTAGCGGGAAGCGTCGCCCTTCAGGAATGCGGACGGTCACTGCTAGACGGTAAGATCGCGATAGATACGCGCGACGGTATCGGCGATTCGAGCGAGTGAACGTTCCTCCCGAAGCGCGAGCGAGAGCGCTCGGGCTTCGTGCAATTGCCGGACCGAGACGGTTTGGAGAAAGCGTTGGATCTGGTCGACGGTATCGCCGCATACGAGCGTTTCGCCGGGCAGTTCCAGCGTCGCGGCGAGCCGCTGCGATACGGCGAAAGGTTTACCGAGAGCGATCGCTCGTGCGACGGCCGCGCTCGCCGCGATCGTCGCACGGTATGGAAACACGAAGAGTCCGCACGCACCGAGCGTGCGATCGACGTCCGAATCCGGCAAGAACCCGTGAAGCGTCACGGCGCCCTCTCGTGCCGATTCCCGCATTACATCCGCGATGAAACGACGATAGGCGGTGTGACGCGATAGCCGCGGATGCTCGCCGCCGACCACCTCCAGCTCGACGCTGCCGCCGGAGCTGCGAATACGGTTGACCGCGTCGATGAGTTCGCGAAGGCCTTTGTACTCCGCCAGAAACCCGAAGAACGCGAGGCGCAAAGCGTGACCGGGTACCGACCCGATATCCGGCGCCGGCTCGCGATCGGGCACGAAAAGCGGGACGCAAGCGATACCTTTGGCGCCGGCCAAAACGCGTCGTTGCGACGCTTCGTGCACGATCGTGCGCGAAGCGGCGCGCGCTATGGCGTACTGATTTCTTCGCAGAAGCCAAAGTACCACTCGATCGAAGGCGTGCGGCGCTTTCCATAGCCGCAGATCCGCGACGGTAAAATTAGCTGGGATGACGTGATGCAGCGTTACGACGGTTCCCAATCCGAGCGCTCGCCATAGCATCAGAAGAAAACTCAATTGCATCGAAGCGAATACGCTGCCGAAGAGAGCCGTTTCGTATTGTACGTGGACGATGCCCCGTGCCCCAGCGAGCGCAAACGTCGCTTGCAGCAAACTGTACGGTCCGAAGTTCCAGCAACGGCGTACGGTGAAGGCGTAACCCGCTACGTCGGAATCGGGGAGGTCACGTTGGCATAGCACTTCGCTGCGAACGCCGTCACGGGTGAGCCGTTCCACGAGCTCTCGCAAGTACGAGCCGGCGCCGCCAACGTTCCCGCGGCGTGCCGGCAGGGGCCCTACATGGTAGACCACGTCAGATACTTAGAGACTTCTCTACGGGTTGCCCGGAGCGATCGTTTATGAACGAAACCGACCAACGCTTGCCATTACGCGTGAAGATTCCGCGTCGGGAAGCGCTCGATTGTATGAAGCGCAGCAATCGAGCTCCATCATGCGAGGCGATTGGGACGATGTTGCCTTCCGGCGTCACGACTCTAGCTTGCGAGCCGTGTAATTGAAGACGATGGAACGCCCGATAACGGACGTGCACGGGCCGGCTTTCGGCGGTCTCGATAGCGAATCTGAGTTTCCGAGATAGTGCCGTGAAGAGATAAGGCCGAGCTTGCGCCACTTCGACGATCGCATCGAAATGCCGGTCACTGAACGCGTACCAGAACATGAGGCGCATTCTCGCGAGCGGCCGCGACAAAAACAGCCCGTCCGACGATCTCCGTTCGCAGGCCCAGACGACCTCATGCCCGTTCGCTCTCCACGATTCTATCTGCGCCGATAGGAAGGCTTGGATGGTGGCATTCGCTATGGGAGATTCTTGCGAACACACGAGAATTCGCATCGAATCCTGCACCTTCAGCATCGCGTCCCCTGCGATGGATTCAAAGTATGGGACTCGAGAGAAGAGCGAATCTCGCAGCCATAGAAACAGCAACGCGCGGAACATCGAAATGGCCGTTGGGAGCAGCGCCACTTTCGAACCGTCGGCGGAGTCGCGCCACGTCGTGGGCACTTCATCGACTTGGGCGCCGGAACGGTCGAGCACCAGCAACAACTCGATGTCGAAAGCGAAATTCGAAAGCGTCAGCTGCCCCAGGACGCGACTCAGGGACGCACGCTTGAAGACTTTCGCGCCACACTGCGTGTCCGTCGCGCGAAGGCGTAGGAGCACGCGCACGAGGGCGTTGAAGGCGCGCGAGGCGACGCGGCGTGAGAGGCTTTGCTGCACCGGAACGCGAGCACCGGCTAGCCAACGCGAGCCGATGACACCGTCGACGTTTCTCTCGGCGCACGTCGTCGCGAGCCGGTCGAATTCGAACGCCGACATCGACCCGTCCGCATCGACGAACCCAGCGAGGGGCGAGTTCCCAGCTTTGAAGCCGACGCGAACGGCACCGCCTTTACCGATCTTCGCATCGATCTCGACGAGCGTCAGGTTTGCAAAATCACGCATGCGTCTGCGAACGACATCCGCCGTCGCATCGTTTGAGCCGTTTACGACGACGATGATATTCGCGCGGCCGCCGAAGTGGGTGCAGAAATCGACGATCGTCGGTTCGATGCGATCGCTCTCGTTGTAGGCGGGAACGATGATATCGATATTCATGCAGCAGCGACGCTAGCGTCGCAAAGTTTTCCCGTTCGCACGCACGGGCATCGGTGCGCGCGTGTTCTGTGTAGCACCTTACTTCGAACGAAGCCTTCTAGCGTTACCGCCTTAGCCCGTAACGATGGTCGTTTCGGCTTCGCGCAGGGCACGGTCGCGTGCACCGCGCCGGGATCCTGCAACTGCGGCGGTGAGCGCTCCGGCGTGGAGCGCGTGCAGGGCCGTCGGCAAGATACGAGCGCGCTTCGCCCGCGGTAAGACGCGCGATACCGCAAGCTGGATCGTCGAACGACGGCGCACTGCGATCGACGTTAGTTGCAACCACGTACGCTTAGCGGCCACCAGCGGGCCCATGGCCCGCTTCGACGGGCTGCCGGGAGCAGACTGCGACGACCTCCCTGGCACCGGCCGCCGCACGTGCGTGGCACGATACGCCCGCTTTTAGGGTGGGTCACCCGCGGTGAAAAGCTCGTCGACGAGGATGCGGAGCTCGGGAAACGCCGCGTGTTCGAACGTCTCTCCCGTGGCGACGATGCGCGCGCCGCTACCGTCGTGTACGACGATCCGGCATCGTTTGGGGTCGACATCGAGAACGACGAGCGCGCCGCGGCCAAGTTAAAGCTCGATCTTCCGGGCGACGTTCCGTTCACGGTCGCTCGGCAAGCGGACTTCGATCGCGAGGTCGGGCGCGAAGGGCAGCCGCTGCTTCTCCCGGTGCGAGAGCGCTACGAGCCGCCCCGCAGATACGAATGCGACGTCGGTAACAGCGATGTCGCGCTCTTCGGGTTCGCGTCGAGCCAGAACCGGGCTTCCGAAACGACGACGCCCGGCCGGCCTTTCCCCCATAACGCAAGCCGGCAAGCAAGCTCGGCCTGCAACTGCGCGTGCCGTAACTGCGGGCTCATCTTCTGCACTTCGATGCCGTCGATGAGTTCGAAATACGGCTTCTCGGAATCGAGCCGTATCGATTCCGCGTCAATATCCAACGAAAGCCCCACGCGATAGACCTCACGCCATCCGATCACGTCGTTACCGTAAGCTCCGATCCTAATCGTTGACGACCGTCGTACCGCCTCCGGCGAGGGCGCGATCGAGCGCACCCGGCCCCGTTCCCGCAACGATCGCCGTGCGCGCGCCGGCGCCGAGGGCGTGCAACGCGCTCGCGATCTTCGGTTTCATGCCGCCATCGAAGGTGCCGTCGGCGAGGTATGCCTGGGCTTCGCGCACCGTCAGCCGTTCGATGCCCGAGGCCGCATCGTGCACGTAGCGCCGCACGCGATCGACGTTCGTGACGACGACGTAGGCGTCGGCGCGGAGCGCTCCGGCGATGGCGCCGGCCGCCGTATCCGCGTTGACGTTGTACGCGGTCGCGGCATCTTCGGCGATGCCGAGCGGCGCGACGACGGGCACGATGTTCGCTGCAAGCAACGCATGCAGCACCTCCGGCCGCACCGTAATCACGTCGCCCACGAAGCCGAGCGAGACACCATCGACTGCCGGCGCGGGCCGCGCCACCAGCAACATCCCGTCTTGCCCGCTGATCCCCGCGGCCGCGACACCGCGGCGCGCGAGCGCGCGCACGAGGGCCTTATTGACGGTCCCGCACAACACGCTCTCCGTCACGGCAAGCGTCGCTGCATCCGTCACGCGCAAGCCCGCTACGCGCGTACCGACGATTTTGCGCTCGGCAAGCGCGACATCGATCTGCGGCCCCCCGCCGTGCACGAGCACGACCCGGTCCCCTGCGGCGGTCCGCCGCGCGATGTCGTCGAGCAGCGGATCGTCCGCGTCCGCCATCGCGTTTCCGCCATATTTGAGGACGATGAGCACGCGGGGCGCTTCGCGTCGCGCAAGAACGCTCCCGCCGCCGTACGCGAAAGCTGCAGATCGCCCGCGATGATGTCGACTTCGAGAGCGCGGGGCCGCCGGGAGCGACGTGGAACGGTTCGCGCAATGCCGATGAAACTCTACGCCGCGCGATGTGCGCAACGGCGCTGCCTGCTGGATGCGGCCATCGAACGGGTGCTCGCGGTGTGTCGAGCGGAGCCGAGCGTACGGGAAGCCTTCGTTTTTGGGTCTTACGCGAGCGGCACCATCGGACCGACGAGCGATCTCGATATCCTCATCGTTCGCGACACCGAACTCGGAATCGTCGATCGCGTCGCGGACCTCGCCTTCGCCGCGCGGACGGTCGTGGCGCTCGACCTCGTCGTCGTCACACCCGAAGAGCGCGAGACGACGTTCAGCCGGAGCAGTTTCGGCCGCACCGTTCTCTCGACGGCTCAGCGCATATATGCAGCGTAATCGCTTCGCGACCGCACGCGTATGGCTCGGAAACGCGAGACAGATCTGGAACTGGCGCGCGAAATAGTCGAGCGTTTCGCAGCGCGAGCCTGCTTCCACGCGCAGCAGTGCTCGGGGTTCGCGCTTAAAGGCGCGCTCATCGCCTTGGCCGACGATCATCCTCGCACGCACGTCGGCGAAGGCCTGCTCCGAGAATTGGAAGCGCTCGATGTTGCGATTCCCGAGGACGTGCTGCCGCGGCCAATCGGCTGGATTTGTTTTACATCGGGTCCCGCTATCCGGATTCGCTAGGCGGCGCCGACCCCCGCAAAGTCCTCTCGCGCGAGGATGCCGAGCGTGCCATCGTGCTGTCGCGCCGCGTGCTCGAGTTCGCGACGGCGTTGGTCGACGAGAGCGTCCCGCCGACGTAGGGCGAAGAATCTTACGAACTGACACGATCTGCTCTCGCGTTTCCGCCATATTTGAAACCGATGAGCACGCGGGCGCTTTGCGTCGCAAGGGCGCTCCCGCCGTCGTACGCGAAAGCCGCGAGGTGAAGCGCGTCTTCGATCCGATCCACCGATTCATCGCCCTCGACGATGCCGAAGTGGCGCTGCTCGATACGGCGCCCGTCCAGCGCCTGCGCCGGTTGCGTCAGCTCGGACTCGCGTACCTCGCCTTCCCCGCAGCCGAACATTCGCGCTTCGGGCACGCGCTCGGTGCGCTCGCCATCGGCGAACGCATCCTTACGGCACTACGAACGAACAGCGGCGACTATTTCGGCAGCGAAACGGAATTCGCGGCGCAGCGGCGCCTCCTGCGCGCGAGCCTGCTCCTTCACGACGTCGGCCACGGCCCGTTCAGTCACGCGTGCGAGGCGGTCCTCGGCATGCACCACGAGCTGCGCACCGCGGCGATTCTCGAATCGGCCGAAATCCGCACCGCTCTTGCGCGGCTCGAGGTCGAGCCCGCCGACGTCCTCGCCCTCGTCGCGGGCGACCCGGCCGGCAGATATCCCGTGCTGCGCGAACTGGTGAGCGGTCCGAATCTCGATGCCGACCGCATGGATTATCTGCTGCGGGATAGCTACTTCACGGGTGCGGTCGGCGGGTCGTACGATGTCGAGCAGCTCATCGGGTCGCTGCGAATTTTCGAAACCGGCGGCACGCTCGCGCTCGGCGTCGACGCGCGCGGCGTCGTCGCCCTCGAATCGTTCATCGTCGCCCGCTACATGATGTTCGCGACCGTGTATTTCCATCACACGACGCGCCAATTCGAACGCATCCTGCAGACGGCGCTGCGCGAAACGTGGCCGGATGCGCGCGCGCTCGATCCGATCGAGGCGTTTCTCGCGTGGGACGATTTCCGGGTCCTCGAATCGTTCCGTTTTTCGACCGGGAAGGCGGCGCGCGCCGTCCGGGATCGCGAGAAATTGTATGCCCGCGTCGCGGAATTCAATGCCGCTAACGACCTCGCAACGTTCGAGCGCTGCCTGGCGCGGCTTACCGAACGTTACGGCGACGCGGTGTGGGCCGATGCGCAGGAACAGCTGATGCACCGCATGCCGCTGGGCGGACGAAGCACGGTCCTTGTGAACACGCACGCGGGGCTGATCGATGCCCGAGAAGCGTCGGACCTTATCAATCGCGTTACGGGGAAGGCGTATTGGCGCAAGCTCTACGTCGAACGGGAACGCGTCGATGTCGCCGAGGCGCGCGATGTCTGCCGCTCCCTCTCGGCCGACGTCTCGCTCAAGCTCTTCGGAGCGATGTCCTTTCAAAAAAGTTGATCTACGGCCGGATTTTTCAGATTTCGTTGAAACCAAAGGGCGCTTCGGTTAGTATATTTAAATGACGGTACGCGGCGGCGGCGTCCGATTCCGGATCCATCCGCAAGACCATGAGCCGGTTCACGCGCACGGTCGATACGGCGAAACAATCGCGATCATAGAGTTCAGGGCAGACGGCACGGTCACTCTCGCAGCTCGGAAAGACTGCGTGATCCCACGCGATGCCAAAGCAAGCGACGTTCGAAAAATCCTCAAAGAAGCCGCAACCCATTTCGCCGAAATCACGGCCGCCTGGGAGAGCATGCAACGATGAATAAGACAAAAACGCGAATCATTACGTCGAATGCTGAGATCGACGCTGCGGTCGCTCAGGCAATAGTCTACGACGAAGTTCGGCCGCGCGCGCTCGCAGCGGAATATCGGCAAGCCGACGATGTCATCGTAATTCGACTTGCGACTGGAGTCGAAATCGTAATCCCCCGGAGGCTCTTGCAAGGTTTAGAGACCGCCGACGCCCACACGACTGCAGATATGCAGATCGACGATCACGGCTCGGTCTTACACTGGGAGTCGCTCGACCTCGACCATTATGTGCCGGGGTTGATCGCTGGTGTATTTGGAAACCGCAGGTGGATGAGCGAAATCGGAAAGCGTGGCGGCCTCAAACGCAGTCCCGCGAAGGTCAAAGCGGCTAGGGCGAACGGACGAAAGGGCGGTCGACCGGCAAAATCCGCCGGAAAGTAATGCAATAGCTGTGCGCATCGCCGTCGTGGGAGCGGCCGGCCAGCTCGGTTCCGAACTGATGGGCGCCTTTGCGGGGGACGAGCCGATCGGTCTGACGCACGACTCGTTCGAGCTCGAAGATGCGGCGGCGATCGCCGCGATGCTCGAACGCGAGCAGCCGGAACTCGTCGTCAACACCGCCGCGTTCCACAACGTCGATCGCTGCGAAGAGTCGCCCGAGCGTGCCTATGCGGTCAATGCGATCGCGGTCGACCGGCTCGCGCAAGCCTGCGGGAAACGCGACATCGCGCTCGCGCACGTGAGTACCGATTACGTTTTCGACGGTGCCACCGAACGGCCGTATGACGAGCACGACGCTACGCGGCCGCTGAACACCTACGGCATCTCCAAACGTGCGGGCGAATTGCAGCTCGAACGGCGCGGCTCGCGGCACTACATTTTCCGCACGAGCGGCCTGTACGCCGCACGTGGCACGAGCGCGAAAGGGAAAGTGTTCATCGAACGGATGCTCGAACTTGCGCCCGCCGACGCGCCGATGCGCGTGGTCGACGACATCGTCTTCTCGCCGTCATATGCCGTACACGTCGCGCACGCGATCCGCGACGTCGTTACGCGCAACGCGTACGGCACGTATCACGTCAGCAACGCGGGCGCATGTTCGTGGCATGCATTCGCGACCGAGATCCTCGCGCAAGCCGGCTTCGCACGCTCGATTGAAAAGACGTCGTCGCTCGCGCAGAGCGGCGGCGTGCGCCGGCCAAAATACAGCGCCCTCGAAAACCGCGCGATGCGGGAGCTCGGGCTTCCCCCGTTGCCCACGTGGCAACGGGGTATCGCCGACTATCTCGCGGCGCGCGGCTGGAAAGGACCGGCGTAACGCGCGTCAAGAACGCGCTTCGCATGGCGATGCAAGTCCTCGAGACGACCTTCACCGATGCGAAGCTTTTCGTTCCCGACGTCTACGAAGACGAGCGTGGGTTTTTCAAGGAGACGTACCATCGCGAGCGCTATCGCGGCGCGGGTCTGCTCGATGAGTTCGTGCAGGACAGCGTCTCGTTCTCTACGCGTAACGTGATTCGCGGGCTGCACTACGATCCCGCGATGTCGAAACTCGTCCAGGTGCTGCGCGGAAAAATCTGGGACGTGATCGCCGACGTGCGCGAGGGGTCGGCGACGCGCGGCCGCTGGCAAGGCTTCATCCTTTCCGAGCACAACCATCGCCAACTCTACATCCCGGCCGGCTTCGCACACGGCTTCCTCGCGCTCAGCGACGACATCGTGTTCTCCTACAAGCACGGCGCGCTGTACGACCCGGCGCGCGAACGCGCCATCCGTTGGGACGACCCGACGCTTGCCATTGCCTGGCCGCTAGTCGGCAGCCCGCTGATATCTGCGAAAGATCGCGCGGCGCCGGCTATGTTGCTTTAAAGGCGTACCGATGCTGGTCGCGCGCGGATACTGCAACGAGCCGGTGCGCGGTGACGAACGCGACATGGGGCAGCAACGCTGTCGGTAACCGCGACACCGCGGCGCCCTTTTGCCCACGGACCGATCAACAGAGGGCTCATCTTCTGGATCTCGATGCCGTGTCGATAAGCTCGAAATACGGCTTTTCGGCGTCGAGCCGGCTCGTCTCCGCGTCGGTGTCGAACGAAATGCCACATGCTTACCCTCACGCGGTAAAAGCTCCCTAATAGATCGACGCGAACGTGCGCTGTTCCGCGTGCACTTCTTCGAGCAGCGTCATCCAGCGGATGTTGTAATAGCGCGGATCGCCATAGTCGTCGGTGCGGTCGAGCGGCACGTGGGCCAGCATGTTCTCGATCGATTCGAGCACCGTGCGCGACGGCGTGAAGCCGAGCGCCGCGCTGAGCTTCGCGTTGCTCATCCGGTAGTTGCGCACCAATTTCGGCTGCGGAGCCTGCTCGAGTTCCACGCGAATCGGCGGTTCGACGAGCGAGAGCGAACCGGCAACGAGCATCGCGAGCTGACGTACCTGATAATTTTCTTCGAGCACGTTGAAGATCTGACCGCGCAGCCGTTCGAGCGGCGACGTCAGCGCGAGGACGTGCACCGCGGCGACGTCTTCCACATCGACGAGCGGGCGCCACATCCAGCCGCCGCCGTGCAAGAAGAGCCGCCGCCGCACGATGGCGTCTTTAACGAACGTATTGACGACGAGATCGAAACGCATCCGCGGGCTGTAACCATAGACCGTGCCCTGGCGAAAAATGACCGGCGCGAAGTGCGCGTCGGCGGCCCGCAAGATCACGTCCTCCGCGTATTTCTTCGAGATCGAGTACGCGCCGCGCGGTGCGACGGCCGTCGTTTCGTCGCACATGACGGGCGAGCGCGCCATCTCGTTCGACGACGCCTCGCTATCGTAGATCGACGCGCTCGAGGCGAACGTGAAACGCTCGATACCGTGCGCCTTGCAGGCCGCAACGAGCCGCTCCGTGCCGATCGCGTTCATCTGCCAGTTCGCCGCGGTGTTGTATTCCGCCGTCGGGTCGTTGGAAAGCCCCGCGAGGTGACAGACCGCGTCGATGCCGGCAAGCCACGTATCGTCGAAGTCGCGCAGATCGCCCGCAACGATCTCGACGTCGAGCCCCGCGAGCGGCGCGCGCCCCCAAAACAGCCGGTCCAGGACGATGGGCCGATGGCCCGCTTCGATAAGCCGGCGGCACAGCACCACGCCGATATAGCCGGCGCCGCCGGTCACGAGTACGCGCATCCGGCGAGGTTAGCCGTAGACGGCGACCGTCCCGGCTCGATGCGAGCGTCGGCCTTCGCTTCCGTACCGGGGTCTGGGAGGCGACATCGGCTTAGCCCCGTCGCCATATTACGCCGGGTAGCTCGGCTGAATACGGTTTACGCTCGGGGAACCGGAGAAAACGCAATCGCCCCTTCCGCCATCCCGAGAACGGCTTACAAGCGCCATAAACACGCCCGAGTAGGCGAGTATTATTGCGCCCCGCGCCGCGTTCAATTGTTGCCGAGATCCGTGTAGTCGGTAACACGCGACACGATCGACTGAGGATCGAGCTCTACTTGGGCTTGCACCGGTGATCGGGTCGGTTCTCGCTGGTCGACCGAAATTGCGCCTCAATATCGGTTGAGGACATCCCGCCTTTCACGCTTTTCAATTGCGTATTAGCGGACTTCAAATCTTCGAGAGTCGCTTTGGGGCCGTCGAGTTCAAGGATGTCGGCGATACGGCCCTTTCCGGTCGCCGAGATCTCCGCCGTCGGGGTAAGTTTGCCACCGGCACGGACGCCCTGAATTCGGGCTTGCTCGATGACTGTGCGCACGGTATGCTCCTCGCGCGAATCGTACACGGTAATCCGACGCGCGGACTAGGCTCGTCGTATTTCGCCAGCTACGAGAAACTGCTCGATATCGAATTCGAAAGCCGGCAGCAGCGTGTGTGCGAATCGGTCGTTGCGCGCGTACGTGCGTTCGCCGTTGGCGTCGTGCGCGACGATCGTCTGACTCCGTGGGTCGACGTCCAACACGACGCGAGCGCCGTAGTCGAGATAGAGTCCCACTTTCCGTGCGATATTGCGTGCACGGTCGCCGGGAGACCGGATCTCGACGGCGAGATCGGGCGCGAAGGGAATGCGCTGCACTTCATTGGGCGTCAATCGCGCCAGGCGCTCGTATGACACGAAAGCGATATCGGGAACGAGCGACGTCGGCCGATCGGCTTGCGTCCGCAACCAAAACCGAATTTCGGTGCCCACGACTCCGCGCGCGCCGGACCACGGTTCGAGCAGCGTCGCGAACGCGGACTGGAGCAACCCGTGCCGCGTCATCGGGCTCATTTTCGGAACTTCGATTCCGTCGATGAGTTCGACGTACGGTTTCGTGGCGTCCCGTCGCTCGAACTCGGCGACGACGTCGAGAGTAGATAGCACGTTCGGCACCTCACACCGATGTTATCACGCGTATGAAACCGCTTCGCAACCCGACGGCGTTCCCGCGTCAATCGTTGTCGTTGATAACGCTGAGTCGTCGCCGATCAGGCGCCGCCGCGTCGGTGGTAGCTTAACGAGTGCGAGCCGGCTCTGGCCCTGCGCGCGTACCTACAAGCGTCCTAGACTGCCAAGGACCCATTTATCGTACGCTTACTGGTATTGCTTAGGAATCTGAACGGCTGGCCTTGCCGCCTTGCCGACTTCGATGGCTTTGCCTAATAAATCGCCGCTGCCCAAATAATCCGCTGTCTGCCCATAAAATCGCCGACCGGGCGAGTATACCCCCTCCATAGAGGACCATACGCCGTGACAGCCCAAGCGAGCGACGTTCACTCGACAACAGGAGGGGGTGCCCATGGCAAAAGTCCCGCCGTTTCATACCAAAACCGAGGAGGAGCCCGGGCAGAAAGACGTTCACCACGACAACGACACGTGCTCTGAGGGCAAGAAGATTAAATCCTATAACAAGGAGCCCGGAACGAACGGAAAGCGGCTCTGCAAAATTTGCGCCGACCTCTAGCATAGCCGCTCGCGGAACGTAACCGCCCAACACGGGCCGGTTGGTTCGTTCTGATCTAAAATATCCCACTCGCGTCGTAAGGACGCGAGTGGGAGTCCAAAGGAGAGGCAGACAGATACCGCCTGCCATCCTGCGTACGGCCCGCCGTAGAAGCGGACTGTCGGCTCCGGGTATGCGTGCCCCGCTCCGCCCTGACACGACTCGAACGTCTCGACGCCGTTTTCGCTGAGTATCTGCACCGCGCGGCGGATACCGTCGTCGATTTGCGCGAGGTCCTCAGCCCGAAGAACCGGGGCCGATACGCCGTTCGGACGCTCGGTCCGCGACGCGCTCACGCAGCCACCCCGTCGAATCGCAAAGAAAAGTCGGCGTGTTTGACTACGCGCTTGCAGCCCGTGCTAGAGTGGCCCCATTGTGCCTTTTTTAGCCGCGGCGGGGCGTGTTCCAATACGGCGACTTGCACTTGGGGCAGATCATCGGGTCCTTGCTCTTGTCGCGCGGAAGCCACTCGTGCTCGCAGCGATCGCAGCAATATCCGGCAAGTTTCACCTTCGCCATAATTCGAAGGTACACCCAACAGGTATCTCCCGTCAAGAAGCACCTGTAAGGTTGACTTACGCCTACTCTTTAGGTATACTCCTAGTAGGTTATACCTGGAGGAAATGGCATGGACGGACGAGAGCAGCGCGGCCTTGAGATTGCGGCCACAAAGAAGCTCCACCAAAAGGGCGACCTTTGGATCGTCCCGTCGCAGGCCGGAAAGGGCACGTACGTCGTCGATCCGACGGCTGTCGCGCCGACTTGCTCGTGTCCTGATTTCGAGGAGCGGCTCGAAAAGTGCAAGCATGTCTACGCTGTCGAATTCGTCGTGCAGCGCGAGACGAAAACGAAGGCCGGAACCGTGACCGAAACGCTTCGCGTCACGTACCGGCAAGAATGGTCCGCCTACAATGCGGCGCAGACGCATGAGAAAGAGCGTGTCGCCGTTCTTCTTCACGACCTCTGCGCGGCGATCGACAACCCGGCGCAGGGCCGTGGTCGCCCCCGTCTCCCGCTCTCCGACACGGCCTTCTGCGCCGTTATGAAGGTGTACGGCGGCGCTTCCGGTCGTCGTACGCAAACCGACCTGCGCGACTTCGCGGCCAAGGGCTACATCGACCGCGCTCCCCACTACAACAGCGTCTTCAACGCTTTCGAGAATCCCGACCTCACGAACATTCTTCACGCGATGATCGAGGAAAGCGCGAAGCCGCTTGCAGCGGTCGAAACCGACTTCGCCGTTGATTCGACGGGTTTTAGCACATCGGAATATCGTCGGTGGTACAGCGAAAAGTACGGTCGTGAGAAGACCGCCGCCATCTTCCTGAAAGCTCATTGTTCTGTTGGGACTCGGACGAACATCGTAACCGCCGTTGAAGTGACCGACTCCGCGACGCACGACGTTCATATGTTCCGTCCCGTATTCGAGCGCACCGCGCGCCGCTTTAAGATCACGCGCATCTCGGCGGACAAGGCGTACAGTTCGTCACGCATTAATGCACTCGTCGTCAACGCTGGCGCGCAGTCGTTCATTCCCTTCAAGAAAAACTCGACGGGCCGGATGCCGAACCGCTTTTACCCAGAACGTACGCGCAATCTGTGGGCGCAAGCCTTTCATCTGTTCATGTATCGCCGCGACGAGTTCTTGGCGCACTACCACAAGCGGTCGAATGTCGAGACGACCTTCTCCATGATTAAGGCCAAGTTCGGCTCGCGCATCCGGTCGAAGACGCCGGTCGCTCAAGTGAACGAGATTCTTTGCAAGGTCTTGTGCCATAATCTCTGCTGCCTCGTTAGCGCGTTCTACGAGTTGGGAATCGAGTCGACGTTTTGGCAACAGAGCGCGTGATCTCATCGCACGATCTCGCAGCTCTCAAGAAATAAGACGCTACTTCCCGAGGAATCTATTGCGCAGTTAGCCGTTATCTTGTCGTTAAGCCGCAGCGCTTTAACGTCTTCGCTGATACCTATGCCAAACCAATTTCCAAACCAACCTTCAAAATACGCGGAAATATCAGCGATGCCGTATTGGCTACTTTGATCTTCCAAGTCAATTTGGAGGCGCCCAACAGAATCAGAAATGTCCGTGACTGCTCCAGTCACGCGAATCCATTTACCGCGATATTGCGCGAAAAGGCGATCACCGTCGCGCGTCGAGCGGTTTTCCTTTAGGTGTCTTAGGTATGATGGCGAAACGTTTACGAATTCGCGCTGACTCGTCGCGAAGTGTATAATAATCGGTATCGCAATTAGAACACTCAGCAGCCAGGATCGTGTCCCGGGACGTGGTGTACGAGCAGCTCTGACGAAGTTGCGGATTAGCTGCTGACGACAGCGGAGATCCGATGGAGTTGGTTTTCGCTGAGGCAGAGTCCACGGATGGGTGTAAATTTGGAGCAGCCGAGCCCAAGATATACGAGGGCCATCGAGCGAACGGAGTGAGTATCTGACGCTCTTCCCGGAGGCTCGATGGCTAAAGAAAGTATACCCC
>JAABUJ010001022.1_pt1 | contig 45195 bp, 42 predicted proteins | sample 5559131 | NCBI WGS metagenome assembly JAABUJ01 (sample SAMN10711875, study PRJNA513366) | rock metagenome | isolation source: Antarctica rocks | place: Antarctica: Victoria Land, Mt New Zealand nord | collected 2016-01-07
CGAACATGACCATCATCGCCGCCGTCATGCGTAAGCTTTTGACCCTAGCCTACGGCGTCCTCAAGTCCGGCCGCGCGTTCGATCCAACCTATGCCGCCCCTTGACAACCAACACCGTATCTACCGCGCGTGATGGTTGTCCCGAATTCAGGCAGTAATCGATCAATTCACGTTGAGCGCGAGTCGCCCGTATCAACATCTCGGCGGAGTGCAGCCCGAAGAACTCCCTGAGCGGAACGCTGGAGTCCGCGTCCGGTTCGCACCACTGAACCCATAATCCATCCGTAGTCTTCAGAAATGAGCGGAAAGTGGAGGGGAAGGTGACGCCGAGTTCGCCTTCCGCCTTGGCGAGTGCCGCTTCTGATGCCGGTGGCGAGGTCGTTACGGTGAAGTCCCTGCCCAATCGCCGGAAATAGGTCTGTTCTCGCGCCACGCGCTCGTCGATCTCGGCTACCGTGTAGATCATTCGACACCCGTACACGGTGCCGGTGCAACGGCGTTTGGTAACGAGAAGTTGCACCACCAAGTACTGAATATCTGATGATCATTCGTCGAAAGGCGATTCGTCAAAAAGACGCCGTTGAGCGGATTGTCGTTGCCTCCCCAGCCTAGCGGCTCGAGGTGATGTGCATCGTAGGTCGAGGGTGATGCGAAGACGCCCGGCGGGACCGACCAACCTGCGTCCTGGTAGTATGTGATCAGCGCTTTGCGGAACTTGGGGCGGTTTGTCACGGTGCAGGGTGGCTTTTCCACTGCGCTTCCGAAGCAATAGGAGAAGGGCCCGTCAGGAAATGGAACTATCCCGGGAGCGTATCCCGACGCAGAGGCGTCGACTTCCGGATAGTCCACGGCTTTATCGTTCAAATCGAGATCGCCGTTCAACTCCGACGTATCTCGATTGCTGAGCGAATCGGTCACCGTGGCGAAGGGACGCGACATTTCGGCGTGCCCTGTAACGAGGGGCACGCTCGTGTGAGGCGTCGCACACTGGAATCCGCCCATGAGGTTCTTAACGAACTTGTACGAGCCGGCGTCCGTCACTTTGGTTCGTGGGTTGCCGCTAGGATCGTTGTACGCGAAGGCGTTGAACGTCACCGAATTTGACTTGAGCGCGTCACCCCCATAACAGTTTGCGATTATGAACGTCTGAAGCACTGACCTCGGATCCCGCACGTCGCCGTTCGCAGGTTCGGCGTTGAGCTTCGCGTAGCAACAATAGTAGGTCGTCACGCATTTATCGACGGAGGCATAGGGCCGAGGCTGACGATGTGCGGTCGACGCCCCTCCCAGAGGATCGACGAAACCGTCAACGACGACGTCGACATACAGCGCCGGTTCGATCTTGATCGTTCCGGACGCGCAATCGCGGCCGCCCTGCGGATTCTGCGGCGTCGGAGGGAACGTCGCACACTGCGTCACCGAGTACGTGCCGACGACGGCGGCGGTTGTTACCGTCAGGGTGCAGGTCGTCGTGATCGCCGGATTGGGACGATACGTAAACGATGCTCCGGAGGGTAAGCCCGAGTCGCTCCAGGTCGGAGTACCAGGATAGGTGGTGTCGGTGCATGTTCGGAGTCAACGGCACCGGTGACGCATGCCGACGTGCCGTCGCTATTGTGCTGGCACGATGGCGGTCCTCCTGAGGCGAGCGGTCGACCCGAACGTGTCTGGGCGAGGGGGCGCCCGTTCACGACGCGACCAAAAAAGAAGCCGCGCACCACTGGGCCCTGACTCAAATGGATAGTGGCCGGCGTCTTGGCCTGAACCGTAACTTGCGTGTTTAGGATCAGCGGGATCGTGAGCGCTAAACCTTGCAGAAGAAACCGCACGAGGAACTCCTTTCAAGTCGGATTCCGGGAGGAAGCAACGCCAATGAGTCGTGAGGGAAGGTCTACCTCAGTTCTCACGGACTCTAGTGCCCTCCGAACTTGCGCGGCGACCTGATGTTCGATTACCGATCGCGCAGGCTGCTCTTGCGGTAGTCCCTCAAAAATGTAATCCGCGGCGATCTTGCCCTCGCGCTCACTCTAACTCGCGAAGGGCGAGCACCGGTGCGCGTTTCATGGTCTGCTGTAAAGACTATGCCGCTGAGCTTCGGATGTGTTGGCGCGGCGAAGCCCTTAACGTAAGCTCGGGAGAAAGAGCGCGCCTTGAACGGCGACCGCGAGGTAGGGCGCGAAGGGGAGTGCGTCGCCGCGGCGGCGTCGTGCGAAGCCGACGCCTGCGGCGGTGAAGCAAGCCACCGCAATGGCAAGGACGCCGAGTTCGAGACCCAGTGCGAATCCGCCCAGGCCGACCAGCGCGACATCCCCGTAGCCGGCCGACTTGCCTTTTGATGTGGCGGCGGCGAGTCCGAACGGCAACATGATTGCGACACCGGCAACGAAAGCCGACCAGTTTCCCGTGGCTACGTCGACGCCGCCGATGATGAGCATCGCAGGAATCGCGACCAGAGCCGGCACCGCGCGCATTCGTAAATCCGAACAGCATGCGAAGTCGAGCGTGGTGCAGACGACGGCGAGCAAGGCGAGGCCTAAGAGGGGCGCGCCGTGTGCGAAGTGCCAGACTCCGACGAAGCCCGTTGCGGCTGCGAGCGCTCCGAGAACCCGATCGTCGGTCGGTGCAACGGGCCGAGCATCGCTGCTGCGCGGGCGAACGTACCGCTCGGCAAGACGTACGATGAGATACGCTTGTCCCGCGAATACGACCCAGCAGAGCGCGAAGACCCAGAACGGCTCGATCATGGGCCCGGCGGTTTTGACATGAACTCGGCGACGACGCCGCCGAAGATCATCACGAACAGCGCCGGCAGCATGAAGAGTGCCATCGGCAGCACCATCTTGGTCGGCATCAAGTTGGCGAGTTCTTCGGCGCGCATCATGCGCCGGTTGCGGACCTCTTCGGAAAGTTCGCGCAGTACCATCGCCATGTTGGAACCAAGCCGTTCGGCTTGCACGACCGCGGTCACGACCGACGAGAGCTGTTCTTGCCGCACGCGGTTCGCCATCGAACGCAGCGAATCGGCGCGGGAGCGACCAAGGCGCACCTCGGAGAGTGACGCTTTGATCTCTTCACCGAGCGGCCCGGTGGCGACTTCCTGCGCATACGCCAAGGCCGCATTGAACGCAAGCCCTGCCGAGACGGTCGAGGCCAGCATGTCCAAAAAATCCGGCAGCGCTTTCTGAATCGCGACCTTACGTTTTTTCACCGCGCCGCCCAGGCGCGATTGCGGCAAGTACGCACCGAGCGCCGTGATCGCGGCGACACCGAGATACCACGTGAGCCCCAAGCCGTTGGCCGTCACGTAGAACAGGCAGACCGTGCACGCGAGCAAACCGAAGGCGAGTTGACGCAGCGCCATTTTCGCCGGCGTAACCGTATACCAGCCGGCTTCGTCGAGCTTCTGCCGTAAGCGGCCGCGCTGCTCGCGGTTGAATATCTTCGCAAAGACTTCGGTGCGGCTGCCGCTGCCGTCCCATGCAAGCGCTTCCACGCGCTCGAGACGTTTGGCGATGTCACTTTTGACCGGAATCAGCGAATAAACGAGCGTTCCGATCGAAAGCGCGAACGCCGCTCCGATCGCAATGACGATGAGATTAACGCCGAAAATCATACCTATACGTCCAGCTGTAATATCTTGGCGAGCGCAATGATCGCGGCGAGCTCGAGAAAACCGGCAAGTCCGAGCAGGCAGTATCCGGGAACGGTGTGCAGCAGCGCCGCCGCCATCTCGGGTTGGGTCCCGATAACGAAGGCCCCGATTCCGACGGGCAGTCCGCCGATGATGAAAGCGCCGAAGCGGCCTTGCGCGGTCAGCGAGTTCATCTTGCGGATGACGCGCCGGCGATCACGGATTGTCGAAGCGAGCGTCTCGAGCACCGATGCTAGATCGCCGCCGGTCTGCTGCTGAACCCTGACGACTTTCACGAACATCTTCATCTCGTTGCCGGGGATCGTTTTGGCGGTCTCTTCGAGTGCATCGACCAGTGGAATACCGATGTTCGTGCGTCCGACGACGCGTCGAAACTCTTTCTTCGCGGGATTCGGCAGCTCTTCGATCACGATGACGAACGCTTGCCGCAACCCGACGCCGACGCGTACCGCGCCTCCGATCGTGCGCAAGACCATCTCCAGCTGGTCGCCGAACTTCTTGAGGCGCATGCTTCCGCGAAAGCGCAAGTACATGAGGCCGACGACCAGTGTCACTGCTTCGCACACGGGCAACGTAAGCAGCGCGATCAACAGGCTTTGGTGAAGGCGCAACACCACAACGAGCCACAGCACGGCACCGGCGCCGAGCGCCCCCAGCATAAAATCCGCTGCCGCGATCGACATGTCGGCTCGATCGATGTCCTTGCGGAAACCATCGGCGTATTTCCCGGCGAAGGTCCGCAAGTCGAACTCCGTGGAGTACACGAGCAGCGCGATCATGCTGAAGACGCCGGCGCCGATCGCGTACGGGAAAACTCCTACCACGCGGCGGCGACCTGTTGGAGCTTCGCGAGTTCGCGCACGTCGAAGTGGACGCCGTTCTCTTCGAAGCGCGGCATGTAGTGCGGCTGCACGCCCGTGTACTGGAAATCGCCGACGACCTTGCCATCGTCGCTCAGGCCACGAGCCTGATAGCGCACAATCTCTTGGATCGTGACGATGTCGCCTTCCATGCCGACGACCTCGGTGACGCTGACGACTTTGCGGGAACCGTCGCGCATGCGTTCGATCTGCACGATGACGTCGACGGCGCTTGCGATCTGTTCGCGGATCGCCTTGACCGGCAAATCGAAGCCCGCCATCAAGACGAGCGTCTCGAGGCGCGACAGCGCGTCGCGCGGCGTGTTGGCGTGCAAGGTCGTGAGCGAACCGTCGTGACCGGTGTTCATCGCCTGCAACATGTCGAGCGCTTCGCCGCCGCGGCATTCGCCGACGACGATCCGGTCGGGGCGCATGCGCAGCGAGTTCTTGACGAGATCGCGAATGTGGACCGCGCCCTTGCCTTCGATGTTGGCGGCGCGCGCTTCGAGGCTGACGACGTGATCCTGGTTGAGCGCCAGTTCGGCTGCGTCCTCGATCGTGACGATGCGCTCGCCTTCGGGGATGAAGTTCGAGAGGATGTTCAGGAACGTCGTTTTTCCCGTACCGGTACCGCCGCTGACGACAACGTTGAGGCGTCCCTCGACGGTTGCCTTGAGAAAGCCGACGGCGTCCTGCGGAATCGAGCCGAACCGGACCAGATCGTCAATGCCCAAACGTTTGGTACCGAAGCGCCGGATCGTCAAGGTCGAGCCTTTGAGTGACAGCGGTTCGATGATGGCGTTGACGCGCGAACCGTCGGGCAGGCGCGCGTCGACCATCGGCGACGATTCGTCGATGCGCCGCCCGAGTGGTGCGACGATGCGCTCGATGACGAGCCGCACGTGGCGGTCGTCGTTGAAGGTTCGGCTGGAGAGCGTCAGCTTGCCGGCGCGCTCGACGTAGATGCGCTTGGGTCCATTGACCATGATTTCGGAGACGGCTTCATCGCGCATCAAATCTTCGAGTGGCCCGAGACCGAGCTGCTCGTCGATGATCTCCTGCTTAATCTGCGCGCGCTCGGCCAGGGTCAGTTCGCCGATGTCGGTACGGCCTTCGAGAAGCTCGACGAGGATCGCGTCGATCGTCTCACGCAGCTTCGAAATTTTTTCGCCGTCGCTGTGGCCTCGGCTGGCAGCGACGAGGTCGACGCGCGAGACCATCGCCGCATTGATTTCTTGGCGGATTTTCGTGTTGCGGTCGGTATGCGCTTTCAGAGCCAGTGTGGCTTCGTCGACGACGGCAACGGGAACGTCTGAGTCCGACGATTCATCGAAATTTGAATTGAGAGCGGCTCCGCCGGCGGACAACGCACGCGTAAGGTTCGTGAACGGCGCTTCGGGAGGCGCTTCGAAGGCCTTACGGGCGAGCGCTTCGATCGCCTTATCGTAAGCGCGGCGGTCGCGCTGGTTGGGTACCTCGGCCACGACCGGGATGCCGAAGAGTTTCTCGAGTTCCCGGGCGGCGATGCCGGCCTTGCCCTGCCGCGAGTTCACGACCAGCCACATCGCTTTGGTCGCGATTCCGAGCTTAGCGAGATCGCGAACGGCTACCCGGGTCGCCGACGTGCCGAGCATATCTGGTTCGAGAACGACCATGGCGCGCGACGCGACCTTGACGAGCGGCCGGATCGCGTCTCCCGCCGGACGCGGCGTGTCGATGAAAACCAGGCCGCCGTCTTCATTTACGAGACGGCCGGCCAGTTCGGCGAGATCGTTGCGCCGCAGCGCGAAGGCGTCCTCGTACTTGTCGACGAGCTCGACCACGTCGATATTTCCGACGTGGGCAACCGAGTAGATGGAGTTGCTTCGATTGACATTGAGAGTCCGGATGCCGTCGCTCAGTTCCCCGACGCTCCGGCGGCCGCTGAGATCGGCATCGACGACCGTCGCTCCGCGGCCGAGACGTGCGGCCGCTCGGGCAAGGTCGACCGCGAGCGTCGTGGCGCCGCAGCCGCCCTTGGAGCCGACGACCAGGAAGACATTGGTGCTCAGTGGACGCCTCCGACCACCTGATCGCCTTCGATGACGATAATGCCGGTCGGCTTGACGGGCGGCGCCGGCGCCGGAACGGCGGGGGGCCGGACGGGATTGCTCGGCGGTGCCACGTTGCTCGGGGGGGGCGGCGGCGCCTGAGCCGCCGGGGCATCGGTCGGCATCACGAGGGATTCGGTCCCATAGCTGCGGACCGGTTCCGTGGGTGAACGCAACGCCAGGCGCAGGGTCGAGTTGAAGTCGGCGAAGGTGAGCAGATCGGCTTGCTCGGGCGACACCGCCAGGGTTACGACTTCGGGAACGTTGCCGCTCGTCGTCGGCTGCCCCGGCTGGGGACTCGGCTGCGCACCGGGTTCGAGGGTGGAATTAACTGCCAGGACCAGCGCCCCGCGGATGATCGTGCGCGTCGGTGGCGCTTTGCCGCCCTTGACGACGGAGGCCATGACGTCGACCCGGTCGCCGGGTTCGACCAGACCCGAAACGGACTTGACGAGATCCATCGGGATCGAGACGGCGCGCATGCCCGGCTTCAGTTTGCCGGTGATGCCGATAGTGGCCGGCTGACCGACCTCGGAGTCGGTGATCGTCGAGCCTTCACGAATCGAAACGAGCGCCAGATCGCCTTCGGCGGCGTGCGGATCGCTGAGCGCGCCGGGTTCAATCTGGGTGACCGGGCGCGTAACCTTGGTCAGCATCTCGGGCGTGATTTTTTCGCGCGCTCGGATGTCGGCGCTCGCAATAAGCACGGGCTTGGTCTCGACGACCGTCGGCTGCGCCGAATGATCGACGGCAGTCAGGTACCGTACCGTCAACAAGCCCGCCGCAACGGCAACGACGACGGCGATGATCATGGTGATTCGGCGACTATTCACAAGGCGGCCTCGATCGGTGTGACGCATGCCGACGCGAGACCAAGCCGAGCGTCAATATGTGCTCGGAGGGAATCCGCCGGATGAAGGAATCGTATCGCCTAGATCATCGGCGCACTGGGCGCGTTCTTTATAGCGCCTGCAGGGCCGGCCGGCTTCGCAGCTCGCCGAGAAAATCTGCTACGCACTCTCGCCACAGCGTCAGCCGCCCATTGTCGACACTCATGACGGCATACGCGCCATTCTCAACCTGCACGTTCCAAAAATCATCGAATGAGCGTCCTTGGGCGGTCAACAGCGCGCAACGGATGACGGCATCGTGGGTGACGACGAGCATATCGCGTGGATCGCGTGCGAACTCGAGCGCGGCTGCGTCCCAGCGGAGCGCAACGTCGGCGAGGGCTTCGCCGCCGGGAAAAACGACCCGTGCCGGATCGTCGCTCCACTGAAGGTAGCGTTCGGAATCGCTGCGCGCGAGCTCGCTTTTCACACGGCCCTCCCACGTCCCGTGGGCGATCTCGATGAGACGGTCGTCCGTCTCGACGTCGAGTCCCAGGCGGCGTGCGGTCGCGCGGGCCGTTTGGGTGCAGCGCTCGAGCGGCGACGAGACGATCCGCCTCGGCCCGCGCTCGCCGCGTGCGGCTTGGGCCGCGAAGTGTCCGGCCAGTGCAGAGGCTTGCCGGATTCCCAAGGGCGACAACGTCGATTCGAGTCGGCCTTGATAACGGCCGGCAAGATTCCACGTCGTTTCGCCGTGGCGAGCGAGCCAGATCATACCTCGAAGGCCCGCACGCTGTGCACGCCCGCGATCGCGCGCAGACGTTCGATCGTCGCCACATTCGCGCGCCGATCCGTCGCCAGAAGCATGAGCGCGTCGCCACCGGGCTCGGTCCGCGCGACTTGCATCGTCGAGACGTTTACGCCGTATTCGCCCAGGGTCGTGCCGACGTGGCCGATCATGCCGGGAACGTCGCGATGCCGCGTGGCGAGCAGCGGTCCCTCAAGCGGCATGTCGACCTCGAAGTGATCGATCGCGATGATGCGGGGGCGTTTTGCTACGCTCGTACCGGCGAGCGACGTCGTGCCGCCGACGATGCGAAGCGCCGCTGAAAATTCGTTCGTACGTTCGTCTGCGCGAACGTCGACGCGCACGCCGAGTTCCTGCGCGATCACGCGCGCGTTGACGATTGAAACCCGTCGTGCGGTCGTCGTTTGCAAGAGTCCGGAAAGGAACGCCGTTACGATGGGTTCGCCGTCGAGGGGCGCGATTCGACCCTCCATCACGAGCGTTAGCGGCGGAAGTGCCGTTTCGTGCGCAAGTTGCGCGTACAGTTTGCCGAGCCGGTATGCGAGCTCGATGAACGGACGAAGCACTTCTGCGTCGGGACCACCGGCAACCGGCGCGTTGACCGCCGCCGCGGCCGGGCCACCCAAGAGCACGCTGACCAAATCGTGCGCCAGCTCGAGTGCGATGCGGTCCAGCGCCTCGGCCGTCGATCCGCCGAGATGCGGCGTTGCGACGACCTTGGGATGGCGCCCGAGACGCGCACCGATATCGCCCGCGCGCGGCGGTTCGTTTGCGACGACGTCGAGCGCCGCGCCGCGCAAACGGTCCGCTTCGAGTGCTTCGTAGAGCGCCGTTTCGTCGACGACACCGCCGCGTGCACAGTTTACCAGAAGTGCATGCCGGGGCATCAGCTCAAGTTTCGCTGCGCCGATGAGGCCGAGCGTGCCTGGACCGAGCGGCACGTGAAGCGTCACGATGTCGGCCCGCGCCAGCAGCTCATCGAGCTCGACGAGTTCGGCGCCGAGCGTCTCGGCGCGGGTGCGCGAGATGAACGGGTCTGCTGCAAGCAAAGTCATGCCGAAGGCGACGGCGCGCACGGCGACGGCCCCGCCGATGCGGCCGAGTCCGACGATGCCCAAAACTTTGCCGTGCAGTTCCGTGCCGATGAAGGGCTTGCGCTCCCAGCGGCCGGCGCGCACCGAGGCAACGGCGTCCGGCGTGTGGCGCACGAGCGAAAGCATGAGCGCGAAGGTTTGTTCGGTCGCAGCGAGCGTGTTCGCGGTAGGCGTGTTGAGCACGACGATCCCGCGCTCGGTCGCGGCCGGGACGTCGATTGCATCGACGCCGACACCGGCGCGGGCCACGACGGCCAGTTTCGGGGCGCCTTCGAGCAGCGCGCGGTCGACGGTGGTTTCCGAGCGCACGATCAAGCCGTGGGCATCGCCGAGCGCAGCTTGAAGCGCTTCACGAGGGCAACCGACGAGCGAGACGACCTCCGCGCCGGCGCGGCGCAGCACGTCGAGTCCGCAGTCCGCGAAGGGCTCGGCGACGATTACGCGAGCGGACGGGTCAGGCAACATGTATGTGCTGGTCTCCTTGACTATTGCGTTCGGCTTTCGTACGGTCCAGTCGCTCTTCGAGCGCTGCTCGTGGTAGCAATCGGCCATTTGGCGCGCAGGCTTCTGCAGAACAGCCGTACGTAGAGCCGGTGATCGCTGTTCGGGCTAGGGCCGCGGTGGCGGCGCGTCGCGGCTCCTAGGATGATGGCATGAATTCGCAAATGACGATCCCATCCAATCACTGTCGCACGGCGACGGGACTAAAAAGAAAGGCTCCATGAGCGACGAGCACATCCTCACTACCCGGCAAGGCCATCCCGTGCGCGACAACCAGTCGACCCGTACGGTCGGGGAGCGCGGACCGGCGACTCTCGAGAACTATCAGTTCATCGAGAAGATCACCCACTTCGACCGCGAGCGTATCCCCGAGCGTGTGGTCCACGCCCGAGGCGCCGCGGCCAAGGGCTACTTCGCGCCGTATGGCACGATCGGCGACGAGCCGGCAACGAAGTACACCCGTGCGAAAGTGCTGACCGAGACCGGCAAGAAGACGCCCATGTTCGTGCGATTCTCGACGGTCATCCACAGCAAAGACTCGCCGGAGACGTTGCGTGACCCACGTGGTTTCGCGGTGAAGTTCTATACGGAGGACGGTAACTGGGACATTGTCGGAAACAATCTCAAGGTGTTCTTCATTCGGGACGCCATCAAGTTTCCGGATTTCATTCACGCCTTCAAGCCCGACCCGGTAACCAATCAGCAGACACCGAACCGCCAGTTCGACTTCATCAGCCTGCATCCCGAGTCGATCAACATGATCACGTACCTGTTTGGTCCGCGCGGCATACCCGCGAACTACCGTGAACACGAAGGCGCGGGCGTCAATACCTACAAGCTCATCAACGACGCGGGCGAGGGAGTGCTTTGCAAGTTTCATTGGATTCCGAAGCAAGGCGTTCGGTCGCTCACGCAGGACGAAGCGAACGCGATCCAGGGCTCCGACTTCAGCCATGCGACGCGCGATCTTTACGACTCGATCGAAAAGGGTGATTACCCCGAGTGGGAATTACAGGTTCAGATCATGTCGGACGGCCCGCACGACGAGCTTGAATTTGATCCGCTCGATGACACCAAGATCTGGCCCGAAGATATGTTCCCGATGCTCCCGGTCGGTCGTATGGTCCTCAATGAAAATCCGCAGAACGTTTTCGCCGAAACCGAGCAGTCGGCATTTGGCACGGGCGTCCTTGTGGACGGCGTCGACTTCAGCGACGACAAGATGCTCGTCGGCCGTACGCTCTCGTACTCCGACACGCAGCGCTACCGCGTCGGACCCAACTACTTGCAGCTGCCCGTCAATCGCGGTCGCGACGTGCGCACCAATCAGCGCGACGGGCAAATGACGTACGCGGTCGACAATGCGGGCGAAAACCCTCACGTCAACTACGAGCCGAGCACGCTCGGCGGTCTCAAGGAAGCGTCGAAGAAGGCCGACTACACGCCGTGGGTGGAGGGTCATCTCGAGCGCAAGCGCATCTCGCGCACGGCGGACGACTACAAGCAGGCCGGTGAGTTGTTCCGTTCGTACGACGAGCGGCACCGCAATGACTTGATCGCGAACCTTGTCGGCAACCTCAAGAAGTGCGACAAGCACATCCAGGAACGGATGGTGTGGCATTTCTGGCACGCCGACGAAACCTATGGCCGGCTCGTCGCCGACGGTATCGGAATCGATCTCGAGGCGGCGAAGAAACTGCCGCCGCTCGAGGGTCAGCCCGCCCCCGGCACCCGCGGCGACGGCGCCGCACAGGTTACCAGCGGCAGTGCGAACGGCTCGGGCAGTACGCGCACCAACGGCTCGAGCAACGGCAAGGTTGTGCTCGACGCCGGAAACGGCAGCGCAAAGCCGAAGTTTCGTGAGATGGCAGGCTCCGCGCAAAGTAAATAAAACGCGCCGCCACGACGAGTCGGCGTCGTTACGTAGGAGGGCGCCCGGACGAAAGTTCGGGCGCTCTTCGTGAGCCCTAAGATGTACTTCCGATTCGATCGCTTTTGCGTCCACGGGTCAACGGAAACATGAGGCGTTGTAGACTTACACAATAGGAGTATGTATAGTGACGATGTGCTCGTACGAAAACAGATCGTCGTCTCTCCCGTTATCGATAAGCGAATTCGGCGCTTGGCCCGCGCGAAGGGTGTCTCGCAGAGCGCGATCGTGGCCGAGGCCGTAGCAGCGCTGGCCGATCCGGTTGATCAGGTCAGCGGAATTCTCGCCTTCGCCGGATGTATCGAAAACGCGCCGGCCACATTGTCCGAAGAGATCGATGACGCGTTGTACGGCTAGCCGTGGACCGGACGTTGCTCACACGGGTCCCATTGTCGCCCTCTTTTCCAAGCAGGACGCGCATCATGAAAAGGCGTTAGCTGCACTGCGATCGAGTGCAGGAAAAGGACAGTCACTTTGTACGACGTGGGAAGTCGTCGGCGAAGCGTACACCGTGCTTAGGGTGCGTCTTGGGCGGCAACGCTCCGCCGAAGTGGCATTGCCCGTTCTGCGCTGGGCGCGCGACAGTGGCGTGCACATGCTCCCTACGGCACAGGACGATCACGCGCGAGCGGCCGACTTATTGCAAAGATATGCCGACCACCCGCTTTCCTATGTCGATGCGATCGTACTCGCTATTGCCGAACGTCATCGCGTGGGCGAAGTGATCACCGTCGATGCACGTAACTTCGGTCCGGTGCGGCTGGCGCATCGCCTCGCTGTGACGATCGTTTGAGCTTTAGGCGCCGACCGACTCCGACGCTGGTCGTTACCACCCGACGAACGGAGCGCTCGGTACCGCGCCGTCCACGAGTCGGGAGAGATGGCTTCGGTCTAGCTAGGAACTAAACGTTTTCGTTTCTGTGCAAACCGAACACTTTTCTGAGTGAACGCCGGCTTCAACGTACGCGCGACCATTGTGCCGTGACGAGCGGTTTAGCGCCCTTACCGAGCTCGAATGGCGCCGGCATCGACCGGCGAGATGAATGGGTGCGCCGTCATGTTAGGCCGTGAAGCGGCTGGCGCGGTCGCGCAACCTTTGCGTGCGTGAAGCATCGGCCTATTTGCGCGGGCAGTGCGCGCGCTGTCGAGCATCGGAAGGGCTGACGCTCGCTGCCGGCGGTCTGGGCGCGTCGCGATGCACCAGTGAGGTTCAGGGTAAGGCAGAAAAGTTTAACAAGAGCAATCCCTTATTAAAGGAAACGGCAAGAAACTTTAATAACCGGTTCCTTTATGAAAGCGAACCGCGGGCTCACGCCAAGTGGCGAATTCCGTACTATCCGCACTCAAGGAGAGAGCTTCCGCGCCTTCATTCCAGCGAAGCTCGTTCGTACCGTTCCATATAAGCTGACGCCGAACGACCTTCTGCTCAACGACGAAGCTCGCGCCGCTTTGGCACGGCTCGATGGCTTAGCGCAAGTCATTCCTGATGTCGAGCTGTTCGTCTTGATGTATCTCCGGAAGGAGGCGTTGCTGTCAGCCCAGATCGAGGGCACGCAATCGTCGTTGTCCGACGTTTTGCTCTTCGAAAACGAAGAAGCCGAAGATGAAGCATCCGATGCCGTCGAAGTCGTCGATTACATCCGGGCGCTCCGCCATGGGATTGCTCGGCTACCTAAGCTCCCGCTGTCTGCCCGCCTCTTGAATGAAATCCACAAGCGGCTTCTGGGGAGCGGACGTGGGCGCGAACGTGGACCCGGCGAGTTTAGGCGGACCCAGAACTGGATTGGCGGCACTCGGCCGGGAAATGCACGCTACGTCCCCCCTCCCGCCGGTGATCTTCATGTCTGCATCCGTGACTTTGAGGAGTTCCTCAACGACCCGAATCCAAAGGAACTTCCCCTGGTCCGCGTCGCACGAATTCATGCGCAGTTCGAGACCATCCACCCGTATCTCGATGGTAATGGACGGCTGGGACGATTACTCATCACGCTTTGTTTGATCGAATACGGCGTTATTTCTCAGCCATTGCTGTATCTGAGCCTGTATTTAAAACGGCACCGTGACGCCTACTACGAAATGTTACAGCGGACTCGAACGCACAGCGAATGGAACCAATGGATACGATTTTTTCTAGAAGGGGTGCGCGACACAGCGCTCCAGGCTAGCCAGACAGCGCAAAGTATCGTCGCGCGCTTCAAGGAAGACCGCGCAACGATCGATGGTTCTAAGCGGGGCACCGCGGCCGTGCGGCGCCTGCATGAGGAGCTGCAACGAGCGCCAATGCTGACCATAACGCGAGCGGTGAAGTTGACGGGCTACACCCATCCGACCCTTACCAAATCATTCGGGACGCTTGAGTCACTGGGTATCGTTCGCGAAATCAGCGGACGGCAACGGGGGCGCACGTTCGAGTATCGATCATACCTTCGCCTTCTAGATGACGGCACTGAGCCGCTTAGGCGCGCTGGCGCGCGTACTGCATCGGACGTAAAGCCTCGGCGATCGTTCAGAAGCGCTCAACATGCCTCGGGAGAAAATCCGCTCGTTGTTCGCTAGGAAGCTGTCGGACTTCGTCCGACAGCTGACGACGCGCGGATCGGCCGAAGGCCGAACGCAACAGATTCGACGAAGTCGAATCCCTAGCCAAGAAGGGCGTGACCTCAATTGAGGAACCATTTGTGTCGACGGTGATTGCGCCGTCCTCGTCGGTGCGGTAGACGCGCGCGCCGTTGTTTATAAGTGTTGCGATCGTAGCCGGAGCGGGATGTCCGAAGAGGTTGTTGCGTCCGACGGAGATGATCGCCGCCCGCGGAACGACGGCTTGCACGAACGCGGCCGTCGTGCCGTAGGCCGAGCCGTGGTGGCCTACCTTGAGAACGTCGGCTCGCAGATCGTCGCCCGCGCGCAGCAAACGCGTTTCAGTTTCTGCACCCGCGTCGCCGGTGAAAAGCATGCGAAAACCTTTATACTCCAACCGAAAGACGAGCGAGTTGCTGTTGATATCGTTGCGAGAGCCGGCGATGTAGGGATACGTTGGACCGTAAAACCGGAACGTTATGCCGTCGTTGGTTTGCCATACGTCGCCACCGCGCGGTTCGAGGATGGGCACGTGCTGCGCTCCTGCAACGTCGAGGGCGTCGTGGTAGGCATGACCGGAATACGTTTGGCCGCTGTCGGCGAATGCGTCGCCGCCCAGCGCGCGTAATACCGGCGCGATTCCGCCGGCATGGTCGCCGTGCGGATGAGACAGCAGAACGGCGTCGAGATGATGGATGCCGCCGCGCACCAAGAATGGGACGACGATGCGCGCTCCCACGTCTTCGGCGCTCGACGTCCCTGCGAGCTGTGGACCGCGTTCCAGCCGACCGCCGGCGTCGACGAGAAACGCATGTCCTCGTGGCGTGCGAATCAGCAGCGCATCGGCTTGGCCGACATCGATCGCGGTGATGATGAGATCGTGGTTAACGGTGCGGGGCGGCCACAAGCAGAGTGCCGACGCCGCCACGATCGCTGCGGCAGCGACTGCGAAGCGGCGACGCGCGTGCGCAAGCGCCGCGGCGAGCAGGGCGCCGTCGTAGAGCGCGAGCGACCACCACGGTGGCGGCGTCGCGGTGACGTGCGCGCCGGGCAGCGTGCCGACCATTCGGACCGCACCGACGATCCAGTCGAGCAGCGTTCGTTCGATATTCACGAACACGTGCGCGAGAGGCGGCAGCGGCGTTGCGGCCAGTTCAGCCAAGCCGAACAGCATCGCGACGCCCACGACCGGAACGACGAGCGCATTGGCCAACGGCGCATACGGCGCGATAACGAGAAACGCCGCCGCCGTCAAAGGCCACGTCCCGAGCTGCGCCGCGCACGCGACGCCGGCGAGTTCGGCGACGAGTTCCGGTGCGCCGAACCGCGCCGAAGCTTCGGCGAACGGACGTGCGAACGCGAAGATTGCGGCGACGCACGAAAATGAGAGTGCAAACGAGACCGATTCGACGCTTGCCGGACGTAGCGCGCCGAGAACGGCGGCAGCAAGCGCGAGCGCATTCCACGAGTACGGTTGGCGACCCGCGGCGCGCGCCAGCAACGCAAACGAAAGCATCGTCGCGGCGCGTACCGAGGGAAGATGAGCGCCGCTGAAGATAGCGTACGCCCATACGATGCCGATTGCCGCAAGCGACCCGGGCACGCGTCCGATGCCGCACGCGCCCAACAGCGTGAGCGCGAGTACGGCAACGACCCCGAGATGCAAGCCGGCCGTGACGAGCACGTGCACGGTGCCCGTGTCCTGAAATTCCGCTCGTAGTTCGGGAGCGAGCGCACCGCGTTCGCCCCACAGAGCGCCCGCGAGGATCGTTGCATCGGGTTCTCCCAAGTCGTCGTGCAGTCGCTGCGATGCCCATGCGCGTAGCCGCGGCAGCCACAGCGTCACATCGCGGACGTCGACCGGTTCACGCGCAAGGACATGCGCGCGCGCCAGATGCCACGCAATGCCGCGTTCGGATTCAAGTTCGCGCGACGATGGTTCACCGGGGTTGCGCGGCTCGTCGAACGGCTCACGTTTTCCGCGCAGCAGGAGTCGCGTGCCGATCGGGTCCGCCGGCTGCGGAAGCGACGTGGTCCCGAGCGTGCCATCGGCGAAACAAAGGGTCGCTTCGAATCGATCTTCCGTGCGAGTACCGACGGCGACGAGCAGCGCAGACATGCGTGTGGTGTGCGGGTCGCCCAGCGCCTGCGACGGATGCGCAATCAAGCGCCCTTCGAGCACACCGAGCGCAAGGGCAGCGACCGTTGCCAGGGAGCGCGTTGGAACGTTGTGCGCATTGCTTGCCAACGCGATGCCGACGGCACCGACGAGCGCGAGTGCAAGTGCCGCAGCGGCCAGACCATGCCGCTCGCTCTCAATCCCCGCAAGGAACGCGAGCGCCGGCGGAACGAGGTGCGCGCGGCCCACATGCCGATAATCGCGACGACGGCTCGTGCCGCCTAGTGGAGTAACAGCATTTCCGACACGTCGGTTTAGAGCGCCGAACTTACATGAGACGACTATGGTACATCTGTCAACTGCGACGAACGCCGGCGCAAGGGGAACGAGGTGCGCGGGGGCCACGTGCCGATAATCGCGACGGCGGCCCGTGCGTAGCCGAATCGTACTAGGGCGGAGTTCGGAAAAGCCGAGATGCTCAAGTCACCGTATCCGATCACAGGAGTTCCATGCGTATCATCGTCACCGGCGGGGCCGGGTTCATCGGATCGCACATCGTCGACGCGTACCTTGCGGACGGCCACGAGGTCACGGTCGTCGACAACTTGTGGGAGCACGGCGGCGGCCGGCGCGAGAACGTCAACGAGCTTGCACGGTTCGTGCGTGCCGACATCCGCGACGATGTGCTCCGCGATCTCTTCGCCGAGGTTCGGCCGGACATCGTGAGCCATCATGCAGCGCAGCACAGCGTCGCAATCAGTTCGCGTGATCCGGTCTTCGATGCGCAGATCAACGTTCTCGGACTACTCAACGTCTTAGAGCAGAGCGTCCGGGCGGGAGCCAAGAAGGTCATCTTCGCGTCGAGCGGAGCGACGTTTGGTGAGCCTGAAACGCTGCCGATCAGCGAAGCGACGCCGCAGCGGCCCGAGTCACCGTATGCGATCACGAAAATGGTCGCCGAGCATTACTTGCGATTCTACCGAAGCGAGCACGGGCTGGATTTCACGGCGTTGCGTTACGGCAACGTTTACGGCCCCCGCCAAGATCCGAGCGGTGAAGCAGGCGTCGTGTCGATCTTCATCGGACGTTTTCTCGCGCACGGAGGGGTCAAGATTTATTGGGACGGCGAACAGACGCGCGACTACATCTACGTCGGCGATGTAGTGCAGGCGAACGTTCGCGCGCTCGAGCGTGGAAGCGGCGGTGCGTACTGCATCGGCACGGGCGCCAAGACGAGCGTCAATGCGATCTATCGCGCGCTCGTGGAAGTCTCGGGATTCGAAGCGCCGATCGAGCGTTTACAGCGGCGCCCGGGCGACGTGCGCGACGCGCAGTTCGATTCCTCGCTAGCGAGGCGAGAACTCGACTGGCGACCGCAGATCGATCTGATCGAAGGCATGCGTCGCACCTACGAGTTTTTCAGCGAAAAGCAGCCGGCGTAGATGGCTGCGGATTTCATCGATCTGAGCGGCCGCGTCAGCGTCGTTACCGGAGGCGCTCATGGCATCGGCGCGGCGACCGCGCTCGAACTCGCGCGTGCGGGCTCGGCGGTTGCGCTCTTCGATCTCGACGGCGATGAAGCCGGCCATACGGCGGCCGGCATCGAAGACGAAACCGGCGTAAGGGCGCGCGGCTATGCGGTCGACGTACGCAAGGCGGAAGTCGTCAAGCAAATGTGCGATGCGGTAGCCGAAGACTTCGGATCGCTCGACCACCTCATCAATAACGCGGGCATTCAACACGTCGCGCCGCTGCCGGAATTTCCGGACGCAGCGTGGGACAACGTTCTGGCCGTGAACCTCGACGGCGTCTTTTATGCAACCAAGGCCGCCTGGCCGCATATGCTGGCACGCAACCGCGGTCGCATCATCAACATGGCGAGCGTGCACGGGCTCGTCGCCTCGCCGTTCAAGCCTGCATACGTGGCCGCCAAACACGCCGTGATCGGATTGACGCGCGCGGCGGCGCTCGAAGGGGCGCCGCACGGCATCACGGTCAACGCGGTGTGTCCCGGCGCCGTGCTGACCGACCTCGTGCGTGCGCAAGCGCCGTACCTCATACGCACCTACGGCGGCGACATCACCGAAGAGCAAGCACTCGAACGCGCATTTCTGGACGCGATGCCGAGCAAAGCGTTCATCGATCCGCAAGAAGTCGCGCAGCTCTGCGCATACCTTTGCTCCGACGCCGCGCGGTCGATCACCGGCGCTCCGCTTGCAATCGATGGCGGCTGGTCGGCGCATTAAGAGAGAGTTGGGCTTTGCCCGTGACCTCCAGCTCCGTGCAGATTCGGCGTAGCCGGCTCGTGGACGGGTAAGCGCAGCTGAATCCTATTAGCGCTACGCGCCGTCGTCGTCAGTCGGCGACGAAGTTGACGAGCTTGTCTGGTATGTAGACGCGCTTGCGGATCTCTTTTCCGGTAAGATGCGTAGCGACATTCGGATCGGCGAGCGCGCGTGCGAATGCGTCATCCTCGGTTATGCCCGGCGGCGCTGGAACGCGGGCGCGGACCTTGCCGTTGACCTGGACGACCAATTCGATCGATTCGACCGCCAAGGCGGCAGGATCGAACGCGGGCCAGCGCTCCAGGTGTACGGAACTCTCGAAGCCCATGCGATGCCAAAGCTCTTCGGCGATATGGGGTGCGAAGGGCGCGAGGACGAGCGGCATCATGCGAACGACATAGTGCAGCGCCGGATCGCTTGCCGCATCGGGAAGCTGCGCAAGTTTGGTCAGTGCGTTGACCAACTCGTCGAGCCGCGCGAGCGTCGTGTTGTAGTGAAAGCGGGCCGTCGTCGTCTCCTCCGCACCCGAGCGCAGAGCAGCTGCGACGGCGCGTACGGCCTCGCTTTGCGCGGGACCGCGACGTTCCGGTAGCACATCGAGCGGCGCGTCTTTCGCGACCGCAAGGAACGGTTCGCACGCGCGCCACACGCGGTCGAGAAAGCGAACGCGTCCCGCGATCCCTTCGTCGGTCCACTCCATCGTGTCCTCGGGCGGCGTCGCCTTGAGGAGAAAGAGACGCATTGCGTCGACGCCGTTGCGGTCGGCAGTCTCGTCGATGCCGACGACGTTGCCGCGGCTCTTGGACATCTTCTCGCCGTTGCGCAGGACCATGCCCTGATTGAAAAGCTGCGCGAAGGGCTCGTCCGGTCCGTGAACCCAACCCTTATCGTGAAAGTATTTGTAGAAGAAGCGCGCGTAGAGCAAGTGCAAGACGGCATGCTCGGCGCCGCCGATGTACTGGTCGACGTTTAGCCACGGGTCGACACGTGCCGTCGCAAACGGCGCGTTCCCGTTATGCGGGTCGAGGTAGCGTACGTAGTACCACGATGATTCGAAGAACGTATCCATCGTGTCGCTCTCGCGCCGCGCGGGACCGCCGCAACGCGGGCACGTCGCGGCCAGAAATGCGGCATCGCGCGCGAGCGGAGAACCTTCGCCGGCAAGTGCGGCTTGCGGCGGCAGAATCACCGGCAGGGCATCGTCGGGAACCGGGACCTCGCCGTCACGCTCGCAATAGAGAATCGGGATCGGCGTTCCCCAGTAACGTTGTCGTGAGATCAGCCAGTCGCGGATGCGATAGTTCACGCTCGTCTCGCCGTAACCGAGGTCGACGAGTCGCTGCGCGATGGCCGCGCGCGCGCGCGGCGAATTCATCTCGCTGAAGTCGCCGCTTGCGATGAGCCGCCCGTCGTCGGTAAAGGCAGCCACCGGCGGTTGTGGGCTCGGCGAGCGTGGGTCTTCGATGACGCGCACGATGGGTAACCCGTGCGCCTGCGCGAAGGAAAAATCTCGTTCGTCGTGACCGGGAACGCCCATCACCGCACCCGTGCCATACTCCGCGAGCACGTAATTCGTGACCCAAATCGGGATGCGTTCGCCCGAGAGCGGATTGCGCGCATAGCCGCCGGTGAACGTTCCGCTTTTGGGCATTAGGCTCGTGCGCTCGAGTTCGGATTGGTTCTTTACCGCTGCGGCGAAGGCTTCGACCGAAGAACCGTGCTCCGGATGGCGCTGCGTCAGTTGGGCCACGATCCGATGCTCCGGCGCGAGCGCGAGGAACGTCACGCCGAACAGCGTGTCGACGCGCGTCGTGTACACGGCGACCGTTTCGCTCAGGCCTTCGACTGCGAAGCGCACCGTCACGCCCTCGCTGCGCCCGATCCAATTGCGCTGCATCGTGCGGATCGTATCGGGCCAGACGGTCAAGGCATCGATACCGGCCAGCAGCCGGTCGGCGTAGGCGGTGATCTTCAGGAACCATTGCGAAAGAAGCCGCCGCTCGACCAGCGACCCGCAACGCCAGCAGCGGCTACTTTCGACCTGTTCGTTCGCAAGCACCGTGCGATCGCGCGGGCACCAGTTGACGGGCGCTTCGCGCTTGTAGGCGAGCCCGTCTTGGTACATGCGCAGAAACAGCCACTGGTTCCAGCGATAGTATGCCGGATCGCAGGTAACGATCTCGCGCGACCAGTCGTAGCTCGTTCCCATGAGACGCAACTGTCGTTTCATGTTGGCGATGTTGCCGCGCGTCCAGACGCCGGGATCGATGCCGCGTTCGATCGCGGCGTTCTCGGCGGGCAGGCCGAAGGCGTCGAAACCCATCGGATGCACGACGTTGTAGCCGTGCATCCGTTTCATGCGCGCGACCGCGTCGCCGAGCGTGTAGTTCTTCGCATGGCCGACGTGGAGGTCGCCCGATGGATACGGCAGCATTTCGAGCACGTAATACTTCTCGCGCGGATCATCGTCGGGTGCGCGGTAGAGTGACTCGCGTTCCCACACAGCCTGCCAGCGCTGTTCGCTCGTGTGAAAATCGTACGTTTGTGCGGTTTCGCGCGCGGGGCCCGGGGACTGCATGGTCCGTTCATCCACCATCCCGCTTCGCTTCGCGCGTGGTGATGCGACCACTTGTCGCTGCGGGCGTTCGTTGTGATTGAAGCGACGTGGAACTTCGCAAACCGCTGATACTGACGATCGTCGCCGCTGCCGGTGGCGCAGCAGTCGCTCGTGCGTGGCCCGGCTCGGCGCCGCCGCCAAGTGCGGTCCCGTTCGCAACCGCATCGCCGTCGGCGACCGTTGCGGCGCCGGCCTTTAAGTCGCACGCCTTTACGATGGTTGCCGGCGAGCACTCCGTCGGCGCCGGCCTCGCTGCGACCCAAAGCGCTTTGCGGCCAAACCGTCCGCTCCGTGAGCCCGCAAACGCGGGAGGGCGTGCCGTGGTCTACGTTGCAGGCGAGGTGGCGCACCCGGGAGTTTACGCTTTGTCGACAACAGCGCGTGGTGCGGATGCCGTTCATGTGGCCGGCGGACCGACACGTGCAGCCGACCTTGTGGCCGTTAATCTGGCGGCGCCGCTCGAAGACGGCGCGGAAATCATTGTTCCGGCCAAAGGCAGTGCTGCCGCGGACGAAGCCGTTAGCGCGGTTCAAACGGCGCACGAGGCGTCGCCACGCTCGCGACGGCGACGAAGCACGCACCGTCGCAAACATCGCGTTCGCTACGCGGGGCAAGCCGTCGATTATGCGCTTACGGATGGGCCGGAAGTTGCGGCCCCGCTCGTCCCGCTGAACACCGCCGATGTCTCGGCGCTCGAAGCACTACCGGGAATCGGTCACGCGCTCGCAACGCGGATCGTCGCTTTCCGAGACGTTAATGGCCCGTTCGCGTCCTTGGACGAGTTGCTGGACGTGAGCGGCATCACGCAAGCGAAGCTTGACGCCCTCACACCTTCTCTGCGCCTACGCTGAAGTGAAGCGAGAGGCGCGCTCGAATTGCGCTTACCAGCCGCCGCCCGAGTCGCCGCCCCCGCCGCCGCCCAAATCGCCGCCTCCTCCGCCGCCGCCGAAATCGCCACCGCCGCCAAAGCCGCCGCCTGACGAACCGTAATCGCCGAACGAAGCATTGCCCATGTCGGCTTGACCGGCATCATTCTGCCACCCCGCATCGGATTGGCCGCCCACGTCGCCCCCCGGGACGATGCCGGCGTTGCTCTGGTCGCCGTAGTTCATGTTCTGCCGGCCGAAAAGCTCGTTGCCCAGAAATGCGCCGCCGAGACCGCCGAGCAGTCCGCTGAAGAAGCCGCCGCCGCCGCCGCCAAACCCGCCTCCTCCACCGTAACCCGCTCCGTAGCCGGGGCCGTAGCCTCCAGGAGTTCCGGGTCCTTGGCCACCGTAGCCGGGCGGCATTCTGCGGGGTCCCGCCATCGCGCGGAAGATCGCGCGAATAACCAAGAAGCCCGCGATAAGGATGAGGATGAGCCAGAAAAGCGACATGCCGCCTCCAAATGATTGATGGTTCGCCTGTGAGTAGCCGTGCTGGGGTGCCGTTCCTCGCGTCGCGCGTTCGTGACTGCGGTACTGCGCTAAGATCAGATTGACGCCGTTGGTGATGCCGGCGTCGAAATCACCAGAGCGAAAGTAACCGCGCATGGCCTGACGGATGTTCTCGATCGCGCCCGGTGGGAAAAACGCCTGGGCCGCTCGGTCGGGTACGATGCCCTGCACGCGCTCCGCCTTGGCCATGAAGATCAGTACGCCGTTTACTTGTTGCTGTGCGAACGTTTTCTCGGCGGCCGCTTGGGGCGTTTGGCCGCCGAGCGACGGAACGGTGACAACGACGATCTCTTTACCGGTTTGGGCGTTGAAATCGCCGATTGTGCTATTGAGGGACGAAACGGTCGCCGGACTGAAAAGCTGCGCACCGTCCGTAACGAAGCTCGAGCGGGCGGCGGCCGGGGTGGCGGCGCCGAGCGATAGAGCGAACAGCGCGACGAGCGCGCCGATCGAGACGCGAGAGCGTACTGCGGTTCGGGGCGGCGCATGCAACGTAATCACGCTTCCTAGTACCCGCTCTCGGAGGCGAAGTTTCCGGCGCGACGGCTCACCGAATGGTGACGAGGGCAACGCCCACGACGCTCGCCACGAAAATGACCAGAAAGACCCAGATGCCGGCCTTCTTGAGCGCCTCGAGGAGGCGCCGGCGACGGCGGGTCCGGTGCTTCACGACGAACGCGCGGCAGTCGTGTCGGCGGCTGCGCCCCAGAGCCGCTCGAGGTTATAGAAAGCGCGCTGTTCGGGCGTGAAGACGTGCACGACGACGGTTCCGAGGTCGATGAGGATCCAGCCGCCGTCGGCATATCCCTCCGTTCGTGCTACGGCGAAACCAGCATCGCGGGCAGCTTGCGTGATCCCGTCGGCGATGGAACGAGTCTGTATTTTCGAGCGTCCGGTCGCGATGACGAACGCGTCGGCCACGATCGTGCGTCCTTCGAGGGGGAGGATCGCGACGTCTTCGGCTTTCTTGTCGAGCGCGGCCGCGCACACGACATCGGTCAAATCAAGCAGGTAGCAGCCCCCTTTCACGAGCTTCGAACGAGCGTAAAGCGGCCAGCGTTGCCGGGGCCGCTTCCAGATTGCGCGCCCGCAGATAGGCAACCGAAGCACGCAATGTGACCTGCATTGCCGCCGTGAGGTCTTTGAACGCGAGTGCTTCGAGCGCCGGGCGTTCGGGAAAGTCGCGCCCCGGTTCGAGCCCGTCGGCTAGATACACAATTAGGTCCAGTCGCGACATGTCGGGCGCTGCGAGCGTATGCTTGGCGATTGCCGACAACACGGCCGGATCGTCGACGCCGAACCGCTCGCGCGCGAGCGCCGCGCCGAGCGGCGCGTGCAAAACGACCGGGTTGCGGCGCTCGAACGCTCCAACGGGCAGCCCGCGCGCTTCACAGGCCTGTAGCAGGCGTGCGGCATCGTACAGGCGAGCAAGGTCGTGCAACAGTCCGGCGACTCGCGCGCGCCGTGCATCTTCACCATGGTGCTGCGCAAGCCGGTCCGCTAAGCGCGCGACGCGAACACAGTGCGCGAAGCGGTGGTCCTGAGCAAGCTGTGCGCGCACGTCGCGCATGAGGGCGATAAGATCGAGCGTTGCGTTCAAGCCGAGCGGTTCGCCGAGCGTTGCGCGAGCTCGGCTTCAAGTTGTGCGAGCCGCGAGCGATACAATTCGCCGCGCAGATTTCCCGCCCACATCACCACGGCATTCTCGCCGTTGTCGCTGTAGTACGCGCGGCGCGTTGAAACGATCGTGAAGCCGTACTTACGATAGAGGTTTTGCGCGACGGCGTTGGATTCGCGGGCTTCGAGCGTGATCCACGATGCGCCGCGTTCGATGGCCTCATGCAACAAGTGAACGAGCATCTCTTCTCCGTAGCGTTGACCGCGGCGCTCGGGGTGCACGGCGATCGTCGTTACGTGCGAGTCTTCCAAAATCACCCAAATCCCGCCGTAGACGACGATTTCGTCCGGGAGCGCATCGTCGATCCGGCCGACGAAATAGTGGGCCAGTTTGTTATCGCTTAGTTCGCTTGCGAGCGCGCTCGGCGGCCACGACGTCGCAAAGGACAGCGTTTCGATGCGCATGACGCTGCGGATGTCGTTGGCCGTCATCGGAGCGATCGTCAAACGCTGCCGCGGACGATCGGCGCTGCGCGGATCGAGGTCGGCTTTCACGTCGTCCGCACTTCGCGAGCACGCTCCGCATAGTGCGCTTCTCCGTAATCGGCGTTCAGCGCGTGCGGATCGCTGCCCGGCGCACCGGCGAGCGCGCGGATGGCCGCCGCGAGCGCCGGGGGTTGCGCGAAGGGAGAAGCAGGACGCACGACGATGCCGCGTTCGCCAAGGGCCGAAGCCACGCCCTGCGCGGCGCCGTACGCGCGCAGGTCGCCCGGCGGGAGGCGTTCGGCGAGGCCGGCCGCGACATCCGCGTAGGTGCCGCACGCCCTCCATGTGGCGGCGGGTAAACGCAGCCGAACGCACGTGATGCCCACCCGGCCGTGCACGAAGCTCGCGCAGGGCGGCTCGCTTTCGGGCGGTTCGTACGCGTCGAAGGAGCTGATCCCGACGAGCGGCAGATGTGCAGCAAAAGCGAGGCTCTTCGCGTAGGAGAGCGCGATGCGCAACCCGGTAAACGAACCGGGGCCGGTGACGACCGCGATCCCCGCAAGGTCGCCGACCCCAAGCCCGCCTAGAGCCCGTTCCACGACGCCGAGGCCCGCTTCGAGTGCGTCGTTTCCGGCACTCGCCTCGGTTCGCATCACGCCGCCCGGCCCGGGTCCGACGAGTGCCGCCGAGAAGGCTCCAAGCGCTCCGTCGATGCCGAGCCACGGTTTCACGGCGTCTCGATCGTCACGGTGCGCGCTTCGTCGCCGCTGCCGTCGATGCGCACCCGAACGATCGTGGGCGGAATCAGAGCCGGAAGACGCTCCGGCCATTCGACGAACACGATATTGCCGCTCTCGAAGGCTTCATGGAGACCAAGTTCCGTCGCGTCCTCCGGCGCTTCGATGCGATAGAAGTCGAGGTGCTCGACCGGCGGCGGTCCCGGGTAGCGTTGCCAAAAGAGGAACGTCGGACTCGAGGTCATCTCGCAACCTTGCAGCTCGCTGACCGCGGCGGCGACGAAGGTCGTTTTGCCGGCTCCGAGGCCACCCGAAAGCGCGACGACGTCGCCCGGTTCCAGCCAGCTTGCCAAGGTCCGCGCAATCCTTTCGAATTCGGTGCGGTCGTGGGGCCACAATTTACGAATCTTCACGCTTCACCGTACGAAAAGTCGGACGGTCCCAAACGGGGGCCGAAGAACGCGCGGGCAAGAAGCTTCGACGAGTATCGCGAACAATAGAGACTTATACCCGCGCGTCTTCTCGGCCGCCGTTTCACACACGCGGCGGCTCGGCAGGACGCTTCTCTTTGCCGACGGGCCGAGCGAAGTGCTCGGAAAACCGAGTCGGCCTGCAACCATACCGTGTCGGCCTTTCTAAAACCGACACGCGCTGCGGCGGTTTGGAGCGGACGGTAAGCGGACGGTAGACGGGTTAAAGCACGCCATAGGATTACATGCTGGAAAGAGATCGAGTTTCTCAGGTCAACGTCGAAGACGAGATGCGCGAGAGTTACCTCTCGTACGCGATGTCGGTCATCGCGTCGCGCGCGCTGCCCGACGTGCGCGACGGTCTCAAGCCGGTCCAGCGGCGCATCCTGTACGCGATGCGCGAGATGAATCTGACCCCCGATAAGCAGCATCGCAAGTGCGCCGGCGTTATCGGTGAAGTCCTTAAAAGTTACCATCCTCACGGTGATAGTTCGGTCTACGATGCGCTCGTGCGCATGGCGCAAGAATTCACCTTGCGCTACCCGCTCGTCGACGGTCACGGAAACTTCGGTTCGATCGACGGCGACCCGCCGGCGGCATACCGCTACACCGAAGCGCGACTCGCACGCGTCGCGCTCGATATGCTCGCCGACATCGACAAAGATACCGTCGACTTCGTTCCGAACTTCGACAATCAAGGCACGGAACCGGTCGTGCTGCCGTCGCGGCTGCCGCAACTACTCGTCAACGGGTCATCGGGGATCGCGGTCGGCATGGCGACCAATATTCCACCGCACAATGTCGGCGAAATTTGTGCCGCGATCGCCTATCTCGTCGATCATGAAGACGACGACCCGACCGCCCTCGACGACGCACTTGGGGAAATCGTTCAGGGGCCCGACTTTCCGACCGGTGGTACGCTCCTGGGACGTGAGATCATTCGCACGGCTTATCGTACCGGCCGCGGTACGGTTGCCATGCGCGGCCAAGCCGAGATCGTCGAGGATCAAAAAGGACGCTTCAGCATCGTCATCACGCAAGTGCCCTTCCAAGTGACGACGGAGCGCATCGTCGTCGCGATCAAGGAAGGCTTCGAGGCCAAGACGATCCCCGGCATCACGGCGCTCCAGAACGAGTCCGACCGGCACGGCATTCGTATCGTGGTCGAGCTGGCGCGCGGCGCCACGCCCAACGTCGTCCTCAATCAGCTTTACAAACACACGCCGCTGCAGTCGAGCTTCGGCTTCAACATGCTCGCGCTCGTGCCGGTCGAAGGCGGAGTCGAAGCGCGTGCGACCGGTGCTTCGCAACCGCTCGAGCCGCGCGTGCTTGGCCTGCGCGAGATGTTGCAAGCCTTCATCGCTCACCGTAAAGTTGTCATTCGCCGCCGCACCGAGTACGATCTCAACAAGGCGCGCGAACGCGCCCACGTCCTCGAGGGCTTCCGGATCGCCCTCGACAATATCGACGAAGTCATTGCGATCATTCGGGAGAGTGATTCGACCGAAGCCGCGCGCGAAGCATTGGTCGGGCGCTTTGAACTCTCGGGCGTTCAGGCGAACGCCATCCTCGACATGCGTCTGCGCACGCTGACGAGCCTCGAGCGCCGCAAGATCGAAGACGAATATACTGGTCTGCTCAAGACGATCGCCGAACTCGAAGACATCCTAGCAAGTCCGCGCCGCGTCGCTGCGCTTGTGCGCGCCGACAGCGAAGATGTTCGTAAACGCTTCGGCGACGAGCGGCGCACCCAAATCGTCCCACTCGAGGACGAATTCGACATGATGGACGTCATCCCCGATACGCCCATCGTCGTCACCTCGACCGTCGGCGGCTACATCAAACGCGTCTCGGTCGACACCTTTCGGGCGCAGAACCGCGGCGGCCGCGGCGTCGTCGGCATCGCGAACCTCAAGCGTGAAGACGTCGTTCAGAATTTCTTCATGGCATCGACGCACGAGCACGTGCTCTTCTTCACGAACAAAGGCCGAGCGTACCGGCTGCGCGCCTACGAGATTCCCGACTCGACGCGTCAATCGCGCGGCACGGCGCTCGTCAATCTGCTCACCTTGCCGCCGGGTGAATGCGTCACCGCGGTTCTGCCGATTCGCGTTTTCGAAGAAGACGAGTATCTGGTGATGGTGACGCGGCGCGGGGTCATCAAGAAGACCTCGATTCGCGAGTTTGCGAACATCCGGCGCAGCGGCCTCAACGCCGTCGGTCTCGACGACAATGACGAATTGCTCGCCGTCGATATCTCCGATGGTTCGGACAACATCATCCTCGGCACGAAGGACGGCATGGCGGTCCACTTCTCCGAAAAAGACGTCCGTCCGATGGGCCGCAACGCTCGCGGCGTCCGCGCGATCACGCTCGCGCCGGGAGATTCGGTCGTTGCGATGGACGTCGAGGAACCCGACCGGCGCGAAGTGCTGATCGTTACGTCGCACGCCTTCGGAAAGCGTACGCCGATCGACGACTATCGCCACACCTCACGCGGCGGCAAGGGCGTCAAGGCGTTCGCCAAAGAGAAAGACATCGGTTCGGTCGTCGATCAGATTCTCGTCAACCCGAGCGACGAAATTCTACTGATGACCTCGGGCAATCAAGTGATCCGCATCCGCGTCGCGGACATTCGGAAGGCGGGGCGTTCGACCAAAGGCGTGCGACTGCAGAAGCTCGAGGCCGGCGACGAAGTGATCGCGATCACGAACCTCGGCGCGCAAACCAAAGCGATCGAAGATATCACGGGCGAACCTCCGGCGATAACGTGATGTCCCCCTCCTGCAGGTCCGGCACCCCGACCGTGGGCGTTGCAACCACTGATGACGCTCGGTGGTCACACCAGCGGAGGTACGATTTCTGATATGAGTGCGCTGCCCGACGTATCGCAGGCGAACTTTCAACGCGACGTTCTTTCGAGCGACCAGCCGGTGCTCGTCGACTTTTGGGCCCCTTGGTGCGGGCCGTGCCGCATGCTCGCGCCCGTGGTGGAAAAGGTCGCCGCGGCTCACGCGGGCCGCGTCAAGTTCATGAAGTTGAACACCGACGAGAATCCGAACATCTCGGGAGAGTATCACGTCTCGGGTATTCCCTGCCTCATTCTCTTCAAGGGTGGTCAAGCCGTCGATCGCGTCGTCGGCTTCGTTCCCGAGGCGCAGATTACGTCGATGTTGCAGAAACACATGGTCGCCGCTTAAGCTCTTGGTCCCGGGCGACGGTTCTGCCGATTCGTTGCGAGCGGGATCGAAGCGGGCCGCGATACCGGCGATGAGCCGTTTTCTTGCGGAAGCGGACGTGGTTGCGTGGGGAGACCGCTTGGGAACGACAGTCGTGAAAGCGGCGGTCGATTCCGTCTTGCGTGACGTTCGCGCGACCGTCAACCGCGATGCTTCAACGGTACCGCCGTTTGATGCTCTGCTCGGACGCGTGAAAGCACGTTTAGCGCGTGAAGATGATGAAGGCCTCGTTGCCGTGCTCAACGGTACGGGGATCCTGTTGCACACCAATCTCGGACGGGCGCCGCTCGCACCCGCGGCGCTCGCGGCGATGCAGAGGATCGGCGCGGGTTACTCCAATCTCGAATACAATTTGGCCGGCGGCGGGCGCGGCTCGCGGTACGCCCGCGTGACGGCGCTTTTGCGGGAGACGACCGGCGCCGCAGATGCGCTCGTCGTCAACAACTGCGCGGCCGCGGTTCTGTTGATTCTCGATACCTTCGCGAAGGGACGCGAAGTCGTCGTATCGCGTGGACAGCTCGTTGAAATCGGAGGCGGCTTTCGTCTGCCCGACGTGCTCGCGCGCAGCGGCGCGTCGCTCGTCGAAGTGGGCGCCACGAACAGAACCTATCTGCACGACTTCGAGCGTGCGCTGACGCCCGATACGGCGCTACTCTTGCACAGTCACACGTCCAACTATCGGATTGAAGGCTTCACCGCCGAGCCGTCGGGGTCGGACTTGGCGCACCTCGGACGTCGCGCAGGCATCGCGACCGTCGAAGATCTGGGCAGCGGCGCGCTCGTCGACCTCACTTCGTTCGGCTTACCACACGAACGCACCGTGCCCGAGGCGGTTGCCGATGGCATCGATCTCGTGGCGTTCTCCGGCGATAAGCTGCTGGGCGGTCCGCAGGCGGGCATCGTCGTCGGCGCCACAAGTGCCGTCGCGCGGCTGCGCGCGAATCCGCTGCTGCGCGCCCTACGCGTCGACAAAGCGACGCTCGCGGCGCTCGGCGCGACGTTGCGCTTGTACCTGAAGCCGGAAAACTTGCGCGAAATTCCGTTCTACCGCATGCTCGGCACGCCGCTTGCGGAACTGCGCGAGCGCGCCGAGCGCATCGCTGCGCGCTTACATTGCGCCGAGCTCGATATGCGGGCGCTGCCGCTGCAGGCGTATGCGGGTGGGGGGGCGCTGCCGCTCGCCGCGTTGCCGTCATACGGTCTCTCCATCCGCATGGAGCATAACGCCGCCGACGAAAATGCGGCACGCTTACGGGCCGGGCATCCCCGTTTAGTAACGCGCGTGGCTGAGGGCGCGGTGCTGATCGACCTACGCGCAATTCCACCGGACTCCGATGGATGCGTCATGGACGCCCTCGCGCTCTTAAAGACCTAAGCAGTGCACATCCTCGGCACGGCGGGCCACGTCGACCACGGTAAATCTTCACTCGTCCGCGCCTTGACCGGCACCGATCCCGACCGCTGGATCGAAGAACGTTTGCGGGGTATGACGCTCGACCTCGGCTTTGCGCACTTGCGCTTTCCCGACGGCGTCGAAGCCGGCGTCGTCGACGTTCCCGGACACGAACGCTTCTTGCATAACATGCTCGCGGGCGCCGCCGGGATGGAACTGCTGCTTCTCGTCGTTGCCGCAAACGAAGGCCCCAAGCCGCAGACCGCCGAGCATCTGGCCATACTGCAGTACCTCAACGTCCGGCGCACGATCATCGTGCTCACGAAGTGCGATACAGTCGATGCCGATGAGCTGGCGTTTGCCGAAGAACTTGTGCGCGAGACCGTCGTGGGAACCATTGCGACGGACGCGCCTCTCGCTCGCGTCTCGAGCGTGACGGGGGAAGGCCTCGATCGTCTACGCACGCTCATCCACGACGAACTCGCCGCGCTGCCGCCGCGTGCGCCCGCGGCGCCGACCTATCTTCCGATCGATCGCGTGTTCGCGCTCGCGGGACACGGGACGATCGTGACCGGAACGTTGATGCAGGGGCGCATTAGCCCGGGCGACACGCTCGCGCTCGCACCGGCGGGCCGCTCGGTGCGCGTGCGAAGTCTGCAAGTCTTCGGCGAAAAGCGTGACGCCGCGGGCGGCGGTTCACGCGTTGCGCTCAACCTGCCGAGCATCGAACGAAGCGAGATCGCGCGCGGAGCGGTCCTGGCCAGTTCGCAGTTTGAAGCGCGCGCGAACCTAGACGTGCGTTTCCGTCCGCTGCCCAGTGCCGTGTCGCTTTTACGGCGCCGCACGCCCGTGCGCGCGTACATCGGCAGCGCGGAGATTCTAGGGACGCTCGTTTTCGAGACGCTTCCCCGCGAGCCGGTCGACACCGCCGCTACGTTATACCTCTGCGAGCCGACGGTCATCGTTCCGGACGCGGCGTTCGTCGTGCGCCGCCTTTCGCCGAAAACGCTGCTCGGTGGCGGAACGATGTCCGCCGCCGACGTCGCGGACGCGAACGCGACGGACGAACGTCCCGAACTGACGGCGATTCTCGCAGCACTTACCGCCGTCGGGCTCGCAGGCGGTTCCGCCGCGTCGCTCGGCGCGGCGGCCAACGTGCGTGAAGACGTTGCGGGCGACGTTCTTGCGCGCCTCATCGAAAACGGGCGAGCGTTGCCGCTGCAGAAACCTGCTGCGTACGTCGCGGCCGATGTGGCAAGCGGCGTACTGATGCGAGTGCTCGAGCAGCTGCGCACGAGCGAGCGCGAGATGCCGTGGTTAACGGGGCTCACGGCGCTCGGACTATCGCGTGCGCTCGGCATCGCCGAGCCGGCGCTATTGCGCATTCTCGCTGCCGCGGCGCTCGACGGGCGGCTCGCCGCGCGAGCCGGCTACTATGCGACACCGGATTTCGTGCCGGCGTTGACGACGGAACAGCAAGCCTTCTTCGACCGCGCATTTATAAACGATGCCGGCGAGCCGCTCGACTTCGTCGCGTTTGCCGCCGCCATCAAAGCAGCGAACATCCGGGGCCTCGCGCAAGCCTTCGAAACGTTGCTGCAGAGCGGCGCGGTCGTGCACGTCGGTGGTGCACTGTATCGCGGGCCGCACATCGCCGAGCTGCAAGCGAAGCTCGAAGCAACGCTGCGCCGTGACAAGCAGATCAGCATGGCGAGCTTTCGCGATCTGATCGGACTGTCACGAAAGTTCGCCGTGCCGCTCTTGGAATGGTTCGATGCAGCCGGCGTGACGATTCGCTCCGGCGACTACCGCGTGCTACGCATCACGCCCCCGCGCCGCAACGCGTAACCCGATGAGCAACCGCGGCTTTTGGTTTATCGCCGGCGTCTTTGTGCCCGCTGAGCGGTTGTTAGGCCTGACATCAGTTTGTTCGAAGCAGTCCGGATGTCTCCAACATTGCTCTGTTTGCCTCGTTGAATGGGTTCACGATGTGAAAGACTCTGCCGACGTCACTCGCGGCAAAGCGGCGCCCGTCCTGCACATCCTCGCTGAGCAGACCCGAGCAGCCGCCGGCGGCCGCCGCCGCAACGATTTGGGCATCCCAAAACGAAACACTGTGCCGTTCGGACAGCAGCATCGCGCTCGAGACCGACGAAGACGTTGCCGCGATGATGGGCATCAACGTCATCAGATTCTCGACGACGTCACGCGCTTCGGATGTCGCCCAACCGCGGCGCCGCGTCAAGACGGCGAAAGTCTCGGCCGCTGCCTGGACTGGAAGGCGGAGACGCGCGGGCGGCGCTGATAGCAGTATTTCCCGAGCGCGCTGGTGCTTAGAGCCCGCATCTCGATCGAACGCGTAGACGATGACGTTCGAGTCGACGGCAAACGGACTCACGGCCGTTCATCGTCGTAAATCTTCGCGATCGTAAAGGTCCTCGCGCGAGAATGGCTTGCCGCCCATCGGACGCGCGTAACGTTCGATCAATGAATCGATTCGGTCGGCTACCGAGTCCTCCGCCGCGACGTGTGTTTCAGGAACCAAACGGGCTATTGGATGCCCTCGGCGCGTGATGATGACGGTGTCGCCATTTCGCTCGGCTGCTGCGAGCAGCGCCGAGAATTGCTGGTTCGCTTCCCGCGCCCCGACGGTCCGTATTGCCACAGTAGTGACATACTACACTGCTCTCTCGGTAGAGGTCAAGCGGCTCGTTCAGCCGCAACCCCGTAGTTAGCACTCGCGGTCTTAGAGTGCGAATGAACTCGGATAAAATGACCGAACGCGTGCGCGAAGCGCTTAGCGACGCGTTTTCGCGCGCTTTACGCGAGCGCAATCCCAATGTCGAACCCGAGCACATGCTTGCCGCTCTTCTCGATCAGCAGGGGGGTGTTGCTCCGGCGCTCCTTGCCAAAGTTGGTAGCGACGTTGCGTCGCTGCGCACGAAAACGGACGAGACGCTCGCGCGGCTGCCCCACCTTTCCGGCTCCGGCGACGTGCAGCCCCAGCTCTCGGGCGGCGCGAGCCGCGTGCTCGTCGCGGCGGGCGACGAGGCGACGAAACTGACCGATGAGTTCGTCTCGGTCGAGCATTTGCTGCTTGCAATCGTCGAGGGTACCGGAACGGCCGGGCGACTGCTGCGCGATGCCGGCCTCACGCGCGACGGCGTACTCGGCGCGCTGCGCGACGTGCGCGGCAATCAGCGCGTCACGACGCAAAATCCCGAAGGCACGTACCAATCGCTCGAGCGTTACGGGCAAGATTTGACACAGGCTGCCGAAGCAGGCAAGCTCGACACGGTAATCGGCCGCGACGACGAGATCCGTCGCGTCGTCCAAGTTCTCTCGCGCCGCACCAAGAACAATCCGGTGTTGATCGGCGAGCCCGGCGTCGGCAAGACGGCGATCGTCGAAGGTCTGGCGCAGCGCATCGTGCGCGGCGACGTTCCTGAGTCGCTGAAGAACAAGCGCATCGTTTCGCTCGACATGGGCGCGCTGATCGCAGGCGCGAAATATCGCGGCGAGTTCGAAGAGCGCCTCAAGGCGGTGCTGCGCGACGTCCAGTCGTCCGAGGGTGCCGTGTTGCTCTTCGTCGACGAGCTACACAACGTCGTCGGTGCCGGAAAAGCCGAAGGTTCGATGGACGCCGGGAATTTGCTCAAGCCCATGCTCGCGCGCGGCGAACTGCACCTGATCGGTGCGACGACGCTCGACGAGTATCGTCAGTACATTGAAAAGGACGCGGCGCTCGAACGGCGCTTTCAACCGGTGTTCGTCGACCAGCCGAGCGTCGAGGACACGATATCGATTCTGCGCGGTCTGCGTGAACGCTACGAATTGCACCATGGCGTGCGCATCAAAGATTCAGCGCTCGTCGCCGCCGCGACCCTTTCCAACCGTTACATCGCCGATCGCTTCTTGCCCGATAAGGCAATCGATCTGGTCGACGAAGCGGGCGCGAAACTGCGTACGGAAATCGATTCGATGCCGCAGGCACTTGACGAGGCTTCGCGGCGCACGATGCAGCTCGAGATCGAGCGCGAAGCGTTGCGTAAAGAGAGCGATGAAGCTTCGAAGCAGCGTTTGGGGCGAATCGAGCATGAGCTTGCGGAACTGCGATCGTCGACCGACGGCATCGCGGCACGCTGGCAAGCCGAAAAGGCATCGGTGCGAGGCTTGCGCGGGTTGCGTCAGCAGATCGATCAGACCAAGATCGAGATCGAACAAGCGGAACGCCAGTACGATCTCAATCGTGCCGCTGCGCTACGCTACGGAACGTTAGCGGATCTCGAAACGCGGCTGGCGACCGAAGAGGCGAAGCTCGCCGGCGACGGCGTGGAGCGTCTGCTTAAAGAGGAAGTCGACGAAGAAGACATCGCGGGCGTCGTCGCACGCTGGACGGGCATTCCGGTTTCAAAACTCCTCGAGGGCGAGATGCGCAAGCTCCTGCGTCTCGAGGACGAACTGCACGAACGCGTCGTCGGGCAGGATGAAGCGGTACGCGCGGTCGCCGAGGCCGTCATTCGTTCGCGTAGTGGACTCTCCGATCCGAACCGCCCGATCGGCTCGTTCATCTTCCTTGGCCCGACGGGCGTCGGTAAGACCGAGCTTGCACGGGCGCTTGCATCGTATCTTTTCGATGACGAGCGCGCGATGGTGCGCATCGACATGTCGGAATACGGCGAGAAGCACAGCGTCTCGCGCTTGATCGGCGCGCCGCCCGGCTACGTCGGCTACGATCAGGGCGGTCAACTGACTGAAGCCGTGCGCCGCCGTCCGTTTTCGGTCGTGCTCTTCGATGAAATCGAGAAGGCAGCGGCCGACGTGTTTAACGTCTTCTTGCAGATCCTCGACGATGGCCGGTTGACGGACGGTCAAGGCCGCACTGTCGACTTCAAGAACACGATCCTCATTATGACCTCGAACATCGGATCGAACCGCATCCTCGATTACGCCGGAGCGGGCGGAGCCGAGTACGCCGTGATGCGCGCGACCGTGCTCGACGAACTACGCCGTCACTTCCGCCCGGAATTTCTCAATCGCGTGGATGAAACGGTCGTGTTCCAATCGCTGTCGGAAGCGCAGTTGGAACGCATCGTCGATCTGCAACTCGCCCGCCTGCGTGGACGGCTGGCCGATCGGCGTATCGAACTCGAGCTCAGCGAGGCGTCACGGAAGCACCTCGTCAAAGTCGGATACGATCCGGTCTTTGGAGCCCGTCCGATCAAGCGTGCGGTGCAGCGCGAACTCGAAACGCCGCTCGGCCGCCGCATTCTCTCGGGCGAGGTGCGCGACGGACAGCATGTCTACGTCGACTACGATCAGGTGGGCGGCGAACTCAGCTTCTTGGCGGGCCTTCCCAAGCTCGATTTGGCGGCGCTGCGCTAACGTCGATGCTTTTGCCACCGGCCCTGTGGGCGCTCGGTGCTTGACCTGCGCGCGCTCGGCGCCTGCGCGCTGTCCCGGTACGGGCTCTGTGCCTCGGCGCCGGCGTGAGCGTCTCTCGATCGCCGGCCTTGCGCGGGGTCATCGCTGGTGCGGCCGGGACCGTGGCGCTCAACCTGTGCGCCTACCTCGACATGGCGATTACGTGCCGCGCGCCGAGCGACGTGCCGGCGGCCGCCGCCCGCGCTATCGCTCGCCGCTTGGGATTCGAGCCCGCACCGCCGGATGATGCCGAGAAGCGCGCACGCTGGGAGGGTTTCGGCGAAGCGCTCGGTCTCATGCATGGCGTCGTTCAGGGTCTCGCTTACGGCATCGTGCGCGCGAATTTCTTGCCGCGCGCGGAACAACGCACCGGCGCCCTTTGCCTCGCGCTCGAATCGTTCGTTCTCGGTGAAAGTGCAGCGACGGCGCTCGGAGCGACCGACCCTCGCCGCTGGGGTTTCGCCGGTTTTGTGCGCGGCTTGGCATTGCGCCTCGCGTTCGGCGCCGTGGCGGCCGCAACGTTCGACGCGCTGCCTTCGTAACTCTCAGTTTTCTGTAAGTCTCACGTCCGCGGGCCCTGCAAGGCCGCTCACGCTGCGACGTTACGCCAGCGCTTTTTCGCGCTTACGGGCGCGCAGGCGATCGTTTTCGAGCAGTAGACGTTTGCGAATGCGCAGCGACTTTGGCGTAATCTCGACGAGTTCGTCGTCCTCGATGAATTCGATTGCGCGCTCGAGCGAAAGGTCCTCGGCCGGCGCCAGCTTGATGTTCTCGTCGCTGCCGGCAGCGCGCATGTTCGTCAATTTTTTGGCGCGCACGACGTTGAGCGAGACGTCCCGGTCGTCGTTGGCCCGGCCGACAACCATCCCTTCATAAACGTCGGTGCCCGGTTCGACGAAGAAGCGACCGCGTTGCTCGACGCCCACGAGCGCGTACGCCGTGACCGTCCCCGTATCGCTTGCCACGAGCGCGCCGTTCGAACGTCCGGGAATCTCGCCTGCAAGCGGTTGATGATCGTAGTACGTGTGCGACATGACGGCGGTTCCGCGTGAGAGGGTCAGCAGTTCCCCACGTAAGCCGAAGATCGCGCGCGTCGGCATCGTGTACTCGAGCCGGCGCGTCTCCCCGACGGTCAGCATGTTGGACATCTGTGCGCGCCGCTTCCCGACCGCCTCGATGACGGCACCGGCATACTCATCGCGCACGTCGATCACGACGTATTCGACCGGTTCATAGCGCTCGCCGTCGCGTTCGGTGATGATGACCTGCGGTTTGGAAACGGCCAGTTCGTAGCCTTCGCGCCGCATCGTCTCGAGCAGGATCGAAAGATGCAGTTCGCCGCGTCCCCGCACTTCGAAGGTGTCGGCGCTCTCAGTATCGGCGACGCGTAGCGCTACGTTTGATTCGAGCTCGCGCATCAGCCGCTCGCGTATCTGGCGCGACGTGAGGTACTTGCCTTCGCGCCCCGCGAACGGCGATGCGTTGACCATGAAGAACATCGAGACCGTCGGCTCGTCGACGGCCACCGCGTGCAAGCCTTCGGGATGCGCGGCGTCGGCAATCGTGTCCCCGATGTTGAGCCCTTCGATTCCCGAAACGCAGACGATGTCGCCGGCGCTCGCTTCGTCAACCTCAATTCGTTCGAGTCCCGCGAACGTCAATAGCTTGGTGAGCCGCAGCCCGAGTTCCACGTCGCCTTCGCGCGTCAGTTTGGCGATCGGGGCATTGGCGCGCGAGACGCCGCGAAAGACGCGTCCGATTCCAATGCGCCCGACATACTTATTATGATCGATTGCGGAGACGAGCATTTGGAACGGCCCGTCTTCCGCCGGTGCTTCGGGCACGTGTGTTGCGATCGTCTCGAACAGCGGCTCGAGATCGTCGCTTGCATCATCGAGCGAACGTTTGGCAATGCCGGCCCTGCCGTTGGTGAATACGACGGGAAAATCGGCTTGTTCGTCGCTTGCACCGAGTTCAATGAAGAGATCGAACACTTCGTTGACGACTTCGCCCGGACGCGCATCTTTGCGGTCGATCTTGTTGATGACGACAATTGCGCGCAGATCGAGTTCGAGCGCCTTGCGCAGGACGAAGCGCGTTTGCGGCATCACGCCTTCGGCTGCGTCGACCAGCAGAAGGACGCCCTGCACCATCTGCAGCACCCGCTCGACCTCGCCACCGAAATCGGCGTGTCCCGGAGTGTCGACGATATTGAATTTGATGTCGCCGTGTTTGACCGAGGTGTTCTTGGCCAGGATCGTGATCCCGCGCTCACGCTCCAGGGGATTTGAGTCCATGACGCGCGTCGAGACCGCTTGACCTTCCCGGAAGACGCCGCTTTGCTTGAGCATGGCATCGACGAGCGTCGTCTTGCCGTGGTCGACGTGCGCAATGATGGCGAGATTTCGGATATCGGGACGCGTTTTCACGCCATATAGTGTAGCACATCGAAGCCGTCCGGGCACGTGCAAAAGAAGCTTTCACGTGTTGTGATCGAGATGCGATCACAACACTCGCTTTCACGCAGCTTGTCCGCGTGAAAGCGGAAAAGGCTTCCCAGCCACCTTCGCGCCGTAGCGAAGCGGAGGCCTAGATCGGGTCGGGCTTTGCCCGCCTACCGGCTTGTGCATGATTCGGCATAGCCGAATCGTGCGCGGATTGCGCGTAGCTGAATCCAGCTAGGTACCGAAGCGTCGTTTGCGCAGCGCGTAGTCACCCAAGGCTTCCTCGAGTAGTCTTGGGCCGAAGTCGGGCCAATGGGCGCGCGTCGACCATATTTCGGCGTAGGCGATCTGATACAGCAAGAAGTTCGACACGCGCAGTTCGCCGCCGGTGCGGATCAAGAGATCGGGGTCGGGCAAGCCTTTGGTGTAGAGATATTGCGACAGAAGTGCGTCATCGATCGTAGCCGGGTCGATGCGGCCGTCGCGAACGTCGCGCGCGATCGCGCGCATCGCGTCGCCGAGCTCTCCGCGCGCGCCGTAGTTCAGCGCGAGATTGAGCAGCATGCCCGTGCAAGACTTCGTCGCATTCACAAGCGTGTCGAGAGCCGCCTTCGTGACCGACGGTAGATCGTCGATGCGCCCGATCGCGCGCACGCGGACATTGGCCTGCTGCAACGGGCGAGCTTCTCGCATGGCGAAGTAACGAACCAAGTTCATCAGTGCGCCGACCTCACGTGCACCGCGTCGCCAGTTTTCTTCGGAGAATGCATAGACGGTCAATATCTCGATGCCGAGCTGGGCGGCAGCGCGCACCGTCGCGTGCAACGCCTCACCTCCGGCGCGATGCCCGTCCTTGGATGTGAGGCCGCGTTCACGTGCCCACCGACGATTGCCGTCCATGATGACCGCGACATGGCGTGGGAGGGCGGCCTCCACAACCGAAGCACGTTCGATCATGAAATCGTCGCCAAGCGCAGATTTCCGGACGCCGTTCGCGCGGGTTCACTCGCGTTGACCGTACGGATCACCGTTTCAAGCTCGTCGATGTAGGCGAGGAAGCGCGCGCGTCCGGACGCCGTGATGGTCACGATCGTCGTCGGGCGGCCGCTCGTCGCGCGGCGCTCGAGCTCGACGATTCCCGTCTCGGCGAGTGCGTGCAGGTGGCGGTTGAGGTTGCCGTCGGTCAGTGCGCACGCTTCTTGCAGCGCGCGGAAGCGCATGCCGTCTCCGTGAGCGATCAAACAACTGCACACGGCGAGCCGCCCGCGTTCGTGAAAGATGCGTTCGAGTTTTTCATATGCGAAGGGAGCGGTCTTCATCGGGTCCTTCCTCGTGTACCATCGGTACGAACGATCGTGCCGATGGCGATTTGTCCGCCGCCGAATGCAATCGGCATGATCCACCACGCGAGCGGATGGATCGCGGGGAACAGCAAAAGCACGGTTGCGATTGCGCCGAACGCGACCGCGACAGCGACGACCGGACGCGGCACCATCGCGCGTGAGGCGAAGAGTCCGAGCGCATATGTTGCGCACCACATGCCCGGCAAGAGTTCGTCTTGGCCCTGCAGCACGAGCGCCAGCGTAATCACACCGCCAGCCGCGAGCGCGGGAACGATGCTCATACCAACGGTGCGGAATTGCACGGCGGCCTGCGCGCCGCGATTGCGCGAGCGCCACGCGATGATTGCGCCGTAGTTGAGGAAGAGCGCGATGCCGAGGCACGTCAGCCATATCAGCAGGTACATCTGGCGCTCGGCGTGGCTGCGCGGCCACGGATCGACGAGTGCCTGTACGAGTCCCGCGAGAATGCCGACGAGGCCGCTCGCGATGGCGGCGCCCCCGGAATAGCCGTCGAAGCGTTGCACGCCCGCGAGGCGGCCTCGGACCTCTGCGAGGTCGGCAAAAGCTTGGCGGACCTCCATGGCGTTTAACTTTGCGGGGCAAAGTAGCGTTCCTGCCGGCCGTGGTATCAGAAGAGCTTTGTCGTATCGAGCAAGATCGTCACCGGGCCGTCATTGACCGACGTGACGGCCATCGTCGCCCCGAATCGGCCGGTTGCAACCGACAACCCGAGGCCACCGAGTTCCGACACCACGCTTTCAAAGAGCGACCGGCCGAGAACGGGTGCCGCGGCGGCAATGAACGAGGGCCGTCGACCGTGGCGGACGTCGCCGAGCAAGGTGAATTGCGAGACGATCAGCACCGCTCCACGAGCTTCCCGGATATCGCGGTTCATGGCACCTGTCTCATCGGCGAAGATGCGCAGCCCGGCAATCTTACGCGCGAGTGCGACCGCATCACTGTCGCCGTCCTCACGTGCGACGCCGACTAGAACGAGCAGTCCCGGCCCGATGTTCGCGATGACTTCCTCTTCGACGCGAACGCTCGCAGATGTGACGCGGGTGACGACGGCTCGCATCGCGGGCGAATTCGCCGTGCGGTTTCGATCACAGTCCATGTGCGGTCATGCTTTGAGGTCTTTAAGCCGCAGGGAGCCGCGGTTGCGAAGAGACAATCGACGTTCCAGGATCGGCGATGCTTAAACTTTGGTCACACTCGGTCGATAAACCCGGTATGCGATGTGTGTCGTGCCTCACGTTGCTCGTCTTATTGGCATCGGCCGGCTGCGCCGACGTCAGTCATTTTCTACCGAAGGTCCGCGCCGCGCTCGGAAGCTCTCGTGCGGCGCCGTTGCAATCTGTAGCCATGCAACCGCGCGTTGGGCCGCCCTCGGCGGCCCAACCGCAGCCGCTTCCGTCCGGCGCGATCGACATGAGCGGTGTTCTGCAAGGCGCAGTGCGTTTGCCCGCGGACGTGCAGCGCTTGCGCGAGGCGATCGTGACAGGCCTCGTCATCATCAGCGTCCTCGGCATCACCAATATCGTCCTCATGCTGGCGGTGTTCGGACGTTTGCGGCGTGTGGCGCCGCAGCCGCGGGAGTTCGCGCTCGGCGCTCCTTTACCGACACCTGCGCCCGCCGCCGCAGAGATTGCACGCAGCTCCGGAGACGTTGCGCCGACGCCGGTGCGAGTAGTGCCTGCGGCCGTCGCTGCGCCGGTCCTAGTTCGGACCTGCGCTTGCGGCGCTGACATCAGCTCACGTTCGCGCACGGGACGCTGTCGTGCGTGCGCGCGGACCGCAACGATTCGGGCCAAGCGAGCCGAACGCGTTATCGATATTCCAGCGCACGCGTAAGGCTTCCGTAGACCACTTCAACGAGCCGCTCAACCTTGTGCGGGCAGCCGCGCCCGGCTTGCGCATTAAAATCTTTGCGCGTTGTCCTTACGGGAAGCGGAACAAACGACAAATTTCAATACGAATCTCTAACGGCGAAGCACACTTGGCGACGATGAGATCAAAGAGATGACGACCCGGCTCGTGTGGAAGCACGTAAGGTCGCTCGATTTCTTGCAGGTGAGCAACTTTTACGCGACAAGCGTAGCGTTCCAGTTACATGGGAGAGTACGAGTCTGGTGGCTCGCACGGTCTTCAAAACCGCTGAGGCCGTCGCAAGGCGGCTGGTAGGTTCGATTCCTACACTCTCCCGCCTGAGCGCCAAAGAGCCTTGCATACCAACGGTGTGCAGGATCCGACGCCATGCCAATACACTAACGGCACACTACGTTTCGGAAACCAAGGCGAGGCCGCCGACGACATCTTCGAGATAAACGTCCAGCCGCTCGGCCTTCTCACGCCGCGTCGTGTCTTGAAGATGAACGTAGACCGCGTCCGTTACGGCGACCGCGCTATGGCCGAGCGATTCTGAAACGACCTTCAGTGACGTACCGGAAGCGAATGCGAGACTGGCGTACGCGTGCCGCAAGTCATGAAAGCGCTGCGACGGAAGGTGACGCGCACGCACGAGTCTCGTGAAGCGGCGCGAAAGTTCGTTTGGATCCCACGCTCGTCCATCCAGCCGGTCGAAGACAACGTCGTTCTCGTCTGGGGCTCGTCCACCGAAAGCGAGGTGGCGTGCTTCTTGGGCAGCGCGGTGACGCCGTAGGATTGCTACGACAAACGCCGGCAGGGCATCGATACGATTCGAGCGTTTCGTCTTGGGCGCTTTAATGATCACCCCGCCGTCCAGGTTCGCCGCAGCGCGCTGGACGTGAATCGTCCCGTGTTCCAAGTCAACGTCGCCCCAGCGCAGCGCGCAAAGCTCCGATCGTCGAAGTCCCGTCCCGATCGCGAATGGGATGATCGCCGCGAGTTCAGTGCCGGCGGATGCTGCAAGGAGCGCCCGCACCTGCTCGAGCCCGATGCGCGCACGCTCGGCGTGAGGGATGGATGGCGGTTCGACCAAGTTCGCGACGTTGCGCAAGAGCAGTCCTTGCCGAACGGCCCATGCGAACACAGCCCGGACCATCGTCAAGAGATTGCGCTGCGTCAGGGGCGAGAGCGGTGCGTCTTTGTTCGGAGTTCGGCCGCAGTTTCGCGCGTCCAGTACAAGTCCGGCAATATGGTCCGCGCGAATGTTGCGAAGCCGCAGGTGCCCGATCGCGGGACGAACGTGCTGTGCAAGGAGTCGACGGTATAAGGCGACGGTCGTTCCTTCGCGGCTCACGCTCTTGGCTTTGAGGTAGCGGTCGGCGAGCGCGTTAAACGTCAGTCGGTCTTCGTCGGGAAGGCTACCGCTGCGAACCTCGGCGAGTCGCGTTCGTAGGGTACCTTCCGCTTGTTCTTTGACGCCGAACACGGTCTCGTAGCGCTGCCGGCGCGGTCCCTTATCGTTCACGCGCGGCGCGTCGTAGCCGATGCGCCATTTCCCCTCAGCGATCTTCCGGATGGAGCCGAGCCCGCGAGCGCGCCGGCGCTTCGGTTTCTTCACCGCGGCTTACGATAAGAAGGGGGATTAGCTTCGGAGAGAGCCGCCTTTTTTCGTTCGTACGCCTCACGCGCGTTTTGGCGCGCGCGGCATTCAGTCGAGCAGAAGCGCGGCTTCTTTCCACGCGACTGGGCAGCGAATACGCGCGCCACAGATATCGTTTTCGTGCATCCGTAAGCTTGGCAGTGTGGCCTTTTGTCTCGCGACACAGTTGACTTTTCTAGTGTTATACGCTAGCATCCTTGTAGCCTATAACAAAAAGCGGACCCGACGGTGCTCTAACACCGCCGAGTCCTCGCCACCGGAAAGATTGAGGTTTCCGATGACTACTGCATCATATCAGGCTTCGTCCTCGCGGGCCAAGACGTACCGTGAGAAGATCGAAGGCCGACTCCAAGTCGCGAAGGTGAACGGTGGCGCTGCCGCCGCCGAGCCGCGCGGAAATGGTCGCTACACCGTCGAGGGACGCGCCGGCGCCCGTTACACCGTCTGGGCGCTAAACGCAGAGACGTTCTTCTGCGACTGCAAGGCCGGGACGACGAGCGGGACGCCGTGCTGGCACGCCGCGGCCGCGTTCCTGCGGATCGTCGCCGATCGCGCGACTTCTCGGGTGTCGGCGTGATGTCGACGACAAAATGGCTCTTCGCGGCCCACCGGCACGCCGAGGGCAACGTCGCTGAGGCGATGCGCTACCTCGACGTCGCAAAGTACGACGATCCCGAAGCAGGCGCGGCTCTGCGCGTAATGCGTACGCGGGCTCGTCGGCATCCGACTGCCAAGCGTTTCGAAATGCAGCGCGCATTCGTCGCCTTCATCGACGAGGTGGCCGCGTGATGGCCGACCTCATATCGCTCGACGAACAGCGCCTCGCGCGCATGACAGCGGTGGAGCGACGGAAGCACGATCTCGACGCGTGCTTCGCCTTGCTCGACGAGGTTGACCGCGACATCGAAAGAGCCGAAGAACTGCTCGCGCAGTCTCGCGCGCTTGGGCTCGAATCCAAGCTGGTTAGCGATCTCCGCGCCAACTACGGCCATCTGCCCGGCTTCGAAGCGTTCGTGGCGAGCGACGCGTTCCGCGATCTCGTCGCGAAGCAACTCCCGGCCGCGGACCCTAAGTTATGACCGCGCTCGCGCTCCCCGTCATGCCGGCGCCGCTTGCGACGGACCTGCTCATCGCCCGAGCACAAGAGTACGCACGTGGCTCGCAAGCGGCGAGCACCCGTCGCGCCTACGCCTCCGACCTACGCGACTTCGACGCGTTCTGCGCGGGGCACGGCGAGCGATCGTTCCCGGCCGAGCCTCAAACGATTGCGCTCTACGTCGCCGCGTCGGCCGACCGCGTGAAGGTCGCGACGATCCGCCGCCGGCTCGCAGCGATCTCCGTTCGCCACCGGCGCGCGGGGCTCGAGTCGCCTTGCTCTCACCGCATCGTTCGGGACGTCGTTTCAGGAATTGCTCGCGAGAAGGGCACGGCGCCCAGGCGCGTCGACGCCGCGACGCTCGAGGTGTTGCGGTCTCTGCTACTCGCAGTCAGCGGTGACGACGTCGCCGCAAAGCGGGATCGTGCTATCATTTTGCTAGGTTTCGCTGCAGCGCTCAGGCGCTCCGAACTAGCAGCGCTGCGTCTCGAAGATCTCCGGTTTTCGAAGCGTGGCTTGCTTCTATGCATCACGCGCAGCAAGACGGACCAGGAAGGCGCGGGCGCGGAGATTGCGATCCCGTTCGTCGAGAACGCCTCGCTCTGCGCTGTCCGCGCCG
>JAABUJ010001024.1_pt1 | contig 45140 bp, 55 predicted proteins | sample 5559131 | NCBI WGS metagenome assembly JAABUJ01 (sample SAMN10711875, study PRJNA513366) | rock metagenome | isolation source: Antarctica rocks | place: Antarctica: Victoria Land, Mt New Zealand nord | collected 2016-01-07
GCACCGTCGGCGCCGGCGTCGTCACTAAGATCATCGAATAAGTGGTGAGTGTGTAGTGTTTAGTGTTGAGTGGACGGGGCGATCTCGTCACTCAACACTAAACACTCGTCACTGGAGGTAACGTGGCTAAACAAAGAATCCGCATCAGGCTCAAGGCGTTCGACCATAAGATACTGGACCAATCGGCCGTGCAGATTGTGCAGACAGCGCGCACGACCGGGGCCGATGTCGCGGGGCCGATCCCGCTGCCGACCGACATCCAGAAGTTCTGTGTTATCCGTGGCCCGCACATCGACAAGGACTCGCGTGAGCAATTCGAGATCCGCACGCACAAGCGCCTGATCGACGTGCTTGACCCGAATGCGCGCACGCTCGAGTCGCTCGCCAAGCTGGCGCTGCCGGCCGGCGTCGATATTGAGATGAAGTTATAAGTCGATAGTCGATAGTTAATAACTCTCGATACCTATTCGCTGCTAAAGCCGAACGCTTTGAACGTCCTTACTAACGACTAACGACTACTCCACGTAGGCAGTGAGCAACGGTCGCTCCACGTCCTACCGCTAGAGGAGGAATGAGTAATGTACCCCATGGCTGAAGCCAGGGGCTTTCAGGAGCCCTGCGAGCGGGTTGGTCTGGACAACACACCCACGGACCACGAGGCCGCATTACAACGGGACGCATCCCGCCACCCAGAGGTGTACGGCCCCATCAGACACGAGTCCAGGCCCTTGCGTCGCCGCCTAGCGGGTTCTCCCCGCTTATCGTGCCCCTCGTCCGAGCGTCCCCGGACGGTCAACGCCAACGTCCGCCCGAAACGGTGTTCCCGCCAGAGGTCTCCGGCTTGTGCCTTTGCGAATCGTTCCCTCTATTTTACCACGGATCGCCGGGTCACTGTCGGCTCTGTGCCGCTCGCCGTGTCAGCGGACACAGCGGAGGCGCGGCCCCTCGCCCCAGGGGCGATCCCATTCCTCCCCACGCCTGAAGGCGGGAGTCTCCTGGGAGATTTTAGATGAATGGCATACTAGGCCGCAAAGTAGGTATGACGCAGGTTTTTAGCCCCGATGGGCGCGCCCTGCCGGTCACCGTCATCGAGGCGGGCCCCTGCACGGTCACAGCTATCAAGAATCCCGCGCGCGACGGCTACGCCAGCGTGCAACTCGCCTTCGGGCGGGACCGCAAAATTACCAAGCCGCGCCTCGGTCATATCCGCAAGGCCACTGGCGACGATGAGACCAAGCCGCGCGTGCTGCGCGAGTTCCGCGGCGGCGTCGAGGGCGCGACGCTGGGCCAGCGCGTCACCGTCGATCAGGTGTTCCAGATCGACGAGTACGTCGACGTCATCGGCACCTCAAAGGGCAAGGGCTTCGCGGGTACGGTCAAGCGACACCACTTCCGCGGTGGCCCCAAGACACACGGCCAGTCCGACCGCACCCGCGCGCCCGGCTCGATCGGCGCCGGCACGACGCCCGGCCGCGTGCTCAAGGGACAGCGCATGTCCGGCCACATGGGCCACGAGCGCGTGACCGTGCAGAACCTTCAGGTCGTCGATATCGACGTCGAGAATAACGTGCTGCTGGTCAAGGGCGCCATTCCGGGGCCCAAAAACAGCGCTGTCATGATCCGCAAAGCCGTCAAGAAAAACGGCAACGTCAAGGGCTAGGAGAAGAGTAGAGTATGGCACAGGCAGAGGTTCGTAACACCGCCGGCGGTGTCGTCTCCTCGACGGAGCTCGACGACCGTATCTTCGCGGTGGAACGCAATGACACACTGATCCATCAAGCCGTCCTGCGCATCCAGGCTAATCGGCGCGCGGGTACCCACCAGACCAAGACGCGTGGTAACGTCAGCGGCACAACCGCCAAGATGTACCGCCAGAAAGGGACCGGACGCGCGCGCCACGGCGCCATGACCGCGCCGCAGTTCCGCAAGGGCGGCGTGGTCTTTGGGCCGCACCCGCGCTCCTACGAGCAGGATATGCCCAAGAAGATGCGCCGTAAGGCTTTGTGCTCGGTGCTGACCGACAAGCTGGCCGAGGGACGCGTCCTGGTAGTGGACAGCTTTGGGCTCACGGAGCCCCGGACGAAAGGCATGATCGAGATCCTGAGCACGCTCGGCGTGAGCCGGAGGGTGGCTATCGTCATCCCGGCCCCCGACGCGAACGTGACGCTCTCGGCGCGGAATATCCCCGAGGCGCGTACGATCGTGGCCCACACGCTCAACGTGCTCGACGCGATCGATAGCGACTATCTCGTCTTTACGCAGGAAGGCTTGCGTGTGCTGGAAGGAGTGCTAACTGGTGGATCTGTATAGGGTACTGGAACGTCCAATCATCACGGAGAAGAGCACGGAGCTTGCGCAGGCGCAGCCGACCAAACCCAAGATGACGAACCCCGACGTGCATCGCTACACCTTCCAGGTGGCCCTCAAGGCGACCAAGCCGGAGATCAAGAAGGCGGTCGAGGAGCGTTACAGCGTTCATGTCATCGCGGTGAACACAATGGTGATGAAGCCGAAGGAGAAAGGCGTCGGCGCGCGCCGCGGCTTTGCCTCGGCGTGGAAGAAGGCCGTAGTAACGCTCGAGCACGGCCAGCAGATTGAAGACTTCTTCGGGACGGTGTAAGAATGGCTATTAAACGTTATAACCCGACCTCGCCGGGTCGGCGCGACATGTCGGTCGTCAGTTCCGACGATATCACGACCAACAAGCCGCACAAGCCCCTGCTGAAACCCCTCAAGTCGAAGGCCGGCCGCAACAACCAGGGCCGCATCACGGTACGGCACCGCGGCGGCGGCCATAAGCGCATGTACCGCATCATCGACTTCAAGCGCAACAAGGACGGCGTCGCGGCGCGCGTGGCCACGATCGAGTATGATCCAAACCGTTCGGCGCGCATCGCGTTGCTGTTTTACGAGGATGGCGAGAAGCGCTACATCATCGCCCCGAACGGGCTCAAGGTGGGCGACCGCTTGATGAATGGTCCCGAAGCGGAGATCCGCGTGGGCAACTGCCTACCGCTGCGCAACATCCCGCTCGGCACGACCATCCACAATATCGAACTCTACCCGGGCAAGGGCGGCCAGTTGGTGCGCTCCGCCGGTAACTCCGCCCAGTTGATGGCGCGCGAAGGCAACTCCGCCACGGTGCGCATGCCGTCGGGTGAGATGCGCCTCGTCCCCGTCGCCGCACGCGCGACGATCGGACAGGTCGGCAACCCGGACCACCAGAACCAGAACCTCGGCAAGGCTGGCCGCGCCCGGCACATGGGGCGTCGCCCGTCGGTACGTGGCTCGGTGATGAACCCGAACGACCACCCGCACGGCGGCGGCGAGGGCCGCGCGCCCATCGGCGGGCAACCGCAGACGCCCTGGGGCAAGCCAGCCATGGGCGCCCGCACGCGCCACAATAAGAAGACCGATAAGTTCATTATTCGTAGGAGGAAGGGCGGTCGATAGTCGATAGTCGATGGTCGATAGTCGATGGTAACCAGCATGGCTACTTCCGACTTCCGACTTCCGACTTCCGACCTTCCGGCTGCGAAGCACTATGTCACGATCAACGAAAAAAGGTCCCTTTGTGGACGCCAAGCTATTCGCCAGGATCGAGGCGCTCAACCGGGGTGGGCAAAAGCAAATTATCCGCACTTGGTCGCGCGACTCGACAATCTTCCCCGAGTTCCTCGGGCATACGATCGCGGTGCACGATGGCCGCCGTCACGTCCCGATCTTCATCAGTGAGAACATGGTCGGGCACAAGCTGGGTGAGTTCGCGCTCACGCGTACCTTCAAGGGTCACGCGGGCGCCAAGACGACCGGCTCGAGGTAAATAGAGATGCAAGTACGTGCTGTCGCGAAGGACATCCCAATCACCCCGCGCAAGGTCCGCCTCGTCGTGGACGCGGTGCGTGGGCGCAAGGTCGACGAGGCGCTGACGATGCTGCGCTTCATGCCGCAGAACGCCGCCAAGGACGTCTATAAGGTCGTCAAGTCGGCCGCCTCCAACGCGGAAAACAACTTCAACCTCGACCCGGAGACCCTCTGGATCGAACGCATCCACGCGGACGACGGGCGCACGCTCAAGCGCTTGTGGCGACGCAACATGGGCCGCGCCAACCGCGTGCTGAAGCGCTCCAGCCACATTACCGTTGTCGTCGAGGATAGAGAGGTCTAATATATGGGTCATAAAGTACATCCGAACGGCTTCCGCCTCGGCATCATCAAGCCCTGGCAGGCGCGCTGGTACGCCGACCGCGACTACAAAGACTTGGTGCAAGAAGATATCCGGCTGCGCGCCTTTATCTTCAAGCGCCATGCCAACGCCGCGATCGCGCAGATCGACATCGAGCGTTCGGCCAACCGCCTGACGCTCACCATCCACACAGCCAAGCCGGGCATCATCATTGGACGCAGCGGCCAGAATGTCGAGGAGTTACGGCGCCTCATCGAGAAGATGACCAGCAAGAAGGTGCAGGTCAACATCCTCGAGGTGCGTAATCCCGATCTCGTCGCCGTGCTCGTCGCACGCAACATCGCCGAGCAGCTAGAGCGCCGCGTCGCCTTCCGCCGCGCCATGAAGCTGACGGTGCAGCGCACCATGCAGTCCGGCGCCAAGGGCGTCCGCGTCGCCGTGGCCGGCCGCTTGGGCGGCGCCGAGATGTCGCGCCGTGAGGGCGAGCGCCGTGGTCAGGTGCCGCTGCAAACGCTGCGCGCGGATGTCGACTTCGGGTTGGCCGAGGCGCATACGACGTACGGCGTCATCGGCGTCAAAGTCTGGATCTACAAAGGGCTGGTCAAGCCGGGCCAGATGGTCGAGCCAGCGAGCGCGCCGCCGGCCAGCCGTGGCGGCGCCGGCGGTGAGCGCCCGCGGCGCGATGATCGCGGCGGTCGTGGCGGCGCCGGTGGTGAGCGCCCGCGGCGCGGCGGCGCCGGCGGTGGTCGTGGCGGCGCCGGCGGTGGTCGTGGTGGAACTGGCGGCGGCCGTGGCGGCGCCGGCGGCGGACAACGAACGAGTAGTTAGTAGCTAGTAGTTAGTAGCTAGTAGTTAGTAGCTAGTAGTTAGTTGTTCTCTAGCAACTAACTACTAATTGCTAACTACTAGCTACTCATGAACGGAGTGAGCTAAATGTTACTGATGCCACGGCGAGTGAAGTACCGCAAGCAGCACCGCGGCCGCCGCAAGGGCCTAGCCCAGCGCGGCAACGAGGTGGCCTTCGGGCAGTTCGGCCTGCAAGCGCAGGGCACCTGCTGGATGGAGAGCAATCAAATCGAGTCGGCCCGTCGCGTGATCACGCGCTACGTGCGCCGCGGCGGCAAGATCTGGATTAGGGTCTTCCCCGACAAACCGGTCACGGCCAAACCGGCTGAAACACGCATGGGATCGGGTAAGGGCGCGCCCGATCACTGGATCGCCGTCGTCAAGCCCGGCCGTATCTTGTTTGAGATCGCCGGTGTGCCGGAGGGCATGGCCAAAGAGGCGCTACGCCTGGCCGGCTATAAGCTGCCGATTCCGACCAAAATCGTGGAGCGTCATGTACCGACCGCGGCGATTGAGGAGGCCGACGATGAAGAGTAGTACGCGTGAGTACCTGGGCATGCCCGTCCCCGAGCTCGAGACTAGGTTGCGCGCCGCCCAGGAGGAACTGACGAACGTTAAGTTCGGGCTGGCTACACGCAAGATGACCAACTATGCGCGACTCAAGATCCTGCGCAAAGACATCGCTCGTCTCAATTTTTTCATCGACGAGCAGAGAAGAGAGGCGTCACACCATGCCGTTTAATCCCCGAGCCAAACGCCTGATGGGGCGGGTGGTTAGCGACAAAATGGACAAGACTGTCGTCGTGGCGGTGGAGTCCGTCCATCAACACCCGCTCTACAAGCACACTATTCGTACGACCAAGCGCTATAAGGCGCACGATGAGAACAACGAGTGCCGCGCGGGCGATACCGTACGTCTCGTGGAGAGTCGGCCTCTCTCCAAGGACAAGCGTTGGCGGGTCATCGAGATCTTGCGCCACGACGTGCGCGCCTCGATCGCGCCCGTCGAGGCGATCGTCCCTGTCGCACCACAAGATGTAGTGATTAGTGAATAAATACTAACCGCTAACCACTAGCCGCGAGCTAGAAGGAGTAGACAATGATTCAAAACGAGTCGCGCTTGCGCGTCGCCGACAACTCGGGAGCCAAGGAAATCTTGTGCATCCGCTTACTGGGCGGCTCAGCGCGCAAGTACGCGGGGGTTGGCGATATTATCGTGGCCACCGTCAAGCAGGCCCAACCGGGCGGAACCGTCAAGAAAAGTGAGGTGGTGCGCGCCGTGATCGTGCGGACGGCTAAAGAGTATGGCCGCGCCGACGGGTCGCACATCCGCTTCGACGACAACGCCGCCGTTATTATTAATGCCCAAAATAATCCGCGCGGCACGCGCATCTTCGGCCCCGTCGCGCGTGAGTTGCGCGAAAAAGGCTTCATGAAGATCGTGAGCCAGGCCCCCGAGGTGCTGTAATGGCCAACATCCGGCGTGACGACAACGTCACGATCATCTCCGGCAAGGACCGCGGCAAGACCGGCAAGGTCAACCGCGTCTTCCCCGAGAAAAACCGCGTCGTGGTGGCCGGCGCCAATATCGCCACCAAACACGTCAAGAATCGTCCGGGTGTGCGGCAGGCCGGCATTATCCATGTCGAAGCTCCCCTGCACATGTCCAACGTTATGCTGATTTGCCCGAACTGCAACAAGCCGACACGCGTGGGCCATCACTTCCTCGAGGACGGGGCCAAGGTGCGCGCCTGCAAGAAGTGCGGCCAGAACATCGACAAGAGGTAGGCTGTGACTGCTGAAGCAACACCAACACCACGCATGAAAACAAAGTACCAAACCGAGGTTGTGGACGCGCTGACGCGCGAGTTCTTGTACGCGAACCCGATGCAGGTACCGACGGTCAACAAGATCGTGCTCAACATCGGGCTCGGTGAGGCCGTGGCTAACGTCAAGGCGCTCGACGCCGCGACGCGCGACCTCAGCGCCATCGCGGGCCAAAAGCCCATCATCACCAAGGCCAAGAAATCCGTCGCCTCGTTCAAGCTCCGCGAAGGCATGCCGATTGGCGCCATGGTGACGCTGCGCGGTGAGCGAATGTGGGAGTTCCTGGACCGCCTGATCTCGGTGGCGCTGCCGCGCATCCGCGACTTCCAAGGCATATCGGGCAAATCGTTCGATGGCCGCGGCAACTATACGTTGGGACTGCGCGACCAACTCGTCTTTCCCGAGATCGACTACGACCAGATTGACCGCCTGCGCGGCCTTGAAGTCAGCATCGTGACGACGGCGCGCACCGACGAGGAAGGCCGCCGCTTGTTGCAGCTAATGGGCATGCCGTTTCGCGCGGCATAGTGTTGAGTGACTAGTGTTTAGTGGCGAGTGACGAGTGACGAGTAAGGAGGCGCCCCGCTAGGCGCACAGGACATCCACGAGACCTCGCCTGGGGCTAAACACTAGACACTTACCAAGGAGAACTACGTGGCAAAGAAATCCAAGATCGCCAAGGCCAAGCGGCCGGCGAAGTTCAAGGTCCAGCAGCACAACCGCTGCCAGGTCTGTGGCCGCCCGCGCGCGTACTACCGCAAGTTCGGCCTGTGCCGCATCTGCCTGCGTGAGCGCGCCCTGCGCGGCGAGCTGCCCGGCGTCGTCAAGTCAAGCTGGTAGGAGAGGAGAGGACAACTTATGAGCATGACCGATCCTATCGCGGATATGCTAACGCGCATGCGCAACGCTATCGAGCGGCGCCATCCTATCGTCGAGATTCCACATTCCAAGATCAAGGAGAGCCTCGCTTATATCCTGCGGGACGAGGGCTTTGTGCAGACCGTCGAGGTCGTACCGGATGGTGACTTCCGCAAGATCCGCGTTACCTTGAAGTACACCGAGGAGCGGCGCCCGGTGCTCACGCACCTCAAGCGCCTCTCCACCCCCGGCCGCCGCCTCTACACCGGCGCCAATAGCATCCCGCGCGCGCTCGGCGGCATGGGCGTCGTCATCGTATCCACACCACGCGGCCTTCTCACTGGCGCGCGGGCGCGCCGCGAGAACGTGGGCGGCGAGCTGATCTGCGAAGTGTGGTAAACTATTGGTCTTGTCTAACGCAGCAATCAGCGAACAGCCGTCAGCAATCAGCTGATTGCTGACGGCTGTTCGCTGATTGCTTTATGTAGGAGAATCTATTATGTCGCGCATTGGGCGTATGCCGATCACCGTCCCCTCACCGGTCCAGGTGACGGTCGACGGGGATGTCGTCCGCGTCAAAGGCCCTAAAGGGGAACTTACGCACGACGTCCCTGAGGGTATCCGCGTCGTGCAACAGGACGGCGTCCTCGTCGTGGAGCGCGCGTCGGAGATCAAGCGCCACAAAGCACTGCATGGGCTGACGCGTACCCTCGTCGATAACATGATGGTGGGCGTGACGACGGGCTTCACCCGGACGCTCGATATCACCGGCGTTGGCTACCGCGCCGTCCTGGGCAACGGGCGACTGAACCTGGCGCTCGGGTACTCACACCCAGTCGACGTGATAGCGCCGCCTGGCATCACCTTCGCCGTGGAGGGCGCCAATCGCGTGGTCATATCGGGCATCGACAAGCAGACCGTCGGCGAGACGGCCGCGCAGATTCGGCGCCTGCGTCCGCCAGAGCCCTACAAGGGCAAGGGCATCCGCTACAGCGACGAGGTGGTCCGCCGTAAAGCCGGTAAGGCCGGTAAAGTCGGCGGTAAAAAGAAGTAGGTAGTAATTAGTTACTGGCTACTAGGTACTAACTACTAACTACTAATTACTGGGTGAAAAATGATCAAGCAACACAACGCCCGCGCGCTACGCTTGAAACGGAAGCGGCGCATTCGCGGGAAGATCAGCGGAACGCCGGCGCGGCAGCGCCTGTCGGTGTTTCGCAGCGGCAAGCATATCTATGCGCAGGTGATCGACGATACGCAGGGCCACACGGTCGTGGCGGCGTCGTCGCTCGACGCCGGCTTGCGGGGCGTGACCCCGGAGCCGGTTGAGGGTGAAGGCGAACAGGGCCGCAAGATCCGTGTCGCCAATGCCGTCGGCAAGCTTGTCGGGGAGCGCGCCCTCGCGGCGGGCGTCACCAAAGTCGCGTTCGACCGTGGCGGCTTCATCTACCACGGCCGTGTGCGCGCGCTCGCTGATGGCGCGCGCGCGGCGGGACTGGACTTTTAGTGTTTAGTGATGAGTGTTTAGTGGTGGCGCGCTTCACCATACGCTCCGCGGACTATATCTACATCCCACCAGATAACTAAACACTAAACACTCATCACTAGACACTCAATTGGAGGTGACATGGCTAAGATCGATCCGAACGGGTTGAATCTGCAGGAGCGTATCGTGCAGATCAACCGCGTCGCCAAAGTCGTCAAGGGCGGCCGGCGCTTTTCCTTTAGCGCCGTCGTCGTCGTGGGAGACGGCAATGGCGTCGTCGGCGCGGGTCTCGGTAAGGCTGGCGAAGTACCCGACGCTATTCGTAAAGGCGTCGAGGACGCCAAGAAGAACTTGATCCGCATCCCTTTGCAGGGGGCGACGATCCCGCATATGATCGAGCGCCGCTACAACGCCGCGCGCATTCTGCTCAAGCCGGCCAGCCCCGGTACGGGCGTCATCGCCGGCGGATCGATCCGCGCTGTCATGGAGGCGGCGGGCGTGCACGACATCCTGACCAAGAGCCTTGGCTCGACCAATCCGGTCAACGTCGTTAAGGCTACGATGGATGCGCTGCAGGATTTGCACAACCCCGAGGAAACGGCGCGCGCGCGCGGGATTAGCATGAATCGCATGATGTTTGGCAGGGAGGCCCTCGGCGCCCCAAGGGAGGCCATCGGTGGCCGCTAAGTTACGCATCACCTATTACAAAAGCTCGATCGGGAACCCGCAACGGCAAAAGGATACGATCCGCGCCATGGGGTTCCACAAATTGAACAGTGTCATCGAGCGCGACGACACGCCGACGGTACGCGGCATGATTAAGCGAGTGGCGCACCTCGTCCGGGTGGAAGAGGTTAGCGAGTCGGGCGCCGCGGCGACGGGAGAGTAAGGATGAAGGTCCACGAGTTACAGCCCAACAAGAGCGCGCGCAAGGACAAGCGCCGCGTCGGGCGCGGTATGGGGTCCGGTCGTGGCAAGACGTCCGGCAAGGGCACCAAGGGCCAGCAGGCCCGCTCCGGCGGCGCTAAGAAGGCCCCGTTTATCGGCGGCTCCTTTCCGCTGACGCGTACGATGCCCTACAAGCCTGGCTTCAAGCCTCCATTCCGGGTTGAGTATCAAGTTATCAAAGTGGGGATGTTGAACGAGCGCTTCGACGATGGAGCGACGGTCGACGTAGAGACATTAAAAACGATGGGTCTGGTCAAGCGCGGCGAGAAAAGCCCTATTAAGCTGCTCAGCGATGGCGAGGTCACCAAGCGCTTCACCGTCAGTCTGCATCGCGCATCGACGCAAGCGCGCGCGAAGATCGAGGCGGCGGGCGGTACGGTAACCGAACTGACGCCGCGTAAGCAACGCGACATCGCCAACGCGGACACGGTGGCGGGCGACCCGTCCCCCAGTCAGGAGGCTTAGCACCATGCTCGCAGCGGCCGCCAACGCTTTTCGGCTGCCCGACGTACGGCGCAAGCTGCTCTACACGTTCGGCATCCTTGTCATCTATCGCATCGCGGCCGCCATTCCGGTGCCGTTGATCGATCCCGCCAACTTCCACCGGCTGGAGCAGCAGAACAATTTGTTCCAACTGCTCTCACTTTTCGCCGGTGGCTCAGGCCAACTGTCCATTGTGATGCTCGGCGTCTATCCATACATCACGGCGCAAATCTCGCTACAGATCCTGCAACCAGTCATCCCACGCTTGGAAGAGCTTTTCCGCGAGGGCGGCGAAGCCGGACGGCAGCGTATCAACCAGATTACGCGCATCGTCACGGTACCGCTGGCAATGCTGCAGGCGCTGGGACAAGGAGCCCTGTTATCGAGTTATGGCGCGTTACACAACTATGGCTTGTTTAGCGCGCAAACCTTCCTACCGACGGCGCAATTCCTGATTACCACGGCGGCGGGGACAATGTTCCTGATCTGGCTTGGCGAACTCATCACCGAGAACGGCATCGGCAACGGCATCTCGCTGATCATCTTCGCCGGCATCATCGCGCGCCTCCCCGGCATCGTGGGCTCCACGTTACAGACGAATTTGGTGCAGGTGATCTTGCTGGGCATTGCGTCAGCGATCATCATCGCGGCGATCGTGTTCGTGCAGCAGGCGCAGCGGCGTATCCCGGTACAGTACGCTAAGCGCGTGGTCGGCCGGCGCGTGATGCAGGGCCAGAGCACCTTCATCCCTATCCCGGTCAACTCCGCCGGCATGATCCCGCTGATCTTCGCCATCTCGATTGTAACCGCGCCCTACATCATCGCGTCATACTTCTACTCGTGGACGACAGGTTTTGTGAAAGCCTTCTTCACGTTCCTGTTCAACACGTTCTCGTACAACAGCGTCTCACCCGTCTACTGGATTCTGTACTTCCTACTGGTGGTCGGCTTCACCTATTTCTACACGGCGATCCAGTTCCAGCAGCAGCGGCTACCCGAGACCTTGCAGAAGAACGGCGGCTTCATCCCTGGCTACCGGCCGGGAGCGCAGACAACATCCTATCTGACACGCGTGGTTAACCGCATCACCAGCGCCGGCGCGCTCTTCCTGGGCGTCATCGCCTTGCTGCCCCTGTTCGGCAAGATCGTGCTCTCGACATCGGCCAACCTGACGATTAGCGCCACGGCGCTGCTCATCATCGTCGGCGTCGTCATCGACACTATGCGCCAACTCGAAGCTCAGTTGATGATGCGCAACTATCAGAGCTTCATGAAGTAAGGCAACGATGATTATTGTCTTGATTGGCCCGCCCGGTGCGGGTAAAGGTACTCAGGCGGCCCGTCTCGCGCATACCTTAAACGTCCCGCATGTCGCCTCGGGCGACCTGTTACGGGCCGTGAGCGTGCAAGACACGCCGCTTGGGCAACAAGTGAAGAGCTATATGGTGGCGGGACGACTCGTGCCCGACGATTTGGCTCTACGCATCGTCGAGGAGAGGCTGGCCCAGCCCGACGCCGCTAATGGCGTCGTGCTGGACGGTTTCCCGCGCACCTTGCAGCAAGCGCATCGATTGGATGATGTACTGGCAGGCGACGGCAGACGAGGAGTCGACGTAGCGATCTACATCGAGGCGGCGCGCGAGGTCGTGCTGGAGCGCATGCGGGCGCGCCGGCGCGACGATGAGACTCCGGAGGTCCAGGTTAAGCGCTACGATGTCTATGAGCATGACACGCTGCCACTAGTGGCCTACTACAGGGAGCGCGGCACATTGGCGTCGGTCGACGGTGAGCAGCCTATCGACGCCGTGACGCGCGACATCACCGCGACGGTCAGGGCGCACAATGTTGGCGGCGGTAATAGCGCGGGCGCTGACGCGCTCAAGCCGGCCGCGACGGCCGTACAGGCGCACGAATAGCGAAAGTAGTAGTCGAAACGGGACGGATGGTAGGAATGGCGGAACGACGAATTACCCTCAAGTCACAGCGCGAGATCGGACTCATGCGTGAGGCCGACCGCATCGTGGCCGATACCCTGGCGCTACTGGCCGATGGGGCCAAGCCGGGCGTCACCACGCGCGAACTCGACGCATTGGCCTGGGACTATATCCGGAGTCAGGGCGCCGAACCAAGCTTCCCGTTAGTCAACTTCAACGGCGCGGCATGCATCTCGGTCAACAACGAAATCGTGCATGGTATCCCCGGCAAGCGGGTGTTGCGCGCGGGCGATGTCGTCAGTCTTGACCTCGGCGTCGTGTATAAGGGCTGGCATGGCGACGCCGCGCTGACGGCACCGGTCGGTGCGATGGGCGCGAACGCCGCGCGCCTACTCGACGCGACGAAACGCGCGCTGGCTATTGGTATCGCACAGGTGCGGCCGGGCGCGCATCTCTACGATATCGGCGGCGCTATCGAAGACTATGTGACGGCGCTGCGCCTTGGCCTGGTCCGGCAATACGTCGGCCACGGCATCGGGCGTGAGATGCATGAGGAGCCACAGGTGCCGAACTACCGCCCTGAGGGTAAGGGACGGGGCCCGGTCCTGCGGTCCGGCATGGTCATTGCGATCGAACCAATGGTCAACCTCGGCGGCGCGGCCACGACCGCGCTGAACGACGGCTGGACTGTCGTCACCAAAGACGGCTCACTCTCGGCGCACTTCGAGCATAGCGTAGTAGTCACGACGATGGGATATGAGATACTGTCGCGGCCGAGTGACCCCACACGCATGTGGGGTGACCCGGCTGATTATGGGCTCGCTCCTGAAACAGACGTAGCACAGAATAGGGAGAAGTTAGGATGAAGGTTCGCGCCTCGGTCAAGCGCATGTGCCCCAATTGCAAGGTTATCCGGCGGCACGGCGTGATCATGGTTATTTGTAGCACGACACCGAAGCATAAGCAGCGGCAAGGATAAATAGCAATCAGCCGTCAGCCGTCAGCCGTCAGCTTTTGCCGCTAGTAGACGCGGCAAATAGTCTTAAAGCTGATTGCTGACGGCTGACGGCTGATAGCTAGGAGGAAAAATGGCACGTATCGCCGGCATCGATCTCCCGCGCGACAAGCGCGTGGAAATCGGTCTCACGTACATCTTTGGCATCGGCCTGACATCGAGCCAGAAAATTCTGGCGTCGGCCGCCGTAAGCCCGGATATCCGGGTGCGCGACCTGACGGAAGATCAGGTCAACAGGTTGCGCGAGATCATCGACCGCAACTACCGTATCGAGGGCGAACTCCGGCGCGAAGTGGCGCTCAACATCAAGCGGTTGGTCGAAATTGGGTGCTATCGCGGCATTCGCCACCGCCGCAACCTACCCGTACACGGACAACGCACGCGCACCAATGCGCGTACCAAGCGCGGCGCCAAGAAGACGGTCGGCGCGCGTAAGAAGGCGACGAAGAAGTAGTTACTAGTGTCTAGTGTTTAGTGACTAGAATGATCGGCCGCGACAGCATAGCTAGTCACCCATCGGTAACTAAACACTAAGCACTAGACACTAAACACTAAACACTGGAGGACACATGGCAGACGCACGCACAGGGGGACGCAAGACGGCGACGCGCACGCGGCGACGCGAGCGTAAGAACATCCCCACGGGTCAGGCGCATATTTACTCGACTTTCAACAACACCATAGTCACGATTACCGATCCGACCGGCAAAGTGGTGTGCTGGGGCTCGGGCGGTCAGGCCGGCTTCAAGGGCTCGCGTAAAAGTACGCCCTACGCGGCGCAGCTTAGCGCCGATAGCGCGGGGCGCAAGGCCGTCGAGAATGGCATGCGCCAACTTGAGGTCTTTGTCAAAGGGCCGGGAGCCGGCCGTGAATCGGCTATCCGCGCCTTGCAGGCCGCCGGCCTAACGATCACCTCCATCACCGACGTCACCCCTATTCCCCATAACGGCTGCCGCCCTCCGAAGCGGCGACGGGTCTAACTTGCAGTAGGACGTAGCAAGTAGTAAGTAAAAAGTGGTACGATTATAGATGCTGCTGTATGTATAATTGTCCATCATATCACTTGCTACGTACTACTTACTACTTGCTGCTGAGGAGAAAATGGCACGATACATTGGTCCAGACTGTCGCATGTGTCGCCGTGAGGGTATCAAGCTATACCTGAAGGGCGAAAAGTGTTTAACGAAAAAGTGCCCGGTTGAGCGTCGTCCGGCGCCGCCCGGGCAACATGGGCAGCGCCGGCGCAAGCAGTCGGAGTATGGCTTGCACCTGCGCGAGAAGCAAAAGGCCCGCCGTATTTACGGGGTGCTCGAAGATCAGTTCCAGCGCACTTTCGAGGAAGCGCAGCGCCGCCCCGGCGTTACAGGGACGAACCTGATGCAGTTGCTCGAGCTACGGCTCGATAATACGGTCTATCGCCTCGGCTTCGCCACCTCGCGTGACGAAGCGCGCCAGATTGTGAACCACGGACACTTCGTGGTCAACGGCCACAAGACAGACATCCCATCGTATCGCGTGCGGCCCGGCGACCGTATCCGTGTCTCGGATCGCGCGCGCAAAACCGAGTACTTCAAGACGGTGTCTGATTTGATTCGCCAGCGGTCGGTCCCGCCGTGGCTGTCGCTCAACCCGGACCAACTCGAAGGCAACGTCCTCGCGGTCCCGGAGCGCGCCGACTGCGACCAGATTGTCAACGACCAACTCGTGGTCGAGTACTATTCGGCGCGATAACGGCACGAAGTAGTCAGTAGTCAGTAGTCGGTAGTCAGAGAGTATTTGGCGGCGAGCTACGAGCGACTGGCGAACAACAATGTAGGGCGAGCGGCACAAGCTCTCGCCCTATGCGCATGTCTATGTCCATATTATGGCGCAAGGGTAGTCAAGAGTGCATAGTGTGTAGTCGACAGATAGGGAACGCCTTTGCGAACTCTCTGACTACTGACTACTGACTACTGACTACTAGCAAAAGGAGGCTAGTCTTGCTCGAACAATTCTCGCTGCCTCGCATCGAACGGGTAGCCTACAGCGAGACGCACGGCCGCTACGAAATCGAGCCCTTGGAGGAGGGGTACGGCGTCACCTTGGGCAATGCCCTACGCCGCATCCTGCTCTCATCGCTCCCTGGGGCCGCGATCACCGCCGTGCATATCGACGGCATCCAACACGAGTTCTCCGATATCCCACACGTCCGCGAGGACGTGACCGAGGTCATGCTCAACCTCAAAAAGGTACGCCTGAAGTATCAGGGCGACGATCCGATCCAAATCGATCTCGACGTGAGCGGCGCGCGCGAGGTAATGGCCGGTGATATCAGCGTACCCTCGCAGGTGGAGATTGTCAATTCTGACCAATACCTGTTCACTATCGATGGTGATAGCGACGCGTCACTGCACGCTGAACTGACGGTTGAGTGCGGCAAGGGTTACGCGGCGCTCGACACGCGCGAGAATGTGGACATCGGGACGATCCCGATCGATGCTATCTTCGCGCCGATCCGGCGTGCCAATTACGTCATCGAACGCACGCGCGTCGGTCCCATGACCACCTACGAGCGCCTCGTCTTAGAGATCTGGACCGACGGCGCCATTTCGCCCGACGATGCGCTCAACCAGAGCGCGCAGATCCTGACGCGGCACTTCCAGCAGATCGCGGAGTTCAGCGGGCAAGCGGTCCTACCCGCGCCAACGCAGGCCGCCACGCGCCAAGCGCTCCCGCCCGTTGTCTATGACACGCCGATCGAGGCGCTTGACCTTTCGCCGCGCGCCTACAACTCGCTCAAGCGTGCTGGCGTCAGCAAGGTCGGCGAGGTCCTGGACATGGCCGAGGATGAGTTACTGAACGTACGTAACTTCGGGCGTAAGTCGCTTGACGAGTTGCGTGACCGGCTCGTCCTCAAGAACTACATCACCGCCGACCAAGCGCAAAAACAGTTCGGCGGCGCGACCGAAGATGGATATGAGTACGACGACGACGACGACGACGAGGAGTGATTAGTGACGAGTGTTTAGTGTCTAGTGTTTAGTTGTCGATAGGCTACTGCTTAATGCTGTCACCGCCAATCACTCGAGACACTAAACACTCGCCACTCGTCACTAAACACTCACGACTAGAAAGGAAACGCCCGTGCGGCACCAGAAGGCAGGCTACAAGTTGGGGCGTCCGACCCACGAACGGAACGCCCTCTATCGTTCGCTGATGTTAGCCATCATCGAACACGAAAAAATCACGACGACACACGTCAAGGCCAAGGCAGTCCAGCGGCATATAGAGAAGCTGATCACGATCTCGCGCCAGCCGACCGTCCATCACCGGCGGCTCGCGTTATCCACGTTGCCCAATAAGGGCGCCGTGGAGAAGCTGTTCGAGCACATTGGCCCGCGCTACGTGGATCGGCCGGGCGGCTACACGCGCATCACCAAGATGGGCGTACGTAAGGGCGACGGCACGCTGATGGCCCAAATTGAGCTCGTCTAAGCAATGGTTACGTCGTGGGCATCGAACGAGGGCGAGGGCCGGCGTACGCTGCGTGGAACGCTGCAGTACGTTGGGACGGCCTACGCCGGCTTCCAGTGGCAGACGAGCGCGCCGACTATCCAGGGCGCGGTCGAGGCGGCGCTCACAACAGTCACAGGGCGTCACAGCCGCGTGACCGGCGCGGGCCGCACCGACGCGGGCGTGCACGCGCGCGGTCAGGTCATCTCGTTCGAGACCGAGACGCGTCTATCGGAGGACGTACTGCTGCGTGCGCTCAATGCGACGCTGCCGCGCGATATCGTGCTGCGCGACCTCGTCGAAGCGGCGGACGGTTTCCACGCGCGTTATAGCGCCCATAGCCGAGCCTACGAATACATCGTCTACAACGCGCCAACGCCTTCGCCGTTCTGGCGGTTGTATAGCCACCATGTGCCGGGCACGCTCGACGTGGAAGCAATGGGACAAACGTTGCGTCATTTGCTAGGTGAACATGACTTCGCAGCCTTCGGCCTGCCGATGGAGCGCACGCGCGATGGCCAGAAAGTACGCGGCGGCACGGTACGTACCATGCGCGCGGCGCGCTGTTGGTCGCGGGAAGAGTTTGTATACTTTTATGTAGAGGCCAACGCCTTCCTACGCCACATGGTCCGGCGGATCGTGGGGTCGGCGCTCAAGGTCGGGCAGCGGCGCTTAACGACAGGGGATGTGCTGGCCCTCGTACAGAGGCCGCACAGCGGCGTCGCGGGGCCCACAGCCCCGCCACATGGCCTCTATCTCGTATCGGTTATGTATTGAGCGGCGCTACTTGTATAACCTGCTGACAGCTGATGGCTGACAGCTACTAGCTAAGAGAGAAAGGAAAGGAGGTTACGGTGCGTAAAACTTTTACACCCAAGGGGGCCGATGTCACGCACGAGTGGTATGTCGTCGACGCCGAGGGTAAGACGCTGGGGCGGCTCTCCAGCGATATCGCGCACATCCTCAAGGGGAAGCATAAGCCGACCTATACACCCAACATGGACGTGGGCGACTACGTTATCGTCGTCAACGCCGAGAAGATTCATGTAACCGGCAACCGCGCCGAGCAGAAAAAGTACTATTCGCACTCGGGATATCCCGGTGGCTTGAAAACGCGCGTGTACAAAGACGTGCTTGCCGCCCACCCCCACCGCATCCTGGAGCACTCCATTAAGGGTATGCTCCCACACAACAGCCTGGGCGAACAGATGTACCGCAAGCTCAAGGTGTACGTCGGGCCGGCGCATCCGCACCAGGGGCAGACGCCGCGTGATCTCCATGAGACGTTGCAGCCCGCGACCCGCCACGCCGTAGTAGCCGGTAATCAGTAGTCAGTAATCAGAGGAGATTCCGGCAACATATGCAGGTAGCCCGCATGGACCTGACGTCGGCAACTACTCTGCGCGACCACTGACTACTGACTACTGACTACTGACTACTGACTACTGACTACTGACTACTGACTACTGACTACTGACTACTGACTACTGACTACTGACTACTGACTACTGACTACTGACTACTGACTACTGACTACTAAGGAGACAGAATGCCAGATCAGGTTCCATATCACTACGCCGTAGGACGGCGTAAGACGGCTGTGGCCACGGTGCGCCTGGTACCGGGTAGCGGCCTCATCGTCGTCAACGGGCGGCCCGCCGATCAGTACTTTGGCCGCGCTACGCTGGAGTACGTCGTCAACCAACCGTTTCGCGAGGCCAACCTTGCCGCCAGCTACAACGCGATCATTAAGTGTGTCGGCGGCGGGTTGTCCGGGCAGGCCGGCGCGGTGCGCCACGCCATCGCGCGCGCACTGGTCAAGAGCGACGAGGGCCTGCGCCCCGTCATGCGCCGCGCCGGCTTCCTGACACGCGACCCACGCGCCAAAGAGCGCAAGAAGTACGGCCTCAAGCGCGCCCGTAAGGCGCCGCAGTACACCAAGCGCTAGTCTACGTTTACAGGTTGGGTGCCCGAAAGAGCGGGGAGAACAAGTTCTCCCCGCTCTTTGTTATTCTGACACTATGTGAAACTCGATGTTATCTGTTGGGCAACATATCGTAGGCGCCACCGAAGGAGGAAACGTTCCATGTCCACATCTGAAGCTACAACATACCAACAAGTGCTGACGCAGGCGGAAGACTTATCGCCAGCCGATAAATTGCGCTTGTTAGAGGCGCTCGCCGCCCAGTTGCATGGCGCCATTGACGACGTTAAGCCACACAAGCGTCACCACATCACGGAGTTCCGTGGTATTGGCCACGCGAGTTGGGACGGGACCGATGCGCAAGAGTACGTCAATAGAGAGCGCGACGCGTGGGATGGGTAGAGGATCTGTCCGGCCACGTAGTTGCGCTGGACACAGCGCCACTCATTTATTACGTCGAGGCCAATTGCATGGACTGTAAGCTAGAGTATACTGCAGGCATGGCAACACAAACACTCACGCTCAAACTCCCGTTCCTGCAGCTCAACGCGACGAAGGCCGCCACGTTTGCGCGCCTGCAAGACCTCAACACGGCCACGGCCAATGAGATACTGGCCCTGCCAAAAGAGGAGCGTGGCGCGCTCACGACGGCGCATTTCACGCATGTCGAGGTAGGGTCGGCGTGGATGAACCAGACCATCCGCAACGCGCGGGCCAAGACGGGCGTGAAAAAGTTTAAGGCGTTGCCGCTCGAAACAAATAACCAGAACTGGACGCTGCACAAGGTCGGCGCCACCTATTCGCTTGGTTTTGGGCTGTGGCGCGGTGTCAAGAAGCGGATACCGCTGGATATGTACGGGGCGCACGCCGCGCGCGCTCGACGCCATCCTCAACGGGACGGCCAAGAAAGGGGGCCTGAAACTATGGCAGTCACGCCGGGGTCTCTGGTACGCGCTCGTCTCCGTGACAATGGATGTTCCTGTCGCGGAGGGTAGCGGCCAGTGGGTCGGCGTAGACCGAGGGCAGAATCATCTGGCGGTGGCAAGCACACCGACGGGGCACCCGCGTTTCTGGACGTGCGGGGTGGTGCGGCAGGCGCGGCGACACGCTGCGGCCAAGCGGCGGCGCTTGCAAAAGGCGGGCAAGCACAAGACGGTCACGCGTCTTGAACACAAGGAGGCGCGGCTGGTGCGCCACGTCAATCATGTCATCAGCAAGCAGGTTGTCCAATTCGCGGTCGATCATGGCTGCGGTATCCGCTTGGAGGAGTTGCGCGGCATCCGGCAGACCAGTAAGCAACGCACGGAGACGAAGCGCCAGGCCGACAAGAACCGCGACTATTGGCCGTACTTCGACCTCGAAACCAAGATCATGTACAAGGCAGCGCTGGCGGGCATACTTGTCGAGAAGGTGCCCGCCGCGTACACGAGCAAGAGTTGTTGCCGTTGCGGGGCCATCGGCCTGCGCGAGCGGCATAGTTTCCGGTGCCTGCGCTGCGGGTATCGAGGACACGCCGACCACAATGCCAGCAGGAATGTTGGCCGCTGGGTCGGGGCGTCCTGCCCGGTGGTGCTTGAGAGGGGCGCGTCTGTAATGGGCGCGTCCGTTCCGCCGGGCGCGGTCCATGACAGTCCGCGAGCTCTGTACGCGTTCGACCCCGTGAGGGGCACGGCGCAAGAAGGAGAATCCCACCGGCTGTAGCCGGGGGAGTGTCAAAAACGATGTGCGACTCGCGGTGGTCCCGGATATCAAGGTCATCATGCTCGATAGGTTGCCGCCAACATGAGAATGTATCATCGCTGTACAGTAGACGATAGGTACGAGCGCCGCCGCCAAAGCACAGCGGGTTGATAACGCGCAGATAAAAGGTGTAGGATGTAAAACACAAGTTACTCTCACCCTCCACCTTCTTCTCCCTGTGCGCGGGAGCGGGGGAGCGCCCCAATGTCAGGTCAGCTGCGGCAGCGGCCACACCATGTGGGGAGTGACCAGTGTCGCTCCCAGTCCGCGAGGAAGGCGGTCTAGTCGTCGAGCGGCAGCGGCCACACCGCGTGGGGAGTGACCAGTTAGCCATGGAGTAGGGGATGAGGGAGGAAAGAAGGGATCATGCAGCTAGAGGAACGTACCGCCACGACAGCTACCGGCGCGGACGAGATCGTCGCGAACGACCGTCGCTACGTCCTACACTCCTGGTCGAACCAGTCACAGCTCAACCCGCTGCCCATCGCGGGGGCCGAGGGGCGCTACTTCTGGGACTACTCCGGCAAGCGCTACCTCGATTTCGCCTCGCAAGTCATCCACAGCAACCTGGGCCACCAGCACCCGCGCGTAGTCGCGGCAATACAGGAGCAGGCCGCCAAGCTGTGCTACATCGCACCGAGCTTCGCCAATGAGGCGCGCGGCGCGTTGGGCCAACTGCTGGCCGAGGTGACGCCGGGCGACCTGGAAATGAGCTTCTTCACCAACGGCGGCGCCGAGGCCAACGAGAACGCCGTCAAGATGGCGCGCGCGTTCACCGGCCGCCACAAGATCATCGCGCGCTACCGCTCCTACCATGGCGCCACCAGCGGCGCGGTCACGCTCACCGGCGACCCGCGGCGCTGGGCGGCCGAGCCGGGCATGCCCGGCGTGGTCCGCGCGCTCGACCCTTACCAGTACCGCTGCTCGTTCTGCGCCCCCGGCGGCTGCAACCTGCGCTGCGCCGACCACGTCGAGGAGGTCATCCAGTACGAGGGACCGCACACGGTCGCCGCGATGATCCTGGAGCCCGTCACGGGCACCAACGGCGTGATCGTGCCGCCGCCCGGCTACCTCCAGCGGGTGCGCGCGATCCTCGACCGCTACGACATCCTGCTGATCGCCGACGAGGTGATGTGCGGCTTTGGGCGCACCGGCGCGTGGTTCGCCTGCCAGCACTGGGACGTCACACCAGACCTGCTGACCGTCGCCAAGGGCATCAACTCGGGCTACGTCCCGCTCGGCGCGGTCGTGCTGCGCCGGCCCATTGCTGAGTGGTATCGCACGACTATGTTCTGGGGCGGCCTGACCTACAGCGGGCACCCGCTGGCCTGCGCCGCCGCCGTGGCCACCATCGAGACATATCGCGACGAAGCGGTTATCGAACACGCCCAACGCATGGGCGAACGCGCACGGCCTATCCTCGAAGAGTTCAAGGACCGCCACCCCAGCATCGGCGAGGTGCGCGGCCTGGGCCTGTTCTGGGGCCTGGAGTTGGTGAAGGACCGCGCGACGCGCGAGCCGCTCGTGCCCTTCAACGCGGCGGGTCCCGCGTTGGCGCCGATCAACGCGATGCAGCAGCGCGCGATGGAGCGCGGGCTGTTCCTGTTCGCGCACTGGAACGTCGTCGTCATCGCGCCGCCGCTGACCATCACCCCCGACGAACTGCGCGAGGGCTTGGACATCCTCGACGAGTGCCTGACCATCGCGGACGCCGCCGTCGCATCATAGCCGCGTCCTGGTTCCAGTCAATAGTAGGCGGAAAGGGGGTAGATAGAGCGTAGCGCCAGATAGGCCGTGCTGTCACACGCGCCTTGTCCTTGTAACCACCCCGATGTGTGGGATGGGTTGCGCAACCCACCCGGCAACGTTGAAGAAAGGGGGAATCCAATGGCTACAGCCTCTGTGGGTCCCGGCCAGGTTGTCTATCCCGATGGCCGGCTGGATCTGGTGGACGATCGGACTATCCAGGGAAGTCCGCTCTACAATCCCGACCTGGCGCCCGTCCCGGTGGCGCGCCGTACCTGGACCACGTACAACTACCTGGCGCTCTGGGTCGGTATGGCCCACAACATCGCGTCCTACCTGCTCGCCTCCGGGCTCATCGCCCTGGGGATGAACTGGATCCAGGCGATCATCACCATCGCGCTGGGCAACATCATCGTCCTCGTGCCGATGCTCCTCAACAGCCACGCGGGGACGAAGTACGGCATCCCATTCCCTGTCTTCGCACGCGCCGCGTACGGGACCTACGGCGCCAACTTCCCGGCCCTGCTGCGGGCCCTCATCGCCTGTGGGTGGTTCGGCATCCAGACCTGGATCGGAGGCCAGATCGTCTATACGTCGATCGGCGCGCTGGCCGGCGGCGGCTGGCTCCACGCCGCGGCCGTCGGCGGCCAGCCCTGGACGCTCTGGTTGAGCTTCTTTGTCTTCTGGCTGTTCAACATCCTCATCATCGCGCGCGGCATGAACACACTGCGGCGCTTCGAGAACTGGGCCGCGCCGGCCGTCTTGGTGGTCGCGCTGGTGCTGCTGGCCTGGATCCTCGTGCAGGCGAAGGGCTTTGGCCCCATCGTTTCGCAGCCGTCGAAGCTCGGCTGGGGTCCCAGTTTCTGGCGCCTTTTCTTCCCCTCGCTGATGGGCATCATCGCGTTCTGGTCGACGATGTCGCTCAACATGCCGGACTTCACGCGGTTCGGCCAGAGCCAGCGGGCCCAGTTGGTCGGCCAAATCGCCGGGCTGCCCACTACCATGACGGTCTTCTCGGTCCTGGCCGTCCTCATCACGTCGGGAACCGCCGTCGTGTTCGGCAAGCCCATCTGGGACCCCGTCGCGCTCGTCGGCAATTTCCACAACCCGCTGGCGATCGTCCTCGCCCTCTTCACACTGGCCGTCGCCACCCTCTCGGCGAACGTGGCCGCCAACGTAGTCAGCCCGTCGAATGACTTCTCAAACGCGCTGCCCAAACTCATCAACTTCCGCACAGGCGGCCTGATCACGGGGATCATCGGCATCCTCCTACAGCCATGGCGGCTGCTGGGCGACCCGCATGTCTACGTGTTCGCGTGGCTCGACTTCTATGGCGGGGCGCTCGGCGCCATCGCGGGCGTGCTCATCGCCGACTACTGGATCGTGCGCCGCACCCGGCTCAACGTCGCCGACCTCTACCGCGCCGGCGGGATCTACCGCTACACCGGCGGCTGGAACTGGCGGGCCGTCGTCGCCACGCTCGTGGGCATCGTGCTCGCCGCCGGCGGCGCCTACTCCACGCCGGCCGGCTCGGGTCCCTTCCCCGTCAATGGGCTCATCCCCATCCTCAAACCGTTGTACGACTACAGCTGGGTCGTCGGCTTCGTGGCGGCGCTCGTCGTCTACACCGTGCTCGCCAGCGCGCTGCCGGCGCCACGAGCCTCCGCCGATCCCGCGGATCGGGAGGTCGAGGCGTCCTCGGCCGCACTGGCCAAGTAGATAAGGGATACACTATGGACACTATCGTACGCGGCGGAACGATTGTCACCGCCGGCGACCAGTATGTGGCCGACATCAGGATCGAGGACGGCGTGATCACGCGGATCGGACGCGACCTGCTTGGTGAGCTGGACGCCGCACCGGCAGGGGGGAATGCAACGGGCCGCGTGACGGAGCCCGCCGGGAACGGGCCGCGCGTGATCGACGCCACGGGGACATACGTGATCCCTGGCGCCATCGACGCGCACGTCCACTTGGATATGCCGTTCGGCGGGACCGTCACCTCGGACGACTACGAAACGGGCACGATCGCCGCGGCCTGCGGCGGCGTAACCACGGTCGTGGACTACTGCCTGCAAAGCGTCGGCGGCACGCTGGCGGCAGCGCTGGACACTTGGCACGCTAAGGGCGAAGGCAAGGCGGTCATCGACTACGGCTTCCACATCGCGGTGACCGATCTCACCCCCGCGGTCATGGCCGAACTGCCCGACGTCGTGGCGCACGGCGTCAGCAGCATCAAGTGCTTCATGGCCTATAAAGGCGTCTTCCAGATTCCCGATGATACGCTGTTCCAGTTGCTGGAACAGGCGCGCGAGCTCGGCGCGCTGGTCAACGTGCACGCCGAGAACGGCGACGTGGTCGACATCCTGACCAAACGTTTCGTCGCCGAGGGTCTGCTGTCGCCCTGGTACCATCGCGCTAGCCGCCCGCCCGAGGTCGAGGGCGAAGCCACCAACCGCGCCATCGCGCTGGCCGAACTGGCCCGCGCGCCGCTCAACGTCGTGCATGTCACCTGCCGCGAGGCGCTGGAGCGCATCGAGGCGGCGCGCGACCGTGGGCTGGCGATCTACGGCGAAACCTGCCCACAATATCTGCTGCTCAACGAGGAGCAGTACCACGAAACGGATTGGGACGGCTTCGGCGGCGCCAAATACGTGATGTCGCCGCCGCTGCGCGCCAAGAGCAACAACGATGTCCTGTGGCGCGCCCTGGCGCTGGGCAACCTGCAAACGCTCATGACCGACCACTGCTCGTTCCGCATGCGCGACCAGAAGGCGCGCGGCCGCGACGACTTCTCCAAGATCCCCAACGGCGCGCCGGGCATCGAGACGCGCGTGCCCATCGCCTACTCCGAGGGCGTCGGCCAGGGCCACTTCTCGCTACAGCGCATGGTGGCGCTGCTCTCCACCAACGCCGCGCGCATGTACGGCCTGTACCCGCGCAAGGGAACCATCGGCGTGGGCAGCGACGCCGACCTCGTGCTGATCGACCCCGACCGGCGCGTCACGCTCTCGGCCCAAACGCTCAACCAGGACACCGACTACTGCCCCTTCGAGGGCCTGGAGTGCCACGGCTACCCCGTCATGACGCTCTCGCGCGGCGACGTCATCGCCGTCGACGGCAAATTCATAGGTCAGCGTGGGCGCGGACAGTTCCTGCGCCGTGGGGCGCATATGCCATTGAATTAGCGCATGCCAGCGAGTTAAGGGACCATGCGACCGTCCTTTCTTTTAAAAGTCGAGGTGATCCGGACGTCACGTTCGTCGGTGTGTAGGGGCGTATGGCTATACGCCCACGCGGATTGGTCTCTCGGCTGCGGCCGACAGCCCAACCGACGGTCGCGGGCGCGCGGTCAATGCGCGCCACGCGTCGAGCGTGTTCGTGGCAAACGCCGGGCGTATAGCCATACGCCCCTACAACTACGCCGATTGTCCGATCGACTGCAACCGAGGTAGTTTGCCATGCGATCACGGTCGCAGGCCCAGGGAGTTTGCAATTTGACCGCCGTTCCATTACCAACATCTGCGGCAGCGCCGCCCGATCTCGCCGCCCGCTTCGCCGAGCGACTGCCGCCGCTGCGGCCGGACGAGGCCCTGCTCGAGGCCAACCGCTGCCTCTACTGCTACGACGCGCCGTGTACGCGGGCCTGTCCCACGCACATCGACATCCCCGCGTTTATCAAGAAGATCTCCACGGACAACCTGAAGGGCGCGGCGCGCGTGATCATGGAGTCCAACATCATGGGCGCCAGCTGCGCCCGCGTCTGTCCCGTCGAGGAGTTGTGCGAGGGCTCCTGCGTCTACAACGACGTCAGCCGCCCTATCGCCATCGGGCGGCTGCAGCGCCACGCCACCGACTACCTGTTCGCGCGCGATATCCGGCTGTTCGAGCCGGCGCCGTCAAACGGTCGCGCCGTCGCCGTGGTCGGCGCGGGGCCGGCCGGGCTCTCCTGCGCCGCCGAACTGGCCCGCGCCGGCTGCGCCGTGACCGTGTTCGACCGGCAGACCGCCGCCGGCGGCCTCGCCACCTACGGCATCATCCCACTGCGCGAGCCCGTCCCGGTGATCCGCGCCGAGGTGCAAATGGTCGCGGACCTCGGCGTCCAATTCCGCCAGGGCGTCGCCATCGGGCAGGACATCGCCATGGATGAGTTGCTGGCCGCCTACGATGGGGTGTTCCTCGCCGTGGGCGCGGGCTCCCATGTCCATATTCCCATGATCCCCGGCGGCGACCTGCCAGGGGTCCATGACGCGCTGGACCTCATCTCGACCGTGCGCACCGCGCCGCTGGAGAGCATACCAATCGGGCGGCGCGTGGCCGTGATTGGAGCGGGGAATACGGGCATGGACGCCCTGACCATCGCGCGCCGCCTCGGCGCGGCGCGGGTCACCTGCGTCTATCGGCGCGGCGTGGCCGAGATGACGGCCTACCCCTCTGAGTACGAGTTCGTCAAATCCGAGGAGGTCGAGTTCCTGTGGATGACCGCGCCGATGCGCTTCCTGGCCGGCGACGACGGGCGTCTGGCCGCGGTCGAATGCGTCAAGATGCGTCTGGCCGAGCCGGACGCGTCGGGGCGGCGCTGGCCCGAGGCCGTGCCGGGCTCGGAGTTTGTGTTCCCGGTCGACATGGTTTTCTATGCCACGGGGCAGCAGCGTGAGCCGGGCCTGTTCGAGGCGCTGAACTTGCCGCACGACGGCGGGCGCCTGCTGGTCGACCCTGAGACGTTGGGGACGGCCCACCCCAAGGTGTTCGCCGGCGGCGACTGCGTATCGACCGGCGCCGATCTGACGGTCGTGGCGGCGGTGCAGCAGGGCAAGCGCGCCGCGTGGAGCATGCTGCGCCAAATGGAGGTACTGTAGATGGCCGATCTCTCGATCGACTGCGCGGGCATTAAATCGCCCAACCCGTTCTGGCTGGCCTCGGCCCCGCCGAGCAACTCCGGCTACCAGGTGATGCGCGCCTTCGAGCAGGGCTGGGGCGGCGCCGTGTGGAAGACCATCGGGCCGCCGGTGATGAACACGGTCAACCGCTATGGCGCGCTCGATCTGGGTGGCCAGAAGCTGGCCGGCATCAACAACATCGAGCTCATCAGCGACCGCCCCATAGAGGACAACCTGCGCGAGATCGCCGAGGTCAAGCGGCGCTTCCCCGACCGCGCCGTGATCGTGTCGCTGATGGTCGAGTCGACGCGAGAGGCCTGGCGCGAAGTCGTCAAACGCGCCGAGGACACCGGCTGCGACGGCCTGGAGCTCAACTTCGGCTGCCCCCACGGCATGTCCGAGCGCGGCATGGGCTCAGCGGTGGGGCAGGTCCCTGAGTACAGCCGCATGATTACCGAGTGGGTCAAGGAGGCCGCCACGACCCCGGTGCTGGTCAAGCTCTCGCCCAACATTACCAACATCCTGGGGCCGGCGCGCGCCGCCGTGCAGGGCGGCGGCGACGGCGTGTCGCTGATCAACACCATCAACAGCATCATCGGCGTCGACCTCGACACCTTCGAACTGACGCCGTCGGTCGCCGGCAAGGGCGGGCACGGCGGTTTCGCCGGACCCGCCGTCAAGCCGATCGCCCTGCACATGGTCTCGCAGATCGCCTGCGATGCGGAGTGCGCGGGCATCCCGATCTCGGGCATCGGCGGGGTCGCCACCTGGCGCGACGCCGCCGAGTTCATGGCGCTCGGCGCGTCCTCGGTGCAGGTCTGCACCTCGGTGATGCACTACGGCTTCCGCATCGTCGAGGACCTGTGCGACGGGCTCTCCAACTGGCTCGACGCCAAGGGTATCGCCTCGGTACGCAACATCATCGGCCGCTCGCTGCCACGCGTCTCCGACTTCGGCGACCTCGACCTCACCTATAAGACGGTGGCGCATATCAATCCCGACAAGTGTATCCGGTGCAATATGTGCTACATTGCCTGCGAGGACGGCGCGCACCAGTGCATCGACCTCGTGCCGACCGGCGTCGGTAGCCATCATTATGTGCAGCCAACAGTGCGCGACAGCGACTGTGTAGGCTGCGACTTGTGCTCGTTGGTGTGCCCCGTGCAAGACTGCATCACCATGCAGCCCGTGCCGAGCGCGGCGCGACAGCGGGGCGAGGGACCACTGAGTTGGAAGGAACTGACGGGACAACTGCCACAAGCGTTCACCTGGGATGACTTCGTGCAGGCCATCGGGCCGGAGCACGTCGGGGGACATAAGTAGGGTATTCAGGAGGATATTATGACAACAGTAGAGAAGGCTCCGGAAACAACTAGCGGGGCCGCGACGGCGCGTCGCCTGCAAAACTATATCGGGGGACAGTGGGTCGACGCCACGCCGGTTGAGTGGGGCGCGGTGACGAACCCCGCTACAGGTGAGGTACTGGCAGCGGTCCCTTACTCCAGCGCGGGTGATGTCGAGCGCGCCGTAGACGCGGCGCGCGCCGCCTTCCCGGCCTGGAGCGAGCGGCCGCCGCTGGAGCGCGCCCGCTACCTCTTCAAGGTCAAGAACATCATGGAGGAGCACTTCGAGGAACTCGCCGTCATCCTCACCGACGAGCTGGGCAAAGTGCTGCCCGACGCCCGGCTGGAGGTGCGGCGCGGCATCGAGATGGTCGAGGTCGCCACGGGCATCCCCAGCCTGATGATGGGCCAGACGCTGGAGAACGTGTCGCGCTCGGTCGACTCCGAGGCGCTGCGCCAGCCCATCGGCGTGTTTTGCGCCATCACACCGTTCAACTTCCCCAACATGGTGCCCTTGTGGTTCCTGCCCTTCGCCGTGGCCTGCGGCAACACCTTCGTGCTCAAACCGTCCGAGCAGGTCCCCTTGAGCCAGATCCGCCTGTTCGAGTTGCTGGAGGAAGCGGACTTCCCGCCCGGAGTGATCAACCTCGTCAACGGCAGCCGCGACGCCGTGAACGCGCTGCTCGATCACCCCGGCATCGACGGCGTCTCGTTCGTGGGCGCGGCGGCGACGGCCAAGTACGTCTACAGTAGGGCGGCCGAGCGGGGCAAGCGCGTGCAGGCCCTCGGCGGGGCCAAGAACCACATGGTGGTCATGCCCGACGCCGTGCTGGAACCGACGATCGACGGGATCATGAGCTCGGCCTTCGGCGCGGCTGGGCAGCGCTGCCTCGCCGGCAGCGTCGTGGTCGCGGTCGGTGACGTCTACGACAGCCTCAAAGCGGGGCTAGTGGCGAAAGCCTCGGCGCTAACGGTGGACGACGGGCACAACGAGGCGGCCGACGTCGGCCCCGTCGTATCCAAGGCGCATCAAGACAAGGTACTGGGCTGGATCGACAAGGGCGTGGCGGAGGGCGGGCGCCTGCTGCTCGACGGGCGTGACCATGCCACGTCCCAAAAGATGGCGGACGGTTGCTTCATCGGCCCCACCATCTTCGACGGGGTGACGCCGGAGATGGAGATCGCGCGCGAGGAGATCTTCGGGCCGGTGCTCTCGATCATCAGGGCAAACGACCTCGACGACGCGCTGGACATCGTGAACGGCAGCCGCTACGGCAACGCTACCACCATTTTCACCAGCAGCGGCAAGGCGGCGCGTGAGTATAAGCACCGCGTGCAGGCCGGCATGGTCGGCGTCAACATCGGCGTGGTCGCGCCGATGGCCTTCTTCTCGTTCACCGGCTGGAAAGACTCGTTCTTCGGCGACCTGCACGCCCATGGTCGCGACGCCATCAACTTCTACACCGAAACCAAGACGGTTGTGTCGCGCTGGTTCTAAAGTGAGGAGGCAACACACTATGAGCGATACTGCTAGCCCGGCCGCCAGAGCGGTACAACCCGACCGGGTGATCGCCGACCTGCGCGAGTTGGCCGCACTGACGGGCGGACCGGACGGCGCGCGGCGGCTGTGTTGGACCGATGAGTGGACGACGGCGCGGGCGTGGCTGCGCGGCAAGCTCGACGAGCTGTCGGCGGCGGTCGAGGTCGACCCGGGCGGCAACTTGTGGGCCACCATCCCCGGTCGGATCCCCGACACGGTCGTGGTCGGGTCGCACATCGACTCGGTGCCGCGCGGTGGTTGGCTCGACGGCGCGCTGGGTATCACCTCCGCGCTGGAGATGCTGCGCCTCTACGCCGGCACGACACCCCCGGCCACGCTGCGCCTGGTCGACTGGGCGGACGAGGAGGGCGCGCGCTTCGGCCGCAGCCTGTTCGGCTCCAGCGCCGCAGCGGGCACGCTCGACCCCGAGTCGGTGCGCGGGCTGCGCGACCGCGACGGCGTCGCGCTGCCCGACGCCCTGTCCGCCCATGGCGTCGACCTCGACCAGGCGTACCGTGCGGGTGAGCAGTTGGCCGATGTCAAGGCCTACCTCGAATTGCACATCGAGCAGGGTCCCGTGCTGGAGTCGAAAGGCATTCCCATTGGTCCCGTGCTGGGCACGTTCGGCGTGGAACGCCACGCCATTCACTTCACAGGGCGCACCAGCCACGCCGGCTCCACGCCGATGGATCTACGCCACGACGCGCTGGCCTGCGCCGCGCGCTTCGCCCTGGACGTGCGTGAGAGCGCCAAACAGCGCGGCGGCGTCGCCACCTGCGGCAATATCACCGTCGCGCCCGGCATCGTCACCGCCATCCCCGGTACGTGCATGGTCACGCTTGACCAGCGCGCGCTGGACGCCGAGGCATTGGCCGGCATGCTGCGCGACGCCCACGACGCAAGCGAGCGCATCGCCGCCGAGGAGGGCTGTCAGGTCGAGTGGGAGCATCTCTGGAACATCGAGCCGATCCCCTTCAACCCGATGCTGCTGGGGTTCGCCGAGGACGCCTGCCGCGCGGTGTCCGACACATATCTGGCGCTGCCGAGCGGCGCCCTGCACGACGCCGCCGAGATGGCGCGGCGGGTGCCCACCGTTATGCTGTTCGTGACCAGCCTCGGCGGCGTCAGCCACAACCCCATCGAAGACACTCCAATCGACCACCTGCGGCTAGCGGTTCAGGCCCACGCCCGCCTCACCGCGCGTACCCTGGACTGGGTGGCGAACGGCTAATGCTCTCCCCTCGTACAGCGCCATGCCAAAGATGACCATGGACCCCGACGAGCCGCCGACCAATTGGCCGTAGCTCGTGGGTGTATCCCCAAAAAGTGGAATGAGCGCCGTAGGCCTGGCCTTAAAAGGTCAGGCCGCGTTTCACAATGTTGGGATACACCCGTAGAGCGCGACGCGTGGGATTAGAGCAGCAGGATGTGGCTATCGTCTGGACCGTCGGGCAACAAGCGCAAGGTGTGGTTGTGGATATCCGGCTCGATGCCCAAAACCTCCATCGGCGTCACCCCCAATAGACATGACGACCCTTGCGGTACTTCGAGGCAGTCGAAGGTACCGGTTCGCCCCATCACGGTCAATTCGACATCGCGGAATTGCCGGATTGTGCGCGGCCCGGCGGCTGTGCGCGCGATGACCTCGCGTCCCACCGCTAGACCCAGCCGATCGATAATATCGATCGGTAAAGCGAGCAGCGTCGCCCCTGTATCGACCATCACATCGTCGAGCGTGGCCGTACGCACTTCGCCCGCGTCCATCAAGCCGCGTTCCACCAGCGCCTGGTCTATTCGATTCGCGACCATAACCGTCGCACGCACATGACCCACAGACCCCTCCTCGCCCGGTCGTGGCGCCGTCCACACGATCGCCATATGCTGGCCCTCCTACTTCGCGCACCTCGATGCTACCCTGCGTCAGTGTACGCTATCGGCCCACCAAATAATCTGCTATAAGACGTAGGCGGGCCGCCGGCGCCGTGCCAGCGGCCCGCCTACGTTTCGGCGACGAGAAGGGCTAGCTTGCGAGAGGCTTACTGCGCGAAGCCCTGCGTACTGTCGAGGGCGCTGAAGTCCGGCGCGAAGACGGTCTGCTCGGCCACGAAGCCCACCCCGTTGGCCGCGCTCAACACGATGCTGTGTTCGGGCGTGAGACCCGGCAGCAGCCGGTTGACGTCGAGGTTGTAGCGTACCGTCGGCGGCACGCTAAAGCTCCGCGCCACTACACTGCCATCCGAGCCGTAGAACGTCGCGTTGATGGTGACGGTCTTCACCGACGGGTTGTAGATCAGCAGGAACTCGCGGCGATTGGTCGTGGTACCGCCGGGGAAGGCCCAACTCAGGCCCGCGCCGTTGCGCCCGAATACGTCGCTGCCCGCCACGTACGGCGCGTTGGGGCTGCCAAAGTACTCGGGGCGCTCGACCACGACCGGCAGGTTGGCGGTGACGACCGTGGCGATACCGCTGGCGCGCAACACATCATTGAGCTTGATGTTGGCGCGGCTCAGGCCCGGCACGAGGATGGTGCGGCTATCCAGCGGCACGCCGCGTGGATCGTAGAAGGTGGCGGTGACAAGGCTGTTCACCGCGTTGGGATTGAGAATGGTCAGGAAGGTCTGGAAGCGCGTGGTCGTGGTGCCCTCGGCGAAAATCCAGCTCGTGGCCGCCGTGTTGATGCCCGCCTGCGCGGTGACGCCGAAGCCGTCGTTGCTGAAGGTCAGCGTGCGCTCGACCACGACGGGCGCGCTGGCGTCGGCGATTACGCTGAGCGACTGTCCCGGCAGCAGCCGGTTGACGTCGACGACCTGGATGCTTTGCGGGGCCACGTCGAGGGTGACCGTGCGCGCCGCGCGGCCACCGAACGGCAGCAGCCGCAACCGCACCACCGCCACGGCCGCGCCGGGGTTGAGGATGGACACGGTCTCGTGGAAGGTGAGGCCGGTGTAGCCTTCGGCCAGATACCACGTCTTGCTCGGCGCCGAGACGCCCAGCAGGCCGAAGTCGTCGCGTCCGGCGCGCGTCTCGCGCAACTGCGCCTGCACCACGCGGTCGGCCACCATCTTGATCCCGAAGACGCGCCCAGCGCCGGCCAACGCGTTCAGGTCGGCCGTCCCGCGGCTGTGCGCCGGCACGTCGAGCGCGGCCGTCCCGGTCATGCTCGCGCCGTAGTAGAAAGTGAAGTCGAGGTGCGTGGGCTGCGCGTTGGGGTTGAGGATCGGCAGCGTGGCCGCCTCACCGGGCAGCGTGGAAGCGCCGGCGAAGTAGAAGCTGCTGGCGACCGCCAGGACACCCGTGAGCGTAGAGACCGCGCTCACGCGGCTCGTGTTACCGATCGCGCTGATCGTGTTCGCGCCGCGCAACACCAATGCCGGCACGACGAACGACGCGGTGAAGAGACCGTTCGTGGTGGTGATGACCGCCGGCGTCGTCGTCAGCGCGGCGCCATTGAGGGCCAGAGTCACGCGCTCCTGCCGCCCGAAGCTGCGCCCCGTCACCGTGACAGTGGTACCGGGGCTGGCCGTGATCAGGCTGAGTCCGATGGTCGGCGTCAGCGCCGCCACGGTAATGGCCGCCGTGGCCGTGCGCCCGCTGAGGGCGCCGCTCACGCGCAGGACATGCGGGCCTTCGGGCAGGGTATAGGGAATGCTGACACCGGTCGGCGTGATGGCGCCGGTGACCGTCGCCGTGATCGTGGCCAGCGACGCGGCAAAGCCGTCAATCGTCACGGTAAGTTTCTCACGAGGAGCGTAGGAGCCGCCGTAGATCGTGATGAGGCCGCCCCGATTGGTCACGGACGGCATCACCGCCAGCGTGGCGTAGACCGCGGTGATCGTCAGGGGCGTCGTAGCCGTGCGCCGGCTGCTCAGGCCCCGCGCCGTGAGCGTCTGCGCCCCGGCGGCCGCGTTGTAGGGCACAGTGACCGAGGTTCGGTAGAGGTTGCCGTAGCGGTCGGCCTGTAGCGTGGCTACGCCATTGCGCGCGCCGCTCAGGGTGATGCTGATACGCTCGCGGGACGCGAAATTGCCGCCGCTGACGATGATGACGCTGCCGGGCGCGGCGGTCCCAGGCATGACGCTCAACCGCGCCACGATAGGCGTGGGGGTGCGCGTCGCGGTTGGGCGGGGCGTCGCCGTGCGGGTCGCTGATGGGAGCGGCGTCGCCGTATATGTAGCGGTCGCGGTCGCGCTGGCCGTCGCGGTCGCGCTGGCCGTCGCGGTCGCGCTGGCCGTCGCGGTCGCGCTGGCCGTCGCGGTCGCGCTGGCCGTCGGCGAGCTTGTACTAGTTGCCGTCGCGGTGATCGTCGACGTCGCTATCGGCGCGGTCGCCGCCGCCCCTGTCGCCGTCATCGCCGGAGTCGTCACGGCGGCCGTCGCCTGTGGGGCGACGGCCGCGGGCGACGCCCCTTGACGCACCGCCGGCATGGCGCCGGCGCCCGTCGAGAGCAAGCTCCCCGCGAGCAGGATAGCCAGGGGCGTCCCCAACCTATGTTTCGCGCTCATTTCTTCTCTCCTCTGTCACATCTTCGCGCGGGGGACGAGCATAATGGCGCTAGCTAACCATCGCCCGTGTTCCCATGCGGCGCGTACCCGGCCCAATAACGAACAAACGCGTAATACAAAGACGGCCGGGCCGAGGGCAAGCATGACTCACACCCTCATATGTCCAGTGTAGAGAAAAGGGCTCCGGCGTACATGATACAAAACTCATCAAAGCGCCCATCTCTCAAGCCCTCTACCTTGCGCTAATAGTACCTTTGTTCTAAAATATAAGGGTGCGGAGATAAGGGAAACCTATTCCAATGACAGAGCGATTGCAGTCTCTCACATTAGTTTGGGCGCGGACACATGACACGAAAAGGCGAGGACATGGACGAGCTTGACGGAGCCGAGGAGTTGGCGGCGGACGGGCTGCTGGACGCGCTCACGCGCGCCGGGCGGGCGGACGATGACCCGCGCTTGCCAGCCGTGCAGCCGGAGCAACTGCTCGACCAGGCGCCACGGTTAGCCGTGCAGCCACGCCCGTATCAGCGCGAGGCGGTCCGCCGCTGGCTCGACGCCGAGGGGCGCGGCGTGGTCGTCCTACCGACCGGGGCCGGCAAGACCGTCGTCGCCATGATGGCGATGGAGGCGGTTGGCGCGCGCACGCTCGTGGTCGTGCCGACGATCGAGCTACTGCAGCAGTGGCGTAGCGGCCTGATCGAGAAGCTGGGGCTGCCCCCTGAGAGCGTCGGCGTGATCGGCGGCGGCAGCGACGACCCGCGCCCCGTCACTATCATCACGTACCAATCGGCCGTGTCGCCGTCGCATGCGCTGCCGGACGTTGGGCTGCTCGTCCTCGACGAGGTCCACCACCTGCCGGCGGCCAGCTACCGGCGTATCCCGCGCAAGGTCGGCGCGCCCTATATCCTGGGCCTCAGCGCCACGACCGAGCGCATGGACGGCCGCGAACGGGACCTCGACGCGCTGGTCGGTCCCGAGGTGTACCGCAAGCTGCCGGCCGAGTTGGCGAAGGATAAGCATATCGCCGAGTTCGACGAGAAGCGCCTCTACGTCGACCTGCTGCCGGAGGAACGCGCGCGCTACGAGCAACTCGTGGCCGACTACCGCTGGTACCTGGCCGGCCGCCGCGGCCACTCAGCCCCGGGGGCGGCGGCCTTCCAGGACCTGATCCGGCGCTCCGCCGTCGACCCCGCCGCGCGCCAGGCGCTGCAGGCGCACCACCAGGCGCGCTTGATCGCGCTCAACGCCCACGCCAAGATCGGTCTGGTGGCCGACCTGCTGCGCAAGCATCATACCGATAAAGTGATCGTCTTCAGCGAGTACAACGCCATCGTCGACAGCATCAGCCGCCACCTGCTGCTGCCCTCCATCACCTACCGCACGCACGCGCGCGAGCGGCGCGCCGTGCTGGAGCGGTTTCGGGCCGGCCAATACAGCAAGCTCGTCACCGGACGCGTGCTCAACGAAGGCGTCGACGTCCCCGACGCCAACGTGGCCATCGTGGTAAGCGGCAGCGCGGCCACACGCGAGTACATCCAACGGTTGGGCCGCGTCCTGCGTCCCAAAGACACGCGTGCCCAGCTCTACGAGCTAGTCACCCGCCACACCAGCGAGAGCCGCACGGCGGCGCGCCGGCGGCCAGTCGATGGTCGATAGTCGACTAGAAAGGACTTCCCATGGCGTTCCGCTTGGCCGACGTGAAGAAGACCGTGCGGTCGCGCAAGGACGGCGCGCGCTACTTGCACCCCAAGCTGCTTGATCCCGCCGTGGTCTCGGCGCAGGTGTCGCTGGCCCTGGCCTACTTCCAGTCGCGGCTCGGCCGCGCCCGGCGCGACGTCGACCCCGAGATGCTGGTGCGCTTCTTCGGCGACCCCAAGGTGGCGCGCGGCCTCGTCGCGTGTTTGAGCGCGAGCTACCGCTGGCGCACGCAGGAGTTCGCCGAGGTCCTCGAGCCGCACAACGTCGCTTACCTCGCCACCCTGGGTCTACATACGCCGCGCGACCTGCGCCTGCATCTCTATGATTATGTCAATGAACACGGCGACGGCTTCCTCGCCATGGAGCCGCAGCGCGAGGACAACCTGCGCCCTATCGCGCGGCGCCTGCGCCTGACGCCGGCCAAGCTCGACCAACTCGCGGCGCTCGACGCCGAGGAAAACGCCGTGCTCGTGCGCGTCGGCCCCATCCCCGCGCCGGAAAAGGTCGTGGCGCTCTACAATTACCACGTCGTCGACGCGATCCTGCGCAACAGCGTCTGCGTCGAGCTCGACGGCGTCGACGCGCCCGCTCGCGCTCGACTCGAAGACCTGTGCGCACAGCACGGCGTCTCCATCGAGTTCGACGGCGCGCGGGCCACCCTGCACAACAAGGCCGACCTCTTCGGCAGCTACGCGCGCGGCGGCGTGTACCTGACGCGCGCCCTCTACGCCGCGGCCGCCGCGGCGCCAGCGATCCTGGCGTCCGGCCGCGCGCTCGTGCACCTAAGCGGCAAGAAGGTCGTCTATTTGTTGGATAAAGAGACGCCGCGCGCCCTGACCGGGCGGACCGGCCGCATCCGCCACGCCGTGACGCGGCCCGCGTTCCGTGAGGAGTGGGGCCGCTACCGCGCCGGACGCGGGATTGGGACATCGGGCTGGCGGCTGGTCACAGCCCCCGAACCGATCGTCTCCGACGCCGGGCTGATCCTGGCGCCCTACGCGCTCACGCGCGACGAGGCGCGCGTACTGCTGTGGCCGGCCACCTCGCCGGGCATCCTCGACAACCTCCTCGCGATCCACGCGGCGGGCCTCGACGTGCTCGCCGTCACCGCGACGGACATGAGCGGCGCGTTACCGGAGGACCTGCCGTACGCGCATGTCGCGGACGGTGTCGCGGGGATCGTCGCCACGCTCGACGCCCATTGGAGTGATGGGCGCGTTTCCGTCGACGCGCAGGCCCTGGATACGCTGCTGGTCGAGGTCGAGGCGCGCGGCTTCGTGACCGAGGACGCGGCGGCCGAGGCGCTGCGCTGCGCGGACGCGGACGAGTTGGCGACGCGGCTGCGCGGGCTGGACCCTGCGCGCGCCACCTACGTTCCCGATGTGGGCGTGTGCAGCCCATCCTTCGCCGAGGGCATGCGCAAGGGCCTACGCCGCCGCGCGCAGCGCAAGCCTGCGGCGTAAGACAAAGCCATTGCTCTGGTGCTATGCTGTAGTCAGGAGGCGCATGATGGCCCAACAAATAGAGGATATAAGCATCGCCGAACTCGATCAGCTGCACGAGGATCTTGGCATACCAACCGCGGATATCGTGGCCGGACTGCGCCTCACTGACGATGTCATCAACCAGTGGCGCACAACGGGCAGGCAACCGAATACGCAAACGCTACGCCATCTGCATGCGCTCATGCGGTTACGCGACAGCCTACATGATATGTTCGCCGAGCCCAAAGATGTTCAGGGGTGGATGCAATCTGAACTGCGCTACCTCGACTGGCGCACGCCACAGCAGGTCATACGCGAGGGTGACCCGGAACGGGCGTTTGCGGCCTTCGAGGCGCTCGCCTCGGGAATTTTCCTGTAGGCATCTAAGGCTCTATGCTCTCATCCGGATGGGACGCCACTACCGCGTTGGCGGCGTCCCCTTTTGTTTCCTGGAGCGGCGACGCGTGGCGCATCCACATGGCGCGCTATCCAGCTGACGACGTGACTGGTTCCACGATTGCATCCGGCCGTTTTCATCGAGCGCGGCACGAGTATCCCACGTCGGATCACTGGCGTGCTTTGTACCTGGCTCTCGGACCCGATATCCCTATCGGTGAGATGCTCCGTCACTTCGCCGCACGGCCTCTCCTAGAAGTCCAATTGTACCGACGGACCCGGCTGATCGTAGACGTTACACAAGTACTTGACTGCCGCGACGTCACAGCGATGGGTTTGACGCACGAGGCTCTACTGGACAACATGGCATACAACGCGGGGCATAAACTCGGGCTGGCAGCCATACAACGCGGGGCCGAGGGTATCTTGGTTCCATCGGCAACACGCGCGGGCGATAACCTCATACTGTTTCCGGACAACGTCTTATCGACGTCGCGTATCGTGGTCACGACCGATGTGCTTGATCTAACCCATTTCGTCGTGGATTGACAAATAAGGTAGAGCTTGACAACCGCGCTCACAACAGCGTATAAACAGGGTCAAGGACAGCTATGTACGACAGCGACGAGGACGAGTACCCGAGGTACGGCCCACAGGGAGGGCGCGCCACCGACTGTGAGCGCGCCCGCCACGGCCCCGGCGAAAACCACCTCGCCAACCGCTTCCCGAACGCCACGAGCCGGTAAGGGAGCGCGGGTGCTCCCGTTACCAGTTCAATGAGCCCTCCCACGACGCGCACGACGCGCCTGGGAGGGGAAATCCGGGTGGAACCACGACGAGCCCGTCGTCCCGCTGCATGGGACGATGGGCTTTTCTATTGGTTCACCCACCCGGAGGGCTGTATGCCTGTTTCCCCCGACGCCGATCCCTACTATCGCCTGCGGCACTCGGCCGCCCACGTCATGGCCCAGGCCGTCCTGGAGATGTTCCCCGACGGCAAACTCGCCATCGGGCCGCCCGTCGAGGACGGCTTCTACTACGACTTCGACCTGCCGCGCCCGCTCACGACCGACGACCTGCGCGAGGTCGAGGCACGCATGCGCCGCATCATCGCGGCCAACTATCCCTTCAGCTACCGCGTCGTCGACGCCGATGCGGCACGCGCCCTGTTCGCGGACCAGCCGTACAAACTCGAACTGATCGAGGGGCTCGCAGCGGGCCGGGACGAGTATGGCGCGGCCACGGCCACGGACGCGACTATCTCCACCTACCGCCAGGACTCCTTCGAGGACCTGTGTCGCGGGCCGCACATCGCGCGGACGGGCGACATCCCGGCCAACGCGTTCGCCCTGCTCAACGTGTCCGGCGCCTACTGGCGCGGGGACGAGCGCCGGCCCATGCTGCAGCGCATCTATGGGACGGCCTGGACCAGCAAGGAGGAACTGGACCAGTACCTGTGGCGCCTGGAGGAGGGCAAGAAGCGCGATCACCGCGTCCTGGGTAAGCAACTCGACCTCTACAGCATCTCCGAAGACGTCGGTCCCGGCCTGATCTTGTGGCATCCCAAGGGGGCGATGGTGCGCGTGCTGGCCGAGGACTTCGCCCGCCAGGCGCACCTGTCCAACGGCTACGAATGGGTCTTCTCGCCGCACATCGGCCGCGCGGGCTTGTGGGAGACCTCGGGGCATCTCGACTTCTACGGCGAGAATATGTTCGCGCCGATGGATATCGACGGCGACCCCTACTACGCCAAGCCGATGAACTGCCCCTTCCACGTCCAGATCTACAAGACGCACTTGCGCTCCTATCGCGACCTGCCGAAACGCTACGCCGAGTATGGCACGGTGTACCGCTACGAGCGCAGTGGCGTCTTGCATGGGTTGACCCGCGTGCGCGGCTTCACGCAGGACGACGCGCATATTTTCTGTCGCCCCGATCAGGTGGAGGACGAGATTGAGCGAGCGCTGGCGTTCTCGTTGTACGTGCTGCGCGCCTTCGGCCTGACCGAGTTCAAGGGCTACCTCTCCACGCGCCCGGACAAGTTCGTGGGCGACGCCGCCGATTGGGAGCGGGCGAGCGAGGCGCTGCGGCGCGCCCTCGTCGCGCAGGCCATCCCCTACGACGTCGACGAGGGCGGCGGCGCTTTTTATGGTCCCAAGATCGACCTCAAAGTACACGACGCGCTGGGCCGCGAATGGCAGTTGAGCACGATCCAGTTCGACTTCAACCTGCCGGCGCGCTTCGGTCTCGAATACACGGGCGAGGATGGGCAGCGCCACCGCCCGTATATGGTGCATCGGGCGCTGCTCGGCAGTATGGAAAGGTTCTTCGGCGTGCTGATCGAGCACTTCGCCGGCGCGTTCCCGGTGTGGCTGGCCCCCGTCCAGGCGGTGGTCATCCCGATCTCGACCGACAAACATCTCGACTACGCGCGCGACGTCACGGATCGCCTAAAGGCGGCCGGGCTGCGCGTGGAGCTCGATGAGGGCAAAGACCGCATGCAAGCCAAGATCCGCCAGGCGCAACAACAGAAAGTCCCATACATGCTCGTCGTCGGGGGCAAGGAGCAGGAGCAGGGCACGGTCGCAGTGCGCCTACGCTCCGGCGAGGACCTCGGCGCCCTGCCGCTAGAGTCCTTCATCGCGCGCGTCCTGCAAGACGTAGCCGCGCGCACGTAGAGCGTCCACGCCCGCGATTGGTACAATCACACCAACCCGTGGCCCAGGGCGCATGAATTATCGTAGGGGCGTATTGCATACGCCCTGCGTTCGAGGCCACGGGCGTATGCAATACGCCCCTACGCCGCGCCAGGTGCCGTGGCCACACAACGATTGCGTCATGAGACAGCTATTTGCCATAATACGCCTGTCGCCCGTGTGACGTGATAGAGGAAGACATATTCCGTGCAGCCATTTACTATTTATACGCACCGACAGCGCCCGGAGCTTGAAGCGCAGATCGACACCTTCGGGCAGGTATGGCCCGAGTTTATTTTTCATGGTGAGGCCGCCGCCCAATACTACCATCATACGACGACCACCTTCGCCGACTTCAATCTCTACCTGTGCGCCGCAGACGGAGCCCTCGTCGCCGTTGGCCTTGCGCTCCCCCTGGCTTGGGATGGACAGGTCGAGACGCTCCCCGAGGGATGGGACGCGGCTTTGGAGCGTGGGGTGCGCGATTACGAGCGCCAGCGCCGTCCGACGACGCTATGCGCGTTGGGGATCATGGTCAGGAAAGATCGGCAGGGCCAGGGGTGGAGTACGTGCGCACTCCGTGCGATGAAAGTGGCCGCGGCAGAACACGGCCTGGATGCTCTGATCGCCCCCGTCCGCCCCACGCAGAAGAGCAGCTATCCGCTCACGCCTATGGACCGCTACATCCAGTGGCGGCGCGACGATGGAAGCCCCTTCGATCCATGGCTGCGCGTCCACTGGCGCGAGGGCGCGACGATTTTGGGCATTGCGCCGCGATCGATGCTCATCAAAGGAACCGTTGCTGAGTGGGAAACCTGGGCAGCGATGCGTTTCCCGGAAACCGACTCCTACGTTATTCCCGGCGCGCTTGAACCGATCATGATAGATCGCGAGGCGAATAGTGGTACATACGTGGAACCAAATGTGTGGATGGTCCATCGCACGGTGTCGCAGCCTGGATGACGCACTTGTCCCATTGTCAAATGCCATAACGGGGGTAGGGGCGTATGTTAATCGGGCAGAACTGTATCGCCGTGCACCTCAACACAGCGCGATGATACCCCCTATCCAAAAGCTACATCGCCTTGCCCCGAGCCGTACCCATCAAAAACGCGCTATCATAGAGCAAACAGCTCTAATACTGTGGGGACGCCCTTGGACGCCAGTACGGACTAATGAGAGGAGATGTCTAGTGAACGCAACGATCGCCATGACGCGCGCCGCCACGCTGAAGCCGAAGCCACGGGACAGCGACCTGACCTTCGGCGTCGTCTTCACCGACCACATGGTCGCGATACCGTATCAGGAGGGACAGGGGTGGGGCGAGACCCGCATCGAGCCCTACGGTCCGTTCAGCCTGGACCCCGCCGCCGCCGTGCTGCACTACGCGCAGACGGTGTTCGACGGGCTCAAAGCCTTTCGCGGCCAGGATGGCGTCATACGTCTGTTCCGCCCACAACAGCATATCGAGCGGCTGCGGCGCTCGGCGACGCGCCTATGCATGCCCGCGCTCGACGCCGACCGCGTGATGGACGCCCTGCTCTCGCTGCTTGAGATCGAGCAGGAGTGGGTCCCGAGTGAGCCGGGGACCGCGCTCTACATCCGTCCCGTCATCATCGCGACCGAACCGTTCCTGGGCGTGCGTCCGGCGCGCTCGTATCTCTTCTACATCATCCTTTCGCCCGTTGGCTCATACTACCCAGGGGAACTGGAGCCGCTGCGCATCCTGGTCAGCGACCGCTACGTCCGCGCCGTGGACGGCGGCGTCGGCGACGCGAAGACGGGGGGCAACTACGCGGCCAGCCTGCTCGCGGCCGAGGAGGCGCACGCGGCGGGCTACGCGCAGGTGCTGTGGCTGGACGGCGTGCAGCGGCGCTACCTGGACGAGGTAGGGACGATGAACATCATGCTGCGCATCGGCGACGAGATCGTCACGCCGCCGCTCGGTGGGACCATCCTGCCCGGCATCACGCGCGATGCGGCGCTCACGCTGCTGCGCGAGTGGGGGCTACGGGTCTCCGAACGCCCGATCGCCATCGACGAGGTCTTCGCCGCGGCGGAGAGCGGCCAACTGCGCGAGGTCTGGGGCACGGGCACGGCGGCGGTGGTGTCCCCCGTCGGCGAGTTGGCGTACCGCGACGCGCGCATCACGGTCAACGACGGCCGCATTGGTGACGTGACACAGCGCCTGTACGACACGATCACCGCGATCCAGTACGCGCGCGTCCCCGACACGCATGGCTGGATGACGCCGATCGACGTTTAACAACGATCGTCGGGACGACACCGGCCTACTGTCGCCTTGCGCCTGACATCGCGGTCGAGATGGACGCTCAACGCGCCGACGAGCACGATGACGATGCCCAGGCAGGTCATAATGGTCGAGGTGCCGAACACATCGGCCAGCGGAGCGAAGGTCAGCAGGGGGATGATGGGGATGGCGCCGCCGATGAGTTGCTGCATGGCGTAGACGCGGCCACGCACCGCCTCCGACGTGCGCTCGAACACGAGCGTCTGCGCGGGGATCGTGGACAGGGCCATGGCCAGCCCGATCACGGCAGCGATCACCATCGCCGGCGGGATCAGGCCTGGATTGCGCGGACTAGGGGGCAGTTGATGCACATGGCTGATGAAACGCCCCACATGCCCCGCCGCGCCCTCGAACGCCCTGACGATCGTGGCGACCGCGCCGAGGACGGCGACGGCCACGCCCATGGTCAGCAGCCCGATGTTGATTAAGTTCTCTTTGCGCACGCGCGCCGCGACGCGGCCCACGGTAAGCGCGCCGGCGACGAGTCCCACGCCCGCCGGGAGCAGCAAGATGTAGGCGCGGTCCTCCGGCAACCCGAACGTTTCCTGGACAAACGTCAAACCAAGGGTGCCAAAGACGAAGAGGAACGTCGGCGCGACGTTGATCTGGAACATCGTCAGCCGTAGACCGGGATCGTGCGCCAGGAAGCGCAGCGCCTCGCGTAGGTCGTTCACCAGGTGGGCGCCAGCCTCGCGTAGGGAACCCGCCACCGGAGCGGGACGCGCCACCGTCGTGCGCGCCGGCAGCGTCGCCACGAAGGCGGCCGCGACGGCATAGCACGCCGCGATGATCAGCAGCACGGGCACGATATGCAGGAACTGCAGCAGCACCAGGCCGAGCACGGCCGGGATAACCTGGCAGGCGTTGAAGGTAATGTTGAAGAGGGACGACGCGGAGATGAGGTTGCGCTTCTCGACGAGCAAGGGAATTGTCACAGCCTCGGCGGGTGAGAAGAACTGCGCCACGGCGTTGGCGATGAAGATCAAGATGATGATGGCTGTCGTTTGCGTGTGCACGTCCAATACTGTCGCGGCCACGAACAGCAGCGTGATCACGACGCGGGCAGCGTTGCTGCCGACCAGAACGGCGCGTTTGCTGACCCGGTCGACCAGCACGCCCGCGAAGCCGCTGAGCAGCAACTGCGCCAGCATGGCGCTGACGATGATGATCGAGACGAGCGTGTTCTTGCCGGTCGCGTTCTGGTTGGCGACATAGGCGCCCAGCGAGATCCAGGTCAGGTTCTGCGCGAACTGCGAGAAGACCTGCGCGATCCACAGGGACCGGAAGGGTCGATTCGCCAGGACAGCGCGAAAACTCGACACATGCACGCCCGATCCATCCGGAACCGGCGGCCCCTGCGCCTCAGGGAGACCAGGCTCGCCTAGTTCATCGGCCGGGGACAGACTGGGCGGCATACGCCCCGGCTCTTCGTCCCGTACCGGTGTCTCTCGCATCAGTTCCTCAACTCCGCTCTACCCCTTGGCCTAGACCCTGCGCTAGTGTACAGCATGTGGCGCGTAATCAGTAGCCGGTAGACAGTAGGCAGAAAGTACTACCTACAACGCCGCCGCGACCGATACTACATAGTATAGTGCTACGTAACCCCATGTGAGCACTACGGCAATCGCTACTACCAGTGTACCCAACCCTTCCGCCATCGCCTTTCTGACAACTGGCAACTAGTTCATCTTGGCAATAGGAGGAGAGACGCATGGCCCCCTCCCCGTCGATCGGGTTACGCCGCCCGGCGCCGCTGTTGGCGGTCGAGGCGGCGGTTGACCAGACCAACCACGGCGCGCGTGCGC
>JAABUJ010001025.1_pt1 | contig 45138 bp, 49 predicted proteins | sample 5559131 | NCBI WGS metagenome assembly JAABUJ01 (sample SAMN10711875, study PRJNA513366) | rock metagenome | isolation source: Antarctica rocks | place: Antarctica: Victoria Land, Mt New Zealand nord | collected 2016-01-07
CGCTGCTGGCCCACGACCAGGCCACCGCACCGGCCGACCTCGACCAGTTCGCCACGCAGGTCGCCTGACGTGGCGGCTTTTCATGAAATCCCTACTGTTCAAAGTTCGCTTGACAGGCTACTAGTCGACGAGCGCGACGAACTCCGCCGATACGCCCACCCGCGCGGCCCCGTCGGACGCTTTGCTCGATGGCATCGCCCTGCGCGCCCAGGCCTTGCGCGCCCAGGCGCCGCTCGCCGATGTGTCCGTCGAGCAGGTCGCGGGACTGCCGGTCTTGTTCGTGCCTGCTTACGATGGGGAGGCGTTGTGCGCCATCCTGGCACTGGGGCCCAAGCGCAGCGGCGACCGCTACACCGTGGAGGACAAGCGCCTGCTCGCCGCCCTGGCCCGCCACCTAGCCACGCTCCTCGCCAACGCCCGCCTCCAGGGCGCGGCCGCGACGCACCTCGTCGCGCTTGAGCGCAATGCCGCCGAGCTGGAGGAGGCCGCCAGCGCACTCGAGCGGACCGCCGTTGAGCGCGCCGCCCTGACCAAGCGCCTGCTCGCCGCCGCGACCGAGGAACGCCAGCGCCTGGCCAAGCGCCTGCACAACGACGCCATCCAGGTCGGCCACGAGGTGATCCGCCGGCTGGGCGATCTGCGGGCTGCGCCGACGACCGAAGGCGCGACCCGCGATGCGCTCGCCGGGGCCGAGGCGCTGGCCGCGGACCTGGTGGACCGGCTGCGCGCGGTCGTAGCCGATCTCTACCCCACGCCGCTCGAGTTCGTCGGACTCGCGCCCGCCCTGGAGATCCTGCTGCGCCACGCCGAGCGCGTGGGCGATCTCTCCTGCGTGCTGGATATCGACCCGGCCCTGTATGCGGGCGGCCTGACGGTGGCCCAGGAGGAGGCCCTGTACGAGATCGTAGCGCAGGCGGTCGGCAACACCCTGCGCCATGCCGCCGCCGAGACGATCAGGGTCTCGCTGTGGCGCGAGGGCACGGGCCTGCGCCTGCGCGTGGTGGACGACGGGCGCGGCTTCGCGCCGCGGCCGTACGCCGCACTGGTCGAGGAGGGGCACATTGGGCTGGCCCTGCTGCGCGAACACGCGCGCGCGCTGGGGGGCAGGTTGGAGGTCACGACCGCGCCGGGGAGGGGGACGGCCATCCAGGTGTGGGTGCCGGACGCCTGGCGCGGGTCGGGGGCGACAGACGGCGCGCAGGCTGGATGGATGATACCACGGGAAATGAGGGAAGAAAGGACAGTTCCATGAGTATACGCATCGTCGTCGCCGACGATCACCCCATCGCCTGCGAGGGCACGGTCTCGATCCTGGGGCAGGACCCTGCCCTATCGGTAGTGGGCGTGGCCCACGACGGGGAGCAGGCGCTCACCCTCTGTAGCGAGGTTCATCCCGACGTGCTCCTGCTGGACATGAGCCTGCCGCTGCTCCCGGGGCCAGCAGTCGCCCGCGCGCTCGCCGCCCGCCTGCGCTCGCCGCGTGTCGTCATGCTCAGCGCGTTCAAGGAGCCCGCCCTCGTGCGGGCGGCGCTCGACGCCGGGGCGACAGGGTACGTGCTCAAGAGCACGCCGGGCGCCGCACTGCGCGCCGCGATCCACCGGGCCATGGCCGGGGAGCGGGTCCTGCTCGGCGTCGCGGAGCCGGACGAGGAGCCAGAGCCGCTCAGCGAGCGGGAACTGGTCGCGCTGCGCGACGCGGCGGCCGGGAAGAAGGCCAAGGAAACGGCCGCGGCGTTGGGGGTGAGCGATCGTACTGTGGAGACGTACCTGACCCGCGCCTATCAGAAGTTGCGCGCGAGCAACAAGGCCGAGGCGGTGACGATCGCCCAACGCGCTGGCATCCTGACCATTGGGTAGCGCGCTCGGGAGGAGTTGATCGTTGATTTTGCCTGCCGCAGCTACTTTGTGACGTTGAGCTAAAAATTGCCGCGTTTTACTTTGCACCTGTTATCAGCCTAACTGGTATAATTGCGTCTGTTGCCATGTCGGCGTTCGTGACGATATGGTATAGCCCTGCTGATAGACTGCTGTTGTACTGTTGTACGAGGGGCGCATGTCCCCTGCTGGTACGTGGGAGATAAGCGTGCGAAATGTAGGCATGGATCTCGCTCAAGAGGTCGAAGAGGCCGCCGTGGAACCGAAACCGTCGTGGGCGGCCAAAGGGGCCGAGAAGATCTCTGTCGTTATGCCCTGTCTCAACGAGGAGGCCGGTATCGCGTGCTGTATCGCCTGGGCACAGGAAGGCTTGCAGCGCGCCGGCTTGCCAGGCGAGATCATCGTGGCCGACAATGGCTCGACCGACCACTCGGCCGAGTTCGCGCAGGTCGCCGGCGCTCATGTGGTGCGCCAGCCGTTGCGCGGCTACGGCAACGCCTATCACAAGGGGTTCGCCGCGAGCACGGGCACATATATCGTGATGGGTGACGCCGACCAAACGTATGACTTCCGTGAGATCGACCGCCTGATCGCTCCATTGCGCAACGGCTATGACTACGTGCTGGGCTCGCGCTTCAGGGGCAACATCTTACCCGGCGCGATGCCGTGGACGCACCGCTACATCGGTAACCCCGTCCTCACCTTTATGCTCAACATGCTCTTCGGACTCAAGAGTTCTGACGCGCACAGCGGGCTACGCGCCTTCACGCGCGAGGCGTACCTTCGTATGGGATTGGTTAGTCCGGGCATGGAGTTCGCCTCCGAGCTCGTGATCAAAGCCGCCGAGTCCAAGCTGCGCGTGGCTGAAGTGCCTATTACATACTACCCGCGCGCCGGAGCGTCCAAACTCAACGCCCTGCGCGACGGCTGGCGCCACGTACGCTTTATGCTGTCGTACCGCTTCGGCCACAAGCGGCCGCCGTCGGAAACCGCCGCCCTGCCGCTGCGTTTCGAGCCCGACGACGACATGGCTCTACAAAAATAGGGTTATTTTTCAACAAAATGAGCCTATGACCATGCGAATGGGGCTGCCAGTAGCACTGGCAGCCCCATTCACATGGTCATAGGCTCATTTTGTGCGCGTTTTGTCGACGCGGCGGCCGCCTTTTTTAGTTCGGGGTATTGAAATGGGAGGCCGTTTTAGAGTATCGTAGCAGAGGCGCCCTCAGCCGTCCCCTTGACTGTGCCGCCCACCATGGCGTCCGCCGCGTTGTCGGCGTCCAGCGCCTCAGTGCAAGAAAGGCTCGAACGGTGACGTGTTCTTCCCGCCTGCCCCTTCGCCTCGCGTTGCTCGCCGCCCTCACCCTCCCGATTCTCTCCATCCGTGGGGTCGCGGCCACGACACCGCCAGCCGAGACGCTTGCCACACCCTCCCTCTTGTCGCTCCACCTGCCGCCCGATCCACCCGACCGCGCCATCTTCACGCGCGCGGCCACACGCTCCGGCGTGCCCGCGCCGATCCTCCTAGCACTCTCCTACGTGCAAAGTAACTGGAATAGCCATCCCGGTGTGCGCAGTATTGATGGCGGTTACGGACTGATGGACCTCGTGCGTAGTACCAACCGGGATACGCTCGGAGCGGCCGCGCGACTCGCGCATGCGTCGCCGTCGCTGCTCGCGCGTGATGACGCGCTCAACGTGCTGGGCGGCGCGTTGCTGCTCGCCGCCGACGCCCGCGGCCGCGCGTCGCGCCACATATTACCAGCGGCGATAAGCGGCTGGGCTGCAGCGATCGTGCTGTTCACGGGGATGCGCACGCGGCTCGCGGCAGGGGTCATGCTACGCGACGTCTACGGGACGCTACGGCGCGGCGCGGTGGTGCGCGGGCCGCATCGCACGCTGACATTGGCTCCCGTGCCCGGCGCGTACCCCGACCCGCGCGCGCTCGATGCCCCGCGCCTGACCGCGCCATCAGAGTGGAAGGTGGGCAGAATCTATGGCGATCCGTCTTTGACGGGTCTGCCCGAACGTCTGCTGCCCGCGAGCCTTGGTCCCCGCGCCGCCTCAATGGCGCCATTGACACGCCCCAGCGACGCCATTGAGACGGCAAGGCTGGGTCGGCGCGCGCTCACGGTCATGGGATACTCGACCGCCCAATCAACCGCGTCGACGACGAGGACGGCTATCAGGCCGCACGACGACGGCGTCGATTACCCGGGGGTGATGTGGGCGCCGTCGCCCAACTATACGGGAGCCAACCGGCCGGACGACCTTAGCGTGCGCTACGTGGTCATCCACGACACGGAGGGCGGCTGCGCCGCCTCGCTCAACTGGCTGCTCAACCCGGACGCGGGCGGCAGCGCTCATTTCCTGGTCTGTCAGGATGGCACGATCTACCAACTGGTGCGTATTCACGACATCGCCTGGCACGCCGGCAACTGGTACGTCAACCAGCACTCCATCGGCATTGAGCACGAGGGCTACCGCGACTCCGGCGGCTACACGCTGGCGCAGTACACGGCGTCGGCGGCTGTCGTGCGCACGGTGGTCAGGATGGCGGGCGTGGCGATCATGACGGACCGCAACAGCATTTTCGGCCACGAGAACGTGCCCCATGCCACGCACACCGACCCCGGTCCGTCGTGGGATTGGCGCTACTACATGGGGTTGGTGCGTGGGGGGACGCCGCTTGACGGCGGCGACGCCAAGATAGCCACGATCGCGCGGGGGCAGGTCACGCTGTACGCGTGCCCGTCGACGTCGTGCCGGGCGATGGGTACGGCGAACTGGGGCGAACAGTTCGCCGTGGCCGGCGTGTCGCGTGGGTGGGACGAGGTGTACTATAATGGCGCGGCGGCGTGGGTCGCCGCCAGCGCCGTTGCCTCGGGAGCGGGAACACGCTTGGAGGTGACGGCGTCGCCCCTCAACGTGCGCGAAGAGCCGAGCACGGGCGGCGCGATCATTGGGACGATTCCACGCGGGCAGGTCTACGTGTCCCGCCTGCGCGACACCGCGCTCGATAAGGCCGGCTGGTGGCTTATCCCCTTCAACCATCGCTACGGCTTTATCAGCAGCCGTTATGTCGTGTCCGTTGGCGGCGTCCTGCCGACACCTGTCGCGACCGTCCCGCCCATCCCAACCATCACCCCGTCACCCACGGCCAGCCTGACGGCCAGCCCCACGCCGACAGGTTCCTCCGCGACTCCGACTCCGACAAGAACGCCCGCCGGTACGCTGTCGCCCACGCCGACGGCGGCGTTTACGACCTTGATGACGACAACGGCGCCTGTCACGGCAACGCCGCCCACCACTCCGACGGCGGCGCTGACGACAACGGCGGCGCTGACGGCCACACCGTCCGCGACGTCGACCGTAACCTCGGCGGTGTGGCCCCCGGTGACGACCGCCATCACCGCCGCCTCGACCTTGACGGCGACCAGCGCGGTCACGGCGTCGCCAACCACGACCGCGACCATAACCGTGACGCCCAGCGCGACGGCGTCGCCGTCGCCGACCATGACCGCCACAACCACGGCGACGCCGTCGCCATCACCATCACCGCGCCCAACAGCGACGCGCACGGCGCACAGACAGACGAGCCGTCGTAGCCACGTACGCATGTCAAGCGCCGCGGCGGCTCTTGTCGTGGCTCCGGCCGCGACGCGCCTGCGCGCGGGAGCAGGGCTCGTGTTGCGTGTGCATACGTCGGCCACCCGCGCGATGGTTGGGTACCGGCTCGATTTTCCGGGAGGATTGACAGTGCGCGCGACGGGCCGCACCGACGCGCATGGTAACAGCGCGCGAAGGTTCACGCTGCCCGGCCCCCGTTGGCTGCGTGCGGCGCTGGCTCGTCTTGCCGCGGCGCGACGGCCTCTGCGGGGTAGGCCGTCGCCGGCGCCACGCTGGCTCGATGCGCATTACGTCGTCACAACCACATGGCGTCGGCATATAATAGTGCGCAGTGGGTCGTTCCGTATCGTGATGTGAGTCGACCATCGACCAAAGGAGGGGAGCATGCGGATTTGTCGAGGATTGGCGCGCACGGCCATGGCGGCGGGCGCGGCCGCTCTGCTGATAGGGATGGGGCCGGGGCCGGGGGCTGTGGCGGCGACGGGTTCCACGCCGGCCGTGAGCCAGCGCCACGACGGTAGTCACCGACGTACGGTCAAGCCCGCGCGGCCGGACGCCGCGCAAGCGGCCGCCGACGCCCGCGCGGAGGCGCTTATGGTGGACAAGCTGACGCGCAAGCCGGTGCGGCCGGTCTACACGTTCTATACCGTGCGGCCAGGCGATACCGTCGAAGGGATCGCCAAGCGCTTCCACGACGTGTCATGGCTGCTGCGGCGGCGCAACGGCGGCTTGTGGACCATGGCGCCTGGACAGCAAATTCGCGTGCTGCAATGGCCGTTCGGCGTGCCCTACGTCGCTATCCGCCCGTCCGTCACCGACAGCCCACGGTTCTATACGGTGCGGTCCGGCGACACCCTCTCGGCTATCGCCAGCCTCCTCGAGACGGACACGTACACGTTGAGCGCCCAGAACGGCCTGGGCGACGGCAGCCTCATCTACGCGGGGCAGCGGTTGGTGTTGCACCGCTACACGACGCGGCTACGGCGCGTGCTCGTGCCCGGTGTCCCCGCCGCGCGCCTGCACACGGGCCTATTGCTGACCGACATGGCCAACCTTTCGGGCATAGACGCGGCGTTGGTCAAAGGGCTGGCGTGGCGCGAGACGCAATGGACGATGGTGCGCGGAGCCAGCGGGGAAATCGGCCTGATGCAGATCATGCCCTTCATGGCGCGCTGGGTCCAGCACGCCCTCGTCGGTTACAACCTCGACCCGAACGTCCCTGCTAACAACGCGCTCGAAGGGACGCTCTTGCTCGCCTACTACCTCGACGTTACAGGACACAACGCCCATAAAGCGCTGGCCCTCTACCACTCGGGCGACACGCTGCCCAGCCGCCGCAACGGGCTCTACATTACGCTCGTCGAGCAGTACCGCGCCTACTTCTACCACCACCCGCACGCCGGATTTTAATAGGTGGCAGGTCCAAAAGGCGGTTGGTCGTCTGCTACTTGTCCGCGTAGTATCATGAAAACATGTAATGCTGAAAAGCGTAATGGATTAGGTGAGATGGCATGGAGATGAGGATTGAGCGGCCCGCTCAGGACGTATGGGCCGAACGCTGGCGCGACAGCGCGCTCCAGAGATTGGGTCGCTGGCTCACAGATCACGGTATTTCAGACACCCGTGCGGTTCGCGTCGTCGACGGTGTGTGGGTTTTCTATTCGTACCATATGCTTCCCGCCCTACATCGCCGCGTTCCTATAGGAATCGCCGCCAATGTGGTCAGTGTGACTCATGTCGATTCCGTCGTCTACGTGTGGCTTTACTATCCGGCCTCGGCCCACGGGCCGATACGCTCAGAGATTGACCTGTTCTTACAGAAGGAATTTGATCGTGTCATCGGGCTGTCCCTCGCGCAGGACTCAGCCGCGCTAGGGCAAGGCGTCACCATACGGCTTAACAGCCTTGGGGTCACCCCGGAGGAGTTCGATTCGTCTATGCGTCGTTTCTCGACCACCGAGAAGTGGGATTATGTCGGCATCTTTGTCGATGACTTGCGGAACGAACTGACGACGATCATGCGTCCTGAGGCTATGCCCGCGTGGCTGGAAGCGCCAAACACCTTGTTCGCGGGTCGGACCCCGACCACACTCTTGGTGGACCCCGACCCGGACATGGACCGCCCCTTGCGCGACCTACTCCTATCGGCCAGGTACGGCGTATTCTCATGAATTTGAGCGCGTGTCCCACGCTCTTGCGTACTATCGAGGGCGGGACCTGGCATCGCGCGGTCCAACCTCAACACTTGAGCGGCGCCCTTGACCTCGGCTATACTCGCGATGTTCCCAGCCGCTTTAATGCGGGCGGCAACGATGGCCAGATGCAGATCTTATACCTGGGCGAGAATCAGTTGGTCACACTGTTCGAGGTCGAGGCGCTGTTCGGGAACCCATTGACGCCTACGCCAAATCCCGCGCGACCGTGGACAACTGTTCCCATCATCGTCCGTCTCCACGAGGTCGCGGATCTCTCTCGCGTCGCGACCCAAGGACTCCTCGATACGACAGCTCAGGAATTGACGGGGGACTGGAAAGGATACGCGATACGGACGCCGATGCATTCGGTGAGTGAACCCGCTGGCCTCGCACCGACACAAGAGCTTGGCGCTGCCCTCTACGCTGTCCCTGGACTTGAAGGCTTCATCACGGTGTCTGCAAAGCTGCCCGACTCCCGCAACCTCGTGGTCTTCCCCCAAAAGCTGCACTCGGGCAGTCGCCTGGAGTATTACGATCCTCAGACCAGACAAACGCACGTCTTACCTTAGGGGTTTGCTATGAATACATCAGATAACACCCCGCACGCCGAGATGGTGGCCGAGTACCTGTGCCCCGTATGCGGAGAGCGTGCTACCCTGCACTGCGCGTCCTGCGGCCGGGTCTATTGCGCCGAACACGTCGCGCGCGGCTTTTCGATGGGCTATGCGTTCGTGTGCGTCGATTGCGTGGCCGCGGCGCGACAGGCCATGGGCGGCGACGAAGACAGCTAATTCACTGCGCTTCACAGCTCTTTACTCTCGCTTAACTTTGTGCTATAATAGCTCATATGGCACGAAGTAACGAGAAGAAAGCGCGTGGTGACGGCGAGCTCGGTGAGCGTATCCGGCGACGGCGCAAGGCGATCGGCCTGACGGCCAAGGACCTGGCGCGCGTGGCCGACGTCAGCCCCTCGTACGTCTCGCAGCTCGAGCATGGCAAGCAGGACCAGCCCTCGCTGGAAGTGCTCGGCGCGCTCGCGGCCGCGTTGGGGATGCCGACGTCGGAGTTGCTGGGCGAGCCGTCCAGCGTCGAAACACCCGTCGCGGCGCCGGGGTCGACGCTAGCCCTCCTGGCCGTTGAGCTCGGTCTCGACGCGGCGACGACGGCGATGCTGGCGGGGATCAACATCGATGGCTACCAGCCGACATCGCGCGATGGGTGGCTATTGGTCTGGCTGGCGATCCGCCATGCCTGCACCGGCGACACGCGCCTGTCCATCCCGTTACCGGAGCGCCAGATCGATCGGATGCCGGTCGGCGCGGGTTACTGACGGATGGTAGGAACACGTTTAAGCATAGGAGCGTGCGTAGAGCGCAAAGGTAGGCGAGCCTCAGAACCCGCCCTGCTGGAAGGAGAAAAACGATGATGCTGCGGACGACATTGGATCGTAAGCTGGGTGAGTTGCGGGGGGCTATCCTCCTTATGGGTGAGAGTGTCGACGTGGCGATCGACCGCGCTATGGACGCGTTGGCGCGCGGCGACCGCGACGCGGCCAACGCGGTGATTAGGGGCGACGACGTGATCGACCAAGAGTGTACGGCCATCGAGGAGATGGGCGGGCGCCTGATCACGTTGCAGCAGCCGGCCTTGGGTGACCTGCGCGCGGTGCTCGCCGCGCTGGCCATCGCTGAGGAGCTTGAGCGCATCGCCGACCATGCTGAAGGCATCGCGCGACTGGTGGCGCGCTTACCCGCCGCGTCCGCGCCGTCCAAGGAGGCGCTGCTTGGCCTCAGCGGCATCGCCGCGCTGGCGCGGGTGCAGCTGCAAGGGGCGCTCGACGCCTACCGCGCCGGTGACGCCGTGCGCGCGCGCGCGGTATGGGCGGGCGACGACGCCGTGGACAACCTACACAATCGCTTGGTGCAGTCGCTCCTCGGCGGCATGAAAGGGGGCCACGACGAACTTACTACCGACACGTACTTGCTGTGGGTGGCGCACAACCTGGAGCGCATCGCCGACCGCGCCGGCAACATCTGCGAGCGCGTTGTCTTCGTCGCCACCGGCGAGCGGCGCATCGCGTCGTAGGCTACGCGCCAGCCCCTGCCCTGCGCGTCAAGAAGCGACGCACGCCTCCAGCCGTTCGCGTAGGGGCTGCCCGCCATGCAGCGCCCACCAGACAGTCAGTTCGTCGAAGTCGTGATCGCGCCCGGCCTTCGTGCGCGCTAGCAGGACGGCCAACCCCACCGTCGCGTCGTCGGGTCGCGTCGCGCGCGCGCGGACAGCGGACACCCGTTCCTCCTCCGTACCGCCGGCTATGGCGGTAGCGGTCAGAGCAGTGACATGCCGTTGCGCGGTCACGGCGAGGCGGCGGCGCGCGATACCGTCGAGCACATCGGCGTCGTGGATGGCGCCGATGCGCTCCTGCGCCTCTTTCACCACGTCGATCAGCCGCGGCCCATCGTCCGTGAGCGCGGGACGGAACATCTCCAACGTGTAGCGCAGCCGTTTGGCGGCGATGCGCATGTTGTGCAGGTCCTTGTCCTGCGCGGGATCGCCGATGGCGTGGGCAAAGTCGAACATCTCCGCGACGCGGACGGCGACGATGGCCCGCGCGTTCCGCGCCACCGAGTCGTGCGGACGCAAGCCCGCCACGGGTCGTGCTTTGGCCATGAGTAGCTCCTTAGTCCTTTGGTCGCTGTCAGCTGAAAATGTCTTTCATGCGCGACTCGTACCCGGCGTCGTCGAGCGTGTCGAAAAAACGGCGTAGCTCGCGGCGGGCCAGCGTGCGCTCGGCCGTGAGCGTGGACGTCAGATCGTCGATGCCCGCGCGCTCGTCGGGAGCGGCGCGCTTGCGCCGTTTTTTGAGTCCGAGCAGCATCACGTCATCGTCGCGCACGGCGCCGAGCTCGTCGGTCAGGCACGCGGTGAGGCGGCGTAGGACCTGATACTCGTGTCCGTGGAAGGCAGCGGAGAAGACGTCGAGGGCGGCGCGCAGGCGGCGTGAGCCCACGCGCATATCGTGCAGCGCGTCCTCGTCGCCGGCCAGCGTGCCCTCGCGATGTTTCCACATCTCCTTGAAACGGTGATGGATGATGAGACGTCCGGCGTCCGCGAACGGTTGCGCGGGCGTGAGCCCCTCGATCTCGTCCTCTTTAGCCATGTGTTTGTGTGTCCTTCGCGAAATACTCAATCAGCAGACCATCGCGCAGCCCCGCCCCCGTCAGCACGACATCCTCGGCGCCCACGGCGTCGCACAGCGCCGCGATGATCGCCGCGCCTGACGGCAGCAGACGGGCGCGGGCCGCCTCCACACCGTACGTGTGGGCGATGGCGGCGGCTTTCTCCCGCGCAAAGAGTTCGCGCAGGGAGGCAAGCTCTGTCGTGGGCATGACGTAGCGCCGCTCACGCGCGCCCGCGACGTGAGCCAGGGTCGTCGCCGTGCCGCCCGTCACGATGAGCCGCGCGGGCCGCCATGCCGGCAACCCCGCCAGCGCATGTTTAGCCGCGTCATCGACGCGCGCCAACTCGTCCGCTGCCGGCGGATCGGATTGGTAGAGGTCGGCCAGGCGCGAGGAGCCCAGCGGCAACGATGTTTGGAGGATAATATGACCGTGTGCGGCGCGGATGATCTCAGTGCTGCCTCCGCCCACGTCGCAAACCTGTTGAGCGTCGTGGTCTTCGCCCGCCGACGCGCCCAGGTAGGAGAGCGCCGCCTCGCGCTCGCCGTCGATGATCTCTAGGTCGAGTCCGGTACGCTGCCGGACCGCCGCGACGACCTCGTCCTTGTTCGTGGCGTCGCGTACGGCGGCGGTGGCGACGAGTCGTACCACCTTCGCATCCTTGGCGCGCGCGCGCTCGACCAGCTTCTCGACAGCGGCCACGGCGCGGTCCAGGCTCTCCGGCGCGATCGTCTTGCCGGCGTAGACGCCGCGGGCCAATCCAACGAACTCGGACGCGTCGTCGAGCGGCGCGATGCGGCCATCGCGCCACGCCGCCACGAGCAGGTGTACGGTGTTGGAGCCAATGTCGAGGGCGGCGGCGTTCTCGCTGCGCTCCTGGTCTGGTTGATCCGTCACGGCGCGCTACGCCTTATCCGTCGTGGAGGACGCGCGGCGCGAGCGCGAGCGCCGCGGCGTGACCCCATTGGCCCCATCCCCGGCGGCAACCGCGACCGGCGCCAGATCGTCGATGGCTTGAACGGATCGCTGGGCCGTGTCCGCCGCGCCCGCCGCGGCCGCGCGGTCGTCATCGGCGTGCGCGGTCGTGGCGCCGTCGCCGTCCGCCACAGCGGTGTCCGGAGTGTGCTGTTCCGTGGTCACGCCGACGTGCTCGTGCGCCAGCGCCGCCAGAGCGTCCTCGGCCTTGGCAAGGCGTGTGGTGCGCCGGACCAGCTTCTCCTCGGCGCGTGTCAGGCGCACGCGCAGCGTGGCGAGGCGCTCTTCAGCTTTGGCGTATGACGCGCGGGCATCCTCAACGCGGCGCAACGCTTTCTTGTCGGCGGCCTCCGGTTCATGATCGTGGTTATGACGATGGTTTTTGCCCATAGTGTGTAGCTCCCTATTATGATGTGTTAGCAAGGGTATTGGTAGTATAGTCCTTTCAGATATAGGGGGAAAACAGGCGCGCTACCGCGCCCCCAACAGGTGGAGCAGGGCATAGACTAGGGCGGCCACGATGGCGGCGCAGGGGATGGTCAGCAGCCAGGCGACGACGATATTACTGGCTACACCCCAGCGTACCGCCGAAGGGTTGCGCGTCGAACCCACACCCATGATGGCGCCCGCGATGACGTGCGTCGTGCTGACGGGGAGCCCATTGTATGAGGAAATCAGCAGGATTGTCGCGGCCGATACCTCGGCGGCGAAGCCGTTGACGGGTTGCAGGGCGATGATGCGCTGGCCCATGGTGCGAATGATGCGCCATCCGCCGCTGAAAGTGCCCAGTGCGATAGCCAGCGCCGACATGATGATGACCCAGGGCAATACCTTGAACTCGTGCTCGTAGCCGCCCGCGACGAGCGCGAGCGTGATCACGCCCATCGTCTTCTGCGCGTCATTGGCGCCGTGCGCGAATGAGACGAAGGCGGCTGACACTATCTGCGCGCGGCGGAACGTCGTGTTGACCGTGCGCGGCCGCCAGCGGCGGAAGATCCAGTACAGCGCCAGCATGACCAGGAACCCAATGACCAGGCCGGCCAGCGGGGAAAATAGTCCCGGCAGCGCGACCTTGAGCCAAATGCTCCGCCATAGCACGAACGAGGCGCCGTGCGCCAGGAGCATCGCGCCGATCAGGCCGCCGATGAGGGCGTGCGAGGATGAGCTCGGCAAGCCGAGGCGCCAGGTGAAGAGGTTCCAGACGATAGCGCCGATGAGCGCCGCGCCCACGATGGATAGCGTGATAGCGTCCGTTCTGACGATACCCTTGCCGACCGTCGCAGCCACCGCCGTGGTGAGAAAGGCGCCGGCGAGGTTGAGGACGGCTGACATCAGCAACGCGCGGCGCAGCGACAGCGCGCGGGTCGAGACCGCCGTGGCGATGGCGTTGGCCGCATCATGGAAGCCGTTGGTGTAATCGAACGCAAGCGCGATGGCGATGATGAGAACGACCGCGACGCCGTTACCCATTCTTGAGCACCACGTTCTCGAGCACGTTGGCGACATCTTCGCACTTGTCGAAGGCGCGTTCCATCAGGTCGTAGAGCGATTTCCACTTATGATGTCGATGGGCGTGTAGGTGTCGGGCAGAAACAACTCGGCGACAGCGTTGTGGTAGAGGTCATCGGCCTCGTGTTCCAGCCGGTGCACCTCCTCCACATGCGGGCGGATCCCTTTGAGCGACTCGAGCCGGTCGATGGCGGCGGCGAGCGCCTCCACGATGCGCTCCAACAGCGTGCTGCCTTCGAGCAGATAGACGCTGGGCTGCGCCACGTTGTACAGCACCAGCATGGTGGCGACCTCGTCGACCTGATCGAGCACGGTGTCGATGATGCTGCCCAGTGCGATCAGGTCTTCGCGCTCGAACGGCGTCACGAACGTGCGGTTGATGAGGGTGAAGATGTCGCCAGTGATGCGGTCGCCCTCATGTTCGAGCTCGTGGAGGCGCGCGGCGCGCTCTTTGAGGTCACGGTAGTCGCGCAACATGGCGGCGAAGAGGGCCACGGCCTCCCGGCAGGTGGCGATGTCGCGGCGGAACAGCTCGAAAAAGGCACGTTCTTGTGGAACGAGGCGCAGTGCCATGCGCTATCTTACTCCTCTTTTTAGTAGGGGGCGTATTTTTAGAGACATATGTTGATTGTCGCATAAACAGGGCATGCGATTGACAGGCATAGTGCAAACGGTGTGCCGCCGACGTCGAGGACGGTTCGGCGTGGGGTGTACAATACTTGGGAGAGCCACTACCTTGGAGGATATATGAACATCACACAGATGGGCCGTACCGGCCTGAAGGTCAGTGAGATCTGCCTGGGCACGATGACGTTCGGCAATCAGGCCGATGAGCGGACATCGTTCGCGATCATGGATGAGGCCGACGCGGCCGGCGTCACGTTTTTCGACACGGCCGATGTGTATCCGCTGGGCGGCGGTTTGACCAGCGTCGGGCGGACCGAGGAGATCGTGGGGCAGTGGCTCACGGACCGTGGCGCGCGTGAGCGCATCGTGCTGGCGACCAAGTGCCGCGGCCCCATGGGGTCCGGACCCAATGATGAAGGGCTCAGCCGCAAACACATCATCGCCGCGTGCGAGGCCAGTTTGCGCCGCCTGGGGACCGACTATATCGACCTCTATCAGACACACTCGCCCGATCCGTCTACCCCTATCGAGGAGACCATGCGCGCGCTCGATAGCCTGGTACAGAGCGGCAAAGTGCGCTACGCCGGTTGCTCGAACTACCCGGCCTGGCAGCTGGCCGGCGCGCTGTGGACGAGCGACAAGCACGGCCTGGCGCGCTTCGAGTGTGACCAGCCGCGCTACAACATCCTGTTCCGCATGATCGAGGACGAGATCCTGCCGTTGTGCCAGGCTCACGACGTCGGGGTCATCGCCTACAACCCTCTGGCGGGGGGCATGCTCACGGGACGCTACCGCGACAAGCGTGAGCATGAGGGCACGCGCTTCGGGCTCCAAGGCGCCGGCGAGCTATACCGCAAGCGCTATTGGAACGACGAGATATTCGATGTGGTCGACCGCCTGGCCCGCTTCGTGGAGGAGCGCGGCCTGAGCCTCACGCATGTAGCGCTGGCCTGGGTGTTGGCGCGGCCTGGCATCACATCGGCGATCCTGGGCGCCAGCAAGCCCGAGCAGCTTAAAGATAGCCTGGGCGAGGTTGGGCTCACGCTCGATGACGCGGTCCGCGCCGCCTGCGACGACGCCTGGTACAGTCTGCCGCGTGAGCGGGATGCGCAGGTGGCGCGACGGTAGGCGGTAGGCGGTAGGCGGTAGGCGGTAGGCGGTAGGCAGTAGGCGGTAGGCAGTAGGCGAGAGTTGGCGGCTAGCCGCTAGCCGCTAGCCGCTGGTATCGCTCCTACCGCGCCGCCAGCGCGGACTTGCGACCCGGTTCGCGGCGTGTGGCGCGTTGGCTCAGCTTGTCCGCTATACGCTGGGCTTGCTCCCGGCTATCAAAGAGGGCCGGTAACGGCTCACATCCCTCCGGCACAATAGCATACAGATTTTTGGGCCGGTCTTCCACTCGGAAACGCATCGTCTATCTCCATGTGCAGGAACAATCACTTACACCACCAGCGTAGCCACATCCTCTCTACCGTTACGCGGTTTATCCACATCCCCATGGGCTACTGTCCTTACGGCTAGCACAATACTTTTTAATGGACCAGATAACAGGATTGCTGGCCGTTAACTGCCCTTAACTGTTACTGTTGGAGTATGGAGAGGCGCCAGTCTCTGACGCCTCACGACTTATGACTCACGATTAGGAGAGCAGGATGATCAAGACACTCGGGTTGGCCCTGGGCGGGCTTCTCGTCGCGGCTCCGGCGCCCGCTCATTCAACATTTACGCTGATCAGCCCCACCTTCGCCAACGGCGCGCCATTAAGGACGGTTAATGAGGGCAACGCGGCGGGGTGCCATGGCGGGAATGCCGCGCCCACGCTTGCTTGGCGCGACGCGCCCGCGGGGACGCGCAGCTACGCGCTCTACATGTACGATCAAGACGCCAAGCTGGCGCACTGGTTCGTCTACAACATCCCCGCAGCCGTACATCACCTGACCGACGCCAGCGCGCCTACGTATACGTTGGGGAAGACCAGCTTCGGCAACGCCACGTACAACGGCCCCTGTCCGCCCCTCCATGCCAAGGCGCACCACTATTATTTCACGCTCATTGCCCTGCGCGAGGCTCACGTCAAAGCTCCCCGCGGGACCGCGTATACGTTGGCCTCGTTTGTGAGGGCAACAACAAGGCAATGGATTACACACATATCGATCGTCGGCACGTTTCAGCGGCCGTAGCTGGCGCGGTATAGTTGTTTGATCCTTTTCTCGGCATTGGGGATAGCGCAGGCGCGGAAGGCGGCGGCGGTCTGCGCGAGATCGTAGGGAACGCGCTGGATCTCCGCCCGCCAGACGCCGACCCACTCCAGGATCGCGTAGGCGGCGCGGCGGTCGCCGTCGCGCGGATAGCCGACACTCGATACGTCGACGAGGAGATGTCCGGGGACCTGGCGCACGTATGGGGTGTGCAGATGGCCGAAGGTGATGACGGCCGCGCGGGCGCCGGCCAGCAGGCTGTCCACCTCGTCGAGCGGCGCGTCGGGGTCCAAGTGCGTGTCCATGTCACGCGGGTTGGCATGGACCATCAGCACATCCTGTTCCCCGGGCGCGGAGTAGGTGTGCGCGAAGGGTAGCTCCGCGAGGTAGCCGACGCCCGCGGGGCCGAGTTGGGCGCGCGTCCAGGTCAGGCCCTTGATGCTGTGCTCGCTTTTGCCCAGGGCGCGCAGCCGCTCTTCGTCATCAGCAATGGTCACGTTGCGGTCGGTATTGCCTTGCACGACGGGGCAGCCAAGTCCCCGCACGCGGGCGAGGGCCTCGCGCGGCTGTGGCCCCCATTCGCACAGGTCGCCAGCGACGCCGAGCGCGTCGAAGGGGCCGCGCGCCGCGATGTCGGCCAGCACCGCTTCGAGGGCGGTTAGGTTGCCGTGGATGTCGGACATAATAGCTAGGCGCATAAAAGTCCTTGTCCCCTCCCTTGTACTATAATAGCTGTGGACCGATAGCGGCTGATAGCTACATAACGATAGCGGCTGATAGCTCCATAAGGAGGGCTCAACGTGGCCGTACGCGCAACAGAGAACGTGACGCCGCGAGCCGCCAATGTGACCCCGCGCGTCGCCGGCAACGTGGTTCCAGACGATCTACGCCGCCCAGAACTGTACTATAACCGCGAGCTCAGTTGGATCGCCTACGATACGCGTGTGCTCGAGGACGCCGAGAATCCCCATCGACACCCGCTGCTGGAGCGCGTGAAGCTGCTCTCTATTTTTAGCACCAACCTCGAAGATTTCTTCATGATCCGCGTTTCAGGCCTGCGCGAGCAAGTCGCGGTGGCGCTCGGCGATTTATCACCCGATGGCATGACCGCGGGTGAGCAATTGGCAGCGATCCGTGAGCAGATACCTATGTTGTTGCGCCGGCAGCGCCGCTTGTGGCACGACGAGTTGCTCCCCGCGCTGGCCGCGCAGAACATTCGCGTCGTCGACATCGACGACGTCGCTCCCGACGACCGCGCCGCCCTCGACCGCTACTTCGAGCGCGAGGTCTTTCCGGTGCTGACGCCGCTGGCTGTCGACCCCGGCCACCCTTTTCCGCTCATTTCCAACCTGAGCCTCAACCTCGCCGTCACGATCAGTGACAAGCAGCACGGCAGCCGTTTCGCGCGCCTCAAAATCCCGTTGCCTATGCTGCCGCGCTTTATTCCCGTCCCACCGCCCGAGGACCTGGCGATGGCCGAGGACGCCGCCGTCGCCGCTGTCGCCACCGCGCGGACGTTCGTCCTGCTCGAGCAACTAGTCGCGGCCAATCTCGACCACCTATTCCCAGGCCTGGACGTGATTGAGTCGTATCCGTTCCAGGTTGTGCGCGACGCCGATATTGAGATCGCCGAGGACGAAGCGTCCGACCTCTCCATGTCGGTCGAGCAGGGATTGAGTGACAAGCGCTTTGGCTCGGTGGTCTGCCTGTTCGTCGGAGGAGCGATGCCGGAGCAGATTCGCACGTTGCTGATGGAAAACATGCAGATCGGCCCGTCCGATATGTATACAGCCGACGGCATGCTGGCCCTGGGCTCCCTGATGGAGTTGTATCGTCTCGATCGTCCCGATCTGAAATATCCGCCCTTCCAGCCGCGCATCCCCGCCGCGCTACATCTCGGCGAGGATATTTTCACGAGTATCGCGCGCCAGGATATCCTGCTTCACCAGCCCTACGACTCGTTCGCGCCCGTCGTGGACCTCCTACAAGCCGCGGCGCGCGATCCCGGCGTGCTGGCGATCAAGCAGACACTCTACCGCGTGGGCGGATCGCATGCGCCGGTGGTCGACGCCCTGCTTGCCGCGGCCAACGAGGGCAAGCAAGTCGCCGTCCTGGTCGAACTTAAAGCGCGCGGCGACGAGGAGAACAACATCGAGTGGGCGCGCGCCCTGGAGCGCGCGGGCGCGCACGTCACATACGGCCTCATCGGCCTCAAGACGCACACCAAAATGATGTTGATCGTGCGCAAAGAACGCGATGGCCTGCGCCGCTACGTGCATCTGGGGACGGGCAACTACAACGCCGGCACGGCGCGGCTCTACACTGACATTGCCATGTTGAGCGCGCGGCCGGAGTTGGGGGCCGATGTCTCGGAGCTTTTCAATTACCTTACCGGCTACTCGCACCAAGAGGAGTACCGTAAGTTGCTCGTGGCGCCGGTCAGCCTGCGTCGCCGCTTGATGGGCCTGATCGAGCGCGAGATCGCGCACGGCGAGAAGGGCCATCTCGTCTTCAAGATGAACAGCCTAATCGACACGGAGATTGTCGCCGCGCTCTACCGCGCCTCGCAGGCCAGCGTGCGCGTCGAACTCATCGTGCGCGGCGTTTGCTCGCTCCGTCCGGATATCCCCGGCATTAGTGAGCACATCCGCGTCACGTCACTCGTCGGGCGCTTCCTCGAACACAGCCGCGTCTACTATTTCGGCAACGCGGGCGCCGAGGAACTCTACCTGGGCAGCGCTGACCTGATGCCGCGCAACCTCGACCGCCGCGTCGAAACGTTGTTTCCGGTCGAGGACGCGACGCTGCGCCGTCGTCTGCTGCACATCCTGGCCGTCTACCGGCGCGACACCGTCAACACGAGCGTGATGCGCGCCGACGGTTCGTACATACATGTGAAGCCCGAGAAGGCTAATGGACATACGCCTATGGACGCGCAAGCGTATTTTTTAACGCATGACGAGTAGTAAGTAATAGGCGCTAGGAGCATAGATGCACTACGCACTGGGCATAGACCTGGGTGGGACGAAGATTCTGGCGGGGGTGATCGACCTCGATCGCGGCAAAGTCATGTCCGTGGCCAAGCGGAGGAGTCAGGCCGACCAAGGGCCCGACGAGTTGACGGCGCGCCTGCTGGAGGCGGCGAGCGAGGCGATTGACGGCGCTAAGGGGGCCAAGCCCCAGGCTATCGGCGTGGGCGCGCCCGGCCAGATTGACCAGGAAAAGGGCATCCTGCTTAGCGGACCAAATCTAGGCCAGCATATGGATAACCTGCCGCTGCGCGCGCTGCTGCACAAGCGTTTTGGCCTGCCCGTCCTACTCGCCAACGACGTGGAGATCGGCGCGACCGGCGAGGGCGCGTTCGGTGCGGGCAAGGGCTACAAAGACTTCATGTGCGTGTTCGTCGGCACGGGCATCGGCGGGGCGATCATACGCGACGGCCAGCCGTACCGCGGCGCAACGAATACGGCCGGCGAGGTCGGGCATATCGTCGTCGACGTGGGCGGCCGCTTGTGCGGCTGCGGCGGTCAGGGCCATTTAGAAGCCTACGCCTCACGTAGTTCCATCGTACGCGCGATCCTGGGTGAGCTTCGCGCCGGACGCCACAGCGTGCTCAGTGGGGCCGTCGCGATGAGCGGCGTAGCGGCTCCCGGCGGCACGGCCATTCGCTCCAAGACGATTGCCCGCGCCGTCGCCGAGGGCGATCGGGTGGCCGTGGAAGCTATCGAGGACGCGTCGCGCTATCTGAGCGCCGGGCTGGCCTCGGTCGTGAACTTCTACAACCCGCCGCGCATCATCCTGGGCGGCGGCCTGATCGAAGCGGTCGATCTCTACTTCGATGGGGTGGCGCGCCGCGTCGCGGACCAATCGCTGCAGGCCACGCGGGGCGGCACGGTGATCGTCCGCACGGGGCTTGGCGACAACGCTGGCATCGTCGGCGCCGCCGTGTTGGCGGCGGCGCGATAGCCGTAACCTGGCCCTAAAGGACCATGGCAGGGTACGAACCCTGAAGGGTCTTGGCAGGGCAGAAATTATTCCTCGCTGTGTAGCGCCTTTAGGCGCCGATCCCTGCCATGGTCCTTTAGGGCCAGGCTCTTTTGGAGTCGTACATGAATCATGGTCCCGACGCCCTCTTGCCCTACCTGAATGTCCGCCGCGCGCACGGCCCCTCGTGGTCGCCCGATGGGGCGCGCCTGGCCTTCGTCGCCGACACGAGCGGCCTCGACCAAGCCTGGATCGTGAACATCCCCACGGCTGATGTACCAGACCTCATGAATGATCGACGGGCGAGCCTGGGAGCGCGGGCCCTGGCTGATATACCTGTCGGTGAGCCGCGGCAAGTGACCCACTTCGGGGAGCGCGTCGGCGTCGTGTCCTGGTCTTCGGGGGGCGATCAATTGCTGGTGACTGTCGACGCGGGCGGCAACGAGCACGATCAGCTCTACCTCGTACCGCTAGGCGACGGCGCTGACGGGGCTGTAGGGGAACCGTGCGCACTGACCGCCGAGCCCGATGTGATCCACACCTTCGGAGCGTGGTCGCCCGACGGCCACTCTATCTGCTATAGCTGCAACAGGCGCGACCGCGCCTTCTTCGACGTCTGGGGCATGGACGTGGTCAGCAGGGCCGCGCGGCCCGTCTTCGAGGCGGACGCGACGCTGACGGCCCTGGCATGGTCGCCGGACGGGGCCAGCCTCGTAGTGAGCCGCGCCAACACTAATCACGACGTCGACCTCTTCCTCGTGCCGCTTGACAACGCCGGTCAACAACACGATGAGCCGCGCTTGCTCACGGCGCACGATGGGCGCGGCCCGTCCGGCGAGACCAACTACGTCTCCCCCGTGTTCAGCCGCGACGGGCGCACGCTCTACCTGCTGGCGAACCGTGGCCGCGAGTTCCTGGCCCCGGCCGCGCTCGACCTTCAGATGACGGTCCCAGGGATCGACGGCGGGCAAGACGCCCGTACTCCCGGAAGCGCTGACCGCGACGTGGCGCCAAGCCCTACCGGCACCCACGCGCCGTTGCGTTACCTCACCGTCAATCAGTGGGACGCCGAGGGCGGTCTGGCGCTGTCGCCTGCTGGGCGCCAACTCGCCTGGGCCTGGAACGAGGATGGTCTCTCGCGGCTGGCTTTCTATGACCTCGACGACAGGCGCGACTTGCCCGCGCCCGCGCTGCCGCCCGGCGTCGTGGAGGGGCTGACGTGGGCGCCCGATGGGCGGTCCGTCGCTTTCAGCTTCAACGGCACGCGCCATAACGGCAATATCTGGACGGCGTCTCCCGGCGCCGACCCCGCGCGGCAGGTGACCCACGTTTCGAGAGACTCCGTAATTGACGTTTGTAGAATGCATAAATATGCAAATGGGACCTGCCAATGGAGGCGATGTAGGTGCCAGAAGGCTTGTCGGACCCGACAAAGCGCGCTTCATTGGCTGGCGGCGTACGGGTTCCGCGGATGAATATGCAGCCACAAACGTCAATTACGGAGTCTCCGTTTCGATGGGCGGGCTCGACCCGGCGACGCTGGTCGAGCCGGAGCGGGTGCGCTATACCTCGTTCGACGGCCTGGAGATCCCCGCCTACTACTACCGCCCGGCCACGACGGCGCGCGACTCCGCGGCGGGGTCGCCGGTCATCGTCTTCGTGCATGGCGGCCCCGAGTCGCAGTTCCGTCCCCTGCACGCCGCGCCGTGGATGCCGCCCTTGCAATACTATCTGAGCCGCGGTTTCGCCGTGTTCGCGCCCAACGTGCGCGGCAGCAGCGGCTACGGCAAGACGTCCATGGCCCTCGACAACGTAGAGTTGCGGCCTAACAGCGTGGCCGACCTCGCGGCGGCCGTAGCCTGGCTCACGCGTGAGGGCGGGGCTGACCCCCGCCGCATTGGCGTGGTGGGCCGTAGTTACGGCGGCTTCATGGTGCTGGCCGCCGCCACGAGCTACCCCGACTTGTGGGCCGCAGCGGTCGACATCGTCGGTATCGCCAACTTCCTGAGCTTCTTTGAGCATACCGGCGTATGGCGCCGCCACCTGCGCGCGCCGGAGTACGGCGATCCCACGCGCGACGCCGAGTTCCTGCGCGACCTCTCGCCGCTCTTCAAAGCCGATCGCATCGAGGCGCCGCTGTTGGTGCTGCACGGCGCCAACGATCCGCGCGTGCCGATGGGCGAGGCGGAGCAGATCGTAGCCGCCATTCGCGCCCGTGGCCGCCCCGCCGAACTATTGCTCTTCCCCGACGAAGGCCATTTCATGCTGCGCCAGAGTACGCAGCTCACCGCCTACCCCGCCATCGGTGATTGGTTCGAGCGCTACATGGGGTAGCCCAATCCCAACACATTGCTCGATTACCCGCACGTTTGGCCCATGCGCGCTCATCCCTGCCGGTACCGCGGACATGGTCCACCCAGGTCTTTGAGCGCGCCCGAATCGTCGCCTATCATGGCGCCAAGTGATAAAGAAGCGAAGAAAGGACAGGCACGATGGACATCGCGATGCTACGGATGCGCGCACAGGGGCGCGGGCAATGGAGGATTTACCGTTGGGTTGGGATCTGCGCCATGCTAGCCCTCGCTTGCCTACTGTTGCTCAGCCTCGTGTTTTAGCGGTCAGCCGCCAGCGTCAGCATATACAGCCTACCCCAGGGCTAGAGTCAACGCGCGTGGTAGACTCTATGTAACGGAGGTATGTACACCATGAGTGATCAATCCGCGCCTGTGTCAGTTTTGCCCAAACCCGCCGAGGGGGCCCCTAATAGCGACAGCGATGAGCTTTTGCGGCTGTTCCAGGCGGGTGCGCAACGCGCCGTCGCCGATCACCTCGCCGCCGGCCACCCAGTCTACTATGGCGGGACGGGACCTGAAGCCGGCAAACTCTTCATGCAGAAGCCAGACGGGCGACACTTCGAATACCGCATGCGCGAGGATGGTACCCGCGAGATTGTGCGCGAGATCGTGACGTGACGGGCAGCAGCCCGCAGCCCGCGCCCCACTTTCACCGTCATCGCCGGCCCGAATGGCTCGGGAAAGAGCACGTTCACTGCGTCCACCCGTACCCAATTGGACGCTCCCATTGTAAACCCTGATGCTATCGCACGGGAGCTGAATCCGGCCGCCCCGGAGCAGGCCGCCGTCGCGGCCGGCCGTGAAGCGCTCAAACGTCAGACATCGTTCCTCGAGCACGGAACCAGCTTTATAGTTGAAACAACGCTGGCAGGCAACGGTCCATTGCGGCAAATGGAGCAGGCGCGACAGCATGGTTTCGACGTCGAACTCTACTTCATCGCCATCGAGAACGTGCAGACCAACATCGACCGCATCACGGGACGTGTCGCGCAGGGCGGACATCATGTGCCGGAGCAGGACGTGCGCCGCCGTTACACCCGCAGCATGGAGAACCTTGCACAGGCAATCGAATTGGCGGACCGTGCGACGATCATCGACAACACATTGCGCCAAGAACCGCGCATTGTGCTCAAAACCAACGCGGGCCGGATCACCGAACAAGCGGAGGAATTGCCTGTGTGGGTGACCACCTACTTGGGGACGTTCATCATACAGCAGAACCGTCCGTAGGATTAGCACGCGTAGGCGTACACGATCTTGACGAGGCGTGGGGCTAGCGCGTTTGGCGTGTCGAGGCTGAGGATGAGTGGGCCGCCGACTCCGCGGAGTCCGGCCCACTCATCTTGAATGGACTATCTACCGTTCGCCGATCGGGACGTATGGCACGTTACGCGGGCCGGTGTAGTCGGCGCGCGGGCGGATCAGGCGGTTGTTGCCGTACTGCTCCAGGACGTGCGCGGTCCAGCCGGCCATGCGGCTGATGGCGAAGACGGGCGTGAACAGGTCGGTGGGGATGCCCATGACGTGGTAGGTCGAGGCCGAGTAGAAATCGACGTTGGCATACAGCTTCTTGTCCGCCCGCACCTTCCGCTCGACGTTGCGCGAGATGTCAAACCACGCCGTATCGCCGTGCTCTTTACCCAGTTGCTCGGAGAGGCCGCGCAAGACCGTCGCGCGCGGGTCGTCGGTGCGATAGACGCGGTGCCCGAAGCCCATCACTTTCTTGCCGGCCGCGAATTGGTCGTCGAGGTAGCTGTCCGCCCGGTCGGGCGCGCCGATGGCCTGTAGCATCTTGAAGACCTGCTCGTTGGCTCCGCCGTGCAGGGGGCCCTTGAGCGCGCCGATGGCTGAGACTATGGCGGAGTACATGTCGGAGAGCGTCGCGGCGGTAACGCGCGCGGCGAACGTCGAGGCGTTGAGCTCGTGGTCGGCGTGCAGGATCAGCGCCACGTCGAGGGCGTGTACGGCCGTCTCATCCTGCTCCTTGCCGAAGAGCATGTAGAGGAAGTTGGCCGCCAGGCTCAGGTCGTCGCGCGGCGCGACCGGCTCGCGGCCCTCGCGCATAGCCTGAATCGTCGCGACGATGGTAGGCGTCTGCGCGACGAGGCGCGTCGCCTTACGTACGTTGGCTTCGCGGGAGTTATCCTGGTCGTCGGGGTCGTACATCGAGAGGAGCGAAACGGCGGTACGCAGCACCTCCATCGGCACGGCCTCTTGCGGGAACCCCCGCAAAATGCGCGATACCTCGTCCGGCAGCGCGCGCGCGGCGCCTAGCTGCTCCTGGAGCAGCGCCAACTCATCGCGCGTGGGCAGCCGCCCCTGCCACAGTAGGTACACCGTCTCCTCGAACGAGGAATGCGCGGCCAGATCTTTGACGTCGATGCCGTAGTAGAGCAGACGTCCTTGCTTGCCGTCGACTTCGCAGATCGCGGACGTCGCGGCGACAACATCTTCGAGGCCGCCGGGTTTCGCCGAGGTGGTCGTCATAGCCAAAATACCTCACTTCACTGTGGGATGACTATAGTAGTCAGTAGTTAGTCGCTAGTAGTTAGTTAGATCTTCTAGCTACTAACTACCAGCTACTAACTACTAGCTATAGTGTACGCCGAAATTCGTACTCCCGCTACAGCGACAGGCGCATTTCCACCTGCGCCTCGTTAGCGGCCGCAGCGCCCAGCGCGGTCAGGAATGGGACTAGCGCCGATCTCTCTGGCACCAACGGCGGCGGCGACAATATGGTGATGTCAGGGCGCATGTCGCGCAACGCGGCGAGCGCCGCCGTGGCAAGCTTCCGGCGGCGCTTGGCGGGGATAACGCCAAGTCCGGTGAGGCGCGCGTCCGGCCCCTCACCTGTCAGCGCGACGTACCCGGCAGGGCGCATGCCGACCAGACCGCTCCCTTCCGCGAACGCGTAGACCGACGCCATGGGACCAAGACGCGCCAGGGATATCGCCTCGAGTTGCCATGGCGGCGCGGCATCGGGCGGCTCCGCGCTCGCGCACAGCGTGATGAGCGGCAGCAACGCGGGCGCCGTGGCTTCGCGCAGAGTGATGGCGGGCAAACCGGCGGATGCTGTGTCGCGCGGTAAAGCCTCCATGGTCAGCGTGAAGCCGAGCAGGCGACGGGCCGCGACGAAACCGTGGCTCTCGTACAGGCGTACCGCCGCCACGTTGCGCTCGAACGCCTCGAGCACGACTACCGGCGAACCGCGTCCCCACGCGTCTGCTATCACCCGCTCCAATAGCGAGCGCCCCACCCCTAATCGGCGCGCCTCCGGCGCGACGCCCATGCCGGCCAACCGCGTACGCGGCCCTCCACGAGCGGGGCGGACGGCGACGAGCGCGACCCCGACCGGCGCGCCGTCGCGCAGGGCCACATAGGAACGGTCGAGCAGCACATCGTCGCGCGCGGCCAGAGAGTGGAGCGTGGCCGGCGAGAAGGCCGCCGGACCCATGGGTACGACATAGTCGGCGAACGCGCGGCGCAACAGATCGGCCACGAGGTCGATGGGGACTGTGCTGGCGTATTGTAAGGTCATGGTATTCCCTAGCGTTTGGCGGCGAGGGGAATAGTGAACGAGAACAGCGCGCCGCGCTCCTCGCGGTTGCACGCCCAGATATGTCCGCCCTGCGCCTGCACGATGTGCCGTGCGATAGAGAGACCCAAGCCAGTCCCGCCGCGCCGCCGCGCCGTGTCAACTTTGTAGAAACGCTCGAAGATGCGGTTCTCTTCCCCCGCTGGGATGCCGGGTCCGGTGTCGGCCACGCTGAAGAGAATGCTGGCGCCCTCGGCGCACGCGCGCACGACCACGGCCCCGCCCTCCGGCGTGAATGTGATGGCGTTGTTGAACAGATTGACCAAGACGCGGCTCACCTGCACATCGTCGGCCCACATTGGCGGCAGGTTGGGTGCGAGCTCGACCCGCAAGGCCACACCCTTGTCGCGCGCCAACTCACGCATGCGTTCCACCACGCGCGCCACGACACCCCCAGGGTCGAGCGCGCAAGGGTGCATGGCCGGGGCCGCTTCCAGACGAGCCAGGTCAAGCAGCTCCTCGACCATAGCGATGAGGTGATCGGTCTCCTCGCCAATGCGCTGTGTAAACTCGATCGCCACCTCGTAGTCGTCGAGCGCCCCCGCGTCGAGCGTTTCGACCAGGAGCTTGATCGAGGCGAGCGGGGTGCGCAACTCGTGTGATATATTCGCCACGAAGTCGCGGCGCACGGTTTCCAGGCGTAAGGCCTCGCCCTCGACCCGACGCAACTCAGCGTCCAAATAACCGTTGCGCGCCCGCGCGGCGCGTAAGGCCGCCAGTTGGCGGCGAGAGACGACGCCCAGGACCGCGCACAGGACGGCCAGGAGGGCGACGAGAGGGAACAGTATAATGATGGTCATTGGGCGTGGCTGTTCCTAATGCCGGCATGCCGGCGCCATTTACGGCGCGTCCTCGAAGCGGTAGCCGACGCCGCGCACGGTGACGATGCGATGTGGATCCCCGGGGTCCTGTTCGACCTTTTCGCGCAGCCAACGGATATGTACGTCGACCGTGCGCGTGCTGCCCACGAAGTCGTACCCCCACACTTTCTCGAGCAGGAAATCGCGCGAGAGTACTTGTCCCTCGTGCAAGATCAGGTAGACCAGCAGGTCATACTCCTTCATCGTCAGGGGGATCTCGTGCTCGCCGTGGCGCAGACGGCGGCCGGAGCGGTCGAGCACAAAGCCATCGCCGAACATGATGTCGTCATCGCCGGTCGACGCGGGATCTCCGCCAGCCATGTCGGCGCGCCGCAGCAGGGCTTTCACGCGCGCGAGGAGCGGGCGCAAGGCGAAGGGCTTGGTCACATACTCATCGGCGCCGAGTTCGAGGCCGAGCACGGTGTCGATCTCGCTATCGCGCGCGGTGAGGATCAGGATGGGCGCTTGCGACTCCTGCCGGATGGTGCGGCACACCTCGAAGCCGTCGATCTGCGGCAGCATGAGGTCGAGCAGGTAAAGGTCGGGTTTCTCGCGCCGCGCGATCTCGATGGCAACGCGGCCATCCTCCGCGCCAAGGACGCGATAGCCCTCGCGCGTCAGGTTATAGGTCAAGGTCTCACGCAAGTTCTTCTCGTCCTCGACCACCAGGACTGTTTTCGTTTCCGACACGCTCTCCCCCTACACGACGCTGTACACCCTTATGTTACGGTATACGCCACTTGCTCTACCAAGCATCTTTCCTTCTCGGGTACAGATAGTGTAAAAATAGACACGCCCGCGCATTGATTTAACATTGATTTAACAAAACCTTAAACACCACTTAAAGATTCGCCTGTATGGTGTGGGAGGGGTGAGCGCGACGATAGCAAGAGGTCACGAGAGCCTCTTCTTAGTCATCACGCTCGGTTGCCGCCCACGCTTCTCGACCTGGCGCTCCTCCATCGCGTCTATCCGCGCTTGGCTATCGTGTCTACCGTGGCGTCTCGCGCCATCTCATATAAAAGTCATACTGTAGGAGGTTCATACTGTGGTTCTCACGTCAAAATACGTTATTGGCATCGCTGCGCTCGGCTTGAGCGCGCTCGCCCTCACCAGCACCCCGGCCGCGGCTGCTCAACCGCGCGCTTCCATCACGCTTAATGGAGCGGGCTCGACGTTCGTGTATCCCATGATGAGCGGGCAGTGGATTCCTAACTATCAGAAAATCCATTCCGATGTTCAGATCAATTACCAGGCGATTGGCTCGGGGGCGGGCATCAGCCTCTTTACCAAGGGGCAGGTCAACTTTGCCGCGAGTGACGCGGCCGCGAGTGCGGCGCAAGACAACGTCGCCAAGTTGCAGTGCGGCGGCGGCGCCGGCGGCGGCGTCTTTCACCTGCCGGTGACGATTGGCGCCGTGGCGCTGATCTACAATCTGCCCGGCGTGAGCAACCTGAAGCTCTCCCCCAGTGTTGCCGCGGGCATATTCCTCGGCCAAATTACCACCTGGAGCGACGGCCAAATCAAGAGCCTCAACCCTGGTGTGACGCTGCCAAGCATCCCGATCCAAACCGTACACCGCGCCGATGGCAGCGGCACGACCTGGATCTTCACGCACTACCTCGCCGCCATCAGTTCAACATGGCTTGGTCAGATCGGGGCCGGCGCCACGACGGTCAGTTGGCCAAACGGTACCGGCGCGCAAGGTAGTAGCGGCGTGTCGGCGGCGGTGGGTCAGCAGCAGGGCACGATCAGCTACGTCGACCTCGCTTACGCCATTACCAACAAGTTGAGCTACGCCCAGGTGCAAAATCAGAAGGGTCAATTCATTGCCCCAAGCTCCAACGGGGCCAGCCTCGCGGCGGACGCCTACGTCAGTCAGTTGCCGTCCAGCAACGAGCAGGTCATTGTTAACGCGCCCGTGCGCAACGCTTACCCGATCAGCGGCTACTCATATATTTTCATGTGCAACCGGCAGCCCGGCTCGGCAGGGCGCACGCTGGTCGACTTCGTCCGCTATGTCGTGACGACCGGGCAGAAGGCGGCGGCGGCCCTCTACTATGCGCCGCTTCCGAAGAGCGTGGTACAGCGCGACCAAGCGGCGCTCGGCTCGATCTCGCTGCACTAAGCGCCGCTATGTTGACGTCTACTCGCATCGTCGTAAGTGACTGTCGACATCCCAATAGACCTTCATAGCTTGGATATCGAGCGCACAAGAGAGTTCGAGCGCTCGAACTCTCTTGTGCGCATGTTTTCAACGTAAAGGGAAACCTCTATGGCTGTCGCGCGACGCGATGAGGAGCGGCTGGGGCTACGCTCCTCGACCAGTGGTGGAGACAGGGTGTTCCAGGGTGTGATGCTATTCTTCACCGCCCTGATCGTCGTCGCCGCCATCCTCCTCGTGGCCAGCCTCGTCAAGCAGGCGTGGCCGGCCCTCCAAAATATCGGACTCAAAGCGCTGACCAGTACAACGTGGCAACCGACATCAGACAAGCCTCTATTCGGAGCGCTCTCCTTCATTTACGGCACGGTTGTCACCTCGATCATCGCCATCATCCTCGCGACGGTCATTGGCGTGATGGTCGCGGTGTTTCTCGTCGAACTGGCCCCGCCGCTGGTCGCGCGTCCGGTCAGCTTCCTGGTGGAGATGCTGGCCGCCGTGCCGAGCATCATTTTCGGCTTCTTCGGGGTTTTCGTGCTCATCCCCTTGCTCTTGCCGGTCGAGCAGTGGCTCAACGCAACGCTTGGGTTCATCCCGATTTTTGGCGGCCCGGTCTACACCGGCCACAACCTATTGACAACAGGTATCGTGCTCGCCATCATGATCCTGCCGACGATCGCGGCGCTCTCGCGCGACGTCATGGCCGCCGTACCCGGCTCGCAGCGCGAGGGCATGCTGGCCCTCGGCGCGACCAAGTGGGAGACGGTGCGGCATGTGGTCATCCCCTACGCGCGCGCGGGGATTGTCGGCGCCATCATCTTGGCGCTTGGCCGCGCCACCGGCGAAACGATGGCGGCGACCATGATAATCGGCAATGCGCCTATCATTCACGCGTCGCTCCTGCAACCCGGCTACAGCATCACGGCCGTGCTCGCCTCCGAAGCGAACGAGGCGTTCGCGACGCCGATCTATATCGGCGCGCTCTTCGAGCTTGGCCTGATTTTACTCCTGATCTCGGTGCTGCTCAATGTGGCGGCGCGTCTACTGGTTTGGAGGGTACATCGTGGCGGAGGCGCGACAATCGTACGAGGATGAGTGATATCGTGAATCCCCCCGACAATACTGCCAACTCGAACATAGCCCTCGTCCAGGTGGCTGTACAGCCACGGCCAGCACGGACGCGTCAGACACCGGCGCGGACAATTGACGCCGCCGACGTAGCGCGCACGCGGGAGCAGGGCTATCGGCGCCGCAAGACGACCAACGCGGCCATGTTAGGCTTCGCGGTCGTCTGCGCGGCTATCGCCCTCATTCCCCTCTTCGCTATCGCGATCTACGTCGTCGTGCAGGGTGTGTCGTCGCTCAACCTCACATTTTTCATCCACGCGCAGTATCCGCCAGACCCATTTGGCATTCCGCTCGGCATCGGCAACACGATCGTCGGTTCATTGCTGCTCGTGGTCATCGCGAGCGTCATCGGTCTGCCAATCGGCCTGTTCAGCGGGATCTACCTTGCCGAGTACGGTCGTGGGCGCGTCGCGAACGCGGTGCGCTTCCTTGCCGACGTCATCGCCGGATTGCCATCGATCATTGCCGGGCTGGTCGGCTACGTCCTCGTCGTGTCCATCACGGGCTTCTCAGCTGTCGCGGGCGGCTTCGCATTGGGCCTGCTCATGTTTCCCGTGGTGACGCGGTCCGCCGAGGAGGTGTTGCGCCTGGTACCGAACAGCTTACGCGAGGCCGGATTGGCTTTGGGTATCCCTCGATGGCGGGTCATTGTCAGCATCGTGCTGCCCACGGCGGCTAGCGGCATAATCACGAGTATGCTATTGGGTATCGCGCGCGTGACTGGTGAGACCGCGCCGCTGCTGTTTACCTCTTTTGGGAGCCCATATTGGAGCTTCGATCCGCTCAAACCGATTGGCGCGCTACCACAGATGATTTACGTCTACTCGACGAGCGCCCCCAGTATACAGCAACGCCATCAAGCTTTCGCAGGCGCGTTGGTCCTCGTCGCAATCGTCGTGCTGTTAAACTTAATAGCGCGGGTACTTTTCCGCCAGCGCGTACAGGGACGAACATGATCTAAGGAGACATCACCGTGGTAACAGAAGTTCGGGCGACGCCGTCGGGGTTCGTGAACGACCCTGATGGCGACATCGCCCTGTCGATTGAAGACCTGAACATGTATTATGGCTCGACGCTGGCCGTCGAGGGTGTGTCGATGAAGATCCCCAAGCATGCCATCACGGCCATCATCGGACCCTCAGGCTGCGGCAAGAGCACGGTCTTACGCTGCCTCAACCGCATGCATGAAGTCATCCCCGGCGCGCGTGCGACGGGGAAGGTGATGCTGGAGGGCGAGGACATCTACGGCTCTGGCGTCGACCCGGTGCAAGTACGCCGCCGCATTGGCATGCTCTTCCAGCGCCCCAACCCCTTTCCTACCATGTCGATCTACGACAACGTCGTCTCCGGCCTCAAGCTCAACGGACGACGCCCCAAGAGCGAACTTGACGGCGTCGTGGAACGTTCGCTGCAAGAGGTGGGCCTGTGGGATGAGGTCAAGGGTACGCTCGGCAAGTCGGCGGCCGACCTCTCCGGTGGGCAGCAGCAGCGCCTATGCCTGGCGCGCTGCCTGGCGGTGACACCCGAGGTTATCCTGATGGACGAGCCGTGCTCCGCCCTCGATCCCATCGCCACCCTGCGCATTGAGGAACTGATGCGTGAACTGGAGAGCCAATACACCATCGTCATCGTGACGCACAACATGCAGCAGGCCGGCCGCGTGGCCGACCGCACGGCCTTCTTCATGCTCAACGAGCAGCGGCACGGCAGCCTCGTCGAGTATGGCCCCACCGAGCGGATCTTCACCAGCCCCAGTGATAAGCGCACCGAGGAGTACGTCACGGGGCGCTTCGGCTAGCGGAGCCTTCTTTTATCGGGTATGTGTTTGGACGCCGTAGACGGGAGAATGGGCTGTTTCCTTGGTGGACCGTCGTTGCTGGATGGTACCGGCCACGACCGCGGCCTCACGGCGGCGCCGTCCGTCAGTGCGATAGGCTTGTGCCAGTAGCACGAGGACACCACCCCAAGCGAGTAGGCCGAGTGCGGCCTCGGCCGGCTTGAGGACCGTCCACGAGAAATTGTCGTGATTGAAGGACGCGTAGAGCGAGTCGAGGTATATCAGGGCGACCAACGGCGTCACGACGGCCGTGTAGCGGAGCGCCAGCTTGGACGACAGCAAGAACGCGAACGGCAAGACCCAGACCGTGTAGTTGGGTCCCCACCCAGGGCTGAATAGGTAAAAGACTAAGGGCAGCGTCACGAACCCCTCCAACGGCCGGCGCCGCCACAAGAGCGCCAGCGCCGCCAGGAGCAGCGCCACTTTCAATAGATTGCCGTTGAGCGTGATGATCCCCGCGTTGGGCCGCTTAGAGGCAGGGTGGATCCAGCACGAGTGGGCGACCGATACGTAGCCCCAACAAAAGCCCTCGGAGCCCTTATAGTCCAGCATCGCGGACAGCATGTGGTCATCTTTGAGTCTTTGGCCAAGCGTGCCGGGCGTGGTGAGCGCATGATCCGCCCGCGCCAACAGAGTGCTGTGCTCGAACGACACCTCATAGACGTTCATCAACACGAGCAGCGGCGCCAGCGCCAGGACGCCATAGATGACCCACGCGCGCAGCCAGCCGAGCGCGGCGCGCGTGCACGCTTGACCCGCGCTCCAACGCGGCGTCAGTAGCAGCAGCGGCAAGAACAGCGCCGGCCACAGCTTGTAGGCGATCGCCAGGCCGAGCAGCAACGCCGAGAGGACCATCGCCCTAGCGCTCGTCCGTTGCTTGCCAGGGACGGGTAACAGCATGAGCAACGCGAGCGCGATACCTAGAACCGGGATCTCCTCGAACTGCCCATGGTACGCCGTCACGAGCACGGGGAGCGGGTTAACGGCGTAGAGTAGCCCCAGACGCAGCGACTCATCCGCCGTGCGGCCCAGCCGGCAGGCGATAGCGCGTACGGCGAGGGCGATGCCCACTCCGCAGAGCGCCGGCGCCAGCTTGTCGTAGACCAGGAAAAGCGCGCGGTCGCCATGGGACAGCCACACCAGCGCCGCGCTGAGGTACTCGTGCAGGATGGGCGGGTAGGGATAGCGATTGGCCGCGAGCGGATCTGTGTAGACATCGCGCCCGGCCAGGGCCAGCGATCCGATCCACCAGTGCGCCTCGATGTCGAAGGGCAACCCTCGGTCGAGGACAAGCGTGGGTACGGCGCGGGCGATAGCCGCCGCGGCGGCGACGGCAAGGATGGGGTGGGCGTGTACCCAGGGGCCGGCCCAACGCCGCACAGTCAGCGAGGCGAGGATGAGCCCGAAAAGCCAGACCACGGCGGCGGCGAGGGTTGCGTCGTTGAGCACCGCATCTCCTCTTGTTCGGGAAGCATAGCAGCCCTATTGCGCATAGTATCATACGACACACAATCCCGCGCTTGAGGCGCCAGGTCGCGTCTACCTACGGCCTCGACTCCTCGCGGTCCTCGGCCTCGATGGACGCAACATCAGCTAGCGCGTTACCCCGACGCGCGCGGGGCATGGACGCCAGCGCGCGAACCGCCGCTAGGCCCGCGGTCACCCCGGCCACGCCGCCGGCCACGCTGCCCCCCACATACATGACAGCGACGCCGACGGCCCCACGCGCTAGGAGTTGGTCGGCGCCCCACCCGAAGGTACTGAACGTGGTGAAGCCGCCGAGCACGCCCACGGCCAGGAACAGACGCGTCTCCACGCGCAGCAGGCCCACCTCGTCGGCGAGGACAAAAACCATGCCCAGAACAAACGCGCCCAGCACGTTGGCGACGAGCACCGGCGCCGGCAGGACCGTCCCCCACGGCGCCAGCCACACGAGCAATAGCGCGCGCAGGGACGCTCCGATCCCGCCGCCCAAAAAGACGATCAGCGGCCGCCGCATCCCGCCCCCTACCCCCTACAACCAACCGGCCGCGGCGCCAAGCGCGGCGGCGAGCAGCCCGACGCCGACCGATCCGAGCAGATTCAAGGCGGCCAGCCGCCGCCGACCGTCGGCGTAGAGCAGCACACCTTCCAGCGCGTAGGTGCTAAAGGTGGTGTAGCCGCCCAGGAACCCCGTTTCCAGCAGCGCCGCGGGCAGCGCCACATCGCGCTGCGTCCGCGCCAGCACAGTGTAGACCAGCCCCAAGGCAAAGCATCCCGTCACGTTGATCAGGAACGTGCCCAACGGAAACGCGCCGGCATAGCGCGCGCCCACGACACGGCCGGCGCCGTAGCGGCACGTCGCGCCCGCGCCCCCTCCGATGAAGACGGCCAGCAAGGTCAGCGCTGTCATCAGCTGTGAGAGCTGGTAGGATTGTGGCCGGCGCGGAGCGTGCGCAACTGCTCCTCCAACTCAGTCCGCTGCCGGGACTCCTCGCCGAGCCGCCGCTCGAGGTCGGCGCGCGCCTGTTCCTCGGCGCGTAGGCGTTCGCCGGCCGCTTGGAGGTCTCGCTCCACCTCGCGCAAGCGTCGCCGCGCGTAACTGGAGGGCGCGATCACCGTGCCGTCGCGGTCGCGGACACTAAGGATGGGGAGCGTATCGAACGGCTGGAACGACACGTCCAGCGCCTCGCTGTACCACCACCCGTCCGCGTCGGGCAGCCACGGCATGTAGACTCCGGACTGAAGCCGCCAGGCCACGATTGGCGTGGAGAGCAAATTCCCATCGGGATCGAAGATGAGGTACTCGGGCGCCTCGATCGCGGCGTACGCCTGCCGCTTGTCGCCCTGGTCGTTGAGCTTCGTCGAATCGCTCGCCATCTCTACGAGAAAGGGGGGCGCGCCAACCTTGTCTAGCCGCGCCGAGGATGGGTTACCCTGTAGCGGCCGCCTCAGGACCATGATGTCGGGGCGCGGGTCGTAGTCGGTTCCATTCTCGTGCCGCAGCCCGATGAGGGCGATCTGATCGCAGACGCCCCAGCCAGCCGCGCGCCGATCGGACACGTCATCGAGCATATCGGCCAATGACGCGATCGCTTTCTGATGCCACAATGTCCCCACGACGCTCTCCTCCGTATCGCTGTGCAGCCGATTCGGCACGCGGAAGCGGATCGCTCGCTCGATGTCCACCTGTGCCATATGTATGCCTCACCCCTTCGTCTGATCGTTACGCCCGTCATCCGTCTGTCATAGTATAGGACCTCGACGAGAAAACCTACGGCTTCAGGCGTGGATCTACGGCTTCAAGCGTGGGATGAACCGGCGCCCAAGGAGGGTGCATGCAAAAGGCCGGCGAGCCGCCTGCGTTCCCGGTAGGCTACCGCTCGCTTGGGCGTAGCCGGCGCAGGCCGGCGGCGACGGCGCCGTACAGCAGCCCGTAGAGGATCAGCAGCGGCAAGACGGCCAGCAGCGCTCCCGCCGCGAGCAGGCCGTACAGCGTGGCGACGCTGCCCACGAAGTGGCCGAGCGCGGCCGGCACGGTTTGCAACGTATCGTCCTGCAACACCACAACGGGCAGCAAATACTCGTGCCAGGAAGAGAGGAACGCCCACAGCGCGGCGACGGCGATCATCGGCCACGCCAATGGCGCCGCGATGCGCCACAATATCTGGCGCGGCGCGGCGCCGTCGACCGCGGCGGCGGCGGTGACGTCGGCGGGCAGGCCGCGCAGCGCCCCCCACAACAGCAGCACGGCGAACGGCAGCGTCCGCGTGGTCTCAGGCAGCACGAGACCGAGCGGCGAGGTCAGCAGATGGAAGTCGATGAGCAGATGGAACAGTGGAATGATCAGGATGGCCTCGGGCTGGAACAACCCTAGGGCAAGGAGCGCGCCGGCGAGCAGGCACGCGGCGCGCGACCGCGTCGTGGCGAGCGCGAAGGCCGCCGGCAGCGCCAGCAGCACGACGGCGATAGCGACCGTCGCGGCGACGATGGCGCTGGTCAGGAAAGCGGTCCCGAAGTCACGCGCCCACACGGCGCCGAGGTTGTCCCCTAGCGCCGCCCATGGCGTGGCGTTGGGCGACGCAGCGCTGGGGCGCACGGCCAGCACGACCAGCCAGAGCAAGGGGAAGAGAGTCACGAACGTGACGGCTAGAACTACCGCGGAAGCGACGAGCCGTCCGATGGGCAGGCGCACATGGGACCCAAGCGGCACGCGGCGGGCAAACACGCGGGGGCGCGCGCCGAACATCCCGCCGTCATCGCCCGCGCGCTCCTGGCCGCGCGCCACGCCTAGCGCGAGGAGAGCCAGCGCCAGCCCGACGACGGCTTGCAGCGCCGCCAACGCCGCCGCGACGCCGACCTGCCCGTTGCCCGCGCCGAAGGCGCGCCCGTACATATCGAGCGTCAAAGTCGTGGTCGCGTAGCCCGGTCCGCCATTAGTCGTGAGCAAGATGAGGTCAAGCGAAGGAACCGCGCTCAGCGCGGTGACGACGGTAGCGAGCGGCAGCGCGCCGCGCAGCGCGGGCAGCGTGACATGGCGCAGGCGCGCCAGGGCGCCCGCGCCGTCGACCTGCGCCGCCGCGACGACCTCGGGGCTGATGCCGCGTAGCGCCGCGCCGAAGACGAGCAGGCTCAACCCGAACGCGGCCCAACACGCGGGGACCAGGAGGGCGCCTAGCGCCAGATTGGGGTCGCCGAGGTAGTCACCCGCCAGCGTGGAGAGCCCGACGGCGTCCAGGGCGCTCGTGAGCGGGCCGGAGAGTGGATTGTAGACCAACCGCCAGGCCACGGCGATGACGACGACGGGCAGCACGAGCGGCACGATGAGCAGCGCGCGGGCGGGGGCGCGCAGCCGCGCCGGTGCCGCGTCGAGCAGCAGCGCCAGCGCCAGACCGGCGACGACCGGCGCAGCCAGCGTGACGGCCAGCCACACGGCGCTGTGCGACACCTCGTCGGCGAAGCCGGGATCGGCCCACAACGCGGCATAGTTCGCCAACCCCACTGGAACCGCGGGGCTGATGCCGTCCCAGCGTACCAGCGAGAGCGCCAGGACGCGGCCAAGCGGCCACAGCACGAAGGGCGCGTAGAGCGCCAGGGCCGGCAGGACGTAGGCCAGCGGCGCGCTGCGGCGGAAGAGAAGCGTCTTCACACACCGATTATAGACGTTATTCACAATGTGACGCACCTTCGCCGGACCCAAGACTCATAGGGCTCGCCTTCACGCAGATCTCGTCGACCTGCACCTGGCCCACCTCGACCTGCCCCGTTTCCACCACCGCCGCATGCACCCGTGCAGCGTGGGTCCCCGTGCGGTGCAGCCACGCCGCCACCGTGCGCTCGTCGAGCCCGCACGCGGCGACGAGCGCCTGCGTCGGGCAGCCGTGGCACAGCAGCGTCACCACCAGCACCATCAACTCTACCGGGTGGTGCAGCCGGTAGAGCGCCGTCCCTCGTGTCGCCGCGACGGTCTTGCGGCAGGTCGTACAGCGATAGCGCTGCTTCTTCTGACGATGGATACCACTGTTCCCTTGCCCCGGCTGCCCCTTGTCAGGACAGGCCGGGTGCGGGCACAAGACGCGATGCGGGTCCATGGAGTGTACGTTCCTGGCCGTGTGAGCGAGACACGGCTAGCGTCAGCAGGCCGTATGGACCCGTTCCTGTCATCCTCGCCTCGCTCCACACTTTAGTGGGGTGGTACCAGTAGCTAGCTGCTAACTGCTAACTGCTTTTTCTACAAGTTAAGGATTTTAAGCCGTTGTCAAGGCCATTTTTGCAGCTTTTAAGCCAACCTGACAGCTGCCATGTTGCACAAACGCATGAGGCGCATGGCGTAGCGACAGCCGTGTGTGGGAGCAAAAGGCTCGTGGACGTACGGCGTATATGCTGCTACGCTCCCTTTGCCACCCCGAGCGGCGGAAATGCGGGTACTTGACATGTGGCTCAGAACCTTAACTTGTAGGCAATAGGCTAACTGCTAACTGCTAACTGTTGGCTGATTCAGCGTACGCCCGCGGCGAGGCGTAGCGCGGCGTCCCTGGACAGCGCGGTCTCCAGGCGCAGCACTAGGCCGTCGCGGTTCCAGAGCAACGTATCGCCGGCCAACCGCAAAGTTTCCGACCGTACCCTTTGCTGAGCGTCCAGATAGGCGAAGAGATGCGGCCGCCCCGTTAGCCAATACCCCGGCTGGCCGTCGACGGTGACGGGTTCCATGTGGGTGTTGGGGTCGAAGAATTTAGCGAAGACAGTCCCGCGCGCCTCGGTGAGGAGCGCGCCGACACTGGTGTGCGGCGCCGCTGGCAGACCGTTCCGGGCGCGGTAGACGAGCGCGGCCACGGCGTCGCCCGCGCTTCCGCCCGCGATGCGCCGCACGTAGACCTCATCCGGGGCGCCGAGCGTTGTCGGAGTCAGGATGCGGAACGTGACGCGCGCTCGCGCCGTGGCGAGCGAGACGCGCTTGCCGAGCTGTAGCCCAGCGCCGGCGGGGGCGGGCAACCGTCGCGGCAGGGGAAAGAGGATTATCCCGCGCGGCCCCAGCCATTGCGCGATCGCTGTGCGCGCGGCCGGCGAGACGGTGAGCGCTCCGCCGACGACCATGACCACCGCTACGATGACCAGAGTGACGCGGCGGCGCAAGCCGACCAGCCAACGCGCCTGAGCGGGGTGGTCTAGCCGGCGCGCCAGTTCGGCGCGCGCGGCGGCGTCTGGAGCGGACAGGCGCGCGTGAATCGTCGCGGCAAGGTCGGGGACCTCGGGGTAGTCGATGTGTTCGTCCAGGCGCATGAGGCGCTGGGCCAACTCGTCGTCCGATGGGCGCCACTGACGTCTAGCCACGTTCAGCCCCCTTCCCGGCCAGGTCATGGGGCTCTCCGTCGGCGCTGTCGCCCAGTCTCTCGCGTAGGCGGGCGAGGGCGCGCGAGAGCCGCGACTTGACGGTGCCGCGCGGGCAGTCGAGCGCGTCCGCCGTCTCGGCTTCGGAGAGAGCGAAAAAGTAGCGGTAGGCGATAACCAGGCGGTCCTCCTCGCGCAGGCTGTCGAGGGCGCGCAGCACGGCGTCACGCCGCTCCGCGTCGAGGGCCGCCGCCTCGGGGGATGGCGCGGGCTCGGGGGCGCCTTGACCCTCGGTTGTGGCGCGGAGGGCCAGAGCGGCGCGCCGCCCGTCCGCCTTGTGGCGGTTGCGCGCTTCGTTGGCGACGATGCGCAGGAGCCACGGCCGGAACGCGGCCCCAGCACGGAAGCGCGCGAGGGCGTAGTACGCCTTGACGAAGGCGTCTTGCGCCGCGTCCTCAGCCGCGTCGGCCCCTCCCGTGATCAGGTAGGCGGTGCGGACGGCGAGATCCTGGTAGCGGCGCACGAGACCTTCGTAGGCGATGGTATCACCGGCGCGCGCCCGCTCGACGAGCGCGGCTTCCTCGCTGGAGCTGTCAGCCATTAACGGCCCGCTATCACCCTACTATGCGCTATGCGCTCATGACCTGCTCGATAGCCCATGGCGCGCCCATCGCGGCCGTGACCTGTATGCGGGCCAACGTGCGGCCGCTGGCGGCGTCGAGCGCCTCGATGCGCCCCCGCGTGGGCTCTAAGGCATAGAGACGCTGCCCGTTCCCACCGAGTGCGATGCTGGCGACCTGTTCGCCGCGGGCATAGACCGTCCGCACACGGCGCGTCGCGGTATCGACGGCCCAGATTCCGCCGTCCGTCGCCACGAACATCGTGCGCCCGTCGCGTGACAGCGCGCCCGCGCGCTCCATGCTCTGCCGTGTGCCCGCATGCCGGTCGAGGCCGGTCTGCGTGACGCGGCCGTAGGGCAGGTCGTGCACGACGACCATGCGGCCCAGCACAGGGTTGACGGCGTAGAGCGTCGCGCCATCGGGTGAAACGGCCAACGCGTCGCGCGTTGAGGCGATGCCGGTCGTGACCTCGGTGGGCAGCATGATGCAGTGTACCTTATGGTAGGCCACACCTAACGCGTGGACGAAGGCGCCGCCCTTGCCTGGCCGCACGTACAGCGTGTACAGCCAATCTCCATGCGGCGACCACGCGCGCGTGTAGGCGACGCCGCGGATGATACCGGTCGGATCATCAGGCTCGGTGAGCGGCGTTTGGTCGAGGCTGCGCGCGCGCAGGTCGTAGACGCGCACCTGATACGCCTGGGGGCCGGCGTTGTCGCGCTTCTGGACGAGGTAGAGCCGCGTGCCCGCGTTGTCGATAGCGTCGAGGCCGAAGGCGCCGTGCAGGCGCGGCGTGGCCGCCACGCGCATCCGGGCGGTATCGATCACGACCACTGCCGTATCGGGCGTGTTGGGCGTCGCGTCGCGTAGAGCCAGCCAGCGCCCGTTATACGAGAGCGCGCTCAGGATATCCGCGCTGTCGACGGGTGGGACGCCGGGCAAGGCTTGTGTTATCCGCGCGGCGCCGGCCATGGCGGGCCACGCGAACCGCGCCGCGTTCGCGCCAGCGCCGCCGTCTAACAGGGCGCCGGGCGTCAGGCTGCCGGGCATCGTGGAGTAGTAGCCCTGGACCGTCGCCGAGCGCAGCACACGTCCCGAGCGCCCGTCGATTGCCTCGATCAGCGAGTCGCCGGAGCCTTGCGGAAAGGCCGCATAGAGGATGTGGCCGCCGCGGTCGAAGAGCCCGGACGGCAGGTTGCGCGTGGCTTGCCCTGAGCCGGTGGGTAGGATGGTCAGGGAGCCGTAGACGGTCCCCGTCCGCACGACCAGCAGGTCGTGTGCGACGGCGTTCGTCCCCATGGGCGTGCTGCTGCCGTCCGCGCGTAGTGCCGCCGGATTGGCGAGCGCTATCGTTAGGGCGGCCAGGGCTATCATTACTGTTCGCGGCGTTTTCATCGGTCAACTCCTTCCCCTATTCTTCTTCCCCTATTCTTCATGTGACGCATCCACCCCTTCATACAACTGTCGAGGCGCATTGGTTCCTGAGGCGCCAAACAAGGGTGCGGGACGTATCCCCTGGGACCACTCCCCACAGGGGAGTGGTCCCAGGAACGGCACGGCAAACAAACCCCTTTGCAACAGCAATAGTATAGACTCAGTTACATGCCACACGAACTGAGCGGGAAGTATTTCCGCCATGGCCCCAAGGATTACATAAGGATTACATAAGGAGTATTGACATGACGACCATCCCCTACAAACGACTGATCATCGGTCTTACAAGCTGTGGCTTCTTGCTGGCGGGAGCCCTCGGCGCGCCGAGACTACGCGTGGCCGCGGCGCCGCCGAAGGTGTCCGCGCCCCCAGTCGTGATCCAGGGGCAGGTGACGGCGGCGCATGGAACATCCATCTCCGTGCGCACACCTGACCAGCGCCCCTTGTGCGCCCAGGGACAGATGTGCCCAATGTACATCATCGCCGGGGGCGCCTTCACGGTGGACATCGCGCACGCGGTCTACGAATCGTCGCTGGGACGACCCATCTCGGACAAGCCAACGGTCGGGCGTCAGATCATTGTCGTCGGCGCTGCTACGGGCGCGCACGCTCTCCGTGCGAGCGTCGTGGAGCGTATCGTCGCGCCAGCAGCGACCGCGACGCCAGGGTCGTCCACCAAGTCATGTACCCACGACGACAGTCATGGGCTTCCTGGGAGGTTCCTGTGACAGATTCTCCTGGCAGCGTCATCCGTTGGCAGCGTCATCCGTCCAGTTGCCGCAGGATTTGCCGCAGGGCAACCTCGTACGCTTCACTGAAGGTCGGAAAGGGGTGGACGACGCGCGCGAGCGCATCGAGCGGGACGCCGGCCTGGACCGCCAGGATAGCTTCGCCGATCCACTCCGCCGCGTAGGGCCCGATGACCGCGGCGCCGAGCAGGACGCGGCGGCGGCGCTCCGCCACCAGGTTGAGCCGCCCCGCGCGGATGCCCTCGGTCTCCCCACGTTCGGTCTCGCGCAGGTCGACGGCGGCGCTCACCGCGTCGTGGCCGGCCTCGCGCGCTTGCGACAAAGTCAGTCCGACCGCGGCGTATTCCGGCGCGGTATAGATCGCATCGGGGATAGCGTGGTCGTCGACCGTGGCCTCACCGCCGAGCAGGTTGGCCGCGACGACGCCGGCTTGATAGTTCGCCGTGTGCGTGTACGGCTTATCCCCCGTCACGTCGCCAGCCGCCCACACATGCAACTGGCCGCGCACGCGCAGGTGTTCGTCCGTCTCGATGCCTGTGTCGACATGCTGGACGCCGAGGATATCCAGGCCGATATCCCGCACCGCCGGCCGCCGTCCGGTCGCCAGGAGTATCCGCGCCACCGTGAGCGTCGCGCCGTCATCCAAAGTGACCGTCGCCCCGTCGGGCGTCGCCTCCGTCCGCGCGGCCTGCCGGTCCAGCCGCACATCCACGCCGCTCTCACGCAGCGCTTCCACGAGGATGCGGCCAAACTCCTGCTCCTGGCCGGGCAAGAGCGCAGGCGCGACCTCCACGAGCGTCACCGCACAGCCGAATCCGGCGAAGGCTTGCGCCAACTCGCAGCCGACCGCCCCGCCACCAAGGACGAGGAGCGAGACCGGACGCTCGTACGAACTCAACGCCTCATCGCTCGTCCACGTCGGGACGGTCTCCAGGCCCTTAATGGGCGGCCGGATGGGCTGCGAGCCCGTCGCGACGACGAGGTCGTGGTAGCCCAGTTCGCGGTCGTCAACCGCCACGACGCCGGGGGCGGTGATGCGGCCGCGTCCGCGGACCAGGGTGATGCCCTTCTCCTCAGCCGACGTGGCGTGCCCCGCGTCGTCGCGGTCTTCGGAAAGGCGGTCGCGCCGCTGCACGGCGACCGCGTAGGCCGCCGCGTCGTCATGGGGGTCAGAGGGCGCCACGGCCGCGCCCAACTCTTCCAGTCGCGGGAGTAGTTGGCGCACATGCGCGGATCGCAGTAGAGCCTTGCTGGGCATGCAGGCGACGTACGGGCACTCGCCGCCCACGCGCGCGGCCTCGACCAAGGCGACCGTCTTGCCGCCCGCGCTAAGCTTCTCGGCGATATTCTCACTGGCGGTCCCAGCGCCGAGCACGACGACGTCGAACATCTCCATAGCGCTACTCTCCCCCCTCTACTCTTTTAATCTTTGCTACAACATACCCACATGACGGCTTACTCCATATAGCATGGCGCCCTGTAAACTTCCCCACGGCTATAGTTGGGGGCTCCTGGAGGGCTGGGGCGGCTCCTGTTGACGGCTGGGGCGCTGGCGTTGGTGTAGGCTGGCGTTGGTGGCGCGTGGCTGACGCGCCGCGCGTGCGCTGGATATGGTATACTATAATGTTGGAACCACATTCCACACATCATATCTGTACCATAACCCCTTAACTAAGGATAGAGACTCATGGCAACGAGCAAGAATAACCCGGACGCACGCCGCATTGAAGGCTGGCGATGCAAGAAATGCAATACCCCCAATCCGGCTCAGTCAACGGTATGTCGTGGCAAGACGAGTACGAGGTTGCTTGTTCCCAACGCAAACGGGCACGGGATGCGCGTCACCATGGAGCACCTGGCCTGTAACGCCGCGCGCACTGCTTAAACCGCGCACATAATAGGCGGCACAGACGTGGCAGGCCGGCGCGTACGCGCCGGCCTGCCACGTCTGTGCTAGTCATGCGGCGAGGGTGGAAGACGCGCGCGAACGCGACGAGGTCGCGACGGTTGTAAGCGCTCACCGCACAATCGTCAGGTCCTGTTAGTAGGTAGCCGAATAAGGGTGCGCCCCACGATTGTGAGAGCGTCAGGCACAGCGGGCACGACCGATCGGGGCGCGCCGCCACGGATGCGTCACGGCGGGGCGGCGTGCCGTGACGGCGGGGTCTGCGGTGACCGGCGGAGCGGGCGGCGGCCGCGCTGGTGTGGGTGCGGGCAAGGCCAGCGGCCGGACCTCCGCAGCCGGGGCGGGCGCGCCAGCGGTCGCCCGGCGGCGTGGGCGCGCCGGAGGGCACAGGCGCAGGCGCGTCCGCAAGGGGTGGGTGGCCCAGAAAGCCGCCCCGTCACCCGAGGCGCGCAGCGTCGCCACAGCCTGCGCGCCCGCCCGCGTCCAGCGCATCCCGGCCCCCTTCGCGCGCGCCTCGCTCAGCGTCTTGCACAGGCTCTCCACCGCGCCCGCGCCGAGGGGCAACTGCTGCGCCACATAGCGCGGGTCGTCCATGCGCGTGGCGTTGTCCGCGACGTAGGCGCGTTCGCGACGCAGCACGTCCGCCGCGGCGGGGCCGGGCGAGACGAGCGCGTCAAGGGCGGCGAGGACCGCGGGCGCGCTCTGCGCATAGAGGGCGTCCTTGAGCGGTTCAGCCCAGGCCGCGCGCGCGTCGGGCGCGTCGAAGACCGCGCGGCCGGCGACCCAGAGGTGCTCATAAGCGTGATAAGCGTGATAGAGGTCGCGGATCTCGACGACGATGCTGCCCGGTTCATCCCGGACGTGCGCGGCCCTGTTGCAGATCCACTCCGCGCCATCGCCCCGCACGACCACCCGGCGTGTCTGCGGGCCCAACCCGGCGCGCCAGGCCGTGACGACCACCCGCCACCAGCACTCCGCGGCCCCCTCCAACCCGGCGCAGATCGTCGCCGTGCCCCCGGCCAGCTAGGTGCGCCCCGTGCGGTGGTCGGTCCGCACCGCCGGCCCCCGTGGGGCCGCACGTCCCCCCCTCATGCATCTCGTGCCAGGCGTCCTCCAGATGCACCGGGCAGCCGTCAACGGCCACGACCAGGTCGCGGGCACCCCCCGCGGGCGGGTCAGGTCGCCCCGCCGCGCCCGCGCGATCTCCTCCTGCGGCGCCGCCTCCGCCTCCGCCTCCGCGCCGACCGCTTCCGTCACCCGGCGCACCGTCGCGCCGCCCACCGCGCCGCCGTGATCCTCGCGCACCTGCGCCGCCGCCTCGTCGAAGGCCCCGCTGATGCCCGCCCGGCACACCACCCGCGCCAGCCGCGGCATCAGCGTCTCCGCGCCCAGCCCTAGTAGTCCGTCATCCGTCTTTTTGACAGTTGATCGTTGCATGGGGCATCCTCTTAACAAGGGTTGTGCGTGGACACAGGCGAGGAGGATGCGCCATGAATAAGAAGTATATCGTGACCCTGA